>ERZ1370068.789-contig-10723_pt1 | contig 27733 bp, 51 predicted proteins | sample MGYA00561227_ERZ1370068 | MGnify/ENA primary metagenome ERZ1370068 (study PRJEB38410, sample SAMEA6850437) | metagenome | study: Metagenomic assessment of the ecological functions of the soil: analysis of the soil microbiota associated with the...
GCTTTCTTTTCTTTTTCGCTACGTATTGCCCGGACATGCGCCGAGCGGATTATTGAAACTGAAAAGACCGGGCGTCGGTGGTCGAATATCGAGGTCGCAGTGCGCGCAATGCCAGCCAGTCGAAAAAGGAAATTCTTCTTTCGAATCCAGATTGACAAAATTGATTCGGTCCTTGCCGAATCGGAGCGCGGTCTCGATCGACTCTGTGAGCCGCGACCGCGCTTCTTCAGAAATCGCCAACCGATCCTGGATGACTTGAACGCGACCGCCCAAGCGTCCAATTTTGGCATCGGAATCGGCGCGAATGACCTCGCCATGCAACCAAATGCGGAGGTAACCTTGTTGCTGAATAAAAATTGAGAAAGTCGCGCGGTTTTGTTTTCGCCGGGTACGGTCACGTAGAACGTGAGCACCGACGGATTTGCCGGCTAAATCCCGCGAAACTTCCTCAGCGATTGAACGCACGGTTTCCGGACGGATTTCGCGACCGCAGTTTGGACAGAACGCGCGGGCCACATGCGACATCAGCAGCTTTAGATAATCGTTGATTTCCGTCATCGTGCCGACGGTCGAGCGTGAGGTTTTGACCGGATTTGATTGCTCGATCGCGATCGCCGGAGGAATCCCGCGGATTTCATCCACACGCGGCTTGTCCATCCGATCGAGAAATTGGCGCGTGTAAGGGCTGAAAGTCTCGACGTAACGCCGTTGGCCCTCGGCATAAATAGTGTCGAACGCGAGACTGGATTTACCGCTCCCGCTCGGACCGGTAATAACAGTCAATTTCCCAAGCGGCAGATCGAGATCTATGCCTTTGAGATTATTCTGCCGAGCGCCGCGAATCTCGACGCATCCTGCATTGGCCGGCGCGGTGACGCGTTCCTGTTCAGTCGCCCTCGAAGTCACCGAAGATATTCCGAGAAGACGCCGCAATTCGCAAGGGGAGCGGCCGCGCGCATGGCGAAAAAGTCGGAAACGTCCCCAAGAACCTCCAAGGTCAAGCCGCAGCAGTCTCGCCTAACGCGAAATGATGGCCTCAACCCCCTGTGGCGAAACCCGGATACAACGTCATGCCACCATCTACGAAGAGCGTCGTCCCAGTCACATAATCGGACGCGTCGGAAGCAAGCCAGACCGCGGCTTTGGCAATGTCTTCCGGAACGCCGACACGGCCTTCCGGGATCAGCCTGAGCAACTCCGGCTTCCGCTCTGGGCGTATCCCAGGCAGAGCGGTTGATCGGCGTTTTGATACGCGCCCGGAGCTATGCTGTTCACCCGGATCTTTTTGGCGCCAACTCCTGCGCCATGCTTTTCATTAACTGCATTACTCCGCCTTTCGACGCGGCGTAATTCACGTGGCCGCCCCACGGGATCACTTCGTGCACCGAGCTCATGCAAATTATTTTCCCGGCCGCGTCGGAACTCTCGACACAACGCCGCGCCTCAGAAATTCTCGCACGGCCTCGCGCGCACAAAGAAATTGCCCGGTGAGATTGACACCTATCACGGTGTTCCATTGCCCGAGCGTCATCTTGTGAAGAGGGCGAGTCGCGCTGCAGGCCGGCGTTATTGACGAGGATGTCAATGGTCCCAAAGTCTTCAGCAATTCGGCAAACATCGCTGTGACCTTGTTCTTCGCGGCTGACATCGGCCTGAAGCGCGATTGCTTCTCCACCTCCCTGCCGAATCTGTTGCGCCACCCGTTCCGCATCCTCCGGGCGGGATACATAATTGATCGCGACTGCCGCGCCGGCCGCGCCGAGCGCGAGCGCACACGCCTCGCCGATTCCCGAGTTCGCACCGGTGACAAGGGCCTTCTGATTTTTCAGCGGCTTAACGGGGTCAAAGACGGTGCCAGCTTCCATAACGAGTTGGTTGCAGGCATATTTTTATCTCGAAGAAAGACAAGCGCTTTCGCGTGCGTGCCACCTGATTTAAAGGCACAGCCAGACCGCTCCTTGGAAGCGCGGCGCGGCTCGGCAATCAACAACGGAAGCGAAGTGCTCGCGGCTCGAAATGACTCAATTAGGCTGGATTGGGGCTCTCCCGCTGTCGTCTGCTTTTTCCCGAGAAACATTGCCGCTGCGAAAGCGACGATATATTGAACTCGCGTGATCACGTTCAGGACATCGAGCAGGCGCGCTCGCGCATCGATGGTGCGGTTTATCCTTCCCCTTGTCCCTCATCCATTCCGCTTAGCGAGCTCACGGGCATGCAAATTTATCGCAAGCTCGACAACCTACGGCGCGAGCGTGAAGTTTCAAAGAGCGCGGCGCACGCAGCGCGCCCTCGCGCAGCTGCCGCCGGAACAGCAGGGAAGCGCGGTGTCATCGCAGCGTCCGCCGGCAACCACGCGCTCGGTCTTGCGTGCCCAGGAAAACTTCTCGGCGTTCCCGTCACCGTCGTCATGCCGAAATACGCCGCTCGTTAAGCTGAGCAATTGTCGGCAGCGCGACCGTGGTTCTTCACGGAAAAGATTGCTGCCAGGAAGCAAGGAACGCGCTCACGGATCGCGAAGAATATTGGCTATGCTTACATTGATGGTTATGACGATCCGGCGATCATTGCCGGCCGGGAACGATGGGTATCAGATCGTTGAGTGATTCCAGATCTCGATGCCGTGATCGTGCCTGTCGGAGGCGCCGGGTTAATCGCGGGCGTCGCGCTTGCGGATTAAGACGGCCACAGGCACAAATTATTGCCGTGGAAGCTGGTACGTGGCGAGTTTTTCAGCGGCCCTGAGCGCGGAAAACCGACACCGATTAGAATGGAAACGACGCTGGCGGATGGCCTCGCGATTCCGTTGGGGCGAATATTTCCGAGATCGCGAGCTCGCGCGTCGACAAAACCGTCACTGTTATCGAGGAACAAATTGCGCTCGCGATCTTACGCATCGTCGAACTCGAAAAAGGTGTTGTCGGAAGAACTAGGCGCAACGCCACTCGCCGCCATGTCTTGCCGGGCGGCTTTCAGACTCTCCGGAAAGCGGATCGTCCTTGTTCTCTTTCCGGCGGCAACATCGATCCGAACGCCTCAGTCGCGTGATCCAAAGCGGCCTCGTCGCGGATGGTCGACTTCAGGCCGTTTCACCGCCATCATCAGCGACCGTCGGGCGATCGCGCGATCTCACCGCGCAAATTGCTTCCGCCGGCAGGCTTGACCAGCAAATCGTCGCGACCGCTTTGCCGGTTCGATAACTCCGCCGTCCATGTCCTCTGCACGGTTGAAACGCCAGGATCGCTCTTATCTCGCGTCTTCGCGACCGCCTGAAGGAACGCGGCGTGCAGACTTTCGACAGCCAGCCGGTAACGCCGGCGCGCTGCGCTGCGCCGCATTCCCGGTTTCGTAACCTCTCGCATGCAATCCGCGGAAACGAATTTTCTTCACGAACAATTCGATTCGTTTGCGCGCTCGGCATATTGGTCCGAATGGCGAACAGATCGACTCGATGCTACGCACTCGCTTCGACAATCTTGAAGCGCTGATCGACGCCACGGTCCCAAAAATATTCGGCTCAATCGGCCGCTCTGATTTGCCGGCGGCCAAGGCGAATGGGACGCGCTCAGCGAACTGCGACAGATTGCGAGCAAGAATCGCGTGATGCGTTCGCTTCATCGGCGCTGGTTATTACGATTGCATCACGCCGCCGGTCATTCAGCGGAACATTCTCGAGAATCCCGGTTGAGTACGGCCTACACCCTGTCAGGCCGAGCTCGCGCAAGGCCGACTCGAGGCGTTGCTTAATTTCCAAACAATGGTCACCGATCTGACTGCTGCTCGATATTGCGAACGCGTCACTTTTGGACGAAGCCACTGCTGCGGCCGAAGCAATGGCGCTCTGTCACGCGGTCGTTTCCGGCCGGAAAGCTTTCTTGGTCGCCGACAGTTGTCACCCGCAAACGATCGCCGGTCGTGCAAACTCGAGCGAAGCCACTCGGGATCGGGATCAGGATCGACGATTTTTCACAATTCAAATTCGACGACACGGTTTTCGGCGCGCTCGTGCAATATCCGGCGACCGATGGCGCAATTGTCGATTATACTGACCTCGTTAAGCAAGCGCATGACGCCGGCGCGCTCGTGGTCGTTGCCGCCGATATTCTCGCTCTGACGTTACTCAAGCCTCCTGGCGAATTCGGCGCCGATGTGGCGGTCGGCAGCACGCAACGCTTCGGCGTTCCGCTTGGCTACGGCGGTCCGCATGCCGCTTATTTTGCAACGCGCGACGCTTACAAACGTCACATGCCGGGCCGCCCTCGTCGGTGTTTCGCACGATTCGCAAGGTCGTCCGGCTTATCGCCTCGCGCTGCAAACTCGCGAGCAGCACATCCGTCGCGACAAAGCGACCAGTAACATTTGCACGGCTCAGGTCCTCCTCGCGGTGATGGCCGCGATGTACGCGGTCTATCATGGCCCGCACGGCCTTCGTGAAATCGCGACGCGCATTCATCGACGCACCAGCATTCTCGCTCAAGGTTTGCAGCGCCTCGGTTACGAGCTTGGCGCGGAAGATTTTTCGACACGCTCCGAGTCGAGCTTGGAGAAAAACGCCGGCAAGATTTTGGACGCGGCGACGAAAGCGAACTGCAACCTGCGCAATCTCAGAATCGGATGCCGTCGATGGATTCTCTCGACGAAACGGCGTCGCTATCTGAAATCCGGAATCTCCTTCGAGATTTTCAATGACGGTCGTGATCCCGATTTTGACGTTGCGGAAAATGCTTCTTCCTGCATTCCGAAATTCGGCATCCGAATTCTCTTCCTCACGCATCCCGTATTTAATGCGCATCACACCGAGACAGAAATGTTGCGTTATCTCAGAAAACTGGAGTCGCGCGATTTATCCCTCACGACGTCGATGATTCCGCTTGGCTCGTGCACGATGAAGCTCAACGCGACCGCGGAAATGTTCCCGATTTCCTGGCCGGAGATCTCGGCGCATCCATCCCTTCGCGCCTAACGAACAAACAATCGGTTATCGCGAGATATGTCGAGCAGCTCGAGCAATGGCTCGCCGAAATTACCGGGTTCGCGGCGGTCTCGTTGCAGCCCAATGCCGGTTCGCAAGGTGAGTATGCGGGATTGCTCGCGATTCGCGAATATCACCAACTCGCGCGGCGAAGGTGCACCGCAAGGTGTGTCTGATTCCGCAATCCGCGCACGGCACAAATCCCGCCAGCGCCGTTATGGCCGGGATTCCGCGTCGTGCCAGTGAAATGCCTCGATGTGGGCGACATTGATCTGGCTGATCTGCGCGCAAAGGCTGAAGCGCACAGCAAAGATCTCGCCGCGCTCATGGTGACTTATCCTTCCACCCACGGTGTGTTTGAAACCACGATTCGCCAAATCTGCGACATCGTGCACGCAACACGGCGGACAGGTTTACATGGATGGCGCGAACATGAACGCACAGGTCGGGCTCTGCCGCCCCGGCGACATTGGCGCGGATGTTTGTCACCTAAATCTGCACAAAACTTTTTGCATTCCGCACGGCGGAGGTGGCCCGGGCGTCGGACCGATCTGGTGTCGCCGCCCATCTGGCGAAGTTTCTGCCTGCGCTCTCTCAATTGAAATTGGCAATCGGCAACTGGCGATTCTTCCGTTGGTCCCGTTCCGCTGCGCCGTATGGCAGCGCGAGCATCCTGACCATTTCGTGGATGTACATCGCGATGATGGGCGGGACGGGCCTGACCGAAGCCACCAGAGTCGCGATCCTGAATGCAAACTATATCGCAAAACGCCTCGATCGTTATTTTCCAGTCCTTTTCAAAGGCAAACGTGGGTTAGTCGCGCACGAATGCATTCTCGATTTGCGACAGTGGAAAAGCGTCGGCGTCGAGGTGGAAGACGTAGCGAAGCGCTTGATGGATTATGGGTTTCACGCGCCGACCGTTTCATGGCCGGTTGCAGGAACGATGATGATCGAGCCGACGGAAAGTGAATCAAAAGAAGAGCTGGATCGGTTTTGCGACGCGATGATTTCAATCCACAGAGAAATCGAGGCGATTGCGTCAGGAGAAGCGGATCGACAGAACAATGTGCTGAAAAATGCGCCCCACACCGCGCAGCAGGTGACCGCCGATAACTGGATCGGCCAGTATTCTCGCGAACAAGCGGCATATCCCGCTCCGTGGACGCGCTGAGCACAAATTCTGGCCCGCCGTCGCGCGGATCGACAACGTCTGTGGCGATCGCAATTTGATGTGCTCCTGTCCGCCGATCGAGGAGTTTGCTGAGTAAATTGTCGTCTAGTCCGACGCGAGTGTTGCAGTCGCCGTGGAGGCGGGCATGGGCACAAGTCGAATTGCGCTGCCGTGTGTCTGCTCGGATGCAGCCTCGCCCGCTTTCGTGATACTCGGCGTCGCCGTTTACCTGCCAGAGATCGTAAAGCTGCTCACCGGCAAGAATATTTTCCACGCACAACATCGCCGTCATCATCGCGTGATCTTGATTGTTGTATTTGTGCATGCCGTTGCGGCCAACCAGATGCAGGTTCGGGTAGCGCTCGTCGAGTTCGTCACGAATGGTCGCGACGTGCCGCGCGTAATCGTCGTCGTAAACCGGATAGGCTTTGCGTTGACGGACGACGCAGCCATCAACCACGTCGCCCTCTTTGGCCAGGCCGATTTGCATGCAGCTCGCGCTTGGCCAGCTCGATCAATTGTTCGTCGCTCGAATCCCAGAGGCCGTCGTGCTCGAAGCAAAGTATTCCAGGCCGTAACAGGCTTTCTCCGGATCAGGCACCATCTCCGGCGACCACGATCGGAAGTTCTGGATGCGGCCGACCTTCACGCTCGGGTCGTGGATATAAATCCAGTTGTCCGAAAACATGTTTCGCTCTCTAAGAATAAGCATCACGGTGAGGAAATCGCGATACTTCAGGCTGTCGGCGGCCTCGCGGGCCTCTTCGGAGACTTCCGGTGAAAGTCCGCGACAAGCTCGCGCATCGGCGCGGATGAAATCACGTGTTCGGCTTCGCGATTGTTCGCGGCCCTGGCTGTCGCGAAACTGCACCGTCCAGGTTTCGGTCGAATCGTCGCAAGCACAGCCTGTGACCCTGCTGCCCATTTCAATTTCGCCGCCGAGTTGCCGGACTTTTTCGCGCGCACGCTTCCCACATCATCCCGGGGCCTTTGCGCGGATATTTGAAAGAGTTGATCAGCGTCTTGATGACCTTGGCTTTGTCCTTCGATTGCTTTTGGGGAAAGAGCGCGTTCTTGATCGCGCTGCCTAACGACAAGCCTTTGATGCGTTGCGCCGCCCAGTCTGCGGAAATCTCCTTGCAGCTCATGCCCCAGACCTTTTCGGTGTAGCTCTTGAAGAAAGTATTAAAGAGCCGCCTGCCGAATTGATTACTCACCCAATCCTCGAAGTTGCGCGGGTTGGGCACGGGAAAAAGGCGCGCTTTCAACCAGGAGAGAACGCAAAGAATCGATTTGAAAATGCCGAGCTTTATCAGCGCTTCAAACGGCTTCAGCGGATAGGCGAAAAATTTCCCGCCATAAAAATGCGCGATGACCGCGGACGATCCAGCATGTCGTCAGGCAAGATCTCGTTCCAGAAATCCTCGACTGCTTTCGATTTCGAGAAAAAGCGATGACCGCCGATATCGAAGTGAAAACCCTTGTATTTCGCCGTGCGCGAAATTCCGCCCACGTAAACCGGATCGGCCTCCAGGACGGTGACCTCGACCTCGTTTTTGGAAAGGAGATAGCCCGCCGTCAATCCAGCCGGACCTGCTCCGATAATCGCCACCGATGTTTTCATTTCATGGCCACCCAGTTCCCGCGCATAAAATTCCAAATGTAAAAACCTTGGACGGCGAACCCGCCGATCATTACTGCTGCCGCAACTCCCATGCCGAAGATGCGCACTAACCGCGGTTGGAGCCGAAATTCGTTCAAATAATGGAGCAGCGCCAGCACGATCAGAGCGTGGACGCAAAAGTCGTAGCGCAGCATGCTCTCCATCTCGACGGAAGCGACCCCGGCAACCGAAACATAGTAAATAATTGCGGCACAAAAGTAGATCCCGACTCGAGTAGTCCACGAAGTGCCTCGGCGAAAAGCGGGAATCAGTTCGCCGATGAGAATGATGGCGAAAAGCACCGCCGCAAGCGTCATCGTGAGCTGACTCGCTTCCTGCGGATCGTTCAACGGCGGAATCAGCCATCGATAACTCGATGGTTTGAACACTGCCAAATAATCCGGACTGATGGCCCACCCCGCTTCCTGGGTGAGCATGTAAATATCCCAGCGACCCCAGCGCAGCTGGCAATAAGCGAAGGAAATCGCGCCGGGAGGGAGAATAGCATGATCGCAACGGCCGGCCCATATTGTCGGAGTCGGCTACGGAAGCTCCCTGGGCGAGACCCTTGTGCCCTAAAAATGGCATGCACCACTGGAAACGCCGTGCACGGAATTCCCACGATCCGCGTGGCGGACATTGTGAACCCGTGAAGGGCGGCCAGCACTTTGGCGGTTCGCCCTTCTCCAGCGCTCCAGTAGATGAATCCAGCCAGCATCATCAGGAAAAGCGACTCCGAGTATCCGGTCACAAGGAAGAAAGCGGCCGGATGCGCCAGAACCGCCAAGGCACCGAACCATTGCAGCGAATCGCGCAGCTTCCATCGTGCGCAAAACAAGAAGAAATAAGTCCAGAAGCCCCAGGCGCGCCAGCTGAGCCGTGAGTAAAGAGAGCGTTGGTCGTGCTCAAATGCAGTAATATCAGTGCAAAACTCCGGCGATCACCGGGTAAGCCGGGAAGAAGGCGACGTTGGAGACTTCCATCATCTTGTGACTGCTGGGCGGAACCGTCGTGCCGTAGCCGCGCTCGACGATAGTTAGCAAACCAGTAGCCGTCATGTTGGATGAGAGTCGAATACCGGTAGGAAAAAGAGCCTTCCGGTCCAATAAACCAGACCGCGGACACAACTTGCACCAGAGTCACAAAGAGACCCGCCGTGAGACATTTGAGCGGGAGCCAACTGCGATTCATAAGAGGTCGGGGACGAAACGGGCCGAGACAATACCAAAGCGAGGAGAATTGCAGCGATTAGTCGGCGGAGCTGACATGCTCTCGGGCGAGGAAACATTCCATTTGTTTTTGTTCGGCAAATTTCATTCTCATCAGAGTGGGAAGCGTTGGACGCGCGAGGATCGCGCTTTATTCGGCTTCATTCCAGCCAAAAATTGTTCGAACATCCTCACGCGCTGCGGCCCGGCTGAATCCATCAGATGATGAATCCTTTTTGCCGACTTGAACCCATTCCGATCGCGAATCTGGAGAGCTGAATGGCATTACCAGACACGCCGAAACGTTAAGTCGAGGTCGATTCAGCCGATCGAACGAACAGTCCTTTGCTCCGCCAGGGATGAACGCAATCGAAGTCGCGCTTTTTATCCGGCAACGCTATGCTTAATTTTCCTCCTCGCACATTTGAAGAACAAGCCAGAGACGTCGGTCCCGCCGCTGAATTTTGAGAGCGCGATGCAGCGCCTCGAGGAGATCGTTGAGGAAATGGAGTCAGGCAAAATGCCGCTGGAAGATTTGATTGTGCGCTACGAAGAAGGGATGAAGCTGGTGAAGATTTGCCAGGAGCGACTGACCAGCGCCGGAGCAGCGGATCGAAATCATCACCCGCAACAGCGCCGGCAAAGCGATGGTCAAAGATTTCGAAGCAGTCGACTCCGTTCAATCTGAAACAAGCCGAAATGAAGGACGAACGCATGACGAAAGTCAGCCTCTTCTGAGTCAACCAACGAACCGGCAGCCGTCGTGCGTTTGCTTGATGGAGTTCGTTCGCCCGCCGATGTCAAAGCGCTGCCCGAAGAAGATCTACCACAGCTCGCCCAGGAAGTGCGCGACGAACTCATCAAGGTGCTTTCGCAAACCGGCGGCCACCTCGGACCGAACCTCGGCGTGGTCGAACTGACGATCGCGCTCCATCGCGTGTTCAATACGCCGCACGACCGATTTGTCATGGACGTGAGCCATCAAGGTTACGTGCACAAAATGTTTACCGGGCGGCTCGATCGCATCGGCACAATGCGGCAATATCAGGGCCTGAACGGCTTTCTGCTTCGCACCGAAAGCGAGCACGATTGCTACGGCGCCGGACACGCCGGAACAGCGCTCTCGGCCGGATTGGGAATGGCGGTCGGTCGCGATTTGCGCGGGGGCGATGAGAACGTTGTCGTTATCGCAGGCGACGCCGCTTTCACCTGCGGGATCAGCTACGAAGCGCTCAATAATGTGAAGGCGCAGACCAAACGCTTCATCGTTGTGCTCAACGATAACGAATGGTCGATCGCGAAAAACGTCGGGGCGATCGCGAATTACTTGAACGCCATCGTTACAAATCCCACTTACGCGCATTTGCACGACAAAGCGCGCGGATTCATCGAGGCGATCGCAGGAAAGACTGGCGTCACTTCGCGCACAAAGTCGAGGAGAGCTTCAAAGGCTTGATCGTTCCGAGCGTTATCTTCGAGGAACTCGGCCTGCATGTATTACGGACCGATCGACGGGCACGACATTGCGCTGCTCACGCGAACATTTGAATTTTTGAAGACGCAGGAGGAGCCGGTGCTGCTGCATATCCTGACGAAGAAAGGCAAAGGCTACGAGCCGGCGATCAAGAAGCCGGACAAATTTCACGGTCTCGGAAAATATCAAGATCGAGAGTGGTGAAACCGCGCCGGCGCCGACGCCGACCTATTCCGAGATCATCGGCAAGACGCTCGCGAGATTTGCGGACACAAATCAGAAGATCGTCGCCATTACCGCGCGCGATGCCGAGCGGGACCGGACTCGGATTTTCCAGGCGAAACATCCGACGCGCTATTTCGATGTTGGAATTGCGGAAGAACACGCGGCGCTCTTCGCGTGCGGTCTCGCCACGCAAGGGATGAAACCATTCCTCACGATCTATTCGACGTTCATGCAGCGCGCTTACGACATGACGATTCACGACATCGCACTGCAAAATCTAAATGTCGCGCTTTGCATGGACCGCGCCGGTTTGAGCGGAGATGATGGCCCGACGCATCACGGTCTTGTTCGACATCGGTTACTTGCGCCACATTCCGAACTGGGTGCACATGCAACCGAAGGACGAAGACGAATTCGTCGACATGCTTTGGACGATGGCGAATTATCATGCGGGACCGATCGCGATTCGTTATCCGCGCGGCGCCGGCACCGGCGCGAAACCAAAAGCATCGCCGAAACTGCTCGAAATCGGGAAAGCCGAAGTTGTGCAGCATGGACGCGACGTCGCCATTTTCGGCCTCGGCAATATGTTCGAGATGGCAGAGGAAGCCGCGCGCAAGTTGGAAGAGCAAGGGCATTTCCGTCGCCCTGATTAATCCACGGTGGATCAAGCCGCTCGACACCGGCACGCTCGAATTTTTCGCGCGCGGCGTCGAAGTCGTTTGCACAATCGAAGACCACGTTCTGCACAATGGTTTCGGCTGCGCCGTGATGGAACACCTTCACTCGCAGATGATCAACACGCCGGTCGTGCGCATCGGCTGGCCGGATCAATTCATTGAGCATGGAAGCATTCCTATTCTCCGCAAAAAGCACGGGCTAACTGCCGATGCACTCGTGGAAAAGGTTTTGCCGCTCCTGAAAAAGAAAACAGGCAAAACCCAGCCGACCGCAGCTTAAGTCCAGACGGATCCGAACATTCGGCCGGCGCACCTTCGTGCTTAGAGTTTCGGTTTAACCGAACCCGCGGGCGTGGCCGATGGGGCCAACGGTGCGCTCGCCGGAGGAATCACTCCCGCCGCCGCATCCTCAGGCCGCACAGGCCGCAGGAGTTTGAACAGGGAGATACCCGGCGTGGCTAAGGCAGCCGCGGCGGGATTCTGAGGAGACGCAGGCGATGCCGCAGACGCAGCAGCCGCGGCTTTGGTTTTCATCAGCTCGCGCGCACGGCGGATCCGGAAGTGCCTTTATGAGCATAGAGAATCGACAAGACGAGCGTGAGCAGGAAAAATTCCGGCCAGCCAGGCGGTAACCGTGGTCAGAACATTTGTAGTTTGCGCGCCGAAAATATTCTCCGTCACACCGCCGCCGAACGCAGCGCCGAGCCCTTCGCTTTTCGGTCGCTGCATGAGAATAACGAGAATCATGAGCAGCCCAACGATGACCTCGAGCGCAAGCAAAAGTTAATCAAAAGCAACATAAGGGATGGCCAATATCGTCAAACAGGAGAGTTTGTAAATGACCGTGAGACGGTTCTCTCCTGAGCGAGGCGCAGGACCTCTCAATCCTTCCAGTTCGCATCGACTTTACGGCATCCCAGATCGCATCCATTTCGGCGAGATCGACTTCTCCCAGTTCTTTGTCTTGCGCCTTGAGTTCTTTCTCCAACCGACTAAAACGCCTTTGACGAATTTGTTAGTGGCAGCTTGCAGCACCAATTCCGCGTCGAGTTTGTTCTTCCGCGCCAGATTAACGACCGCGAAAAGCAGATCGCCAATTTCATCCGCGATCGCCGCTGAGTTTTTCGATGAAATGGCTTCCTTTGTTTCGCGCATCTCCTCTTCCACTTTCGCGATCACATCCGCAGGATCGGTCCAATCGAATCTGACCCGACTCGCTTTCGCTTGCGCTTTTTGCGCACGCATCAGCGCCGGAAGCGCTGCCGGAAGCGTGTCGAGATAATTAGCGCCGCCGGTCTTGTTTTCCTTTCGTTTGATCGCTTCCCACTGCTTCACCACCGCGCCCGTGTCGCGAGCGTTGCTCGTCGCAAAGACATGCGGATGCCGCCTCACCAATTTGCCGACGAGTTCGGCAATCACATCATCGATCTGAAAATGATCGCCCTCGCTTGCAATCTGCGCGTGCATCACCACAAGGAGCAATAAATCGCCCAGCTCTTCGCGGAGATTGGCGGTGTCGTGAGCGCAGACCGCGCCGACAACCTCATAGGCTTCTTCAAGCAGGCCGGGCAAGAGTGATTCATGGGTCTGTTCGCGGTCCCATGGACAGCCATCCGGCGCCCGCAATCGCGCCACGATCTCGCAAAGTTTTTCGAATCCTGTCATTCTGAGCGAAGCCCATTGGACTCCGCTTCGCTCGCTCAGGGTAAACTCCGCGGAGTCGAAGCCGTAACGCAGCCCGCGCCGCGGGCGAGGCCGGGCTTTCAATCCCATCGCCTTGACTTCAAGTTTCACAACGAAATCCCTCGACTTCGCTCGGGATGACATTCATATCCGCCAGAGCGAGCGATGCGTGCCGAACTCAGCAATTTCGCCGGTTGTTTTTCTGCTGACGTAAATGGCGATACTAATCACGCTCGCGAGTGTTCCCACAAAGATGAACGCGATCAGCCAGGAAGGAATATGTCCCACGCGCAATGCCCGGTAAAACGACGGCACGCCTGTCCATGGCCATGGGCGCGTGCAGGAAAATTTTCGTCACCCAAGCCACCATGATGAGAATGAAAATGAAGACGTAGTTGCGCTTCAATCGCCGCCCGATCGCCTCGAGCCTGGTGATTTTAAAAGAGGGTAAAATCAGATCTTCGCAGACAAGTTTTTTCCATTCGCCCTGCAGCATCTGGCGGTTCTCCATCACCATCGGGACAAGGAAATGCGCCTCGAGCATGCGAATGCGCGCGCGAAAAGCGTCGTAGAAACGGTAGCGACGAGCCTCGATCCAGAGCATGCCCCAGACGATGGCGAGATTAAAAAGAAAATGATGTGAGGCACCTCGCGATTAGAAAATGCGATCGTGATAATCGCGGTGCTGCTCGTGATTGCCCAATTGGTCGTGATGTCCAGCCGCTGTCGCCAGACCATGATGCGTCCCATCTCGCCGCGATAGAAATGCGACATGGCATTGACGTAGCCCGGATCATAAAGCGCTTTCCTGCAGCGATATGGTCGCTTCTTCGGTCGGTCCGGGCGGAGTGTTTTCGGTTGCCACGACTGTTGGATTAACTCGATAACTGATTTCGCGCATCAATCCAATCAATCTATGCGCTTCAGCCAATGTCTTTTCCGCTAAACGAACTTTTTGACTCGAAACAAGTCGTGCTCGATCTGCGCGCGACGACTGCGGCCGAAGCCATTTGGGAGATCGTAGAATTGCTCCGCGCTAACGGCCGTATCCAGAAAGCGGCACGGTTCTATGATGCGGTGATGGAGCGCGAGAAGAAGAATTCCACCGCGACGGAAGGCGGCGTGGCTTTCCCGCATGCGCGGACAAATTTAGTGGAGCAGATCGTGCTCGGGATGGGATGCAGCCACGCCGGCGTTTCCTTCGGTGAGTCAACTGAACTTATCCATTTGATCTTCGTCATCGGCGTGCCGCAGCAAATGGTGAACGATTATCTGGTCTGCTGGGCGGACTGGCGCGACGATTGACGGATAAAGGCGCGCGCGAAGCCTTGATGCAGGCGACAACACCCGCGGAATTTATTGCAGTTCTTCGCCAGGACAGTTGACGCTTGTTCCGCGCTTTGCTTTACGAAGAAAAAGGTCGAAGGCTCGAGCTCGCGCGTCACTTCGCCATTCGCATGCTGGTGATCGCGATAATACCAGCGATGCAGCCGGTGCGGCGAGGCACCGCATCTTATGATAAGATAACAAAGAGCGCGTTCTGCACCGATGCGCGCCATGCGCCGCGATGGACGTGTCGCCGCCCGGAGGATTGCACTGGTGGATCAAGCACGATCACTCTGCCCGAAGCGCGGAGTCGTTTGGAGAATTCCATATCTTCCATCAATGGAATCTTCGCGTGCCCGCCGAGCGCGACAAAATGTTCGCGCCGGATAAAACGATTGATCGCCGTAGAAAGTCCCGCCATGTCGCGTCAAAAACGCGCGATCTTCTCCAGCCAAAGCAAACGCGGATGACGACGGTCGAATTTCGATAAAATGCGCCCCCGACCACGCGCGGATTATCCATCGCATGGCGAATGGCCTGGAGATGAGCATCGGTCAACTGCGCATCAGCGTGATGGAAAATGAGCACATCGCCGGTCGCCGATTCCGCACCGCGATTCATTTGCCCGCCCGCGATTCGGTCCGGAGAAATGAATTAGATTTGCACCTGCGATCTGGGCGAAAGCGCTCTGACTTTCCGTCGTTCGAGGCATCGACCACGATGATTTCGTGCAGATCGAGATTTGCTAACATCGGCAACAAAGCGGCCAGGTTCTCCTGGTCATTCCACGCCGGGACAACGACGCTGATCCGCAGGCGACTCTCGGGTCGCCCGCTCACTTCGACTTTTTAATAACCGGCGCGCGCACGATCGAGCGCGCGGCGCTCCGCTGGCGGTCAAACTTCCGATACCTGACTTTGAGATTTTATCGAGGACCGGGGTCGATCGAGTCGTGCACGTTTTCCGGTTCGATCACGCGGCGGGCGCTTGGTTTCGAGACCACGTGGAACTTCGGCTTCGGACGCAAGGTCGATTTCAAATTGTCCCACCAAATCAGTTCGGGTCCGATTCCACGAAGTCGAATGAACAAAAATCCCGTCGCGATACTCGACCCACAAAACGATGATGCTCGACCGATCGCGACCGGCCAGCGCGCCAGCGCGTGCTGATTGCCGCGAGAACCAGCGCTACCCACTTCGCCTGAATGCGCAAAAACATTTCCACGCTCGGATATATTGCGGCAAACGCGATGAAGATGCCGAAATGCAACGCGCCAGAGCCGGCCAGGCCGAGCCTGGTCCAAAGGCCTCCCACAGTGAGAAAACAGTCGGTGCGCACAAGCAGCAAGGCATAAAGGATGACGAACGCCTTGCGGCCGATAAAGCGTTCCACTTCACGGCCGAAGACAAACAACATGTACATCTCCACTGCGAACCAGAGCAGCGAGGATCCGATACGGTGCGTGCACAAAACCGTATGTGACAATTTGCCAGACGCGTCCCATGCCCAGAACTTGCGCGCTATCGAAGATGAGCAGATTCAAAAAGCGGTCGCGCCCGAACGCCATCAGAAAACAGGTGATCACCATGATCAAGCTGCTGGACGGCGACCAGTAGCGTCGCGACATGGACCGGATAGCGGCCCACCCACGCGACTGGCTGGTAATCATCGGAGACGGTGACCCCGAACATGCGTTTAATTACGTCCGCGCACCGATAGGCGCAAGCGTGCGGATGGTATTGTGCAATCGCGCCGTGAAAAATTCGCTTGGCGAAGTCGGCGAAGCGAGAGAAAACTGCGATTCGCTCCAAACTTCGAGCGCTCATTCGAGGAACATTTCGTGGACAATCTCGCTTCCTGCCATCTCACCGCCGAGGGGATTGGGCGACTTGAAACCGGCCAACCAGACGGTGCTCGATTGGGTCGCAGGAAGTCGCGCGGCTCACGCAGCCCGACAATATTTTTTGGTGCGATGGCTCAGAACGGGAAAATGACTACCTGCTCGATCAGGCTGCTCGGCAGGGAGTGCTGATCAAGCTGAACGAGGAGAAAGTTCCCGGCTCGTATTTGCATCGCTCGAATCCGAACGACGTCGCGCGTGTCGAGCAGTTCACTTTCGATTTGCACGCCTACGAAAGAGGAAGCGGGCCCGACCAACAACTGGGCCGAGCCGGCGAGACCTACCGCAAGCTGCAGTGGCATGCTTGAGGGCGCGATGCGCGGGCGCACTATGTTCGTCATTCCCTACATCATGGGACCGCCGGATTCGTCGCTCGACCAAAGTCGGCTTCGAAATCACCGATTCGATTTACGTCGTGCTCAGCATGCGGATCATGACGCGGATGGGCACGATCGCAGTCAAGCGGCTCGGCAACGATGCGAACGCGGAATGGAACCGCGGCGTTCATTCGCTACTCGATGTCAACCCGGAACGCCGGTTTATCTGCCACTTCCCGCAGGACAACGCGATCATCTCGGTCGGCTCCGGTTACGGCGGAAACGTTTTGCTGAGCAAAAATGTCTGGCGCTGCGGATCGGTTCCTACCTCGCGCGCAAACAGGGCTGGCTTGCCGAGCACATGCTCATCCTCGGAGTCGAATCGCCGGAGGGCCGAAAAGCATTACGTGGCTGCGGCGTTCCCGAGCGCGTGCGGCAAAACCAATTTCGCCATGCTGATTCCGCCGAAGCATTTCGCCGGCTGGAAAGTCACGACAGTCGGCGACGACATCGCCTGGATGCAGATTCGGTCGACGGTCGGCTTTACGCGGTCAATCCGGAGAACGGTTATTTCGGCGTGGTGCCGGGCACGAGTTACAAATCGAATCCGAACGCGATGAAGTCGATCGAGCGCGACACGCTTTACACGAATGTCGCGCTGACCGACGACGGCGATGTCTGGTGGGAAGGCAAGGACGGCGCGCCGCCCGCGCACGCTGCATCGACTGGCAAGGAAACGACTGGACGCCCGATTCGAAAGAAAAAGCAGCGCATCCGAACAGCCGTTTCGCCACGCCGATGCGCAACAATCCGGTGCTCGATCCCGATGTCGAGAAACGGCGAAGGCGTACCGATCAGCGCGATCATTTTCGGCGGACGCCGCAGCGACACGATGCCGCTCGTTTTCCAGGCATTTGATTGGGAACCACGGCGTTTATCTCGGCGCGACCATGGCTTCGGAGACAACCGCGGCCGCAACTGGCGCTGTCGGCCAGGTTCGCCGCGATCCGATGGCGATGCTGCCTTTCTGCGGTTACAACATGGGCGATTATTTTCGCCACTGGCTCGACATCGGGCAGCGCCTGACGAATCCGCCGCTTATCTTTAACGTGAACTGGTTCCGCAAAGGCGAGGACGGCAAATTCTCTGTGGCCCGGTTTCGGCGACAACATGCGCGTGCTGAAATGGATCATCGATCGCTGCGAAGGGAAAATTGGCGCTGCAGAATCACCGGTCGGTTGGCTCCCGCGGGCAAAAGATGTCGATCTTGCGGAATTGGACGGGGTCTCGCGGCAACAATTTGAGAAGCTTCTTTCCGTCGAACCGGATGAGTGGAAAAAAGAATTGGAGAATCAGGGGAACTTTTTCGAAACACTTCAGCCTGATCTTCCGCAGGAACTTCTCGCGCAGCACCAAAAACTTGCCGAGCGGCTCAGTCGTTAGGCCGACGATCTTGGCGACTTCTGAACTGTAGCTGGGGTTGGTAACTCCATGCTTGCGCTGGTTCCACCTTCAAACGCGGCGCAATAACTCTCACCTCCGCGCGTACTAAGACTGCGCGATTATTTTGCCAAGCCGCTTGCGCCGCCGCCAGTCGCGCGATCGGCACGCGAAACGGACTGCAACTGACGTAATCGAGTCCGAGTTTATGGCAGAATTTCACACTGGTTGGTTCGCCGCCATGTTCTCCGCAAATGCCGAGCTTGATATTCGGCCGCGTTTTTCGCCCGAGATCGCGCGTGATTTCCATGAGCCGCCCGACGCCCGGTTGATCGATCGATGCGAATGGATTGGTCGCGATAATGTCGAGCTCCGCGTAGGCCGGGAGAAAGCTGCCCGAATCGTCGCGACTCATGCCGAGGGTCGTCTGAGTGAGATCGTTAGTCCCGAAACTGAAGAATTGCGCGGTGCGTGCAATCTCGTCCGCGACCAGCGCCGCGCGCGGGACCTCAATCATTGTTCCGACGAGATAATTGAATTTCGTCTTCCTTCGCCTGCGCAATCTCCGCGGCGACGCGATGCACGATTTCGATCTGCAATTCCAATTCGCGCGGAAATCCAACCAGCGGAATCATGATTTCGGGGCGAACCTTCTTTCCCTTCGTTTGCACTTCGGCCGCGGCCTCGAAGACGCGCGCGGGATTGCATCTCGGAAATCTCCGGATAAACGATGCCTAAGCCGGCAGCCGCGATGGCCAAGCATCGGATTGAATTCGTGCAGTTCGTGCACGCGCGCGCGATATTTTCCACCGGCGACGCCCAGTTTGTTCGCAAGCTCGTTCTGTTGCGTATGATCGTTCGGCAAGAATTCGTGCAAAGGCGGATCGAGGAAACGAATCGTCGCCGGCAATCCATCGAGCGCGTCGAAAATTCCAATAAAATCCTCGCGCTGGTACGGCAGCAACTTCGCCAATGCGCGCGCGCGTTCGTCCTTTGTTCCGGCGAGAATCATCTCGCGCATCGCATCGATCCGGTCGCCTTCGAAAAACATGTGCTCGGTCCGGCAGAGTCCGATGCCTTGCGCGCCGAATGCGACCGCGTTCCGCACCTGCTCCGGCGTGTCCGCATTCGTGCGCACATCGAGCGTGCGAAACTCGTCCACCCAGCGCATCAACTTCGAATATTCGCTGATACGTCTCGCTCTTTTTCCATCGAGCGTGCGATCGACCAGTATCTGCACGATCTCCGAGGGCGCGGTCATCACTTCGCCGGCAAAGACTTCGCCCGCCGTTCCGTCGATCGAAATGTAATCACCCTGTTTCAACGTTGTGCCGTTGGCGCTGAGCGTTCGTTTTTGATAATCGATGTGAACGTTGCTCGCGCCGCACACGCAAACTTTGCCCATTTGCCGCGCCACCAGCGCCGCGTGCGAGGAAACGCCGCCGCGCGCCGTGAGAATACCTTCCGCCGCGATCATGCCGCGCAAATCTTCCGGAGAAGTCTCGATGCGCGCGAGCAACACCTTATCGCCGTTTTCCGCGCGCCGCACCGCTTCCTCCGCGCTGAAGCACTACATGACCGGAGGCTGCGCCTGGACCGGCAGCCAAACCGCTGCCGATCTTCTTCGCCTCGCGCGCCGATTGTCGATCAAAAATTGGCGCGAGCAAATGCGCGAGGGAATCGGCCGGAATGCGCTTCACCGGCGTCTTTCTTTGTGATCAATTTCTCGTCGACCATGTCCACCGCGATGCGCACGGCGGCGTGACCGGTGCGCTTGCCGTTGCGCGTTTGCAAAATGTAAAGGCGATTATCTTCGACCGTGAATTCGAGGTCCTGCATGTCCTTGAAATGACGCTCCAGTATGGCGCGCACTTTCATCAGCTCTTTGTGCGCGGCCGGCATCTCACGCGCGAGATCTGCGATCGGACGTGGCGTGCGCACGCCCGCGACCACGTCTTCGCCCTGCGCGTTGATCAAATATTCGCCGTAGAAAACTTTTCGCCGCTCGCCGGATCGCGCGTGAACGCGACGCCCGTCGCGCTGGTGTCGCCCATGTTTCCGAACACCATCGTCTGCACGTTCACCGCCGTGCCCCAATCGTGCGGGATCCCGTATTTCCGCCGATAAACGATGGCGCGATCGTTCATCCACGAACCGAAAACCGCGCCGATCGAGCCCCAAAGTTGTTCGCGCGCATCCTGCGGAAACGATTTTCCGGTGCGCTCCTTGATCAACGCCTTGAAGCGCTGCATCAGTTCTTTCAAATCCGCGACGCTCAATCGCACATCCGGAAAATCGTGCTTCCCGTAGCGCTCATCTTTCAAATGCTCGATCACGCTCTCGAAGGGCTCGTGATCTTCGCCCGGTCGCTTCTGCACGCCCATCACGACGTCGCCGTACATTTGGAGGAAGCGGCGATACGAATCCCAAGCGAAGCGCGCGTTATTCGTTTCTGCCGCCACGATCTCGACCACTTCGTCGTTCATGCCGAGATTGAGGATCGTGTCCATCATTCCCGGCATGGAATCGCGCGCGCCCGAGCGCACCGACACGAGAAGCGGTCGTTCTTTGTCGCCGAGGGTTTTTCCGACGGATTTCTCGACCAGCGCCAGCGCTTTCGCGACTTGTGCGTCCAGCTCGGGTGGGTAAGCGCGCTGATTGTTCGTAAAAATAAGTGCAGACTTCAGTCGTGATCGTGAATCCAGGAGGCACCGGCAAGCCGATGCGAGTCATCTCGGCGAGATTCGCGCCTTTGCCGCCGAGGAGCGGTTTCATGCTGCCCGCTCCATCGGCACGTCCGTCGCCAAAGTAGTAGACGCTAACGAGGGGGTTTGGTCGCGCTTGCGGAACGCCCTCCTGGTTGCTGTTTTGGGTTTGGCTTTTTTCGGTTTTGTCGTCTTGAAGCGCGAACGTTTATTTTTGATTGCCATGAGAGACAGTGAGATTGCGCGCGAATTGCGAACCGAACGGCAAAATATAGCCGCAAGCTAGAGGTGTCAACGCAGACTCCCCTTCGCGCCGCGCGTCTATTGAGACTGGAACGGAAATCTGCTCCGAGCCGAGTGCGGAAGCAGACGGCTAGGCACCCATTCGCTCGGTGCTGAGCACTTCGCCGATCGCTGCGGTGAAGTCCTCTACGCCAGTGGTCGGAACGATGATGGTGTTGCGGCGGCCGTGAGTTTCCTCGGTGATGCGTAGGAATCTACCGCGGTCGTTTTCGCGGAGCTCGACATGGAAATGCTTTCGCTCGATCTGTAGTTCTTTGGCCTCGATGACGTCTATCCATGTGGCAAAGATCGGCGCAATGTAACGCCGGCCGCAATCAGGAATGGAAGCTAAATCCTCATCAGTTTTCACTCAGCCGTTTCGGCTGGAACGGCTGTGAGAACCGACGCGCTTATCGGCGACCGACGGGGCGGCGACGACCTTTGTCCGGGTGGATGCTCATCCTTTGCCGTCCTCCGGCGCGATCGCGAAATCGACCTGTTGCTTGAAACGGATCGACTCGCGCCACGACCACGCACAGAACATCCCCAACAGCGAGCCGGCGTTTGGATTGGCGTCCCACCAGTCGCCGGCGCGCCCCGTCGAAAATGTAGAAGTCATCATTTAAGGACGAAACGTGAACCAAACCCGTGAGTAAGACATCGGGCAACTCGACGAGCAGTCCGTAGTTTCGAATATCGATTACAACCGCGCGAAAGACCTGTGGATCGCGTTCCGTCAATTGCCGCTGGAAGGAATTCGAGCTTTTTCATCTTCACCGACTCGTTCTCGGCTTCCGCCGCGACGCGTTCGGTCGTCGAAATATGTTCGGCGATTTGCGCGAGCTGTCCCGCATCGCCGCGTGTTGCCGGCTCGTTGTTCCGTTCAGCGAGCACGCGATGCACGACGAGATCGGCGTAGCGACGGATCGGGACTGGTGAAGTGGGTGTAGTTATTTTTCGCGAGGCCGTAATGTCCGAGCGGCTGGGTCGCGTAACGGGCGCGCTTCAGACTTTTCAGGAGCCCAATTTTCAGCGCCTGCTCTTCCGGTTTGCCACTGAACGACGCGAGCAGCCGCTGAAGTTCAGCGCGATGCGTCAGATCGCCGCGCTTTGTATCCGTAGCTGATCACGAACTCGCGAAATTCCGCCAGCTTTTCCGGATCGGGATTTTCGTGAACGCGGTAGATCGCCGGTATCAGCCGGTTCTTCAGTTCGCGCGCGACGGCCTCGTTCGCAGCGAGCATGAATTCTTCGACCAACTGATGCGATTCGTCGTTCTCGATCGCGTTCCAAACGCACCGGCTTCCCGTTCTTATCGAGCCAGCACTTTTACTTCCGGAAAATCGAGATCGAGCGAACCGTGCTCGAAACGTTTCCGCCGAAGCAATGAGGCCAATTCCCAGGCGGCGTGCAAGCCGTTCGCCCAATTCATCGTCAGGCGCCGCGTGCAGAATCGCGTAGGCTTCGCTTGTAGGTCAGACGGCGCGCACTGCGAATGATCGTCTTCGGCAAAACGCGACGCTTTGCTGCGTCCGTTTTTGCCGAACCGGATGAAAGCAGAATGCGTGAGCCGGTTGACGTCCGGATTGAGGCTGCAAACGCCGTTGCTCAGACGCTCGGGCAACATCGGAATGACGCGATCGGCGAGATAAACGCTGTTGCCACGACGCAGCGCTTCGCGATCGAGCGCGCTTCCAGGGACCACGTAGGCCGAGACATCGGCGATGTGAACACCGAGCTCCCATTCGCCGCCGTCAAGTTTCTCCACATGGATGGCATCGTCGAAATCGCGGGCATCGTCGGGATCGATCGTGACGATAAATTGCGCACGCAGATCTTCGCGATCGCGCATATTTGTCGGCATCGACTGTTTCCGGAATTTGTTCTGCCTCCTGCAAGACGTCGCGCGGAAATTCCGTCGGCAAATGATGCTTCCGAATGATCGAAAGCATGTCCACGCCCGGCGCTCGAGGCCGGACCGAGCACTTCGATGATCTCGCCTTCGGGATTGACGTGGCGCGATTCCCACGGCTCCAGCCGGACGACGACCTTGTCGCCCGCGCGCGGAGCTTTCGGAAGCGTCGTAGCCGCGGGCAGCTGCACGTAAACGTTGTGCACGAGGCGTGGATCGTCCGGCACGACGTAGAAGAAATTGCGCGACTGCTGCAACGTCCCGACCATTGTCTCGTGGGCTCGTTCCAGGATCCGGATGACGCGGCCTTCCGCGCGATCGCTGGCTCGTCGCGCCCGAGCATAGTTGGCGTCGCGCGTGATCCGCGCGACAACCCGATCGCCATTCATCGCCGTGCCGGTGTTTTCTGCCGCGATGAAAAATATCGTGCCTCATCGGATGTTTCGCGCACGAGAAATCCGTAACCCGGCCTGATGCACCTGCAGTTTTCCCGTAACGAGGTCCGCTTCCTCCGGGAGGACGTAACGGTTCTTCCGGATGCGCGCGATCTCGCCGGCCTGTTCCAGCTCGCGCAACGTCTGGTTCAATCCCATGCGAACACCGCTTTTCCGGCCGAGCTCTTTCGCCAGTTCCGACTTGTCGAGCGGCCGCAGTACTTCGGCGCCCGCATCAAGGCAAGAATTTGCTGCTTCAGTTCCTGGTTTGTTTTCATCCGCTGGTTGCCAGAAGATTGAATCGGGCTGCCTCATTGAAGTGATGAGTACAGTTTGCGCCGAAATAAACAAAATCACGCCGCACCGCGCAGTCATCCCGAGCGAAGTCGAGGGATCCAGTCGTGTCACCGCAAAGCGTCCATCACGAGATTGAAAGCCTGGCCTCGCCGACTTGTCGACCGCGTTGCAGCCTCGGACTACGACGCCATCGGACGAATAGAATGGTTAGATGTTCGGCCACTTTGCGATCCACCTAAGAAAATCAGGCGGCTTTAGACCGAATAATTCAGCGCCTAAACATCAACTGGGTGAAACCGCTTCACCGATAGGATTCCCGCCAGGATGAAAGAGCACCAGCACAATACCCTGCGCGGTGGCGAAGGGCGGCTCGAACCCTTTGAGGCGAGGGCGTGGAGGGCTGGCATTTTCAGAAAGGCCTGCACGACCAGCACGAAAACATTGAAGTAAAGAGCGACGACGGATCCGACGACATAGATCCAGCGCCACGAGGCGGTGAGATGAAACACGTAGCGCGCTGCGCTCGCCGCCGTCAGGACCATCAACGAAAGGATGCCCAGGATGATGGCTGGCGTGAGCCCATGGAAGGGAAAGCCGAACCCGGTGACGGAGGTCGCCACCGTGGTGACGAGAAAGAGCATCGTCCAGCCATTCATTCGGTTCGCAGTGAGCAGCCCGTAGAGAACGACAAGGCCGGAAAGAATTCCCAACCAGACTCAAGACAACATGCACAATCGTAAAGGTATCCATGCCAAATCATAACGGCTGCGTTTTTGCCGATGTCGATGACAAGAAAGGTTCGACTGCGCCCCGCCCGTGCGTAACGAAAGCTTTCGGTGGGCGCGGTTTGATGGCTATGCTGAAGGTATGTTCCGGTTCTTCAAGCTGGCGACGGCGGCGGCAATTGCGCGCTCAGCGTGTGCCGGGCGAGTGGCGGTCGATCATATCGCGCAACGTTCCATTTTTGACCGGCTCCCGCCCGAGGATCAACGGGAGCTGCTCGGCCACGTGCAGGTGTTCTCGCGGAGAAGAATTTCGAGTGGCTGCGGCGGGTTGCAATTAACGGATGAGATCCGAGCGACGATCGCGACGCAAGCGTGCCTTCTCCTTTTGCATCGCCGAACGGATTATTACCCCCGGCTGGTGACGATTCAGTCTATCCGTCGGTTTTCGCGGTGGAGGAGAAAGCGGCATCTGGAGGGCCACATTTGGAGCGAGGCAGGGAAGATCGGCTTGGCGAGACCGGGCGCCAGATGGGATCGATGGTTTGGCTTGGGATGCCGCGAAATCGGGCGCGACGGACCCGTCGGACGGCAAGAACCTGGTGCTGCATGAGTTTGCTCACCAGCTCGATTTCGAGGATTTCGCTGCGGACGGAGTGCCAGCCCTCGGCTCACGCGGAGACAAGTTGTCTTGGGCCAGAGTCATGAAGATGGAATTTGTGGCGCTGCGCGCCGCGGATGAGGACCGGGATTCCAACCACTGTTGGATACCCATGGGGCGACCAATCCGGCTGAATTTTTTTGCCGTGGCAACGGAGGCGTTCTTCGAGCGGCCGCGGGCGCTGCGACGTCAGCATTCGAGGTGTACGGATGAACTCGAGCGTTTTTTCCGTCAGGATCCTGCGCTCTACTCGAGCGAGCTTGCTCCGCGGCGATGACCGATGGGAGCGGGTAGATTTTAGCCGAGTTTCGCTTGACCAGAAAAACGGCGATAAGAAACTACTTCTTATGAAGTCATATTGCTACCGGATCGTCCGCCGGCGCTGCGCCGCTCTCTTACGATTTTCTTGTCGAAATCGGGAAGTGCGAAGATCAAGGTTCCAAAGGGAGAAAAGATATGAAGATTACCAGTTCCAGTATTTCAAGAAGGGCTGAAATTCCAGCGAACTACAGCCGCCAGGGCGGGAACGCGAACCCGCCGTTGCGCATCGAGGGCGCGCCGGAAAACGCCAAGAGCCTGGTCTTGATCGTGGACGATCCCGACGCGCCGGTGGGTTTATTCACGCACTGGCTTCTCTGGAACATCGATCCAAAGACGACCGAGATCGCCGGAGCAGAGCACGCCGAAAGGCGCGGTGCAGGAACCAACGATTATCCGACTCTGGGTTATGGCGGGCCGCAACCGCCCTCGGCACGCATCGTTACTACTTCAAGATTTACGCGCTCGATCAGACGCTAAATCTTCGAGCCGGGGCGAAACGCAAAGAGCTCGACAAGGAAATGGGCGGTCACGTCATCGCGCAAGGGCAATTGATCGGGCCGCTATACCCGGAAGAAATAGCGCTGCCGGTCTTCGCTGCAACATCGCGGCGTTTCGTCCCGCGCAACGCGGGTCGAATAAAGCTTTGGTCTGTGATAGTCTCACCTCATGAGTGGGCGCGACGCACTGGAAAATCGGCGGAAACGTCGATCGACCTTTCGCGTCGAGCGCTGATCATGGGCGTACTCGAATGTCACGCCCGATTCGTTTTCCGACGGTGGTGAATTTTTTGGTCGTGAGAAAGCCGTCGAACATGGCGTCGAAATGGCAAACGATGGCGCGGACGATCATCGACGTCGGCGGTGAATCGACCCGGCCCGGTGCGGAACCGGTTGCGGCCGACGAAGAGTTGGCGCGCGTCCTGCCCGTGATCGAAGAATTGCGCGCAAAATCGACCGGGCGCTTCATTTCCATCGACACATCGAAGCCGACGTCGTCGCGCGCGCGGCTCTGGAAGCCGGAGCCTCGATCATCAACGACGTGACCGGCGGGCGCGGCTGATCCGCGATGTTCGCAGCTCGCGGCCGAAAGCAGGCCGCGCTCATCATCATGCACATGCAAGGCACGCCGCGGACGATGCAGATCGAGCCTGCACTATGATGACGTCGTTAGCGAAGTGGCGGATTTTTTCGACAACAATATGCGCGCGCCCTAGAGTGCGGCATTGATCCCATGGCCATCGCGTTTGATCCCGGAATTGGATTCGGCAAAACGGTCGAACACAATCTCGAGCTTCTCGCCAATCTCGCCTCGGCTCCGCATTCACGATCGGCCGCTCGTGGTCGGCGTTTCGCGCAAATCTTTCCTCGGCAAGATATTTCCGGCGACGATGAAAATGTCCGATCGTGCGCCCGACCATCGCGTTGACCTCGCTTTTGCGCGAACGCGGCGCGCAGGTTTTGCGGGTGCACGACGTCAAGGCGAACGTCGACGCCTTGCGCACCACCGAAGCGCTTGCTCGCAGCCGCGCCATGATCCAGCAACTCATTCAGCTCTGGGTCGATAAATGGCGCAGCCTCTTCGAGATCATCCTGCTCAGCGTGGTCATCTATTACGGCTATCTCTACTTTCGCGGGACGCGCGGCGCCAAAGTGTTGACCGGGTTGGCGATCGTCTTCCTCACCCTGACCTTGATCTCGCAATTGCTGAACCTGGTCGTGATTAGCTGGATCATCCGCAGCTTCTCCGTCTTTCTTGCGGTCGCGCTCGTCGTCATTTTTCAACCGGAACTCGCGCCGCGCGCCTGGCGCTGAGCTAGGTGGCCACCCGATTTTTCCCTGACGAGCGCGAAACGCGAAACGGTGCACGATATTGCCGAAGTCGTGACGCAGCTCGCGAACAAGCAATTTGGCGCTCTGATCGCGATCGAGCGCGACACTTCGATCCGCGTTTACGAAGAAACCGGGCGTGATCATCGATGCCGATCTTCTCGACGGAACTGATGCTTGACGCTTTTTCATCCGAAGGCCGCGCCTGCACGACGGCGGCGTAATCATGCGCAACGGCCGGATCGCCGCCGCCGCCTGCATCTTTCCGGTGAGCCAGCGCGAAACGCTCGACCGCAGCCTCGGTCTGCGGCACCGCGCCGGCGCTCGGAATTACCGAAGAATCGGACGCCATCGCCGTCGTTGTTTCGGAAGAAACAGGCGCGATTTCCATCTGTCACCGGCGGCGGATCGAGACGCAATTTTACCCCGGAAACTTTCCGCCAACGACTCGGCGAAATTTTACTGCATCGAAATTATGAAGAAACTGATCAGCAATACGTAACTGAACGAAGTA
>ERZ1370068.2427-contig-1580_pt1 | contig 27726 bp, 44 predicted proteins | sample MGYA00561227_ERZ1370068 | MGnify/ENA primary metagenome ERZ1370068 (study PRJEB38410, sample SAMEA6850437) | metagenome | study: Metagenomic assessment of the ecological functions of the soil: analysis of the soil microbiota associated with the...
GGTGTACTTCGTTCAGTTACGCGCGTATTGCTGGCAATCGGCGCTCCGAGGGCTTCGTCCTGGGCAGCCTCGGAGAACTGCTGGCCAGGCAAGGGCGGGTCCACGAAGCCCGCGAATCGTTCCGAGCGGGCGAGGCGCTGCTTCCGCGAGGTCGGAGACCAGTTGCGGCTCGTCCACCTACTGTGCGACTGGGGACGCGCCGAGATCGCGGCGCGCGAGGTCGGCACCGCACGCACTGCGCTCGCCGCAGCCGAAGAAGTTGCCGAGGCGATGAAGGCCGGGCCCGACTCGGAGGTCCGCCAAAGAATCACCGCGCTTCGTCAGACGCTTCGGCTGACCACTGCGTTCCGGCGTAGCATGGCCTGATCCGTGCCGGGTATGCACGAGGAGTGCCTGCGACGCGGAGGCAACGACAACCAGGAGGACGCGGCATGACCAGAATCTTTTCAAGCGTTTGTTGCTTGCCTCGTCCGCTCTCTGGATCGTGGCTTCCACCACGGTTGCGTACGCGGTCGATCAGGGCGCGGTCGTCAGCGAACGCGTCAAGAAGCTCACCCGGGCCGTCAAGTGGATGCCCGTGGCGCACGATCCCGCTCAACTTCAACACCTTTCATCCGCAGGGCATGGTGAAGATCGGCGATACGTTTTACCTGTCGGCGGTCGACATCCGGAAACCGACGACACGTTACCCGCAACTGCAGGATGGATACGACCGCGATACCGGCGAGGGCGTCGGGCACCTGTTCAAGTTCGATGCGAAGGGCAATCTCATCGCCGACCTGACGCTGGGCGAGGGCTCGATCTACCATCCGGGCGGCATCGACTACGACGGCAAGTGGATCTGGGTACCCGCTGCGGAGTACCGGCCGAACAGCCGCGCGATCATGTATCAGCGTCGATCCGACGACGATGAAGGCGACCGAAGTTTTGCGCTACGGCGATCACATCGGCGGCTTGGTCTACAACGCCGAGGGCAAGACGCTGCACGGCGTAAGCTGGGGCTCGCGCCGCTTCTACCGCTGGACGCTCGACAGCGACGGCAAGGTAAGCAATGCCGGAACGCGCCCGGAGGAGCTGCGCGTGACGCAACCCTTCGCACTACATCGACTACCAGGACTGCAAATACCTCGGTCGTCAGGAAGCGCTTGTGTTCGGGTCTCAACATGTATCAGTCCAAGAAGGACGGTCCGCGCTTTGCGCTCGGCGGTTTCGAGATCGTCGACCTTGCCGCCAACCACGCGATCTATCAGGTGCCCGTCGAACTCTGGACTGACAGCGGCCTGCCGATGACGTACAACCCGTTCTGGATCGAGCCGACGGCCAACGGGCTGCGGGCGTATTTCGTGCCGGAGGACGAGAAATCGACGCTCTACGTCTTCGAAGCGGAAGTGAAATGACCGGTCCAGGCATGACTAAGGCTTGCTGAGCGGAAGCGCAACAGGTGGCCGTTGCCTGCACTTGTTGCGGGCGTCGAACTGCGTTGTCCATAACCACAGGCCCCGCCGATAGCGGATCGCATCGTTCTCGTAGGGCATCAGGCGCGTATCCGCTGCGTATTCCCAGCAGACCCACGCGGCACCGCGCTGGACGAGTTCGAGAATGACGTCCAGTTCGCCGACGTAAACCCGTCCAAACGCGCGGCCGGGTCCGCTTTGGCCGGTGAGCGCTACTCGCACAGGCTGGTTGAGAACGATGTTCGACAGCAACGTGGTTGCGGCCGGCGCGAAATAGCCGCTGCCTTGCGGCGCACCGATGTCGGCCAGGCGAATCTCGGTGTCGCCTGTCGCCGTGGTCACCACGAGCGTATCGCCGCTGAGGACGCGTGTTGCCGTTCCGACGATTTCGTCCGCTGCTCGCGCCAGCGTGACGATGGAGAACGCGAGCGCCAACACGGCACCGGCGCCGCGAAGATACCGGCGATGCGCTCCCGTCGATCCAGACATTGTCATAGCCGTGGCGTGCAAAGGCCATTCAACCACACCCGCCGCCGGTAAGCGATAACATCGCGTCCATGGGACCACTCAAGGGTGTGCGTGTACTGGAGTTCGAGGGGGTCGGCCCCGGACCGTTTTGCGGAATGCTGCTCGCGGACATGGGCGCCGACGTCCTGCTCCTCGACCGGCCGCAGGATCCCCACTTGGGACTCGAGCGCGAACGCTGGTCAGACGTGATGCTGCGCGGTCGGCGATCGGTCACGCTCGATCTGAAGCAACCCAACGCGCTCGACGCGACCCTCGCGCTCGTCGACAAGGCCGACGCGATCATCGAGGGCTTTCGTCCCGGCGTGATGGAACGCCTGGGACTGGGTCCCGACGTACTGCTTGCACGCAACCCGAAGCTTGTCTACGGGCGCATGACCGGCTGGGGCCAGGACGGCCCGCTTGCGTCGCGCGCCGGACATGACATCAACTACATCGCGTTGTCGGGCGCGTTGCACGCGATCGGACGCGCGGGTGATGCGCCGGTGCCGCCCTTGAATCTGGTCGGCGATTTCGGCGGTGGCGGCATGCTGCTCGGTTTCGGCATTGCGTGTGCCTTGTTCGAAGCGCAGCGATCCGGTCGCGGGCAAGTTGTCGATGCGGCGATGGTCGAGGGTGCGTCGCTGCTGACCGCCATGTTCTGGGGCATGCAGGCGGCCCGGCAATGGAGCGACGCACGCGGAGACAACGTGCTCGATTCGGGTGCGCCATGGTATGACACCTACGCGACCAGCGACGATCGCTACGTCGCGATCGGCGCCATCGAGCCGAAGTTTTATGTGGAACTGTTGCAGCGACTGGGCCTCGCCTCGAGGTCGCTTCCCGATCAGCATGACCGGGGCGGCTGGCCGGCACTGCGCGCGCGCTTCGCGGCAGTGTTCTCGACCCGGACGCGCGACGAGTGGTGTCGCGTGTTCGAAGGTTCCGATGCATGCTTCGCCCCCGTGCTCACTTTTTCCGAGGCGGCGCGACATCCGCACTACGTCGCACGCCGCGGGCACATATCGATTGCCGGTGTGACGCAGCCTGCGCCAGCGCCACGCTTTTCGCGGACACCGGGGGAGGTGCGCGGCGCGCCACCGGAACAGGGTGCACAGGGGCGCAGCGCGCATCGACTGGGGATTTGCCGATGCGGACATGACGCGTTGGCATCGCTCGGGCTTAGCTTTGCAACAAAGGATGACCCCGATTGACCCCGCCACTTCGCCCCGCTATAACTGGGCGTACCTCAGTACATCGTGCGATCGTCGGGGGTTCAGAGCGATCGCGTTGGGAACGCGAATTTCGCTAAGCACGCGTTTGACGCGCAGATCGGCATCGATGCGATAGAGCGAGCCCGTGACGGCCGCGCCGAAATCCCGCATCGTCGACGTCCATAGCCGGCCGCGCCGATCTGCCTTGGTTTCGTTCATGCGGTTGCCGCGGCTCGGCGTTTCCGGTGCGACGAGCGCATTGGTTGAACCCGTTGCAGGATCGAAGCGGTACGCCGGACTCGATGGCAACCAGCAGACCGCCGCGCGCGGAAACGACGACGACGCCGATCAACTGTGGCATCGTCCATTGCGTCGCCCGCTGCGTCGCGGGATTCCAGCGGTGCAACGCCGGCGCCCGGAGGTCGACCCAGTACAGCGCTTGTTCGCGTGCACACCAGACCGGTGACTCACCGAGCATATGCACGGTGTCGAGTACAGGCTCGACCTTCACTTCAGCGGCTGCGGGCACCGGCGCGTGTGCTGCAATCAGCCCCTCGTGCTTGAGTTCGTCCCAGAAGGCTCGAGGGATAAGCGCATGACAGTGCGCGAGGTTCGCTTGCGCTTCGCGCACGCTGCGCATGCCCGTCACCACGCTGCGATACTGCCGGATGCGCAAGCGGAAATTGGAGCGCGGCGGCCGCGATAGCGACGCCGTGACGCCGCGCAGACCGCTTCGATCCTGCGGGTGCGGTCCATGATCTCCGCCTCGGCACTCGGCATAGAAGAACGTGGCGCCAGGCTTCGCGCCCGTGGCCAGGATGCCCGGAGTTGAACGGCGCTGCCATGAGCACCGAAATGCCGCGGCGCTCGCAATCCGGCATGAACGTGTCGAGCGCCGAGTGGTCGAGGAGGGTGTACCTCCCCGCGAGCATGAAGCAATCGAAATCGCCATCGGCGGCGAAGCGCTGCAGAATCGTCCAGTCATTGACGCCGACGCCAAACGCCTTGATCGCGCCCTGCGCGCGCAAGTCGTGCAGCGCGCGATGGGCGCCGTCCATGGCCTCGCGATAGCGCTGCTCGACGAGGTCGCCCTGCCAGCGCCGGTTCACGTCGTGGATGAGCGACGATGTCCACCGCGTTCGTTTGCAGCCGTTGCATGCTGTGCTCGAGCGAGCGCAGCGTGCCGTCGTAGCTGTAGTCGAAGCGACCTCGAAGCGGAGATGCGCCGCCGCGCTGATCCGCTGCGCGATGCCGCCGGCAACCGGTTTCATCATCCGGCCGATCTTGGTCTCCAGCACGATCGAACGTCGATCCACGGTGCGCAGAGCGGCGCCAAGCCGATGCTCGGCAAGGCCAAGGCCATAGAACGGGGCCGTGTCGAAATAGCGCAGGCCCGCCGCATAGCAGACACGCGAAGGTCTCGCCGATCGCGGCGTCCGTATCCTCGCGCGCGAAGCTGCCAAAGGTGCGGTGCCAACACCGAGCTGCGAAACGGCGAGGCTGCGCCGGCCGATCGGTCGTGTCGCGGCAGGGTCGAAGCTCACGTCGACTTTCGCGCGCGCCGGCTCACTATGTTGTGCACGTGAACGTGTGTTCCCGGTGCGATATCGCTCGTCGCCACGCCGATGTACTCGCCATATTTGCGCAGCGGCGTGTCGTGCGCGATGGCGCGCAGGGCGACCTTGTGCCCGAGTGGAATATCTTGCGTCACGGTCACTCGGAGGATGACGCCGGCGCGACGGACGTCGACCGTGTCGCCCGCGTGCACATCGCGCAAGGCCACCGCGACATCGTCGTCGGGATGCACGACGAGCGCGTCCCACCGAGCCGTCGAGCGCAGCTTGGTTCGCCGGCTCATTGCGGCGCCAGCCGGACCTTCACGCCGACGGGCTCCTCGCGCAATTTGAGCAGCGCCCCGACGTCGTCGTCGGACAAACCGCGACGCAATCCCTCTTCCAGGCTCGCGAACGCGGCGCGTGCCCCACCGGCGCGACAACGCCGAGCGCATCGACCATCTTCAACGCGAGACGGCAATCCTTGTGTGCCAGCTTCATCATGAAGCCCGGCGCGAAATCGCCGGCGAGCGGCCGCTTGGGCATGGCGATAGCCAGCGCGTTGTTCCACGCCATCGTCGTGCGGAAGACGCTCATCATGGTGTCGAGCGTGAGGCCCGACTTCGGTGCCGGTCACCAGCGCCTCGATCGACGCCTCGGACACCGCCGGTCGCAAGCAGGTTGTTGATGAGCTTCATCGTCTGTCCGGCACCGAGCTGCGCCGCAGTGGAAGAAGTCCGTGCCCATGCAGTCGAGCACCGGCCGGCAGCGCGCGACGACATCCGCCGGCGCCGCCGACCATCAGCGTGAGCGTTGCCAGCCACCGCCGCGTCCGCGGTCTTGCCGACCGGACTGTCGATCATCGCGCGCGCCCTTGCGCGCGATCGCCGCGCCGACCTTGCGCGTCGTGTCCGGATCGATCGTGCTCATGTCGATGTAGACGGCGCCCGGTCTGATGCCCTCGACGATGCCGTTCGGGCCGAGCGCGACGCGCTCGACGTCCGGCGCATCGGGCAGCATGGTGATCACGATCTCGCTGCGCCGCGGCGACCTCGCTCGGGCGTTGCGCGCAGCGGTCGCGCCGGCCGCGGCCAGCGCGCGCAACCGCGGCCGGCTGAACATCGCACGACGATGAGCCGGTGCCCCTCGTTCAGGATGTTGCGCGCCATGGGCGCGCCCATCGTGCCCAATCCTATGAAGCCGACGATCATGTAGTTCTGCCTTGAAAGAATTTCGGAAGACGGCTCATGTGCGCTCGCGCCAGTATCTGCAGCATCCCATGCCGGCGCGCCGCGCAGGTCCTTGGCGTCGGTGGCGCTGAACGCGGCGGCGATCGGGCTTGCGTCCGCTCTTGTCGTACGCAGTCGCGCAGCAGCGGCGCCGACGACGCAAACGCGTCGCGCACCTGCGACCACGCCAGCGGCTTCGGGATGAGCTTGCCGTCGACCATGAACTTCGACGTCTCGAGCAGCGCCGCCGCGTCGCCTTCGGTCGGCCAGCACCAGCCGCGCGCGAACAGCACGTCGTCCTTGACGACCAGGCTGCGCCGAGCTTGGGATCGAGCTCCCAGTACTTGCGCGACAGCTCCGACACCTGCCCCGGTCCATCGCGCGAGAGCTTGCGCGCACCGCGTCCTGCTGCGCGAGCACGAACGCGGTGACGACCGGCGGATCGTTCTTGATGACGTTCGGATGCGCCGATCCAGAACGAGCGGTGCAGGTAGTAGCCGTCCGGATAGAACGGCGACTTCTTCACCGATCGCAGCAGATGACCGGCGCCTTCGCCGGCCGGTCCCTTGTAGTGGCTCTCGGTGTAGCCGAACGAGTTCATGATGCCGACGGTGCCGAGCTCGGCTGCTGCGCCTTTGAGGAACGCCGGATGGATCAGCATCGCCGCGTCCATGCCGCGTGCGGAATCGTCGCGGCCTGCGCCTGCGTTGGCGTGTTGACCACGGTGATGCCGAACGCCTTGCGGATCAGGCGTTGCCGAGCTCGAAGCGCAGCATCTGCGAGAGCACGTTGTACGGATCGCCACCGAGCAGCGCGCCGACGGTCTTGCCCTTGAGATCGGCGATGTTGCGGATCGGCGAATCCTTGCGCGTGGCGAGCACGAAGCGGAAATGGCCTTCGCCGACGGTGAGCAGCTGGATCGGCTGGTTCTGCGCGATGAGGCGCACGATCGGCGTGTTGCCCCACATGCCGAAGTCGAGGTTGCCGGACACGAACGCCTCGACCATCGGCAGCGCCGACGGGTAGTCGCGATAGTCGATCGTGAGGTCGTAGCCGGCGTCCGCGGCGAAGCGCTCGAACGTCTTGTTGGCGATCATGTACTGCGTGACCGGCGAGTTGCCCGCCGCCCACGGCTGCCGGCCGACGGAGACCTTCAGCGTCTGCTGCGCCCTGCGCGCGCACGATGGCGGCGCGCGGCAAGCGCCAATGACGCGGCGCCGGCGGTGGCGATGAAGCGGCGGCGCGATGCGCGCTTGCTTCCGATTTTCTGGTTGGACATATGTCGTTCCTCCTTGAGCGGCTGGTCAGGTGACGATGGCGCGATACGCTTCGTCGCGGATCAGGCTCCAGATGTGCTGGCGCAGAGCCTGGAATTCGGGCTGGCGCGCGTCGCGTCGCTGCGCGGGCGCGGCAGCGGCACGTCGATCAGCGCCTTGAGGTCGGCCGGGGTGCGTCGTCATCACCGCGACGCGGTCGGCGAGGAATACGGCCTCGTCGATCGCGTGGGTGATGAAGACGACGGTGCGCCGCTCGGCGGCGGGACGATCCTGTCCCCAGATGCGCAGCAGCTCGTCCTGCAGGATGATGCGCGTCTGCGCGTCGAGCGCCGCCAGCGGCTCGTCCATCAGCAGCACCTCCGGCTCGATCGCGATCAGGCGCGCGAGCGCGACGCGCTGGCGCATGCCGCCGGAGAGCTGGTGCGGATACTTCGTCTCCGCGCCCGTCGAGGCCAGACGAGACTCGATGCAGCTGCGCACGCGCTGCTCGCGGGCCGTCGGCATCGAGGTCGCGCGCCGGCCGGTCCGTGGCGCAATCCGAATTCCGACGTTGCCGTGGACGGTCTGCCACGGGAAACAGCGCGTAATCCTGGAACATCACGCCACGCTCAGGCCCGGCGCCAGCGATCGGGCGGTCGTCGATCGCGACGCTGCCGCTGGTCGGCGGCTCGAGGCCGGCGAGAATGTTGAGCACAGTCGGTCTTGCCGCATCCCGAGGGCCGACGATCACCAGGAATTCGCCCTGCGCGACGTCGAGCGTGAAATCCTGTAACGCGATCGTCGGCTGGCGCGCCGGCGACATCGAAGCGCTTCGTCGACTTGCTCGAGGCGCAACTTGACCGGCTCGGTTCACGGTGCAGTCCACGGCATCGTCTACGCGTGCCGAGTCGCAGCAGCCGATCGAGCGAGCAGCGCGACGAGCCGACCGCGATCATGCAGCGACGATGCGGTTGAGTTCGATGCTGTAGGCGTAGAACACGAACATCATCTGGCCGACGCCGCCCGAACCGCCGCCGCCGCCTGCCTTAGCGCCGACAGCAAGCTCGGCGGCGACGATCGCCGTCCAGGCAACGCCCATCGCGATGCGCAGGCCGACGCCGATCGACGGCAATGGCGCCGGGACGACGACGCTAGCGATCGTCGCAAAGCGATCGAGGCCCATGGTCGCCGCCGCGCGAAGCAACGTCGGATTGATGGCGCTTGACGCCGGCAACGGTGTTGACGACCAGTGGGAAAGAACGCGGCGTACGCGACGATCGACCATCGCACTCGGCGCGTGCCGGTGCCCAGCCAGAGAATGGCGAGCGGCAGGATCGCGATGGCCGCGATCGGACGAAAGCTTTCCACCACTGGATCGACGTTGCGCTCGACGCTGCGAGACGAGCCCATCGCCAGCCCGAGCGGAATGGCGAAGCGCCGCGGCACGACGAAGCCGGCAAAGACGCGGCCAAGACTCTGCAGCGAGCGCGCGCGGCAAATCGCCCGATCCGATCAGATCGACGGCCGGCGGCGACGCACCCGCGTCGGCACCGGCGTGCGCGGATTGCCGGTCGCGGTCCCCATGCCTGCCATACGACGAGCAGCGTGAACGGCAGCAACACGCCGCGCATCAGCGCAGCGCAGCGTCGCCGCGTTCAGTCGACCGGTTCCGCGCGCGTCCGCAGACCAGGGCGTGAGCCAGTCGCGCCAACGCGCGCACGATGCTGTCGCACAGATAACCCAGCACGCCGATGGTCGCGATGAACGCCATCACCTGCGGCGTCATCAGGCAGCTCGCGATACCATTCCACAGCGTAGCCGAGGCCGCTCGGCGCGCCGATGAGCTCGGCCGCCACGACCGCCGTCCACGCCGACGCGACGCCGAGGCGCAGCGCCACCATCAGCGACGGCAGCGCGGCGGGCACGACGACGTGCGCCACGATCGTCCGCGCGCGATACGCCCATCGTGCGGGCCGCGTCGATCAGTCGCCGGTCGACGCCGCGCACACCGGCCACGGTGCCGAGCAGTATCGGGAAAAAGGCGGCATAGGTCATGATGAACACCGGCAGCGCATTGCCGATGCCGAATATGAACAGCGCCAGCGGAATCCAGCGCGATTCCGGAAATCGGCCTGAACAACTCGATCGTCGGATCGATCACGTCATCGAGTGTGCGGCTCAGTCCCATCAGCAACCCGAGCGGCACGGCGAGCACCGATGCGCGTGAACAGGCTGATCAGCATCCGGCCAAGGCTGATTACCGGCGTGCTCGAACGAGCTCCAGATCGCGCACCAGATCGACCAGCGCCTCGAACACCGCACGAGGTGAGGGCAACAGGCACGGTATTCGACGTCCAGAGCGCAACCAGTCGCCCACACCGCGGCGAACGCGAGCATCGTCCGAAAATAGACGCCGACACTGCCCAGACGTCGTCATCGCGTTGGCAGCCATTACAGCGACTCTCCCAGCTCGCACTGCCGATTCGTTCATTTCTCCGAGCAGCTCGCCCCAGGTGCGCGTGCCCGAGCAGACGTCGAGCAGCAGCGCGAACAGTCGATCCGCCGCCGCATCGAGATCTTCCCGTCCCTCGAACACCGGGCTCGCGTCGAAGTCGATCTGAGTTGGGAAGGTGCGCGACGGTGTCGGGTCGCGCGCTGATCTTCAGCGTCGGCGCGACGGCGCTGCAATAGCTGTTGCCGGCGCCGGTCGTGAACAGCATCGCCTGAGCCCCCGCGGCAGCGAAGCCGGTCATCGACTCCGGTGAAAAGCCCGGCGCGTCCATCACGTAGACCCGGCGAGCCGGTGCCTCGGCAACGGACAGCACGCCGGCGATCGGGCGCGTGCCGCCCTTGGCGATCGCCCCGAGCGACTTCTCCTCGATCGAGCTCAGACCACCGCGGATGTTCTCGCGCGCCGGGATTGTTGCCGGTGAGATCCACGCCCGTCACGCGGCGACCGCCTGCTCGCGCCGGCGCACTGCAGCGACGATGGCCTCCGCCGATGTCGGATTCGCAGCGCGGCGGGCGAGCAGATGCTCGGCGCCGAGCCATTCGATCGTTTCGCCGAAGACCGCCGTGCTGCCCGCATCGATCAGTCGATCGACGACCTCTGCCCGCGAGCGGATTCGACACCAGTCCTGACGTCGCATCGGAGTGGACCGCATTCCACCGCGAGGAACAGCGCGCGCAAGCGGAGCCGTTTGGCGGCGTTGCCTGTGACGCGTCGCGTGCCAGCGCCGCCGCGAGCCGGATACCGCGCAGGACAAGCTCCAGCGCGTCCTCGTGGACATCGTCGAGCGCAATGGTGGCGACCGGTTTTCCGGCGGCTGCGATCGCGTGCGCGATTTCGTCGGTGACCTGACGATCGGCGCCGACGACGATCGATCGCGGCGACATTGGGATTGCGTCCCAAGCCGATGAGCTGCGCGGTGTGGGCGCGCCGATCGTCGCCGAACTGGCCGCGCCCATAGGCTGACGCGAACAGCACCGTACCCGCAAACGCCGACGCGATGCGCGCGGCCGACGCGCGCGACCAGTCCGTTGAGGCCGAGCACCAGCACGTGATTACGCACGCCGTAACGGCCATCGTCACGACGATAGCCGGCGAAATGTGATGCGTGTCGCCGATGGACAACTGCTCCTCCGATGCCTGGACTGCGGGAGAGGTTCGCGTTTATTCTGTTGGATGTATGCGCTAACGTGGCCCAGCGCTGACATTTCCACCTGTCAACTGGGCCACCTCGTTCCGCTGGATTATGCCTGCGCCGTCGCACGGATCGGTTCCGGAACTCGCCGCTGATCGCGCGCGGGTCGCCCGCGTCTGCTCGACGTTGCCGTCGCCGCCGGCGTGTCGACCATACGACGCCAATGACGCGCGCGTGCTGCGCGACCCGGAAAAAGGTCGCGGCGGCGACGCGCGAACGGGTGCAACGCGTCGCCTGACGGAGACCGGCTACACGCCAGATCTCCTCGCGCGCGGACTCGCATCGGGTATCCGTTCGGGACCCGATCGCCGCGGTGATACCAGGTGCTCACCAATTCGCTGGTCGCCGAGATCATGGCAGGGCTTGACCGACGCGCTGGTGGCCGGCGGGATACCACCTGCTGCTCGGGGCCAGCGGGGTTTCCGCTGCGGAGGAAGAGGTGCTCGTGCGCGCCTTTCTCTCGCGGCGCATCGATGGCATCTATCCTAACCGGCGTGATCCATACCGACGAGACGGTGCGCATGCTCGAACGCGCCGGCATTCCCGTCGTCGAGGGCGGCAATCTCGCCGAAGGCCGATCGACATGGTCGTCGGTTATTCGAACGTCGAGGCGGCGCGCACCGTTACGCGCTATCTGGTCAGCGCGGCTTCGCGAAGGTTGGCTACATCGGTGCCTATCCACGGGACAACGATCGCGCGCGCGATCGCCGTCACCGGTTATGAACTTGCGCTGGCCGCTGCGCGTCGCAAGCGCGACCGCGCAGCGTGTGCGTGGACGACGCTTCATCGATATTCCTTCGGGCGCCGCCGCGATGGTCGACGTTGCTCGACCGCCATCCCGGACGTGCGCGCCGTGTTCTGCTCGGCCGATGCCACTTGCCGTCGGCGCACTGTTCGAATGTCAGCGTCGCAGCGTCGCCGTCCCGGAACGAGTCGCGACTCGCAGGTTTCGACGACATTGCCATCGCTCGCAGGTCGTGCCGGCGCTGACGACGCTGCGCGTGCCGCGCTACGCCATCGGACAGCGCGCCGGTGCCATGATCTGCGATCGACTGAATGGAGGCGCAGTGTTCGGCGGCGTGCTCGTCGACGCAGGGTTCGAACTCGTCACGCGCGACGGTGCGTGATTCAAGCAGAGCCCGCGGACTCGCGGTTGAGCCATCCGGCAGCGCCGAATCAGGAGGCGACGGTGCCGGAGCTTGGTCATCTTGCGCGAGTGAATGCAGTGGCACGGGCACCGGAACATCCGGCTGCAGCTGCGGCCAGGCGGTAGCCGACACCTCGCCGACATAGACGTCACCGCGCGAATCCACCGCCATGCCGTGCGGCGAGATGAACTGGTCCAGGCTCGTTCCCGGCGCCGTTCGACGTCGCCAAGGCGCGCCAGCAGCTTGCCGTCGTTGTCGACGATGCTGACGCGCGGCCCGAGGTTGGGCGACCTCGCGATTGACGCGGCATGGTCGGGCCGCAGCTCGCCGATATAGCAGATCGGATGTCGCCGCGGCGGCGATGTAGAGGCCGCTCGGACGGTGCAGGTTGTTCCACTGGGTCTCGTACTTGCCGCTCGCCGTCGAAGACCTGCACGCGATGGTTCTCGCGGTCGGCGACGTACACCCAGCCGTCCGTCGTCGCAGCAGATGTTGTGCGGCATGTTGAACTGGCCCGGATCGGTGCCGGGCTCGCCCCAGGACAGCAGCAGCTTGCCGTCGGGCGAATACTTGTGGACGCGCGCGTTGCCGTAGCCGTCCGAGACGTAGAGATCGCCCGTGCGGCGAGAGCGCCGTGTGCGTGCAGCGATTGAACGGCTCGCTGGCTCATGTACGGCGCCGGCTCGTCCGGGATGCCGATCGTCATCAGCACCTTGCCTTCGAGTCGTGCATTTGCGCACGGTGTGGTCGCCGTCGTCGGTGAGGTAGAGCGTGCTCGTCGGGCGCCGAAGTGCGCGCCATGCGCCCGCTGTGAATACGCCCTCGCCCCACGAGCGCAGAAAGTTGCCCTCGCGGTCGAACACCATCATCGGATGAGGTCCGCGATTGAAGCACGTAGACGCTGGTCTTTGTCGTCGATCGGCGATCGCGCCGACCTCGCGCCATTCCATGCCCGGCTGGCACCTTGGCCCAGTCGTTGCTGATTTCGTAGCGATACTCGCCTTCACGCCTGAATTACGGACATCGCCGCTCCTCGGGGATCTCGCTAAACGGGTATCGGGGACAGCACCGGCTTGCCGGCGAAATGCGCATCGAGGTTCGCGCGCACCTTGTGGATCATCGATCCGGATGCGCCTCGGGCGAGTACGCGCCGACGTGCGGCGACAGCACCAGCCGGTGCAGATCGGCGAAATTCCGGCCGGCACGCGCCGGCTCGCCTTCGATGACGTCGAGGCCGGCGCCGGCGATGCGTTCTTCGCGCAGCGCGTCGATGAGCGCATTGGAGTCCACCAGCGAGCCGCGCGCCAACGTTGATCAAGTAGCCCTCCGGTCCCAGCGCCTCGCAGAACATCGCGGTTCACCGCGTGATGCGTCTCGGCCCGCCGGGGCGGCGATCATCAGCACATCGCACCACGCTGGCCGAGATCGCTGCAGGCGATCGAAATAAGCGATAGTCGACGTCCTCCCGGCGCGTGCGGCTGCAATAGCCCACTTCCATGTCGAACCCGAGAGCGCCGCGCTTGGCCATCTGCCTGCCGACGTGGCCGAGACCGAAGATGCCGAGCTTCTTGCCGGTGACCGACGGTACGATCTTGCGCGCTTCGTCCCAGCGGCCGTCGCGCACGCGCGCGATCGCACCACGGGTACGCGGCGCACGGTCGCCAGCAGCAGCGCCCACGCCTGCTCGGCAACGGACGCGGCATTGGCTCCCGGCGCCGTTGGTGACGACGATGCCCGCGCTCCGCGCGCGGCCTCGACGTCGATTCCCTCGAAGCCGGCGCCGACGGCGCAGATGATCTCGAGCGCGGGCATCGCCTCGATGTAGCGTCGCTTCAGTCCGTACGAGCCGTTGGTCTGCACGGCGCGGATCTTTTTCGCAAGCGGATCGCTGAGCAGGCGCGGGTGGTCCGCAGGGTCGGGCCAGTAATGGACCGTGTAGCGCTCGGCCAGATAGTCGCGGCTGTACTGCGGCATATCGAGGACGATGAGCAGATCGATGGGCAAAGACGGCACTTTCCAGTTTTGTTGCGTGCGAGCCGGCCGCGACTGCGATCGGCTCGCGCGGACAGGGTTTCGAATTAGGCTTTCTCCGGTTTGCTCGTGGACGGGTTTGGCAGCTTCTGTCGCTTTTTCAGTTCAGCAGCCGGGTTGGCGCCGGGGGGGCCAGCATGTTGGTCAGTGCGATGCCCGTAGACATCGCCGGAATTTCATCCAGGGCGCGAAATTCCTGCGCGGACAGGCGTAGCAGATCGCACGAAAAGGCTAGAGCCCTTTCCGGGGTCGACCAGAAACACATCAACCGCAGTCACTTTGCCCCTTGATCTCAACAGGGCCGAGCGCCTCGACCGCGAAGTTCTCGCCGAGTGCCGAGCGCGTTGTCGGGTCGATCAGAATGGTGCGTTCCGCGACCTTCGTGTGCGTCTCGAGTCGCGACGCGAGATTGACGATGTCGCCGATGCAGGTGTACGTTGCCCGGTCGTTGGTGCCGGCGTATCCGGCCACCATATCGCCGGAGGCGATGCCGATACCTATCCTGATCGTCGGCTTGGCCGCGGCCTGCCGTTCGAGATTGAACAAGCTCGATCAGCTCGACCATTTCCGCGCCGCGCGCACCGCGCTCTCGCAATGGTCGGGGAGCGGCACCGGCGCACCGAAGACGGACATGAGGCCGTCACCCATCATCAGCGTCACGACGCCGCCATGACCGCTGATCGCGTCGAACATCAGCGCGTAATAGGTATTGAGGAGCTCGATGGTCTCCTCGGGCGGCTGCGATTCCGCGAGCGACGTGAAGCCCGCGGATGTCGGAGAACATCACCGAGGCGTGCACGAGCTTGCCGCCGAGCGCGAAAGCCTGAATCCTGCAGATCCTGCGCGACTTCCGGGGTTGCGAACCGGCGCATCAGTTCCTTCTGCTGATCCCGCAGGCGTTTCTTCTCGAGGCTCGCGCCGATGCGCGCCTTCAGCAGCACCGGATTGACCGGCTTGGTGAGATAGTCCTCGGCGCCGAGTTCGATGCAGCGAACCACGTTGGTCGATGCCTTCCAGCGACGACGTGACGATCACCGGCAAGTCGCGCAGCTTGCGATCGTTGACGAGTTGCTCGAGTACCTGGAAGCCGTCCATTTCCGGCATCTCCATGTCGAGCAGCAGCAGGTCGAACGACTCACGCACGTAGCATCTCCAGCGCGATTCGACCGTTCTCTGCGCACGCAATGCTGTGACCTTGCAGCTCGAGACTGCGGGCAAGCAACAGGCGGTTGACCTTGTTGTCGTCGACCACCAGCAGGCGGGCCGATCCGTTGCGCAGTTCACCCATGGCGCAAACTCGGTCAGAGCCGCGGCAACGCGCGCATACTCATCGTCCAGTGCGGCGAGCGGCTCTGCGCCGCCTTGCGCAACTGTCGATGCGGAGTGAGCTCGAGCTTCGCGGCCATGGCGCCCATCGCGAGGGCGCCAAACGTGTTGCAATTGGACTTGAGCGAATGGGCGGCGCGGCGGAACTTGTCGGCATCCTGTGTCGCCAGCGCATTGCGCAGGTCGTCGAGCATCGCGGGTGCCTCTTGTAGAAAAGTATCGACGAGTTCGCGTACGAAGTCGGCGCCCGTGGTTTCCGCGAGCGCATCGAAGGTCGCGCGATCGATCGTCGGCGCGCTCATCATTGATCCCTCGCGGGCGGGCACGTGGTTGAGCGCCTCGACGAGGCTGCTCGACGCGGATCGGCTTGGTCACGTAGTCGTCCATGCCGGCGGCCAGGCACATGTCGCGGTCGCCCTGCATGGCGTTGGCCGTCATCGCGACGATGCGCGGCCGCTCCTGGCGGCGACCAGCGCGCGTTGATCTGGCGCGAGGCTTCGAGTCCGTCCATCTCGGGCATCTGCACGTCCATCAGCACGACGTCGTAGGTCTGACGCTGCACCGATTCGACGGCCTCGATGCCGTTCGATGCCAGGTCGGCGCGGTAGCCCATCTGCTGCAGCAGTCGCAGCGCGAGCTTCTGGTTCACCACGTTGTCCTCGGCCAGCAGGATGCGCAGCGGATGGCCGCGCCGCCTGTCCGGGATCGAGCTGCGGCTTCGCCGGCGCCGTCGCCGCCTTCGGCGCAGTGTCGTGCGCCAGCAGGCCCGACCAGCGTGTCGAACAGCTGCGACTGCCGGAGCGGCTTGGCGAGATACGCGTTGAACAGTCGGTCGTCGTCGCCCGCTTCGCGCCGCCCCAGCGAGCTGAACAGCACCAGCGGCAGCGCAGCGTGGTCGCTCGCGGATCTGCCGCGCCAGCGCAATGCCGTCCATCTCGGGCATGTGCATGTCGAGGATCGCGAGGTCGAACGCCTCGCCCGGCGCGAGCCATCGCAGCGCCTCGATCGGCGATGCGGTCGCGCGCGACGACATGCCCCACTTGCGCGGTTTGCAGCGCGAGGACGCGTCGGTTGGTGGCGTTGTCGTCGACGACGAGCACGCGCTTGCCTTGCAGCTCCGGCTGCACGCCGACGAAATCGCGCTGCCGTGTCTGCGGCGCGTCGGCGGTTGGGACCTCGATATTGAACAGGAAGGTCGACCCCTTGCCCGCGTCCTTCGCTCTCGGCCCACATGCGCCCGCCCATCAGCTCGGCAAGGCGCCGGCTGATCGCAAGGCCGAGCCCGGTGCCGCCGTACTTGCGCGTGGTGGATGAGTCGGCTTGCGAGAACGACTGAAACAGCCGGCTCATGCCCTCGCGTCGACGAGGCCGATGCCGGTGTCGCGCACGGAGAAAGTGAGCTCTGACTCGATCCGCAGCGATCGGCCTGAACTCACCGTCAGCACCACTTCGCCGGCGTCCGGTGAACTTCACCGCGTTGGAGAGCAGGTTCAGCGATGATCTGCGCGCAGCCGCGTCACGTCGCCGCAGATCGCCGACAGGAACGTCGCCTTCGAACACGTACGCGGTGTCCAGATGCTTCTCGACGGCGCGCGACGCGACGAGGTCGAGCGCCGATTCCACGCATTCGCGCAGGTCGAACGGCTGCGCCTCGATGTCCATGCGTCCGGCTTCGATCTTCGAGAAGTCCAGGATGTCGTTGATGATCGTCAGGAGCGCGTCGCCGGATTCGCGGATGGTCGCGACGTAGTCGCGCTGCTCGGTGTCGAGTTTGGTGTCGAGCAGCAGTCCGCTCATGCCGATCACCGCGTTCATCGGCGTGCGGATCTCGTGGCTCATCGTGGCGAGGAACGAGCTCTTGGCCTCGTTGGCGGCTTCGGCAGCGGCGCGGGCCTCCTGCGCCTGCTTGAACAGCCGCGCGTTCTGGATGGCGATCACGGCCTGGTCGGCGAAGCGTTCCGAGCAGCGCTACTTCCTTGTCGGTAAACGGTCTCGGCGGCTGGCGGAGGAGGCAGATCGTGCCGATACCGCGCCCCTCCCAGATCATCGGACTGTAGACCGCCGTATAGGGGCCCACAGATTCGGCCAGTTTGCGCACGCCCGGGTTGGCGAGCGCGACGGCGTCGAGCCTCGGTTGTGCGTGGATGGTGCGACGTTCGCGGATCGCCTGCCCCGTGAACGTAGTCTCGACGGGCAGTGAGCCAACTTCCGCGCGAGGCCGTCGAACGCCGATCCGCGCCACGCCGCCGGATGCACCCGCCCGTCTTCGCGCAGGAGCATGACCGCGAGCTGTTCGGTCGCGAACAGCCGTCGGCAGCTGTCGAGAATCTTTTCGAACACCGGCGCCGTATCGGCCACCGAGCTGCTGATCACGCGCAGCACCTCGGAGGTTGCGGCTCTGTTGCTCGAGGGCTTCCTTCGTCTCGTTGAACAGCCGCGCGTTCTGGATCGCGATCACCGCCTGGTCGGCGAAGGTCTTGAGCAGGGCGAGCTCCTTGTCGGTGAACGGCTTGGGCGGCTGGCGCAGTCACGGCGATCGAGCCGACGCCACGGTCTTCCCACAGCATCGGCGCCCATGCGATCGGACAGTTCCCGATCAGTTCGACCACGCACGCGAACTGCGGCCGGCGCATCGGGGATCGCCGCCGCGTCGGGAAGGTGGATGGTGCGCCGCTCGCGGACGACTCGCGTCCCGTCATCGTCTCATCGAGCGGCAGAGGAACGTGCGCGCGATCGCGTCGAGCGCCGACCCGCGCCACGCGCCCGCATGCACCTGACCATCGTCGCCTGACGCAGGAAGATGCCGAGCTGCTCGGTGGCGAACAGGTGCTGGCAGCTGTCGAGGATCTTGTCGAATACCGGCGCGGTGTCGGCCACCGAGCTGCTGATCACCTGCAGCACCTCGGCGGTGGCGGTCTGCTGCTCCAGCGCTTCCTTGGTCTCGTTGAACAGCCGCGCGTTCTCGATGGCGATCACCGCCTGGTCGGCAAAGGTCTGCAGCAGATCTGGCCTCCTTGTCGGAAAATCGGCCAATCTCGGCGCGAGCAACCGTGATCGCGCCGACGATCTGACCCCTCGCGCAGCATCGGGACACCCAACACGCCGTGGAAGCTCTCCTCCGTGGCGGTTTCCGCCAGCAGGTATTCGGGATCCGCAAGCATCACGTCGGCGATAGTGGACGATGGCGCCGCTTCTGATCGTCTGGCCGACCACGGTGTGAGCGTCGGCGTCGCATCGGAAAAACGCAGAGATGGCTTGCAATCTCCCGGGATTGCGTCCCAAAGCAGCTCCGACATGTGAGCCATTCGCCGTCGAACGTGAACACGAAGCTCTGATTGGCAGTCGCACAAGCGCGCGGCGCGCTCGGCGATGATGTCGAACACCGGCTGTACATCGGTCTGGCGACTCGCTGATCACCTTCAGGATTTCGGTAGTCGCCGTCTGCCGCTCCAACGCCTCCTTGGTCTCGTTGAACAGGCGCACGTTCTCGATCGCGATCACGGCCTGGTCGGCGAACGTCTGCAGCAGGTCGATCTCCTTGTCCGCGAAAATTCCGGGCTCGCGCGATTGACCGTGATCGCGCCGACGATCTGCTGGTCCCGTGAACATCGGCACACTGAGGCAACTGCGATACACCGCCCAGCCCGCCGCCCGCTTGAGGTTCGGCGCGTGTTCCGGCATCGGCGGAGCGGTCATCACGATCGGCGGCGTTGACCACGGTCCGCGTTCGAATGGCACGCGCGTGAGTCCAGGGCCGTCGGCGCGCATCGGAAACGATTCGCGCACGACTTGCAGTCCGTGGGCGTTGACACCGAACGAACTCGCCACGTGAATCTGCTCGCCATCGAAACGGAACACCCAGCCGTAACCAGCGCTGGTAAGGCGAGCTGCACGCTCGGCGATGATGTCGAACACAGGCTGGACGTCGGTCGGCGATTCGCTGATCACCTTCAGCACCTCGGTCGTCGCCGTCTGCCGCTCGAGCGCTTCCTTGGTCTCGTTGAACAGCCGCACGTTCTCGATCGCGATCACGGCCTGGTCGGCGAAGGTCGTCAATCAAATCCGCGTGAACGGAAGCAATCGACCGGGCGTGGCGCCAGGCGACCACGAAGACACCGAGCGGCTGCCCATCACGCAGCATGGGCACGCCGATCATCCGACGCCACTGGCCAGCGATTGCCGGTCGCTTGTCGTACGCCGGATCGGCGCAAGCGCGTCTTCCATGCGGACGATCGTCCTGTCCAGAACGGCGCGGCCCGCCATGGTCGAACGGTCAGGACGCCTTGGATAGGTGCTTCGCAACAACGTCAGCTGCTGGTCTACCGCGCTGGTGGCGACCATATGCAGTTTGCTCGCCGTCGTACTCTGAAGGCGTTCGTGCATACCCCGCCGACCAGGTCGGCCGCGTGCCGGACGATGCGTGTCAAACACCGGTTGCACGTCGGAAGGTGAACTGGCGATCACCCGGAGGATTTCCGTCGTTGCCGTCTGCCGGTCGAGCGCCTCCTTGGTCTCGTTGAACAGCCGCACGTTCTCGATGGCGATCACGGCCTGGGCGGCGAAAGTTTCGACGAAGCGGATTTCGGCGCTCGAAGAGGCTTGCGGCTCGCTTGCGGAGCACGCCGATGGTGCCGATGGAGACGCCCTCGCGGAGCATCGGCACGCCCAGGACGGTGCGGAATCCGTAACGGGTCCGATCGCAACGCGAATCCGCGTATCGTGCGTCGGACAGCGCGTCAAAATTCTGCACGTGCACGGTTCGGCGATCGACAAATGCTCGGCCGATCACCGAAGTGCGCTTGATCGGCAGCACTTCGTCGCGGCCGGCTGTGGAACCTTCCATACAGGCGCGTCAGCCGGTCATCGGCGAGCGCAGCTGTTCGCCGCTCTGCAGCCAGAACGCGCTGCTGTCGGCTCGCATAGCAGCCGCGAACGTTCTGCCACCGCCTCCAGCACCGGCTGCACGTCGGTGGGCGAACCGCTGATGACCTCGAGCACTTCGGCGGTGGCGGTCTGCTGCTCCAGCGCCTCCTTCGTCTCGCTGATCAGGCGCACATTCTCGATGGCGATCACCGCCTGACCCGCGAAGGTCTTGAGCAGATCGATCTGCCGCTGCGGTGTCTTGCCGGGGTCCGGCCAGGTCACGATGATCGCACCGATGGCAACGCCATCCTTGAGCAGTGGCGCGCCGAGCATGCGGCGCCAGTGGCCAAGCCGGGCCTGCGGTCTGGTCGTAGTCCGGGTCGAGGAACGTGTCCTCCACTGTCTGACGCGACCGGAGAGCACGACCCGCCCGCTCAGCTGCTTCGGGTTGGGTGGCCCCGGATAGAACCGGTGGACATCCTCGAGCGCCTCGGTCGACCAGTTGCGCGTCGCGACCAGATGCACCTGCTCGCCGTCGTATCGAAGGGCGGCTGCCATCGGGCTGCCGAACAGCCGAGTCGCGCTCTCGAGGATTGCTTCGAACACGGGCGTCACGTCGGTCGGCGATTCGCTGATGCACCGCAGCACGTCGCTGATCGCGGTCTGGTAGTCCAGCGACTCGGTCAGCTCGCGCGTGCGTTCCTCGACCTTGCGCAGCATCCTTCGTCTCGTTGAACAGCCGCACGTTCTCGATCGCGATCACGGCCTGGTCGGCGAAGGTCTGGAGCAGCTGCGACCTGCTTGTCGGCGAACGGTCCGACCTCGCGCGCGGCAGACGTTGATCGTGCCGATGAACGTGGCCCTCGCGCAGCATCGGCACCGACCAGTATTGGCGCGAAATCCTGCAAGCCGGGCGGCGTCCTTCGCGCCATAGTCCGGATCGGCGAGGACGTCGACGATCTGCACTGGCGCGCCGCGCCCGGAGTCGCACGGCCATGCGGCGACGGTTTTGCCGTCGATCCTCACGGGAAACACGGCGCGCAATCGCGTCATCGGCTTCGCTCGACACGCCGTGGTATGCCACCAAGTGCACCGCACTCGCCGTCGAAGCGCGCTACGCCGCTGATCTGGCGCCGAGCAAAGCGTTTTCGCGCGCTCTGCGATGGCATCGAACACCGGCTGCACGTCGGTCGGCGAACTGACTGATCACCTTCGAAGATGTCAGCGGTCGCGGTCTGCCGCTCCAGCGCCTCCCTGGTCTCGTTGAACAGGCGCGCATTCTCGATTGCGATCACCGCCTGATCGGCGAACGTGCGAACCAGACCAATCTGGCGATCGTCGAATGGCCGTACCTCTCGGCGCCAGGTGGTAATGACACCGATGAGCTGGCTCTCCCTGAGCATCGGCACGGATAGCACCGTGCGTGACGTTCTCGCGTTCGTAGAGATCGCGCGGCGTCGGTGAGAACGTTGAATCCGAAAGCAGGTCAGCCACGTGGACGATGCGCCGTTCCAGCGCGGCCAAGCGCGTCGTCGTTTCGTGACTGGGCCGGGGCCGTCCTTGTTTGAGAATGCTGGCGAATTCAGGTGTCATGCCGTGCATCGCGGCGGCGTGCAGGCGCTCGCCGTCGAACAGGAATAACACCTCGATCTGCGACTCGCAGAGTCGCGTGATGCGTTCGAGGATCGTTCGATAGACGGACCGAGATCGCTAGGCGAACTGCTGATGACGCGTAGCACCTCCGCCGTCGCCGTCTGCTGCTCGAGTGCCTCCCTGGTTTCCAAGGCGCGCTGCTCGCTTTCCTGAAACAGCCGCTGGGTCCCCGCCGAAAAGCCAGAGCGCGTTCTCGAGTGCGACGCCCATGCTGGCGACGATCGTCTGTAGTAACCTCACCTCGCTCGGGCCGAACGCGTACTCGCGCTCGAAGCTTTCGACAACGACGACGCCGACGACGCGATCGGCGGCGACGATTTTCACCGTCATCGTCGACAGCGAGCATCAGTGCCCACCGCGACGCTCGCGGCCGCGACCATCGGCCGTCGTGTTGCGGACGATGACGCTGCGGTCCGAGGTGACGTCCTTCCAGCGTGCCTCCGACGCGGTTATGGGAGGCAGCGTCACGCGCGTGCCACGCTCGATCTCGTAGAGGAAATGCGCCGTCCGCGTGGCGTGGTCGTACCAGCGTATTCCGATGGTGTCGATACGCAGTACCTCGCGAAGCTTGTCGCCGACGAGCTCAACGATGCCATGGAACGACAGCGAGCCGGCGATGCCCTGCTGGATGCTGTTGATCACCGCCAGTTCCGCCGCGCGTTGTTCGCTTTCCTTGAACAGTCGCTGCGTCTCGTCGAACAGGCGCGCGTTTTCCAGCGCGACGCTCATGCTGCTCGCTATCGTCCGCAGTAGTCGTACGTCCGAATCCGTGAACGCGTGCTCGCGATCGCATCCATGTCGGCCAGCTGGATCATTCCGCGCACCTCGTCGCCCGCGATCATCGGCACGAAGACCATCGATTTCAGGCGACCGGGCCAAGCAGATGGCTCCGGTATTTCGCGAGTGCCTCCTCGGCGTTCTCGTTGACGACCACCGTTTCGCGAGTCCGCAGGACGTGGGCGCCGAATCCGACGTCGCCGATCGGATTCGGCGCGATGCTGAAACGCTCCCGCGCACAGTCAGGTAAGGGAAGCGCCAGACACCCGCCTGCCGGTCGATGATGCGAATCTCCACGTCTGCCCGGCCCGAAGATCTCGCGCGGATCCTGCCGCCGACGGCGTCGTAGATTCCCTGCATGTCGAGTTGCGCGGCCAGCGCCTGCTGCACGCTGTTGATGATGGCAAGCTCGTTCTCTCGCTGTTGGAGCAGGGAATTTGCCACTGGACGCCCTTCGGTACGCGCCGCCTTCGTTTGAGCGCTACCGTTTCGCGGCGCTGACCGCGGTTTTGAATTGGGCCTTGTGCGCTTTGACCAGGGCACCGCGCTTCATCGCCCGCGTCTTGAATGTTGCCTTCTGGGTACTGTTTGCGTGGCGGAGCATCGCGGCTGCATCCTGGCAGCGCGATCGAGTTCACCCGCGCGATATAGCTCTCGGCGCGTAGATCGAGCAGGTCGAGTTTGCTCGAGGCGCTTAATCGAGGCGCAGCCAGCGCTGTCGTGGCCAGTTCGATGGCCCGCGAGTGCTCGCGGGCCCGGGTCGGCTTGCGCACCCGTTCCAACGTCGAGACGCGCTTTGCTGGGGCCGGCCGCTTGCTTCCTGTCCCCCGCGACTTGTCGCTTTTTCTCTCGAATCCGCCATCAGTTGCTCGAACTCCCCCGTCGGTGAGCACTCTCTGCACGGCAGACGCCGCGCGGCACCCGCTGACTGGGCGGTGCTTCGCCGCCGTCGATCGATACTTGGCCAGATGCCGTGTCGGCAGAGCGAGCGCATCACGCCGGAACGGGTCGCCGAGCTCGCGCGTCACCATCATTTCAAGCACCGTGGTCTTGCCCTGCTTCTGCGCATCGCACGCGGCGCGCAATGCCGGACCGACGTCGCCGGTCTTGTCGATGCGTGTGCCCTCGGCGCCCATCGCCCGCGCCACTGCGGCCCACGACGGCTGCTTGTCGAGATTCACGCCGACGAAGCGGTTGTCGTAGAAATCGACGTGGTTCTTCTTCTCGGCGCCCCACTGCCCGTTGTTGAACACGACGGCCGTCACCGGGATGTTCTCGCGCACGCAGGTCTGCAGCTCGCCGAAGCTCATGCCCCAGGCGCCATCGCCGACGTAGGCGATCGCCGGGCGGTCCGGCGCCGCGACCTTGGCGCCGATGATCGTCGGAAACGCATAGCCGCAGTTGCCGAAGCTCATCGCGGCGAACATCGACCGCGGCCGCTCGAAGCGCAGGTAGCTGTTGGACACCGAGCAGATGTTGCCGATGTCCGTGGACACCATCGCGCCCGCCGGCATCGCGCGTTCCAGCTCGCGCAGCATCTGGCGCGGGTGCATGTGCGACGAACTGCGCGAGACCTCGAGCGACCACGCGTCCTTCTCGTGCAGCCACCCGTCGAGCTCCGCTCTCCCACGCCGACTTCTCGCTCGCACGTCCGCGAGACGCTGCGTCTGGTTCGCGTGACAGGCGAGCGATCTTGCCCTGCAGCCGCGCGATGCAGCGCCGCGGCGGCCGGCGCTGGCGTCGCCGCAGATGCCGACGGAGATCGGCTTGACCAGACCGAGCATCTTCGCATCGGCGTCGACCTGGATGATCTTCGCGTTCTTCGGCCAGTAGTCGATGCCGTGTTGCGGCAGCGTGCCGAACGGGCCCGAGGCGCGTGCCCAGCGCCAGCACGACGTCGGCCTGCGCGATCAGCTTCATCGCCGCCTTCGAGCCCTGGTAGCCGAGCGGACCCACCCATAGCGGATGCTGCGACGGGAACGCGTCGTTGTGCAGATAGCTGCATGCGACCGGCGCCTGCAGCAGCTCCGGCGAGCGCGCACTGCTTCGGCCTGGCCATTGGCCATCACGACGCCACCGCCGGCGAGCATCACCGGAAATTTCGCGCTCGCGAGCAGCCGGCCGCCTCGTCCAGCGCTTTGCTCGCCGCCGGCGCCGCGTTCGATCGCGATCGGGCGCGGGATCTCGCACTCGATGTCGCCGTAGAAGAAGTCGCGCGGAATGTTGAGCTGCGTCGGGCCCATCTCGAGCAGCGCGCGGTCGAAGCGCGCGGCCCGTCAGCTCCGCCATCCGCGCCTGGTTGTTCACGTGCGCCTGGAATTTCGTGATCTTCGAGAAAGATCGGCAGCTGCTCGGTCTCCTGGAACCCGCCGAGCCCCAGCGTCGCCGGAGCCGGTCTCCGGCGTGATGCACGACGACCGGCGAATGCGCCCAGTACGCGGCGGCCACCGAGGTCACGAAATTGGTGATGCCGGGGCCGTTCTGCGCGATGCAGACGCCGTGCCGGCCGGACACGCGCGCATAGCCGTCGGCCATGTGGCCGCCGCCTTGCTCGTGCGCGCACCGGAAATGAACCGGATGCCGGCCAGCGGAAAAAGATCGAGCGCGTCCATGTAGGCCGAGCCGACGATGCCGAACACGTCCTTGACGCCGTGCGCGACCAGGCGTCTCGACGAACGCCTCGGAGGGCGTCATCTTCTGCCTGCCGGTAACGGCGAGGTTGGGGGCGTCGGTCATCGTGCGTTCATGGCGGGTCTCTCGCAGGTTGGTGGCGACGGGGGCAGTCGTTTGCCCGATCTTATGCCCGATTGTAGCCGCGGCATGCCGAGTCGGACGTACAGCCGCGACGCTGGTGCCCGCGGCGCAACGGGGCTGCAAAGAGGGCAATATTGACCAGCGACAATCGCCGACGGCGAAGCAACCCGAGCGCGTCCGATCGGCGTATCGGCCAGTGAACGCAGGTCCGGACCCAGACAAATTCCCTCGACTCGCGGATTCGTCAACCTGCTGGAGGCATGCATGAAGAAGCTATGGACTGGAATCGGACCCGCGCTGGCGCTCGCCGCGTTGTTCGCGACAACTGCGCACGCGCAAACGAAGGGAGGTGCGACCATCGGCTACCAGGACATGGTCGTCCCGTACCGCGATCGCGCAGGAGGCGAAGGAACTCGAAAAGGCGACCGGCTACAAGATCAACTGGAAGCAGTTCGGCGGTGGCGGCGAGGTGATCAAGGCCATGGCCTCCGGCGCCGTGCAGATCGGAGAAGTGGGCTCGGCGGGCGTGTCGGCGGCAGTCTCCGCGGGGCGAACCCTACGAACTCTTCTCGATCCTGGACGATATCGGCGACGCCGAAGCGCTGGTCGCCAAGAACGGATCGGGCATCAACACGGTAGCCGACCTCAAGGGCAAGAAGATCGCCGTGCCGTTCAACTCGACCACGCATTTCCGCCACACGATGGTGGCGCTCGAGCAGGCGAAGGTGAATCCGGCCGACGTGCAGATCCTCAACATGCGTCCGCCGAAGTGCGCGCCGCGTGGCGCGCGCGGCGACATCCAGGCGACGTTCATCTGGGACCCGGTGCTGGCCGAAGTGAAGAAGGATGGCAAGGTGATCACGCGTCATCGGGCCAGATTTCCGCGTCGACCGGCAAGGCGACGTTCGACGGCTACATCGCCAACAAGGACTGGGCGAAGGCGAACAAGGACTTCATGGTCAAGTTCACCAAGCTGCTCGCCGATTCGGACGCCAAGTACCGCAACAACACGGCCAAGTGGACGGCCGATTCGCCCGAGGTCAAGGCCGTTGCGAAATGGTCCGGCGCTAAGCCGGAGGATGTGCCGGCTGGAATGGCGCTGTACCGCTTCCCGACGGCGCAGGACCAGGTCGACCAAGTGGCTCGGCGGCGGCAAGAACAGCGCCGCGGCCAAGCGCGCTCGCGGCGACCGCCGATTTCCAGCTGTCGCAGAAGCAGATCGAGAAGACGCTCCCGACTATTCGGTGGCGGTCAATCTGACCTATCGCGGCAGAAGCCGCGAAGTGACGCATCCGTCCATAGCGCGAGGCGCAGCGTCGACGGCGATTGGAAACGGATGCGTCATCCCGGCGAACGCCGGGATCCAGTTGCGATATCTGCGATGACGTTGCGGAAATTACGCCCGCTCTGCGCCGGGGCGACAACTCAGGTGTCATCCCCGCGCAGGCGGGGATCCAACAGTCATTGCAGCTACCGAACCAACGACGCTGCAGTCGCCTGCTTTCGCGTGAGCAAGCTCGAAATACGCAATCTCAGCGTCAACTACGCGAGTTCGGGCAGCGGCACGACGCCTCGCGCTTTCCAACGTCGATCTCGGCGCTCGATCCTGGCGACTTCGTCGTGGCGCTCGGTGCTTCCGGCTGCGGGAAGACGACGTTGCTTTCCTGCATCGCCGGGTTCATGGAACCCTCGGCGGGCAGCATTGTTCTCGATGGCAAACCCGTTGTCGGCCCTGGCGCTGACCGCGGCGTCGTTTTCCAGAAGCACGCGCTTGATGCCGTGGCTCAACGTAGTCGACAACGTCGAGTTCCGACCGCGCATGCGCGGCATGCCGAAGCACACGAGCGGCGCGACGTCGCGCTCGACACGTCTGCGACTCGTGGGCCTCGAAAAATCTCGCGCAATCGCCGGTCTACGAGATCTCCGGCGGCATGCAGCAGCGCGTGGGCTGGCGCGCGCGCTGGCGAGCGACCCTGAAGTGATGCTCGATGGACGAGCCGCTCGGCGCGCCTGACGTGCGCTGACGCGCGCGAGCAGATCCAGGAACTCATTCTCGAATCTGTGGTGGCGGACGAGGAAGATGTTCTTCTTCATCACCGGCACAGCGTGGAGGAGGCCCTCTTCCTCGCCACCGAACTGATCGTGATGACGCCCTCTGCCCGGGCGCATCGCGCATCGCTACCGGCTCGATTTCGGCAAGCGCTTCATCGAGTGCAAGGACGCCCGACTCAGCAATACGTAACTGGAACGTGAAGTACAT
>ERZ1370068.4460-contig-3532_pt1 | contig 27723 bp, 48 predicted proteins | sample MGYA00561227_ERZ1370068 | MGnify/ENA primary metagenome ERZ1370068 (study PRJEB38410, sample SAMEA6850437) | metagenome | study: Metagenomic assessment of the ecological functions of the soil: analysis of the soil microbiota associated with the...
GAGGAAGTTAAAGCGGAAACCCTGAAGCATTGAGAGGGCGTGTTGCCGCAATGAAGAGACGACTGATTTAGGGTCGGCCCTCAGCACACACACCGGCGCTCTCTCCGGCGCCGGCTCCCGCTTCCATCACTGCCGCAAGCCTGCTTATCAATCCAGTCCTTCCAATAACTATCATCCGTGGCGCTCGGCCTTCTTTACTTCTCAAAACTTTCGCCCCGCGGTGGTGGTTCAGTCGTCTGAAAAAGAGGTGGTTTTTGGATTCACGCCGCCTTGGCTACAAACGGAGGCGGGTGTTTCCGAATAAGGTTAAATATCTTGGTGAAGATCTGCTTGTGGAGGTTTGCCATTGCCATCTTCGCTGCAGATAAATTGCCGGATTGGAAGGCGAACTGTTTAATACGGTGGTTTTGCAGTTCTGTTTTCGACTGGGTTGCGGCGCTGCGATTTGTCTTTTGCAATAACAATCCAGCCCCCACTCACCAACAAAGTTAAACCAAATGACATCGTTCATGCTCCAACAACGGATGCCGACGATAATTGTAGCCAAAGTTTCTTCAAGGCTCGTCTCACTGCCTTAATCAATTTTCCTTGACGGCTCGGTGCCTGGCGGTATAGCTTCACGATATACGGAAGGAACCATCGTATGGAGCGCTACCACAAATCATATCGTATTATCTCCAGGTCCGACCGTGACCCGGAGAACAATCTCTTCAGAGGCGCTGATTACTATTGAGACCAGTCCGGGGCCTGTCTACTGCGAGAATACGACACCATGTCGCGAACCAGCGACGGGACGATTCAAGAACAAACACGAAGCTGAATCATACGGCGTCGAATGGGGATTGGGGGCAATCGACCGGGGTTTTATGGAAGTTAGTTTTCCCTGTAGACTGCCATGAGGTCATGATGCCTAGTCAGGCTGTCCGAATCTTGTCCGAATCTTCTGCGACTAATACTTCCAATCTGAGAAAATCTGATAGTCGACGGCGTCGTCGCCTACAGCAGCGCGGCACATCGACGAGGCGGTCTCCGAACTGGTGGTGCGTTCAAGTCACTCAGTGCAGGGAAATCCACAGGCCATCGAAGAGATCCGGCGCATCCTGCTTGAACACGCAGCGGTGCCAGGAAGTCGCTAAGTCGAATGTGCGCGCGCTCCAGCCGCTCCACAGAGTCGTATGTCGGAAACCATCGAAGCAAGCACGCCGAACTCTATCGGAACACTCTAGGGAGCGATGAAGCGGCGATGCCGGCGCGCTTTCGTAGGCTCTCCGTCTTTGGCTGGCTGATCGTTGCGCTGGCGGCTGCGAGCGTCGAGACTCACGCCCAGGATCTCGAACCGAGGGCGTTTGCGAATACGCCGGTCGGGACTCAACTTCCTGATCGGAGGGCATGCCTATTCGAAAGGCACTGTGGGCACGGACGCGTCGGTCCCACTGGAAGATACCGAGGTCAGGCTTAACAGCGCCGTCCTTGCCTACGTGCGAACGTTGGACTTGTGGGGCCGGTCGGGGAAATTCGATGTGATATTACCCTATACCTGGGCATCTGGAAGCACCAAACCAGCCGGGCAGCCGCGCAAGCGAGATGTTTCCGGACTCGGCGATCCGAGGTTCCGGTTTTCTATGCTGCTCTACGGGGGTCCGGCGCTTTCGCTGGACGAGTTTCGCGACTTCCAGCCGGATGCGATCATTGGAACGAGCCTCGAGGTGACTGCTCCGCTCGGACAATACGACTCCGACAAACTGCTAAACATCGGCACCAACCGTTGGTCCATCAAGCCGGAGATCGGAGTCTCCAAGACACTTGGAGCCGTTGACCTGGAGCTCGCCAGCGGCGTGCGTTTCTACACTGACAATAACGACTTTCTCGACGGCCAAACTCTGCAAGTCAGCCCGATCTATTCTGTGCAGGGCCATCTCATTTACTCCTTTACTTCAGGGATATGGGTGGGGCTCGATGGTCTCTACTATACCGGCGGGCGCCCGACCATCGACGGAAAAAAAGGCGAAACCCGCGCGAACGCCCGCGTGGGCCTTACCTTGACCCTGCCTGTTAACCGGTACAACTCGGTCAAACTCTACGGCAGCACGGGTGTTTACACGAAGACCGGCACCGACTTCGACTTGGTGGGCGTCGTATGGCAATTCCGTTGGGGCGGGGGACTTTAGAGTTGAACTGCTGGTCGCAGCTAGGGAAAATTCTAACCAAATGCTAATTGTCACCGGCCATGGTGATTTATCCCTGTTGTGCCGTGACTTTGCCACAACTTTGCCAGAACTATATGCCACTATGTGTTCGAATCGGTAAAATGACTCGTAGCAGAACCAGCAAAACGAGTTGAATTCATTCACTTGGTGACCAATAGACACACATAGTCTCGCTACGATATGAGGACTGAAAATCCTCGTGTCGGCAGTTCGAATTCTGTCCCTGGCCACATCCCCCTATTTGAATTCAACCAGTTACAGGCTCTGTGCCCTCGACGGAGTTCCATAAAGCCACCTCACTTTGAAGTTACTTTGTAGTTTCTGTGGGTTGCTGGTCGATAGCGTAGAATTGATCGAGTTTCCCGGCGATCAATCAATGGACGGTGTTTGGAAATGTGGTTATCGGCGTGTGTGGGTGTTGGTTCGGGGCAACGCATCGATGCAATAACCCCGCGGCGTTCCAGTGCTCGTTAGCTCCTCAGTCGTCAACTATCCAAATCCAAGCTTGGGGCAGTGACAATTCCATATTGGACCAAAGTCCAATAGACGGCCTTATAAGCGAGTGATAGAAATTTAAGCACGCCTAAAACTTTGCAATACTGAGAAGTACCCTAATGTTGGTTTCGATCTCGACCGGCGTCGGTCTCCAGGGATCCAAGATCACCAAGATTAGAGGATAAGTTCGAAGGAGAAGGAAATGAAAAAATTCAGTTGCCATCTACTTTTACTGCCGGCAATGCTGTGCGCTCTGGTTCTCGTGTTTCCGGCGCAGTCGCAGGACAAGCCGGCTAACAATATGGAAATTCTGCGCGACAAGCTCAAAGCGGACAAAAAAGCTTCTGGTCGCAACGAACATGGAATTGACCGAATCGGAAGCGAAAAATTTCTGGCCGGTTTACGACGACTATCAGAAGGAGTTGCAGAAGATCAACCAACGCATGGTCAAGCTGCTGAATGATTACGCTGCCGACTATAAAACGAACTCTGTTTCCGACGAGAAAGCAAAGAAACTCACGGACGAATATGTCTCCATCCAACAGGCGGAGGCGAATCTCACAACTTCCTTCGTTCCGAAATTGACCAAAGCGTTGCCGCCGAAAAAGGTTGCGCGCTATTTGCAGATCGAGAACAAGATCCGCGCGGTCATCAAATATGATTTGGCGTCTACTGTACCGCTGGTACAGTAGGACGGCATATTCTGGGCACCAATCGAATATCACAGCGCTCAAAGCACACATGTGAACAATCAACGGTTACTACGCGGCGTTTCTGTTTCCTGGCGATAAGTGTTGGTAAAGGAGGATAACAAATGCTCAAACTCATGACCTTGATTGTAGTCATATTGCTTTGCGGAACGGCCGTGGCGCAGGAGTTGATCATCTACCCGGCCAAGAACCAGAGCAATGAACAGACGGAGAAAGACAAATTCGCATGTTACTCGTGGGCGAAGGGTCAAACCGGGTTCGATCCGATGGCGACGCCGCAGGCAACCACATCGGCGCCTGCGCAACAAACAAAGAGCGTAGCTCGCGGCGCGGCTGTAGGTGGTGTGGGAGGTGCGGCCCTGGGCGCTGGCATTGGAGCGATTGCCGGTGGTTCGAGCGGCGCGGGAAGGGAGCGGCAATTGGCGCGTTGTCAGGTGGCACCCTCGGCGGTATCAGAAGCCATTCGCAAAACCAACAGACGGAGCAGGCGCAAAGGCAGCGGGAACAGGAGCAGGTGGCTCAATACCAGCAGAGCCGAAATAATTACAATCGAGCTTACAGTGCGTGTCTGGAGGGCAGAGGCTACACAGTCAGGTGAATTTGTCTGCGAACAGTGATGAAAGAACAGGAGGTTGTCATGGGCTATTTGAAGGTATTCATTGCATTCGTGTTGATTTTTGCGGCGGCACCGCTTGCCGCCCAAGCTGCAGACTTTGACGGATCCAAGCCGCTGCTCTGTGCGGTCATCAGCATCACCGAATGCACGCCGAACGACGGCTGTCAAAAAACGACGCTTGAAGAGACCGGAATGCCGCAGTTTCTCAAGGTTGACGTGCCAAATAAGACCATAACTCCGGCACCGCCGATCGAGGGAAGAAAGCCAACACAAATTGAGCGCATGGAAAGGGTGGAGGGCAAGTTGATACTCCAAGGAGCGGAGGAGGGTGTCGAGAAGGTGCACGACGGGCTCGGCTGGACGACCGCCATTTCTGAAGAAACAGGCAAGTTCATCCTTACCGCCTCCGGTGAAGAAGTCGCGTTTGTTGTTTTCGGCGCCTGCATCGCGCAATGAATGCTCGTAGGGTATGGAAGGCCAGAAGAATTTACCGGTTTTGGCTCTCTCCACGCCGCCGCGGGGAGGTCACATTAATTGGAGGAGATCAAATGTTTGACGCGAAAAAACTGGAAAAGCAGGAGTCTCTACCGTTCCCACCAACGCCATCGGCCAGTGTTGCCGGGCGCACGATGCAAGAGTCGGTCTATAAGCCACAGGCGAAGCCGCGCCGACTTCCAGCCGATGCTCCAAACATTCTCATCGTGCTGATTGACGACGCTGGCCCTGCCCTCCCGTCCACCTTCGGCGGTGAGGTCAATACCCCGACGATGGATCGCATCGTCAAGGAAGGGATCGCCTATAACCGATTCCACACCACGGCAATGTGTTCGCCGACGCGGGCGGCACTACTGACCGGACGCAATCATCACCGGGTAGGGAACGGTCAAATCGCGGAGTTGGCGAACGATTGGGATGGCTATTCTGGCCGCATTCCCAGGAGCAGTGCACTGGTGGCAGAGGTGCTAAAGGATTATGGCTATGCCACAGGTGCGTGGGGGAAGTGGCACAACACGCCCGCGGAGGAAACCACCGCTGCCGGCCCGTTCGAGAACTGGCCCACAGGCCTCGGCTTCGAATACTTCTACGGTTTCCTCGCAGGCGAGGCCTCGCAATATGAGCCAAACCTGGTCCGCAACACGACGTACGTCCTGCCGTCAAAGACCGTGGAGGAGGGCTACCACTTGAGCGAAGACCTCGCCGATGACGCCATTGGCTGGCTGCAGAGGCACAAGGCGTTTCAGCGGGACAAGCCCTTCTTCATGTACTGGGCGAGCGGCGCGATCCATGGGCCGTTCCACATCATGAAGGAGTGGGCAGACAAATATAAGGGCAAGTTCGACGACGGCTGGGATGCTTACCGTGAGCGCGCTTTCAAGCGCGCGAAGGAGAAAGGTTGGATTCCGCCCGACGCCCAACTTACTCCGCGCCACGAAACGATGCCGTCCTGGGACAGCATCCCCGAGGAAGAAAGACCCTTTCAGCGCCGGCTGATGGAACTCGGAGCAGGGTTCAGCGAGCACGTGGATGTTCAGGTCGGGAGGATTGTCGACGAGATCGACAAGCTCGGCTATGGCGATAACACGCTGATCTTTTACATCTGGGGCGACAACGGTTCTTCTTCGGAAGGGCAGGGCGGCACCATCAGCGAATTACTGGCGCAAAATGGGATTCCCACCACGGTCAAGCAGCACATCGAGGCGCTTGAGGAACTTGGGGGCTGGATGTGCTCGGCTCACCAAAGACTGATCCTCAGTACCATGCGGGATGGGCGTGGGCCGGCAGCACGCCGTATAAGGGCACAAAGCTGTTGGCCTCGCATTTCGGCGGCACTCGTAACCCGATGGCAGTTCGATGGCCGGCAAAGATCAATCCCGACCCGACGCCGCGTCCGCAGTTTCATCACGTGAACGACGTTGTCCCGACGATCTACGAGATCCTCGGCATGACCCCGCCGCGCACGGTCAACGGCGTCGAGCAAGATCCTATCGACGGTGTGAGTTTCGCGTACTCGTTTGATGATTCAAAGGCTAAGGGCCAACTGCTCACGCAATACTTCGAAATCATGGGTAGCCGCGCGATCTATCGCGACGGCTGGATGGCCTGCGCCTTCGGCCCGCGCATCCCTTGGGTTCCGGGGCTACCGCCCGGCATTCAGGAGTGGACGCCAGACAAGGACGTCTGGGAACTATACAACCTCGACGAGGACTGGAGCCAAGCCAACGACTTGGCATCTAGGATGCCTGAGAAGCTGGCGCAGATGAAGGAACTCTTCCTCATCGAAGCCGCGAAGAATAAAGCGCTGCCAATTGGCGGAGGGCTTTGGATTCCGATACTTCACCCGGAGCTACGCATCGCCCCTGAGTATACGGACTGGACCTTCGCTGGCAATACCGTCCGAATGCCCGAGTTCTGCGCCCCTGCGCTGGGTAACAAACCCAACGTGGTCACGATTGACGCCGTAATACCCGACAATGCCAACGGTGTGCTTTACAAATTGGGCGCGAATTCAGGTGGTCTCACCTGCTTCGTGGAGAACGGCATCCTCTGCTACGAGTACAACCTGTTCATCATTCAGCGTACAAAAATCCGAGCCCGGGATAGATTGCCAACCGGTAAGGTGAAAATCGAAATCGAGACCAGCTACGTTGTGCCTCGTCCCGGCGGTGCGTTGAAGATAATCATGAAGGTCGACGGCAAGGTCGTTGCCGAAGGCACCGTGCCTATCAGTGCGCCGCTAATCTTCACCGCCAATGACTGCCTCGACATCGGAATTGCGCTCGGATCACCGGTGTCGCTCGACTATTGCGACAAGGCGCCATTCAAATTCAACGGCACAATCGAACAGGTTCATGTAAGGTACACAGCGGCAAAATAGTTGGGCCGCGCAGTAGAAAAATCTCTTTGGTTTCGTAACAGGGGAACGCCAAGTGACTACCGGTTTGGAAGATTCCTTTCCGGGCATGGAGAAGATTCCGGGTGGGACTTATATGATCGGCTCCAATCGGCATTATCCCGAAGAAGCGACTGCCCATTGCGGCGAGGCGAACTGGATGCAGATCGATCTAGAGAAAGACGATCAGAATCACTTAATCTCTCCCGAGGAACGCTTCAAGGTAGCGATGGCGCGACAATAGAAGAAGTAACGAGGGGCAACAGCCTCAATAGGAGGTTCGCTATGATCACTCGCAATCGTGCAATATCAATCTTTTCGCCTTAGCCGTGCTTTCCGGATGCGCCTCGACGAATGTCACCCAGCAAACACCAGCGGTCGAGCGCTGGGTTTGCCCGCCCCAATCAAATCTGGGTCTACGACTTCATCGCCGACCCGGCGAAGATTCCCGCCGATTCGTCTTTAGGCGCCGACCTCAGTGCGCCGAGCACAACGCTGACGGCCGAGGAACTGGAAACCGGGCGCAGGCTTAGTGCCCTCATCACCAAAGGCGTGGTTGCGGATATCCAGGCCATGGGTCTTCCCGCGGTGCAAGCCGGTCCGGGAGCGGCGCCGCAAGTTGGCGACGGCGTAATTCGCGGCTATCTGGTTTCGGTCCAGGCCGGCAGTGCGGCCAAGCGTTTTGTGATTGGATTCAGCGCGGGAGTTCGGAGATAGATACGGTAGTGGAAACCTATGTGATGACGCCGGAGGGGTTACGCGAACTTGGATCAGGGAGGCTTAGCTTCGTCCGGAAGCAAGACGCCCGGAATTATCGCGCCGGCGGCGGTCGCGATTGCGACCCGCAATCCGATCGGACTGATCATCGTTGGCGCAACGAGGATTTATGGCGAGGCGAGCGGCAGCTAATACGCCCTGAGGGAAGAGCCAAGGCGATCGCCGACGCGATTGCAGAGCAGCTAAAGATCAGATTTCGGGAACAGCGGCTGGATCAAGTTGAGAGTCGGACTGCGCGATTGCGCGTCTCGGTTTCGCGAGACTCTCAAACTTACAAACGGCGCCGCTCTCCAGTCGCGACAGCGAAAATGACAAGCAGGTGTTAGGTAATCTTCCGCTGGCAAGATGAGAACCGATCGATTGGGCTGCGTCCTCGGCTGTGCTCGTTTTGTGCCTGCACCTGGGCAGAGCAAGCACCTCCTATTGTCGAAGAAAAACTACGTGGGCTTCGAGATATCGGCCTTCTTGTCTCTGTCCTGGTCCGCGCGGGATTTGACTCTTAGTCAGGCGGGTCCGCGGTTTCAAATCTTCGGCGGCGCACCAAAGTTCCTCTAGCCAAAGAGCTGTGGCGGTTCGAAGCTTGCAGGAGAAAAAAGTCGATCACGCCGAAAAACCTCGTGACCTTCAGCGGTCACAACGTTGGAATTTCTGCTTAGACGCTAGGAAACCAAACCTCGTAACTGCCGATAAAGTGTCTGCTCATCTCAGCAGGCCTATCTCAAGACGCAGGGGCGAATGGGGACATCTGATATCCTGGCAGCAGGCCGTCGGCGATTCGCTCAGGCGGTATATCGCAGGATCGGCAGTCCGGGGCTGTGCTTTCCTTGGCCTATCCAGCGGAACAACTGGGCATTGGAAATCCTCTGCTCTCGTCATTGTCGATGACGAGCGTCCGTCTCGCTCTCGCGCTTCACAGAGGTGGAGGGGCCGAAGCGCGCAATATCTTGTCGACTGCTTAGCGACTTTCTCCCGGCACCGCAGCGTGTTCAAGCAGGATGCGCCGGATCTCTTCGATGGCCTGTGGATTTCCCTGCACCGAGTGGTGACTTGAACGCACCACCAGTTCGGAAACCGCCTCGTCGATGTGCGCGCTGGTGTAGGCGACGACGCCGTCGTTCCCTTCTTCCTTTGGCCCATCACCCTCCACCGCGATGATCGAGTGCGCCGGAATCCGGGACGAAACCGGGATGGACGTGCAGGATCTGGAGGCCTGGGTTGCTCGGATTCATGTTGTCGATGGCAGTCGGGAGGCCTCCGGAGCGCCGCGATCAGCTTCTCGTCACCGGTCATCGTGGCGGCCTGGGCGAGCTGGCCGAACAGCCGCCACCGGCAAGGTTACAAGCCAGGCAGCGAGTCGCGCCCAGCCCGGCCAGTGGCGAGTAACGCCCCGTGGTGAGGCGTCGCCACGAACACTACCCTCTCGACAAAGGGAAGAGGCGTGTAGAAGGCACGGACTGTTGCAGGAGAGCGCGGGTCTCGGGGTTGACCTCGATGGCATCGAACGGCTTTGCTGCTGATGCGGTCCCAGAATCGCGTCCCGCTGTCGATGGCGGTTAACTTCGTCAGAAGCCCCCTGGCTGTGCCCGATCACGACCATGCGCCGGAGCGCGGGGTCTTTGCCCTCGGGATCGAGTTCCTGCAACGTGGCCGTCAGAGCCGCCCGCAGCCGGCCAGCCGAGTAGCGCAATCGGGTTGCCGGTGTCGTAGAGAAAGATCCAGATCTGGAATCGTTGGCGGATGCGCGGATCCCCTCGAGCTCGTTCACCAGCTCGGCCCAGCGCACGGGGCTCGACAGGCGTGCCGTGCACCAGCACCACCGGGATCTTAGCCGGGGCGGTATGGGTGCAGCATAAACAGACCGTCTTGAGTCCGGTCGCGCGGCATGTTGTTGTGCGAAGACGCCGGCTCTGAGCAAGGCGGCAATCTCCATGGCGTAGAGCGGGCTCTTATCGAGCTGGTAAGCTAAGGCTGCTGTCGGGTCGTATTCGAGAGGCTGCACCTGTCCATCCACCGTCACGGTCGAGGCGTGGTCTGCGGCGTAAACCTCAAGGCGCCCACGGACCCGCCCGCTGGCCAGGCTCGCGCGGGCGTCCTCAAGACGCAGCAATGACTGTCACCGGCACCTTGATCAGAGGCCCGAGGCGCTCCGATCCGACCACTTTCGCCGACGCTGCGCCCGGCGCAAGGCTCGCCGCCAGGGATGCGCCCAGGCCGGGACGGAAATAGCGGTTTCTCAGGCCTCGAACCTCGATGGTCGTCGTTGGGATGAATCTGTTCGAGCCGGTACCCACCCCACGACAACCCGGACTCGTCCAGGGTCAATTCCATAGTGCCGAACGGGAGAGTCCGGGTCCCGGGTTGCAGTCGTACCTCGGCCATCTCGTTAGTCAGTGGCGCCGGGCTGTGTTTTCTCGGGAGGCTCAGTCAGCCCCTGGGCCACGCCTTGGTTGTAGAAATCGTACGCCAGCCGCAGTCGGGGATCCGACCGTTGGAGCTGCGCACTAGCCGCTTCGCCAGGGAAAAGCAACGCCCAGGCATATACCGCCGAGGCCAGAAAATACTCGCGGTCACCCGTCCGCTCCGCGTGGAGAAAGGACAGCTCGGCCAGCGCAAACAGGCGATCCTCGTCACCCGCTGGGCTCAATCCACGATGCAGTTCGGCGAGAACCGTCTCCGGTTGCTCCTCGAACCGGTCCAGGAGTCCGAGTCGCCTGAGCACTGTCTTGGACGGTTCAGAGGGCTCGCCCGCCGAGAGGGCGCTTTCGGTCTGGAGGCGATAGCCGGCCTGCAGGCCCAACTGTGTTCACGCCCACGGGCGTAGCGCATCCCACGGCAAGCAGGACGAGCCCGACAAGCGCCAGCACCGGCATCGGCACAATGCTCAGAGAGAACTTCGCGCGATTGCGCACACCACGAATCATCAAGTGCAACATAATCCCCTCCAAGAGAATGGAATGTTGGAGTAATGGAGTAATGGAATGCTGGGGCGGGGACTGCTCTTACAGTAATCTGCTCTTGTCATTCGATTGCGGCGCCGCTCGTCCTCACTCTGTCGTAAATGGACGCACGCGACCGTGACGCACCCTACTGATTCAGATGCGTGTATGCGTAGCGCAACGGATCGGCGGAGACCTTGAGCAAGCCGTCGAACGGCCCATCCATCTCCACTACGAGGAATACGGCGCTGCCAACAGACAGCGCGCAAACGAAGAGGACCGTTAGAACCATGGCGTTCCGCGGAGCGAACAACCCGAAGCTCGCGAATGTGATCGTGAGCCAGAACAGGAGGACCGCAAGGAACGGCACAGGAATTGACGACCCGGTGCCAGTCATCGCAAGCCACCTGCTTTGTAAGATCGCTTCCGCGAGGTCCAGCGCCCGCGCCTGGAGCGCCCGCTGGGAGTCGTCGTGCGGCTTCAGACCCCGTAGTGCGTCCGCGAGTCGCTCAGCTCCCAATGCTGTGCCCGAGCGCAGCGGGTCCAGATCGGCTGGCTTGGATGAGCCCTGCCCCCAAATCATGTCGATTCGAGCCCCAACCACGCGCTGCAAGCCCTTGCGAATCTCGCCGGTCTCGGACCCGTAGCGAGCAAGTACGCGGTCGAGAGCGAGGAGTTGAATGGCGGTTTGCTTCACGGCTGTGTCCACAGCATCAAAGGAACTCTTGGCCGAGGCGGTGACGAGGCCAAGAACGAGGGCGGTCATCGTGGCGATCAGCCCAACGCCAACCTGCACCGTTTGTCTCGACTCAGCGTCGAGCAAATGTTCTGGTAAGGCGGTGCGCCACCACATTCCGAGCAGGGCGCCCGCGAACGTACATGTGAACACGATAATCCCGACGATAGTAGCATCCACCGTTCTGCCTCCGACTTTCTCGGCTGTGCTTGTTTTGTGCCTGAACCTGGGCAGAACATACACCTTCCATTGTCGAAGAAAAAGCAAGCGGGCCTCGAAATAGCTCGCTGCTTTGAAAGTGCTTTGAAAGAACTATATGCCGCTATGTGTTCGAATCGGTAAAATCGAGTGAGCTGCGCACCGCCGTTAAACGCTTGAATAGATACCAATAGGCGACCGATGGTGACACATAGTCTCGGTACGGTATGAGGACTGAAAATCCTCGTTCGAGACCACACGTCAGACAAAATCGCAGCCGAGATTTCTGCCGATTGTCCTGGTTTCCCTTCGTATTGGACCAAAGTCCAATATACAGCCGCTACATATTTGAGATAGAAGGAGCCGAGTGAGGAAAGAAAGAGATGCGAAAGTGACCAGAACACCCAAAGTGGTAGATGGTTTCCAACGGCAAGATAAGTAAACGGGGGTAACAGCGATGAAAAGATCCACAATTATTGTCACGGCGATATTTCTGCTTGGAATCTCTCTGAGCGCACGGGTTGCGGGCGCAGGATACCTCGCCTAAAGATCCATACTCCGGCGACCTCTTGTCGCGCTCGACTCTCACCGGCGACTGGGGCGGCTTTCGCAATGAGTGGGCCGCAGAAAGGCGTCACCATTCGATCTGAATATCACCCAGATTGGCCAGGGCGTAGTCAACGGCGGCAAGAGCGGCGTCTGGCAGTACGGCGGGCGCGGCGACCTCGTAATCAATGTCGATAGCCAGAAGCTTGGCTTGTGGCCCGGGCGGATTTTTCAATCTGGAACTGGAGGGTAATTGGGCGTCATCGGTCAACCGCAACACCGGCGCGCTGATGCCGGTGAACAGCAGCCAGACTCTTCCATTGCCTCCCGGTGACATCTTCGGCGTTCCCGCATGGAATTTTGCCCAGTTCCTTTCGCCTTATTTTGGTTTGACCATTGGCAAGTTCGCCACCATCACCAACACCTCCGGCGATATGAACGAATTTGCCCACGGCAAGGCGCTACCCAGTTCATGAATATGGCCTTTAACTTTAATCCGCTTTTAGCTTTCACGGTTCCCTACTCGACCTTGGGCACCGGGAGTGGTCGTGTTGCCGACCAAAGATCCCAAGGAGGCGATCGTCAGTCTTTTGGTGCTGTCGGCCAACGGGCAGGCCCAACACCTCGGGCTTTGGCGATTTGAACGGCAACGCCATAGTGGTTGCCGGCGAGGGCCGGGTCAGAACGGACTTTTTCGGTCTCACCGGGCACCAGGCTTTTGGTACGACTTTCTCCAACAAGAAGTTCACTTCGATTGATCAGAGGTTGGACCAGGACGTCATCGAGAACGGCGCGCTTAGGGCGGAGAAGGGCTCCTGGAACATTTACTATAACTTTGACCAGTATCTGTACGAGCCCAAAAAGGCGCGGACCGAGGGGTCGGTGTCTTCGGACGGCTTGGCGTTTCCGACGGCAATCCCAACTTCATGAAATTCTTCGGCAGCTTCGGTGTCGGCGGCAAAGGCGTGTTCGAGAGCCGGCCCCACGATCAGTTCGGATGGGGCTTTTACTACATCAACATCGATAATCCCCAGCTTAGCATCGACATCTCCCGCCTTCAGGGTTTATCTCGGAACGTAGAGTTTCTACGCGAACGAGTATGGGTTTGAGGCTTACTACAATTTTGCGCTAACGCCATGGGCGCTGCTTGACCCCGGACATACAGGTCATCAGAGGGGCTCAGAAAGACAAATTCAGCGTCGGCCAGAGGTCCGCTGGGGCTGCTGCCCCGCATCGACAAGAAGAGCATAAGCACATCGACGGTCCTGGGTCTGCGGCTGCAGTTGTTGTTCTGACAACGAAAGTGATTCATGATCTTACGCTCGCCCACAGAGGATGAAAATGGAGGCATATCGTTGCATCGCATTTGGACTCCTTTCCCCTTGATGGGGAAAGGCCGGGATAGGGGTGCTCCGCAACCGATCAAACCAATCACCCCTACCTTTGTCCTTCCCCGTCGAGGGGAAGGAATTAGAGCGCTTCCGACAGTTGGCTTCTTCATAAGTCGGTCATTAGCGCAGCCTCAAACCCAATTTTCAAAGGAGTGTCGAGGCAGATGAGTGTCGAGGAAAAGTGTCGAGTGGCGAGGGCTGAAACCTGAAACCCGAAACCAGTACCATTCAGGATTGCCAGGTGTCAGCGTTCAGGTATGGAATGGCGAGTCACGAGCGTCGAGGGATGAGTGTGAGGCTTCAATCTTAGCAATGTAACTATCTGAAAGGAGTTTTTTATGGCACTTAAAGAATACAAACCCGGAACCGCGTTTACCGGCGTGATCGGGAGGACGTTCGATGTATCGCAGCCAGCGTGGCCCCAGCCGCTGCGGGCCAAAGACGGCGCGCCCAACGTCCTGTTCATCGTTCTCGATGACGTGGGCTTCGGCCAGATCGGCTGCTTCGGCGGACCCTGCGAGACGCCCAACCTGGATGCCCTCGCCAAGAACGGCCTGCGTTACAACAACATGCACACCACCGCGCTGTGCTCGCCGACGCGCTCATGTCTTCTTACCGGCCGCAACCATCACTCGAATGCCATGTCCTGCATTACCGAAGGCTCCACCGGTTATCCCGGCGGCAACGGCAACATCCCGTTCGAAAACGGTTTCCTCTCGGAGATCCTCTTGCAGCACGGCTACAACACGTATGCCATCGGCAAATGGCACCTCACGCCGGCGGACCAGATCTCGGCTGCAGGCCCGTACGATCGCTGGCCTCTGGGCCGCGGCTTCGAGCGCTTCTACGGTTTTCTCGGCGGCGAGACGCACCAGTATTATCCCGAGCTGGTTTACGACAACCACACGGTGGAGGCGGAGAAGACGCCGGAAGAAGGCTACCACCTGACCGAAGATTTGGCGGACAAAGCGATCAGCTTCATCGCCGACGCCAAGCAGGTCGCGCCCAACAAGCCTTTCTTCATGTACTTCTGCCCGGGCGCGGCTCACGCGCCGCATCACGTGCCGAAGGAATGGGCCGACAAGTACAAGGGCAAATTTGACGACGGCTGGGACAAGCTGCGCGAGAGGACTTTCGCGCGGCAGAAGGAGCTCGGGCATCGTTCCGGCCGACGCTCAACTCTCACGCCACGATCCCGACGTGCCGGAGTGGGAGCCGTTGTCCGCCGCGGAAAAGAAACTTTACGCCCGCATGATGGAAGTCTTCGCCGGGTTTCTCACCCACACCGATCATCACATCGGACGGCTGATCGAGTTCCTGAAAGACCTCGGCGAGCTCGACAACACGATTATCATGGCGATCTCCGACAACGGCGCCAGCTCGGAAGGCGGCCCATCCGGCATGGTCAACGAGAGCGCTGTTCTTCAACAACGTGCAAGGTTCGCTCGAAGAGAACCTCGCCGCTTTGGACAAGCTTGGCGGCCCGGAGTTTTGTAACCACTACGCCTGGGGCTGGACGTGGGCCGGCAACACGCCGTTCCGCCGTTGGAAGCGCGAGACCTATCGCGGCGGTGTCAGCGATCCGTTCATCGTTCACTGGCCGAAAGGCATCAAAGCGAAGGGTGAAGTGCGCACGCAGTACGCGCATGCCATCGATTTGGTGCCGACTGTTCTCGATGCATTGGGCATCGAAGCCCCGGCGAGCATCAAGGGCGTTACGCAGTCGCCCATCGAGGGCGTGAGCTTCGCGCACACATTCGACGACGCGAAGGCGCCCACGAAGCACCTCACGCAGTATTTCGAAATGATGGGGCATCGGGCGATTTATCACGACGGTTGGCGCGCGGTGTGCCCGTGGCCGGGAACGTCGTTCAAGGAAGCCGGCATGTTCTTCGGCGCGCCCATCGACAAGGACAAGCTGACCGAGCTCGATGCGAAGCAACTGGGAGCTCTACCAACGTTGTGAACGACTTCGCGGAGAATCACAACATCGCTGCCGAAAATCGCGCGAAGACTGATCGAGATGATCGCGACCTGGTACGTCGAGGCGGGCAAAGTACGATGTCTTGCCGGTTGATTCGCGCGGCACGGCGCGCTTTGCCGATGAGCGCCCGAAGATCGCGGTGGACCGCAACCTCGTACGTGTTTTACCCGCGCACTCAGGGTGTGCCGGTCAACGCCACTGCCAACATACTCAACCGCCCGTATAGCATTACCGCAGACGTGGAGATTCCCCAGGGCGGCGCAGAGGGCGTGCTGCTCTCTCAGGGCGGCAACGACGGCGGCTACGCGCTGTATGTCCAGAACGGCAAACTCAGCCATGCCTATAACTACGTTGGTCGGAACCTGTACTACGTCGAATCCACCGAAGCCGTGCCCGCAGGCCGTCATCAGTTGCGGTTTGAATTCGAGGTAACCGGACAAACCCGACATCGCTCACGGCAAAGGCGCGCCGGGCAAGGGCCAGCTCTACATCGACGGCAAGCTGGTCGGACAGAGCGACATCCCGCTGACCAATCCGCTCGCCATCGGATTGCTCAGCACCATCAGTCTGCGGCGCGGACGCGGGCGCGCCGGTGACACCGAAGTACAAGCCGCCGTTCCCGTTCACCGGTAAGATTCACAAAGTAACCGTGGACGTGAGCGGTGAGTTGATCAGAGACCATGAGGCCGAACTGCGCAGGCATCTAGCGCGGCAGTAGGAAGAGGGACGAGTGTCGAGGGTCGAGTGACGAGTGAAAATGCGAAGCGCAGATTGACTTTGAACAGGAGCAACGGAGAGAAAAAGAGAAATTTTCAACAGTCTTGGTTTCCGCCACCGAGAATCGGCTCACCAGCGCGGAGGGGTCGCATCAGTCAGATTTTGGCGATCTAGGCGATATTTTTGCGCGGTTAGGCTGGAAAGGGGCACCCTCGATGGATCCATCTATTGTCAGCGCGTTATCGGCGATCTTGGGTTCACTGGTTGGCGGTTCCGCCACCATTGCGACCGCTTGGATTACACAGAAGACGCAAAGCAGAGCGCGAGTTAGTCGGCGCCGAGATTCGAAAGCGAGAGCTACTCTACACCGAGTTTATTGCCGAGTGCTCGAAGCTGGCCATTGACGCTTTGGACCACACGCTCGATGAACCCACGAAGCTTTTTCAGGTTTACGCGCTTCACAATCGCATGAGGCTCGTATCGTCCGACGTGGTGGTTGCCGCCGCAGACCAGACCGTAAAGCATATTCTCAAGAACTATTTCGCGGCCTAACATGACGAGGCAAGAGATCCGAGATCTGGCCCCTTTCCGGACCTCAAGATCCGCTTAAGCCATTCAGCGAGGCGTGTCGAAACGAGCTTAAAGCATTGCAGCAGCATGCCGCCTAACCCTGCATTCAACGCGGACCCGTCCGGTGCGACTTCGCCCGAGCCAGCGAGATCGGTTAACTTTGACGTTAATCTCCTGTCGAACTGAATTGTCGAACTGCATTCTCCTACGACTCAATCCTACAAGACGCGACTGTCGCATCGTCCAGTTCAACCCTGATAACTTTGTCAGAGGCGAGATTTCGTATCTTTACCATTGCCGCTTCACTTCGCCCGCGGATACCACCAGTTAAAGTCAGAATTCGAGTTCGCGATCCCGCATCCGGTATCGAACCCCTATTGGACCAAGGCGCGGCAAGTGCCACGACGGCACCTCGTGGCATGCCAGTCCGATGGGGCCATTCAACCAGTGGCCCACCGGTGGCGGCGGCTTCGAATACTTATGGATCTCGGCGGCGAAACCAACCAGTGCGACCCGGCGCCTATGAGGGAACGCGCCGCTCGATCCGCCGGGACGACCCGAACTATCACATGTGATAATTCTTTCTGAAAGTGTCCAATGATTAGACAGAACTCCCTCCCGTGTCAGCATAGAACTACTCCAAAGATGCGAATCAATAGCCTTGAGAACAAGAGGCTAGTCGTAAAGTTGAAATAGTGGACAAGCAGAGTTTTTCAACGTTCTGCCAGTAGACCTAACTCCAATGTTACCAAGGCCACCAAAACCGGAATGCGATTCGTAGCATAAGGCCGCAAGCTAGGCGAAAATTTAGACAACTCCGGCTGACTCTGCTCTGGCAGCGACTTCGAGGGACGAGGGAAAAACAGTGTCGAGTCCCGAGTGATCATCCCTCGACGACACCCAACCGCTCAACCCTCGCTCCTTTCGGATTTTGATTTCCAGCAAAGCATGTCCCTGAGACTTGTATGATGGATGTTGAAGCTCACCACTGAGTGCTCAATAAGAGATACAATGGTTGAAATTTTAGCCATTGGATCAAGGGAGGCACTTCGATGGGAAGCCAAACATTTATTCCCAGGAGTATGATGGCTGTTTGCCGAGTTGGACGTGGACAAAAAAGCATCGCGGCAACGTTTAGCAGTCACCAAGGATTCATCGATCACTTGAGCATACCGTATAAACTGGAGGCCTGCTTTGAACATGTACGCAACCGCTTTGCGGATCAGAGGTGGCTGCCTGCGAAGGCTGGACCCACGGGGTACGGGTTGTATGATGGGCTTGCGGCTCAAAGGATATACGTGCTTGATCGCAGCTCCATCGATGATCCCCCGAGCTCCAGGACAAAGGGTGAAGACCAACCGGCTCGACAGTAAGCCTTGTCGGAAAGTTTGCGTGGAGGACAGCTGAAAAGCATTCATGTTCCCTCCCCCAATTTATCGCGAGCGCCACCTCACTCCAGCTTCGCGACGCGATGATGAGTGAGGCGGTAGCGATGAAAACAGCGCATTAAATCGCTGTTGCTGTTCGAGGGGATTGCCTTTCCCCCGGCTCCAGCCGGCCAGTGGTCTTTTTCATAGTGAAGGCAAAGCTCAGAAAGCTTCCCTGTTCCGAGCACGGTACGCTTTAAGGCTCGATCAGTTGCTTGACAGTCTGGAGTTTGCCGAGAAACAAGTCTTTGGAAACAAAGAGATCCGCCGCTTTTGTCAGACCGACCCCGAACTGTCCCAGTGCATTTGAGTATATGATGACGGTTTCCGGCGTTGGTTGGATTGTGGCCAGCCAGCTTCTGGCGAGTTGGCGATTGGCGCGAGCTTGAAAACATCCGTCAACTGGGGGATTTCTGGGTTTGGTCCCAGGGAGCACTCCACCGGAGATAAAACCGATCGGGGACCGATCACCCATACCGGAGATGGGCGTCTTCGAGTAGCTCATTCAGGCTTCGTGGTCAGCGATTCGAAGATGGCGAGCTTAGGGAATTTTTCCGCTCGGTTTGCCAACTTTCATCCGCGCAAGGTGGCGTCAGGGTCGCCATCGTTGCAGTGGCGCGCAAACTCCAGCGTGCGGATTTCACTGTGGTCTTGATGCAACAAAGAGACCTTATGAGGTGAGAAAAAGGTTCATTCAGCTCCTTTGACCCAGAGGGGAGACATCGCCCCAGGGAACGACTCGACGACTTCCGAGAACCGGAGAGAAAAACTCCCTAACCCGGTTCGATCCACTTGAGGACAGAGATCCCAGGCTTGTGCCTTGCTTAGAGAGGGCGCATTCCGAGTAAGTGTGACGGCCTGTGCCGTGCCACGCATGGCAACAAGTCTCTCTTTGGTCGGGAAGTAAAGAGTCATGAAGAAAAAGAGGAAAAAGGGGCCTCGTATGTAGTGGGCTTGACATCCACATGCCCAGCGAAGTCGAAGATTAATTGGGTGCAGATTGATCTCAGCAAGGACGATCGATGACCGCCTATATCTCGCCGAGGAGCGCTTCCAGATCGCGATGGCGCGGCAATAACAGGAGGGACGAGTGCTCGCCCGGGTCGAGTGAAGAGAAATTCAATTTAACAGGAGTAAACGGAGATAACGAAGAGTTTTCTTAAAGCTCTTTTTACTCTGTTGCCTCCTGTAAAGAGGCATGACGCGGTGCGCCTCTACGGCCCGCTCGACCGTGGTTCGACAAGACCTGGCGGCCGGGTGAGATCGAGGTGGTGAAGTGAGCAAAGCCATGCGCCTCTACTCGCCGAAAGACGAAGCGCATTTCGACAGGAAATGGATTCTGCTGGATTTTGAAAAGGCGAAGTGAAAAAATACGGAGAGTTTTTAACAGTAAGGGAGGTAATGTATGAAGAGCCAGGCTGGGAAATTGTTGCACGCAGTTGGCAAGCGTGGTCACGCCAACTGCGCCCAGCGAAGCGCACGTATCGCTCTCAGGCCGAGCGCCGGGCCGAAGGGCAAGGCGCTGCGCGACGCCGTGCCCCGCGCCGGAGCATAGCGGATGGAAACCGCCCAAGGAGCGACGTGATCCGGTCGAGCTGGTGCTTGCACAAAACGAGGGCAGGCTGCTGGACCTCGTGCCGATTCGCCACGGCCGGATGTCACAGTCGCCCTTCGCCTTCTATCGCGGCACCGCCGCGATCATGGCCGCCGACCTGGCCCACACCCCAAGCTCCGGCCTCAGGGTGCAGGCCTGTGGTGACGCCCACCTCTCGAACTTCGGCGCGCTTTGCCACGCCCGAGCGCGGCCGTGATCTTCGACATCAATGACCTGGATGAAACGCTTCCCGCTCCATGGGAATGGGACGTCAAGCGCTTGACCGCCAGCGTGGTCCTGGCCGGGCGTCATATCCAGCTCAAGCAGAGCGAGACGGCGCGCGCCGCCCGCGCCGCGGTGCGCTCATACCGGGAACACATGGCGGAGTATGCCTTCATGACGGCGCTGGACATCTGGTACGACAGGATCGACCTCAAGCGGCTGATCGATGCAGTCGCCCGACGAGGAGGAGCGCGCGCGCATCGAGAAGAAAATCGAGCAGGCGCGCGGGCGCAGCTGTTGCCGAGCACGATTTCCCAAAGCTCGCCGAGCACGTTGGCTCGACGCCGCGCATCAAGGACAACCCACCGCTCATCTTTCATTCCGCCGAGATCTATAAGGAAGACGCGGAGCAGCGCGGAGCTCAAGGCAGCATGGGCGCTCTACCACGAATCCCTGCCCGAGCACATCCGCGTGCTCTTCGACCGCTTTCATCTGTGCGACATGGCGGTGAAGGTCGTTGGCGTGGGCAGCGTCGGTACGGCGTGCCTGATCGCCCTCTTCATGGCCGCGGACGACGACCCGCTGTTCCTGCAGATCAAGCAGGCGAACGCGTCGGTGCTCGAACCCTATGCCGGGAAGAGTCTGCACGGCAACCACGGTCAGCGCGTCGTCGTTGGCCAGCGTCTGATGCAGGCGGCGAGCGACAGCTTCCTGGGATGGACGCAGGGTCACGGCGAGGGCGCCACTTCTACGTGCGCCAGCTTCGCGACATGAAGATTTCGGCGGACATTGACGGCATGGACGATGACATCATTGCGACGATACGCGGGAGCGTGCGGGTGGGCGCTGGCGCGAGCCCACGCGCGCTCGGGCGACGCCGCCATGATCTCGGGCTACATGGGTTCGGGCGGCATTTTTGACGAGGCGATCTGCGACTTTGCCGGCGACTATGCCGATCAGGCCGAGCGCGATCACAAGGCGTTCGTCGAAAGCGATCAGAGAGGGACGCGTCAAAGCGGTCGTTGAATCCTGGACCGCTTGTGGCGCCCACGCCAGCAAATTCAACGGCAAGACTAACTGGGTGCAGAGTCGATCTGGGCGAGGACGCCAAGGACGCCGACCACTTCATCGATTACGAGGAGCGCTTGCGCGTGATCATGGCGCGGCAGTAGGGGGAGAGGGACGAGTGTCGAGCGAGGCGAGAGCAGAAAGGGTCGAGGGAAGAGTGTCGAGTGAAAATGCAGGGCGGAGAGAGTAAGGAACGAAGAGAGCTGATGTTGCTGTTCTCTTTCCTCGACCCTCGGTACTCGATACTTGTGTTCGACACCCGACACTCTAACCCCGACACTCTTTCTTCCCGCTTAACGACACGAGCTTCGCGCTCGCGAGGAGAGACTGCAAATGAAATCCCCGACATTAGAGTCCAGTGACGGTTTGCTCCGGGACCCGAGCGGACTTCTCGCTCGTCCTGGGCGGGCCGCTCTTCCAGCTTCTGCGTCGGTCGCACCTGTCCGACGATGCGCTGGATGCTGGCGCGCCAACGCATCATCGTCATCTCGCTGCTCGCCTGGCTGCCGCTCTTGGTGCTCTCGGCTCTGGAAGGACAGTTGCTGGGCGGCGAGTGCGGCGGTACCCTTCCTGCTGGACGTGGAAGTTCATATCCGTTTTCTGGTGGTGGTGCCGCTGTTGATCGTCTGCCGAGCTTGTGGTTCACCAGCGCATGCGTTTCGTGGTGCGGCAATTCCTGGAGCGTAGTTTGATTCCCGAGAGCGCCTTGACGCGGTTCAATGCCGCCATCGCGTCGGCATTTCGGCTGCGCAACTCGGTCCTCGCCGAGGTGCTGCTGATCGCTTTCGTATATGTCGTCGAGGGCGGAGGGACGAGAGTAAGACGGAAAGAGGGTCGAGGGTCGGGTGTCGAGGGTACGGGTGTCAGTGTTCGGGTTTCAGTTGCCGAAGTGCTTGCCGACACCCGAAACCTGAAACGCCACCGTCAGTCCCCTCACCCAGATAACCCGCCGATGGGTATTAGCACCAAACTCTCTTACGAGCGCACGCTCTTTTGCCTACGAGACGGCTTCGCTTCTCGAAATCAGAAAGAGGATGAAAGAATGCAAACGAAAATAATAACTGTGGGTTTGTTTTTGCTGGGCGGACTGAGCGGTTGTGCGAGCATCGGTCCTCGCAACCGTGGCGCGGGATCGCTTTGATTACATTACGGCGATCTCCGATTCCTGGAAGGCGCAGATGCTTCTCAATGTGGTCAAGCTCCGCTACGCGGATGCGCCGGTGTTTCTGGATGTCGCCTCGGTGATCACCCAGTACTGGCTGTCCAGGGTACAGTGGCAGTTTCGGGCTCCTGGTTTCAGAATCTCTGCAACTTCACTTTTACGTTCGTCGTCACGGAATGTTACTGCCGCCGGGACTCTATCTGGCGAAAGGCCGACCGATCACTTACTCGCCGCTTAGCGGAGAAAAGTTCGCCCGCAGTCTCATGACTCCGATCCCGCCTGCGGCGATTCTAAGTTTTCTCCAGGCCGGCTATCCGGTCGACTTGGTGCTGCGGCTCGCCGTGCATGCCATCAACGGCATCCATAGCCGCTTCGGCGTATCGCGCGCGAACGCGCGAGGCCGATCCTGAGTTTTATCCGCTCGTCGAGAAGCTGCGCGACATTCAGCAATCCGGACAGATCGGCCTGCGGGTGAAAAAAGCGCCAACCAGGCCGAGTCCTTACTGGTATTCAGTAAGAAGCCAAACCCAGCGATAGAGGCGGAGCGTGACGAAGTACGCAAACTCCTCGGTCTCGATCCGCAGACCGAGCGAGTTCAGCGTGGTCTACGGCTCGGTGGCCGCTAATGACAAAGAGATTGCCCTGCTTACCCGTTCCGTGCTCGAAATCCTTAGTAGATCTCTCCTCCTACATTGATGTGCCGGCCGCCAACGTGGAGCAAAAGCGCACGTTTCCTTCGCCTGCGCCGGAGATTAGTGAACGGTGCTCCCGTGCCGGCACTTATCCGGATTCTCAGCTCGCCGCAAAAACCCGACGATGCCTTTGCCGCCGTGCCGTATCGTCAAGACTGGTACTGGATCGACGACAAAGACTTTCCCTCCAAGCGATTGTTTTCTTTTATCATGTTTCTCTTCACGCTCACCGACACGGGAGAGAAGCAAGGCGCACCGATCATAACGATCCCGGCGGGTAAACGGAGTTGGAATATTGGAGCGTTGCGGGTCGCGTTTATGGGGTCTTGCATTCCGAGAATCTGTGATTGTGAGAGACCTGTCACCACGCTAGAAACCTTAGTTCCCAGAAACCTGCCACCTGAAACCCAGAGCCCAAGACAAACGGGTTTCGGTTTTGCAAGTACGGTCTGCGATGTCGTGGGATTCGGAAAGAGTGTCGTAAGTGTCAGTGCAAGTGACGTAGGAATTTTCCTCTCGACACCCGGTACCCGACACTCGCGTCCTATTGTCCGAGATGTGCGAGGGCGGCGCGCAGCGGTGCGCTGGCCTGGAGCGAGCGTTGCGTGTCGTTCTTCGCCGGGAGTCCATTGAAGCAGTCCGCTCAGTATTGCAATATTCCATCATTCCCCCTTTCTCGAAAACTGACGCCTGTGACGCCATTGGACCAAAGTCCAATATACTGCCTTGCCGCTTTTTGATATAAGGCGTGGAAGATAACCCGAATATCGAAATCCGAACGTCGAGACAAATTCGAATCTCGAAGCTTCTCGAAGGACGAAATCCGAAACTCTGGTGTTAGGAAATTTCGGGAGGCGAGATAGATCGCGCGTATTGAATCAACCAGCCGACCCGTGTGGACAGTACAGGATAAAGGAGAACTAAAAATGATGACGAATATGAAGATAATGTTTAGCGTGTTGCTAGCGGCCTTGGTGCTGGGCGGCCCGGCCCTAGGCCAGGACCTGGATGGGACGCTGAAGAAGATCAAGACGTCGGGAACATTTACCATCGGCTACCGAGAGGGCGCGCCGCCCTTCTGCTTTCCGGGGCCGGACAAGCGTCCGGTGGGTTACTCCATTGACCTCTGCATGCAGGTCGCGGGCGCTATTCAAAGCAGCTGGGGATGGCGGATCTCAAGCTCAATTGGGTGCCGGTGACAGCCGAAAACCGGATCGACATGGTAGTCCAAGGCAAGGTGGATATCGAATGCGGCACGACCACGGCCAGCCTATCGCGCCAGGAGCGGGTGGACTTCAGCCTCATGACTTTTGTCGACGGGGAAGTCTGCTGACTGCAGCAGGCGCCAATCTGCGCGGCTCTGGCCGACCTTACGGACAAGCGCATTGCGGTGATTCCCGGCACCACTACCGAGAAAGCACTGGCCGACTTTCTGAAGAAGGAGTTCATTAGCGTTAAAGTGGTGCCGGTCAAGGACCACTTAGAGGGAATCGCTGCCATCGAGAAAGGCCTCGCCGACGCCTTCGCCTCGGACCGCGGAACCCTGATAGGCATCGCGATAACGTCGAAGGACCCTACGCGCTTCGCTTTGGCAAACGTGGTGTTTTCCTATGAGCCCTATGGACTCATGGTGCGACGCAACGACGCCGCGTTTCGGCTCGCCGTGAACCGGGCACTGGCCGGGCTCTATCGCTCGGGCGGCTTTGTTCCCATCTACGAACGCTGGTTCGGCGCGTTCGGCAAACCCAGCGATGCGATTCAGGCCATGTACCTGCTCAACGGGTTGCCCGAATAGAAGAGTGTCGAGTGGAGAGTGACGAGTGGATCGAGTGTGATCGAGGGACGAGACAGAATTTGGAATGGTGGAATAATGGAATGTTGGAATAACCGGAGTGCTTCAACAAAATCGCTTCTATGCTGCATTATTCCAATGTTCCAGTCTTCCAGCATTCCAATACTGATAGTTTCGGGTTTCAGAGTGTCCGATACTTAGTTGTGGTCCAGAATTATGGAATACTAGAACATTGGAATAGTGGAATACTGCGCGGATTAGTCCGACAGATCCGCTCCCATTCTTCCAACATCATTCCAGTCTTCCAACATTCCAGTTTTCAGGTTTCCAATTTCAGTTCGAATTCCGGGTATCTTCCCTAACGAGTAGAAATCAATCTGAATGGAGTGCACCATGGGATAACCGGGCTTCTTGAGCAGAAATATCTGGTCCTGTTGGCAGCGCTGCTGCTGACGGCCTTTGTGGAGCCGCTAGTCGCGCACTGGAGCGCGCGAAACCGCATCTTCGCCGGCGCTTTCCTCTTCGCGGTCGATCTCGGCATACTCCTGGTCGTCTTCAACCAGCGGTGGGAGCGCTGGTTGGCGTTTGCCTTGGTAATTCCTGCACTCGCCAGCAATATCGTCGCATGAGACTCTGTCAGACTGGGCATCGTTTGCGGCCATCGCGTATCATTGCTTCGCCTTTTTGTTTCTCGGCTTTGCAGTCGCCGTAATCCTCATGCGCATCTTCCATCATCAGGGGACCATTCGAATCGATACCGTCATTGGTGTCCTTTGCGGCTACTTGCTGGCCGCCGCTGCGTGGGCCAACGTTTATGCGCTAGTCTATCTGTTTCGGCCCGAGGCATTTCGCATCGCCGACGTGATCGCCCCGCAATTTAGCGACTGGAACTTACAGCGGTTTTTCTTTAGCTACTTTAGTGTCACTACCTTGACTAGCCTCGGCTATAGCGACATCACGCCCATAGACACTCTCGCTCTGTCTTTTTCATGGATTGAAGTCGTATTCGGACAGTTCTACATCGCGGTTGTAGTCGCTCAGCTCGTCGGGCTGAAGCTGGCGGAGTCGATCAGACGAAATCGTCCTGATTCAGAGTTGATGGAAAATTGGAATGCTGGAATGTTGGAATAAGGAGCGAGTATCACCGCAGAGACACACCGCGGAAGTATCACGAAGAGCACGAAGGATAGAGAAACATATTTTCGGACGATGTCCGAATTTCCGGCATATTCGAGTCCTTCGCGACTCGTGGCAGAGTCTTCTCGGATGCGCATTCCGGATAATCGACCGCCTGAAGAATTTGCGCAAGCTGCGAGACTTTCGATAGCAATGCAGAGTTCGAGATATTTCTTGATCAGAATCTTCACTCTGCGCCTCAGCGCTCCGACGGTGAGATATTCGAATTCCGGATGCAGATAAAGCTAGATATGAAACGACCTCTCGCAACCATTTTAGTCATTTCTTTGTTGACGGTTTTTCTCGGTTGCGGTGAGTCATCGCTGACCACGACCGAGAAGGGCGCGATCATCGGGACCGGCGCCGGCGCAAGTCTGGGAGCCGTTATCGGTAGCGCCACGGGCCACGCTGGCGTAGGAGCCGGGCGTAGGCGCTGTCGTAGGCTTGGTCGGTGGCGCCTTGATCGGCGACCAGATTCAAGAGCGACAAAAGCAGGAACAAGAGCTCCAACAGCAAATGGCCGCGCAGCAAGCTCAGATCGACCGGGCAGAACAAGAGCTCCAGCAACTGAAGCAGCAGGTGGAGGGGCGCTAGATATGGGACGCTGGAATGATGGAAAATTGGAATGCTGGAACTGATCGTGGCTGCCGACGATCAATAGCAGTTCTCGACATTGCATTACTCCATTATTCCAACATTCCAGTATTCCACTCCCTAAGGAGAAGCAAGGTAGGCTGGAGATCCGCAATGTCACCAGAGGCAAGTCTAGAATGAACAGACGAAAATCGCCTCGAGCAGATTGCCGGGATGGCCATTCTGTCATTGCTGGTGATTGGCTGTTTTGTAGTCCTGCGGCCCTTTGTGTCGGCGCTTTATTGGCGCTCATCCTCTCCTATTCAACCTTTCCCGTCTATGCTTGGTGCGAGCGACTCCTCAAGGGTCGCAGGGATGGGCGGCGACGTTGATGACGTTCGCTGGTTGCCTTAGTTTCTACTCGATACCGCTAATTATTTTGGGCTCAAGCTGGCAGAGCAGATCGCCGTAGCCATCAGATGGTCCCGGCACCTTATCGCTGAAGGTCCCCCGGATCCACCTGGCTGGATCGCAAACATACCGGTGGTAGGTCCCCAACTTGTATGAATACTGGCAGGGGTTCGCCAGCAACACGGCACAATTCCTCAATGAGCTCGTCAACGCAAAACTGATTAGTGACCTCAGCCAATATCTGCTTTCGGCAGGCGAGTTCCTGATGATCGGGGCGGCTGTGGTGGCTCAAGGCACCCTGCAATTGGCCTTCGCCCTTTCATCGCTTTTTTCTTTTATCGCGACGGCGTCGACGGCGCGAAAGGACTCCAAAACGTGGCCCATCGGCTTTGGCGGAGAACGGGACGTCCGTTTGCTCGATGTCGTCGGCGCGACCATCAAGAGCGTCGTCTATGGAACCATCGGGACGGCCATCGCTCAGTCGATTTTGACCGCTTTGGGACTTTGGCTGGCCGGGGTGCCCGGAGTGTTGCTGCTAGGTTTATCACCTTCTTGATGGCTCTGACTCCCATCGGCGCGCCCCTGGTGTGGTTCCCTGCGGCGCTCTGGTTATTCTACGCCGGCGCAACTGGATGGGCATATTTTTGGTGCTGTGGGGAATTTTCGTTGTCGGTGGCGCAGACAATATCATCAGGCCCTATTTTATCAGCCGGGGCAGCGATCTGCCTTTTTGTTTTGGTCTTCCTCGGAGTGCTCGGTGGAACTCTTGCCTTTGGCTTTCTCGGTTTATTCTTAGGGCCCACGTTAGCAATATTGCAACTGAACGAAGTACA
>ERZ1370068.2939-contig-2066_pt1 | contig 27721 bp, 31 predicted proteins | sample MGYA00561227_ERZ1370068 | MGnify/ENA primary metagenome ERZ1370068 (study PRJEB38410, sample SAMEA6850437) | metagenome | study: Metagenomic assessment of the ecological functions of the soil: analysis of the soil microbiota associated with the...
GATACTTCGTTCAGTTGCGTATTGCTCGCATCAAGGACCCGATTAGGGCTTTCAACGCTACATGAATGAACGCCAGAGCTCAATTGCTGCCGGGGTTCTTGATCGGCGGCGCACTTTCAAATTCGATCGTGTTGGCCACAAACCGCCTAGCGATCCTCAAAGACATCGACCAGATTGAAGTTACCTGACCGGACACGTTCTTCATTGTCGACGGCCAGCATCGCATTTGGGCCCGAAGTTTTCCTGTTCAGGGCGAAGATTGCATGTGTCGTGCACGTCGGCTTGGACGAACGGCAGATGGCCGAACTGTTCCTGGAGATCAATGACAATCAGAAACGCGTCCCATCCTCCCTCCGTTGGGATCTCACTTCGACTCGTGCGGCCAGAACACGATCCCATCGGCTTGCAGGCGGCGGAACTCGTTTACGAGCTCGCCACTTCAAGGACAGTCCGTTGTTCCAACACATTTGACCTTACTGGCGAAATTGATCACGTCTCTCTGAAACAAGGCTCAGTGGCCCCAGAAATTAAGACTCTTCTCGTCAAGTCGGTTCCGCTGAAAAACGTAGACTCGGAATCCCAGCTGAATGTCTTGATTCGGTTCCTGACCGCGGTCAGGCGCTTGATCCCCCGGTTTGGAAACAAGGGAACGGCACGTTCTACAAGGAGGCTCGAGTCCTTAGGGCGTTGTTCAGCTCTGGCAGACCTCATCAAGCACCAGAAACCTCCGCTTGAGATCACTAAGCGCGGACTACCTGAAGTACCTGCGTCGAATCAAAGCCACGCATCGCGCTTGATACGGGTGATCCGAGGCCAGCCTGAGAAACGCGGGCATTCGCGCTCTGTTTGGTCATTCACCAAGCAGGCGCTTGGAAATAAAGCGCGACGTGCGAATACTTGACAATCAGAGGCCCGGTATTGGTGCCGAAGCTATTCGGCGCTCGCCGGTGACAGTGCAATGTCACTTCGTGATTTTTTGCGCTCTCATCCGACCAGTGGAAGCTCAATTGTCGAGGGACCCCGGAATTGCCGCGCTTCGGGATTGCATGCTCCGTGGGGCGGACCGAAGCCTGTTCCTGCGCGGCTTCGCACTACCGTCCACGCAGTTTCGACTTGCTCTTCCCTAATTTCCGCACCGTGAGCGCACGTCACTCTCTATTACAGCGCGTTCTTTTCCGCCCGCGCTGTTTCTCATGCACGGGGGCGTGGCCCGATCAGGGAAGCCGTCCGTGGAACCGACGAACAGGACGTCGGGCGGTCAGGAGTTACGACGCATCTCGGCAGTCAAAGCAGGACGATGTCGACCCTTCCGGGACCTCACGAGAAGTTTGGGATCTGTTTTACGAAGCGGCCGCGCTCATGCAACAAATGGGTGAAACAGATTTACTGTTGCCCGCCGCCGGTTTCATCGAATCGCTCGTGGCAGATCTCGCCCGCAATCGCGTCAACTACGATTCCTGGGTGGCGTGCAACGTCATCCAGGTGTCAACTCGGCTTCAGGCCCTCGTTTCCGCGAACCCTGCCGGGCGACATCAATACCCAACTAACGGTTTCTGCACTTCTCGTCGAACTGGCGTTCACGTATGCAAGAACCTTTCGGCTGGAAACGGATGCACTCTCGCATCTAAACCCGCTGGTCTTCGTAAACAGAAGGTTCGCCGCCTAATCGTCGACGTTCGCACAGCTCGATCGGGAGAAAACGCAAGCACCGGGCGATCCTCTGGTTCAAAAATCTCTTCGAAAACGGTCATACTGGAAACCTGCTGGGGGTTACCACCGTGGTCGCCCACACTTTGGCGGATTCTATCGTCCCATCCGGACTCCTCAGGCAGCACCTGCAATCCGATCCCGCTGGCGTGGATTGCGTCATTCCGACTTCAACGATTCAATCAGTGCCTCGGACTGGGCGGCGACCCTTCCATACATCTTCGCGCGGCCTTCTCCAGGTTGGGGACTGATCATTGCGCATATTGTCGAGTCCGCTCATAGGCTCTGAACTCTGTCAGGCGGTAGCGAAATCGACCCGGCTTCACTTCGATCGTCAACGCATGCTCTATGACCGGAACCATCAATCCGAAGAGATGGTGAAGTTCCCTTCGACAAGGTCACCTGTCGGATCATCAAGTTGCGACTGCCTTCCGTCGCATACGCTCAGGCCGCCCAAGCGCGAGCGCGCGCCAGAAGTTCGCGGGGGCTCGACGCCGTCGACCTGGACCACCTCCTGGTATCCGAATGAGCCGTCGTCGAGCTTCGGCAGCTCGGGCAGCGGGACCTCACTTGCCGCGAGCGCCGGGGTGATAGCGCTGCCAGCAGGAGGCCGATCAGACGCGTTGTCGTGCGGAGTCTCAATTTGTCTCCAGACCCACGGCCGGGTTTCCACCGGGGTTGCCGCGCTGACCAGTTCTATCGCCCTGCCTGGACGCATCGGACGAAAAAGAAAGGCCCGACGTGAGGTACCGGGCCTTCAAGGCTTTTTTGGCTCCGGAGGCTAGTGCTCTATCCAGGCTGAGCTACACGCGCACATCTCGAAGCGAATCCGGCCGTCACCGCGCTCGATCTGGTCGGGGCGGAGGGATTTGAACCCCCGACCACCTGCTCCCAAAGCAGGCGCGCTACCAGGCTGCGCCACGCCCCGTCGTTCGACTCGAAACGCGACGCGGTCACTGTAACAACATGCGAACCGGGCTTGCTACCATCAGCTCTTTCCCGGAGTCACCGATGCGCATCGGACTGTTCGGCTTTCCGCAGAACCGGCAAGTCGTCGCTGTTCAGCCTGCTGACCGGGGCGCAGCGCCCGCCGCCGTCGGGCCGGGACGCGCGTGCATCTGGGCGTCGCGAAGGTGCCCGATCCGCGGCTCGACACGCTGAGCGCGATGCACAAGCCGAAGAAGACCACGCCGGCGACCGTCGAGTACATGGACCTCGCCGCGATCGAGAAGGGCGAGGCGGCCGAGGGGCTGCCGCTCGAGCAGCTCCGCACGGTCGACGCGCTGGCGCACGTCGTGCGCGCCTTCCGCGACGAGTCGATCCCGCACGTCGAGGGGACGATCGACGCGGCGCGCGACGCCGCCGACGATGGAGACCGAGCTGATCTTGGCCGACCACACGATCGCCGAGCGGCGTCTGGGAAGCTCGAGCTGGCCGTCAAGAAGACGAATCGCGGACGAGGACAAGAAGGACCTGGAGACGCTGCGGAAGTGCCTGCCGGCCCTCGAGAAGGAAGTCCCGCTTCGCAACCTCGAGTTCTCCGACGAGGAGCTCAAGCGGCTGCGCGGGTTCACCTTCCTCTCGCTGAAGCCGCTGCTCGTCGTCGTCAACGCCGACGAGTCCGACGCGTCGAAGCTCGACGGCGGGGCCGCCGCGTTCGGGCTCGCGGCGTTCGCGGACCGGCCGAACACCGAGGTGGTCGCGCTCTCCGCCAAGATCGAGGCCGAGATCGCGCAGCTCGATCGCGCGGACGCCGACGCGTTTCGCGCCGAGCTGGGCATCCAGGCGCCCGCGCTCGACCGGATGATCCGCGCGTCGTACCACCTGCTCGGGCGGCTCTCGTTCTTCACCGCGGGCGAGGACGAGTGCCGCGCGTGGACGATCCGCCGCGGGACGAAGGCGCGCCAGGCGGCCGGGGCGATCCACAGCGACATCGAGAAGGGGTTCATCCGCGCGGAGCTGTGCGCCTACGACGATCTCGTGGCGGCGGGAAGCTGGGCGGCCTGCCGCGACCAGCGGAACGCTGCGGCTCGAGGGGAAGGACTACGCGATGCAGGACGGCGACGTGGTCAACTTCCGCTTCAACGTCTAGCCGCCGGATCGCGGCCGCGCGCGAGACAGCGCGCGAGCGTCGCGTCTTGCTCCGGCAGCACCGTGCGCAGATCGAGCAGGAGCTTCCCGTCGTGGACGCGCGCGACGACCGGCGGATCGCCACGCCGCAGGCGCGCCTCGAAGCGTCCCGCGTCCCCGGACGGGTCTTCGATCGCAAGCAGCATCGTCGGGATCTCGCCCGCCGGCGAGGATCCGCCGCCCGGCCGCGAGACGCCCGCCTCGAGATGCCATGCGAGCGACGGCGCGAGGCGCGCGACGTCGCCGCGCGACGGCCTCGGCGCGACGGCCGATCGCCTCGGCGTCGGAGCGCGAGCATCGCGCAGCGTCGGGACCTCGATCGGCCGCGCGCCCGGTCACGTAGGACGACGAGCGTCTCGTGCAGCGCCGCGATCTGCAGCCGGTCGAGGCGGAGCACGCGCGCCATCGGGTCCCGGCGCATCGCTTGGCACCAGGTCGTCGCGCCCGACGGCGATGCCCGCCTGCGGCCGCCGAGGAGCTTGTCGCCGCTGAAGGTGACGAGGTCGGCGCCCTGCGTCGAGGATCGCCGCGACCGGGAGCTCGTCGCGCACGCCGAGCGACGCGAGGTCGACGAGATCGCCGCTCCCCCAATCGACGACGAGCGGGAGGCCGCTTCGCGCGAGCCAGCGCCGCGAGCTCGCCGATCGAGCGCCTCCTCCGTGAAGCCGACGATCGTGAAGTTGCTCGTGTGGACCTTGAGGAGAAGCGGCCGTCTTGCGGCCCGATCGCGCGCCTCGTAGTCGGCGATGCCGCGTGCGGTTCGTGGTGCCGACTTCGCTGCAGCTTCGCGCCCGACGCGGCGAGGATGTCGGGGATGCGGAACGCGCCGCCGATCTCGACGAGCTCGCCGCGCGAGACCACGACCTCGCGTCCCTTCGCGAGCGCCCGCAGCGCGAGCAGGATCGCGCCGGCGTTGTTGTTGACCGACGACGGCGGCGCGCCCCGGGAAGAGGCGCCGCAAGCAGGCCGTCGAGGTGCGCCATCCGGTCGCCGCGCGCGCCCTTCGCGAGGTCGTACTCGAGGTCGAGATAGCACGCCGCGGCCTCCGCGACGCGGCGCGCGGCCGACGGCGAAAGCACCGAGCGGCCGAGGTTGGTGTGCGCGACGACGCCGGTCGCGTTGATGACGACGCGCGGCGCGGGCGCGAGGAGCGCTTCCGCGCTCGCTCGCGACCGGTCGCGCGAAGTCGACGGCGGCGGGGACGCGGCACCTCGCCCTTCCCGCCCTGGATCCGCGCGCGCAGCCGGTCGAGCTCCTCGCGGAGGAGCGTCGGTGACCAGCGGGCGCCCCCAGCGCGCGAGGGCGCTCCGCGAGGCCGGGATCGTCGAGCAGCGCGCGACGCGGAGACGGTTCAGAGGGTCGACGGTCCATGGCTCGTAATGGGCCGAAGCGTCTTGGAGTCATGCGCAAACTTATACTTCGCGGCGCTTCAGACGGGTCATCGACGAAGCGCTCATTATAGAGGGCCGCCGGAGTGCACGACGTGGTTTCGACGGAGCTCGACGCCGATCATCGCTCGTCTCGCAGAGCGGGCATCCGGCAGCTCAAGATCCAGTACGACATGTTCTTCGCCGGATCGATCCCGAAGCAGCCCTTCGAGCTTCGGGCGAGATCGAGAGGATCATCACGCCGCCATTCGCGACGCCCGATTCAGAAGTACGCCGCCCGGTTCCACTTCAACTCGCTGGTCAGCCGGCTTCAACAGCCTGTCCGAGCTCTGGTCGAAGACGATTCGCGCGCTCGAGGAGGCGATCGGCCCGGCTCCGGCCGTCGCGGACCGCGCGGGATCCGGGCGAGCATATCGTCGCCCGATGCACGGTGACGGACCCCGACCGAGAGCGCGACTCGCTCGAGCTCCTCCACGCGCGCCTCCTCGACGCCCGCAAGAAGTCGGGCGAGAGCGACGGGAAGCTCTCCTTCGAGAACTTCGTGCGCGACGGTCAGCGCGCAGGCCGGCAAGCTGCGGGACAAGAGCGGGATGCGATAAAGGTGGAGCTTCGCGTCATCGTCCTCGACCGCAAGGTCGCGGTGAAGGCGCGCCCGGGCCGCTGACCGCCCCGCCGGCGGGAGAACCGAGATGAAGCACGGCTCCTCGTTCGCGACGATCGCTCGGTGTTGATCGCCGTCGAGCCACCTGCCGACGCAGGCGACGCAGCGCGCCGCTCCCGACGCACGGCCCACGACGGCGACAGCACCGGCCGCCGCCCGCCACCGGCGCTCCCCAGCTCCCGCGGCGCCGACCCCGCGCCACCGGCGGCCCACCGCGCTCCGGCGGCGCCCGAAGCCGCGACCGCCGCTCCGCGATCGACCCCCGCACCGGCGGCTCGCTCCCCGACGCGACGCTGATCAAGACGATCGACGGCTGCGCCGGAGCCGCATCGGCGCGCGAGCCCAACGCCGTCGCTTACCTCGATCTCATCGACCGGCGGCGAGGCGTACCGCAGCGCAGGTGAACGATTTCGCGGCCTACGTCGCCAAGCGCGGGATGCCCAAGGCTGCGCCCTGTCGATCCAGGAGTACGCGACCGCACTCGATCCGAACAACGCGACGCTCTGGCTCGAATCTCGGCACGATCCGCCGAACGACCGGATCCTTGGGCCCAGCCGCCGACGGCGTTCAAGAAGGCGATCGCACATCGATCCGGCCAACGCGCTCGCCCACTACAACCTCGGCGCCGTCTACGACGCGCAGAAGAACTACGACGACGCGATCGAAGAGTACCGGCGCGCGCTGGTGCTCGACCCCGAGCCTCGCGGATCCGCGCAAGAACCCGCAGGTCGTCAACAACGAGAACCTGCTCGCCGTCGAAGCTCCAGATCTACCAACAACCAGGCGGGCTCGCTCGGCCTGCCGCTCCTCCAGATGCAGAAGCCGAAGAGCCGCCGAAGCGCGAGACGCCGCTCCCGACACAAGCAAGCCCTGGACGATCGCGAGTCCGATGCGCTCGCCCGCTCTGTTCGTCCTCGCGCTCGTGCGCTCGCCGTCGCGTCGCTCGCCGCGCGTCCGAGCGTGGACCGCGGCCACCGCGCGTCGTGCATGATCGACGACGCGGTCAAAGCTGATGCCTCCGTCGCTGCGCAAGGTCCTCGAGAAGCGCCGGAACGACGTCCGCCGCGGGATGCTCGAGCCGATGACGCAGGAGGACGCACCGCGCGCATCGCCCGCCCTGGGACGGCGGGACGCTCGACGCGTCGGTCGACGCCGCCGCCCGCGATCTCGTCTCCGGCGCCACGACCCGCGTCTCGTTCCACGATGTCGCGCGGCGCTTCGGCGTGCTCGCGCACTTCGTCGCGGACGCCGGGTTCCCGCCGGCCGCGGCGGGGCTCGGCGGCAGCTCACCGTTACGCGCATTTCGCGGCGCTGTGCGAGTCGCGGCGGCCGCGATTCCCGCTCGTCTTCTACGGCCACGACAACGACGCGCTCGCGAAGGACGATTTCAAGGCGTTCACGCTGCAGATTCTGCGAGCGCGCCCGCACCGAGGACGCCAACCTCGCGCGGCGCGTACGCCGAGGCTCCGAGCTGGAACGACGCCGCATCGTTCGACGATCGCTCGGTCCCGTTCGCCGATCGCGTCCCTGTCCTATTCGCGCACCGGTCACCGACATCGTGCAGGCCTGGCTCGCCGCCTGGCGCGGATTGCCACGGCGATCTCGCGGGGACGCCGTACCGAGGCAGCGACAGTGATGCGCGCCACCGTCCGCCGCGCGCTGATCAGCGTCTTCGACAAGGACGGGATCGTCGCCTTCGCCCGCGAGCTCCACGCGCTTGGGCGATCGAGCTCATCTCGACGGGCGGGACGGCCGAGCTCCTCGACCGCCTCCGGGCTCCCGGTCGTGCGGGTCGCGGACCGGACCGGCTTTCCCGAGATGCTCGACGGGCGCGTCAAGACGCTGCACCCTCGCATTCACGCCGGGATCCTCGCGGTCGCGGGACAACGCCGAAGCACATGGCCGACCTCGCAGCCGCGCGGCATCGCGACGATCGACCTCGTCGTCGTCGAACCTCTACCCGTTCGCGCGCGACCGCCGCCGACCCGCGAAGTCGCTGGCGGACGTCGTCGAGATGATCGACATCGGCGGCCCGTCCATGGTGCGCGGCGCCGCGAAGAACTGGGAGCACGTCGGCGTGGTCGTCGACGCCGCGGACTACCCGGCCGTCGCTCGACGCGCTCCGCGCGGAGCGGATCGCTCTCGCGTCCGCTGCGTCTCACGCTCGCGGCCAAGGCGTTCGCGCACACCGCGGCGTACGACGCGGCCGTGGCCGCGTACCTGACGCGCGCCGATCGGGCGGCACCGCGTCAGGCCGGCGTCCCCGACACGCTCGGCGCTCGCATTCCCGAAGGCGGCGGACCTCGTCTACGGCGAGAACCCGCATCAGCGCGCGGCGTTCTACCGGGACCCCGCCGCCGGTAGGCGCCGAGCCTCGCGACCGCGCGCCAGCTCCAGGGAAGCCGCTCTCGTTCAACAACATCCTCGACTTCGACGCGGCGCTCTCGCTCGCGGCGGATCTCGGCGCCGCGGGCCTGCGTCATCGTCAAGCACGGAAACCCGTGCGGCGTCGGCTCGGGCGAGAGCCACGGCGGCCGCGTTCGCCGCTGGCGCTTCGCGTGCGACCCGACGAGCGCGTTCGGCGGGATCATCGCGTGCTCCGAGCGAGGTCGACGCCGGCGGCGGCCGCCGCGATCGCCGAGGCGTTCTACGAAGGCGTGATCGCGCCGGCGTTCTCGGCCGAGGCCGCGAGCGACGCTCGCGCGAAAGAAGAACCTCCGCCTGCTGGAGATCGGCCCGCTGGCGACGCTACCGCGCGCGAGGGCTCGATCTGCGCCGCGTCCAGGGCGGGCTTCTCGCGCAGGAGTGGGACCAGCCCGACCCGCCGGTTCGCGAGGGACGGGTGGCCACGCAGCGCGCGCCCACCGACGACGAAGTGGAAGGCGCTCCAGTTCGCGTGGACGGTCGTGCGCCACGTGAAGTCGAACGCGATCGTCTACGCGAACGCCTCGCGCACGATCGGGATCGGCGCCGGGCAGATGAGCCGCGTGGACTCGGCCGCGCTCGGCGATCCAGAAGAGCCTCGTGCCGCTTCGCGGCGCCGCGATGGCCTCGGACGCGTTCTTCCCCTTCCGCGACGGACTCGATGTCGCCGCCGAGGCGGGGATCACCGCGGTCGTGCAGCCCGGCGGCTCGATCCGCGACGACGAGGTCGTGGCGGCCGCGAACGAGCGCGGGATGACGATGGTGCTCGTGGGCCGGCGCCACTTTCGCCACTTGAATTGGGGCGGGTCCCGACAGCCTCTTCGCTTTTCATCTACGACGGCGGCAGCGACCGGAACGCGAGCGCTTCGACATGGTCGAGAAAGCGCGATCCTTGACCGCGTCGACGTAGCGCGAGGCGAACTCCCTGAGCGTCTTCGTCGTCGGCGTCCGATGGCGCGACCTGCAGCACCTCGTCGAGGTGCGACAGAGCCTCTTTGCAGTCGCCCGCGCGCAACGCGACGACTGGTGAGGTTGTACCACCCGACAACCTTCGCGTGCCGAGACGAAAGACGCGCTGCACGGTCGGCGGCAGGCGATACGCGCAGCCTCAGGCCCGAGGAGAACTCTCCGCCGCGATACGCGAGCTTGATGCTGTTGATCGCATCCTGCTCCGCCTTGACTCGCCTTGTAGCGCTCGCCGGCTTCCGCGATGTCCGGCCTTAGCCTCCGCGTTCGCCGGATCGAGGGTCAACGCCTCGTTGAACGCGACGACCGCTCCTCCAAAATCCTCGGACGCCATCAGCGAGCGTGCGGCGACGAGATTCGTCGCGAGTCGCTGGGCGAGCTCATTCGGGCTGAGCGGCGCGGGCGGCGCGGGCGCCGCGGGCGCCGCAGCCTCCGTCGCCGTGCTCGAATGCGGGGCCAGCTGGCTGCGCGCGCTGGGTGCCGCGCAGGCGCGGCGGAGCGCGCGGCGGCGCTCGCGGCGAGGCTTGGGCGCCTGGTATTTGGGCGCGCCTCCACCGAGCTGAGATTTCGGCAAAGCGATCGCCGCGGAGATCAGGGCCGCGGCGCCGATCGCACCGAGGACGAGGAACTTCGTGCGGGGGCAGCGCGATCCGCGGGCGCGCTTGGGCGGGCGGTGGCACCGGAGGGCTCGGGGGTCGACGCCGCGGGGCGGATCGGCTTCGACGCCTCAGGAACCGCCGGGGCGGCACCGGCCTCTCTTCGGTTGCGCGCCCGACGGCCCCGTCGCTGGGCGCCGCATCGCCTGGGGCGGTGCCGAGCAGATCCTCGCCGCCGGACCCGCGGCGCTCGGCGACCTTGCTCGAGGTAGTGCCGCGCCTCGCGATGGTCGGGCGCGAGCTTGAGGCGCTTCGTTCAAGTGACGTTCCGCTTCATCGAGATTGTCGGCTTCCAGCGCCGCCACCCCTCGATGATCGCCAGCTCGATCTTGTCGAGATCGGCAGCCCCTCGCCCTCGATCTTGGTGCGAAGAGCCGCCGCGTCCGCGCGTTGTCCTCGTCGAGAATCGCGAGGCGGGGACAGGATGGCCAGCGCCTCGTCTCGCTCACTCGCCTCGGCCTTGGATTTGGCCTCGGCGAGAGCTCGTCCACGCGGCGTTTGAGCTCGGAGGCCGCAGCGCTCTGCGGTAGCCCGACGGCCCTCCGCTTCCGGGGTCGACGGCGACGGCGCCTCCAACCGATGAGATCGTCGTGCGGGGCTGGCTTCAGGTCAACGGACCCGTCCGCCATATCGGGCTGGAGCAACGTCGACACGCCCAGGCCATCCAGCACCTTCAGACCCTGATCGACGTCGTGCTCGACTTCGGCGACGACCGGGGCGTCGACCGGCGGGACGGGCGCGACGAATTGGGACGCGAGCTGAACCCCTTCGAGCGCCTGCTCGTTGGCGGCATCGAGACCCAGAATGTCGCTCCAGGCTTCGATGGCGCCCTCGATAGTCGCCGTTCAGGTAGCGCTCGGACGCTTGCTCGTGAAGCCTATTGATCTGCTCGGTGCTCATGCCTCACCCCGAAATCGGTATGCGGCCCCCGCCATCCGGACGCCACCCAGACGGAAACATAGGTTTCAGGGCCGGGAGGGGCCAGGCCGGCTCGGGGGTGAGGCTCCGGTCAGCGGACCTTGCTGAGCGCCGCGCGCAGCTGGGCGAGATTCGGGGCGTCGGGGTGGATCTGCTGGAGCCGTTCCAGCGCCGCATCCGCCCGCTCGACCCGGCCCATATGGAGGCCGGCCACGACGACGATGTTGTAGAGCGACTGCCAATGCGCGGGGTCGGACTTCTGGGCGCGCTCGAGGAGCTCCAGGGCCTTGTCGAACTGTCGGAGCTCCTGGTAGCAGATCGCCGCGTCCGTGAGGAGGTTGGCGTCGGTCGGCGCGAGATCGAGCGCGCGCTGGTAGAACGAGACCGCCGGCTCGAACATGCCCGCGTCCTGATAGAGGTTGGCCAGGCGCGCCCACGCCTCGAGGTCCTTCGGGTCTTTCGTGACGCGGTCCTTGAGCGCGTTGATTTCCGCCATCATCGGGGCGCCGGAAGCGACCGTCTGGGTCGGCGCGGGCGGCCCCATCGGCGAAGGGATCTCGGCGCTCGCGGCCGTGCCCGTAGCGGCTCCCGGTCGCGTGTCGATCGCACGGAACAACCCGAACCCCAGGAGAAAGCCGAAGGCAAGCCCGCCGAGGAGGAAGGCCATGTGGTCTTTCTTCAATGCAGATGCCTCGCGCGAACGCTATCCGTGAGGCCCTGAGGTGTCAAGGCGCGGCCACCTTCCGCGCGCGTCCTTCCTGCTAGACTCGCGGCGATGACGCGCGCGGAATCCGCACCCATCGATCTGCGGCCGAACCTGTACGGGATGTCGCGCGTCGAGCTCGAATCCCTCCTCGAAGCGCAAGGGGCGCCGCGGTATCACGGCGACCAGGTGTTCCGATGGTTGTACGCCAGGGCGCCGGTTCGATCCCGCGCTGTTCACCGATCTGCCGAAGAGCCTTCGGACGCAGCTGGGCCGGGCCGCACGCGTCGACGTGCCGGCGATCGCCGCGCGGGTTTCCGCTGCGGACGGCACGGTGAAGTACGGCGTGTCGCTTCCCGGCGGCGGCACCGTCGAGACCGTCTTCATGGCCCAGCGCGACCGCGTCACGCTTTGCGTGTCGAGCCAGGTCGGCTGCGCGCTGAACTGCGGCTTCTGCCTGACCGCCCGCATGGGGCTGATCCGCCACCTGACCGCCGGGGAGATCGTCGGGCAGATCGCGCTCGTCCAGGAGGACCAGGGTCTTCGCGACCGGCCGTTCAACATCGTCTTCATGGGGATGGGCGAGCCGCTGCACAACTTCGACGCCGTGATCGCCGCGTTCCGGCTGCTCATCGATCCCGCCGGCTTCGCGATCGCCAGGCGACGCATCACGATCTCCACGTCGGGGCTCGCGCCGGCGATCGAGCGTCTCGCCGCGGAGCCGGTGCGGCCGAGGCTGGCCGTCTCGCTCAACGCGACGACCGACGCCGTGCGCGAGCGGCTCATGCCGGTCAACCGCAAGTACCCGTTAGCAGCGCCTGCTCGCAGCGTGCCGCCGCTTCGCCGACGCGACGGGCGAGCGGTTCACGTTCGAGTACGTGCTGCTCGCCGGCGTCAACGACACCGACGCGGATGTCTCAGAGGCTGGCGAAGCTGCTGCGGGCGAACCCCGCGAAGCTGAACCTCATTCCCTTCAACGAGGTTCCGGAGTGGCTCCCCTATCGCGCTCCCGACCGCAGCCGCATCGTGGCGATCCGCGACCGGTTGCTCGCGATGGGGCTTCCGGTCGGCATCCGCTGGAGCCGCGGGGCGGAGGCGCGAGCGGCCTGCGGCCAGCTGGCCGTCTTCGGAGACGGAGCGGAGCCCGCGCGCGCTCTCTCCCGCGAGGTGTCCCCATGATCGATCTCACCGGAAAGTCGCGCCTTGGTGACCGGCGGGGCCCGCGGCATCGGGCGGGCGTGCTGCCTGATGCTCGGCCCGCGCCGGCGCGCTTCGGTCGCGGTGAACTACCGCGTCGAATCGCCGTCGGCGAACCTCCTCGTCGAGGAGATCGAGGCGCCGGGGGCGAGGCGTTCGCCCTCGCCGCCGACGTCACGAAGCGCGACGAGGCCGAGATGCTCGTGGACGAGACCGTCGCGCGGTTCGGCGAGCATCGACATCCTCGTCAACAACGCCGGGATCTGGAAGAAGCTCTCCGATCGAGGAGATGTCGGACGGCGAGTGGGACGAGATGGTCGGCGTCAACCTGACGGGGAACGTTCAACTGCATCCGCGCCGCGGTGCCGCCGATGAAGGAAGCGCGATCGGGGAGGATCATCAACATCTCGAGCACGGCCGGCCAGCGCGGCGAGGCGTTCTCCTCGCACTACGCCGCGACGAAGGGTGCGGTGATCTCGCTGACGAAATCGCTCGCCGTCGAGCTGGCGCCGTTCGGAATCCTCGTCAACTGCGTCGCGCCCGGCTGGGCCGTCACGGACATGACGCGCGACGACCTGCTCGGCGCCCGGCGCGAGTCCATCCTCCAGACGATCCCGCTTGGCGCGCGCCGCGACCGCCGACGAGATCGCGGGCGCCGTCGCGTTCCTCGCCTCGGAGCTCGCCACGTTCGTCACCGGCGAGGTCTTGAACGTCAACGGCGGCGCCGTCCTCGTCGGATAGGGGACACTCCCCTTTTCTCAATAGAGGACACGGCCCGCCTGTTCCGGGTTCGACTGAACGCGACGCGGCCCTCTGGATCGCGAGCGGTTCTTCCGCTTGAGCGAGCGATCCGGCGGAGCGAGCGCGCGGAGTCAGGACCGCGCGCGAGCGTGCCGCGTTGAGGACAGTCGAAACAGGAAGAGGGACGTGTCCACTATTGGTGAAAAGGAGTGTCCCTTTTCCTAATGCGCCAGGCCGCGCTGGAGTCGAGCGACGCGCCTCTTCGAGGCGTCTGCCGCGTGCTTCGGGAACGCGAAGCGCAAGAGCGTCCGGCCCAGCTCCGGGCGTGAGAAGAACGACGAGCCCGGAACGGAACCGACGCCGGCCGTTTCGATGAGGCGCCGCGCGAACGCGACGTCGTCGCGGCAGCCCAGGCCCGCGGCGTCCGCGAGGATGTAGTACGCGCCGCGCGGCGCTTCGCACTGGAATCCGACGCCCCGCAAGCCCGACAAGGAGCAGATCGCGCCGCGCCAGGTAGTCGGCGGCCAACGTCCGGTAGTAGCCGTCCGGGAACGCCAGCGCGACGGCGCCCGCCTCCTGGAGCGGCGCGGCGGCGCCGACGGTCAGGAAGTCGTGCACCTTGCGGATCCCGCCGGTCAGCGATGGCGAGGCGATCGTCCAGCCGACGCGCCACCCGGTCACCGAGTAGGTCTTCGACAGGGCGTTGATCGTCACCGTCCGGTCCGCCATGCCCGGGAGCGTCGCGATCGGAACGTGCGCGGCGCCGTCGTAGATGATGTGCTCGTAGATCTCGTCGGAGAACGCGACGACGTCCCACTTGCGGCAGAGCGTCGCGATCGTCTCGAGCTCGTCGCGCGTGAACACCTTGCCCGTCGGGTTGTTCGGCGTGTTGAGGATGATGCCGCGCGTCTTGTCGGAGAACGCCGCGGCGAGCTCGTCGGGATCGAACGTCCAGTCCGGCGGCCGCAGCGGACACGAAGCGCGGCACCGCCCCGGCGAGGATCGCGTCGGGACCGTAGTTCTCGTAGAACGGCTCGAACACGACGACCTCGTCGCCCGGGTCGACGATCGCGAGGATGGACGCGATCATCGCCTCCGTCGCGCCGCACGTCACGGCGATGTCGCGCTCGGGATCGACCTCCATGCCGTAGCAGCGCAGCTGCTTCGCGGCGATCGCCTGGCGCAGCGGCAGGCGCGCCCCACGTGATCGCGTACTGATTGACGTCGCCCTCGATCGCCGCGGCACGCGGCATCCTTGATCTCGCGCGGCGCGGCGAAATCGGGGAAGCCCTGCGCGAGGTTCACGGCGTCGTGCCGGCGGCACAGGCGCGTCATCTCGCGGATGACCGACTCGGTGAAGCGCTTCGGCCTTCTTGCTGACGTCGAGCATGGCGTTCAGCTCAGCAGGTTGGACGAGAACTCTTTGTTGGTCGGGGTACTTCTCCATCCGTCCGGTCAGAAGCTGCATCGCCTCCGCCGGCCGCAGCGAAGCCAGGGCTCGGCGCAGCAACGTGACCTTCTGATACTCCTCCGGCGTGAAGAGCTTCTCTTCCTTGCGCGTTCCGGTTCGCGAGATGTCGATCGCCGGGAAGATGCGGCGCTCGAAGAGGCCGCGGTCCATCAGGATCTCCATGTTGCCGGTCCCCTTGAACTCCTGGAAGATCACCTCGTCCATCCGCGAGCCGGTGTCCACGAGCGCCGTGCCGATCACGGTGAGCGAGCCGCCCGAGACCGCCTTGCGCGCCGCGCCGAAGAACCGGCGCGGCTTTTCCATCGTGCGCGCGTCGATGCCCGCCGAGAGCACCCGACCCGACCCTTCTGCTCCGTGTTGTACGCGCGGGACAGGCGCGTGATCGAATCCAGGAGGACCATGACGTCGCGCCCGCACTCGACCAGGCGCTTGGCCCGCTCGAGGGCGATCTCGGCGACCTGCAGGTGGTTCCGCGCCAGCTCGTCCGACGACGACGCGATCACCTCGCCGCGCACGTTGCGGCGCATGTCGGTCACCTCCTCGGGGCGCTCGTCCACGAGCAGCACGATGAGATGGATCTCCGGATGGTTCGCGGTGATCGATCGCGCGATCTTCTGGAGGAGGACGGTCTTTCCGGCCTTGGGCGGTGCGACGATCAGGCAGCGCTGCCCCTTCCCGATCGGCGCGATCAGATCGACGACGCGGGTCGAGAGCTCCGCCGGATCGAGCTCCAGGCGGATGCGCTCGGTCGGATCCTCCGCGACGAGGTTCTTGAACGGGATGCGCTTCGCGTAGGTCTCGAGGGAGACGCCGTTGATCGTCGTCACCTGTGTGCAGCCCCGCCGGAAATCCGGGGCGCGATCGACGGAACGGCGCGCGCCGTCGAGCTCGACGCCGGCCTCGAGCCCCATCGCCTGAACGATCTCGCGCGGGACCCACGGGTCGCCGCTTTCGGGGTTGAAGTCGTTCGCGGACGAGCGTAGGAACCCGTGCCCCTCCGGCATGACCTGCAAGACGCCTCGCACCGGGGATGTCGGCTCGCCCTCGGGAACGGGCATGTCCGCGAGTCCCGCGAGGGCCGCGCTCTTCCGGCGAACGCCGTACCGCCTTGGCCCTGGCGTCCGTTGACGCCGCCGCCTCCCCACCGCGCCGTCCGCGACCGCGACGTCGACGGCCGCCTCCGCCGAAACCCGGACGGCCCCCTGAAATCCGGACTGGTTCATCGTTGCTCCGCTCTCATGGCGCGCGCTACCGGTCTCGATACCAACCGTCGAGGCGTCCGATCTCCACGCTTGCCAGGATCCACAGCTCAGGCGGCGGGCGCGAGCGCCGTGCCCGCCGCCGTCAGCTCCAGCTCCCAATCACCTGCCACGGCGCGTCCGACGATGTACGCGCCCGGCACATCCCATCGACCGAGCTCGATTCGCGGGTCGGACGCGCCGAACATCGCCAACCGAAACAACCGTCCGTCCGCGAGCAAGACGCTCGACGGGCGACGAGCACCGGCGCAAGACCGTGAGACGCCGTGCGCCCCACCTCGATCGCGGGATCGCTCTCGACCGACGTCAAGAGCCACCCGCGCTCCTCGTCGCTCCACGTCAGACCCCACGGTCCCGCGCCCGTGACGGCGAATCCCGCGGCTGTCGGGCACGCCGTCGATCGGCGTCGGGCGCGACGCCTTCTATCCGGAACCCGCCGTCCGGGCGCCTCGTCAGGCGCACGGCCGGGCGCATGGAGGATCGATGACGATCACGAAGCAAAATCTCCGGCGTGTCGCGCGGCCCCTCGGGTGATGAATCGAAAAGGGGCCGGATCGCGTTCAGACGTGGAAACGGCACTATACACCGCTCTGGGGTTTTCGGTCAGCGGCCACCGCGCCGGCTTCCAGGGCGCGGCGCTGCCGTCGCGGCGGTCGCCCGAACGAACTCGTTCGGCGTCGGACGACGGCCGCATCGAGTCCGACGTAGGCCGCTGGGTCCTTCGAGGCCCCGAGCGCGCCGGCGGCCTCGACGCGGTTTTCCCAGTCCGGGTCCGAGATGATGAGGTCCGAGAGGCTATCCACGGGGATCAGTCCGGGATGCTCGGTCGCGGCGCGAAGGCGCGCTTCTCCGGACGTGGCGCACCGGAGTCGGACAGGGCGCTCGTAAAGGCCTCGCGCACGGCCGGGTCCTCGGACGAGGCGATCGCGTCGAGGGCCCGGGTACGCACCTGCCAGACGGGATCCGAAACCGCCAGGGCCGCAAGCGCACGCATGGTTTCGTCGTCGGAGCCGGCACAGCGACACCGCGGACGCCCGGACGAGGCCATCGGAATCCTGCAGAGCGGTCGCGGCCATGCGCCGGCGCCCGGTCGGGGTCGATCTCCTTCATGACGACGATCGCGGTGGCCCGTACGTCGCGATCCCGGTCGCGAAGAAGGGCTCTCGATCCGATTCTTGTTCGCTTCGCTCGGGCGTCTCCCATCGCGTAGACCCGGCTGATCCGATCGTCGATTCCGGCCCCGCACCCGGCACATAGCCGACATCGCCAACCCGCTGAACGCGATAACTTTCAGAACCCTAGTATAAGCAGAAAATGAATGTTGCATATGCACTCAATTAATATGTGGCAATCAATAAGAATGACACGTACATAGTTGAGTGTCGGGATCAGAGAGGAAGGACTGAAGCATATGCCTATACTTTCTGCCGAGAACTCGTTCCGGCGCGGCCTGCGTGGCCCTCGTCGACGGCGACCCCGCTTCCGCCTCCGATCATTTTCACGCCGCCATTCTGATCGAGGTGCAGCACGGCGTCACTCGGCCCCAGATGCGGTACCTCTCCTACTACGGACTGAGCCGCGCGCAGGCCCACGGGGCGACCGCCCAGACGATCCAGGCCTGCGAGACTGCGCGCGCGGCGCGACTTCTTCAGCCCGGAGCTGCTCTTGAATCTGGGCCAGGTCTACCTCCTGGCCGGAAAGACGACGAAAGCCATGGCGGCGTTTCAACGCGGGCTCGAGCTCTCGCCGAACCACAAGGGCCTCCTCGCGGAATTCAGCGAAGCTCGACCGGCGCGAGGCTCCACCGTTGACGATCGTCGCGCGCTCGAACCCGCTCAACAAGATGCTCGGCAAGCTCCGCTACTCGCTGCGGTCCCACACCCCGAAGTGGATGGCGGCGTCTCGAGCCGCTGATCCTTCGTAAGCTCGAGGTGGCGTCCACCAGGGCTACCGGCCCCGCTGCAGTCTGAAGCCGATGTAACGCTGGGCCGCCTCCGCCGCTTTCGACAGCGGAAGCCCCCGCGCGAGGTGCGCCGTCAGCGCCGCCGCGTGCGCTCCGGCCAGACCCGGGATGCGCGGCGCCTGAATCGCGCGCGGTGTCGAGCAGCGACGACCTCGCCGTCGTCGTCCACGAGATCGAGCACGCGCCCCCGCACGAGCAACCCGGCGACGACCGCCGCCCTCGTCCCGAATTCACGCAGTCGCTTCGCCGCACTCCGAAGTCCTTCGAGGTCCGTCACCTCCAGGCCCGCGAGGAACGGGCAATCGGCGGCGCGCGCGACGACGACGCGCGAGATCGGGAAGAGCTCGCGCCGCATCGCGTCGCGCGTCGGGACGTCGAGGACCGGCGTCGTTCCGACGCGCACGGACGGCGCGACGACCGTCGTTTGCGGCGCGACCCGCCGCGAGAAGGACGCGCAGAGCGTGACCTGATCATCGCCGCTGACGAATCCGATCCGCACGGCGGCGACGGATCCCATCGGCTCGACCGCCGCAAGCTGCCGCGCGAGCAGCTCCAGCGGCAACGGCGTGTGCGGACACCAGCGGAGGTCGCGACGCAGACCGCGCGACAGTCGAGCTCGGCGAAGACCGCGGCATCGGCGACGAACCCTTCCCCGAGCCCGCGCGTCGAGCGCGTGCGCCGAGACGACCAGCGGGTCGAGGCTCACTCGCCGCGCCCGCTCCCCTGCTTCGGTGCAGAGCAGCGCGCGCGCCTCGCTCAAGCGCGGCGAGATTCAGCGCGCCCAGCCCGCTGACCAGCCCGCGCACGAACCCGCTGCGCAGCCACGTGCCCGGCGGCGTGTGGCAAGGTATCCCGGCGGTCGACGCCTCCCAGAGCGGCGACCAAGGCGCCGCCACGAAGAAAGACCCCAGCGCCGCGAAGACGGTAGACGAGAAACGCGGTCTGGAGTCGGGATGTCACGCAGGCCTCCGCCAACGGGCGGCCATGGTAGCAGGGGCGTTGGGTCTACAATCGGCGCGAGGTGACGCACGTTGGACGCCCGTTCCGCTTCTCGATCTGAAGCCGCAGGCGGCGACGATCCGCGACGAGATCGACGCGCGTGCTGCGCCGCGTCGTCGATTCCGCAGTCGTTCATCCTGGGCACGGAAGTCGCCGCGCTTCGAGACCGAGCTCGCCGCGTTACGTCGGCGCCAAGCACGCCATCGGCTGCGCGTCGGGGACGGACGCGCTCGTCCTGTCGCTCCACGCGCTCTCCGTGCGCGGCGGCGACGAGATCGTCACGACGCCGTTCTCGTTCTTCGCCTCCGCCTCCTGCGCGGCGCTGCTCGGCGCGACGCCCGTCTTCGTGGACATCGAGCCCGGCACGTTCAACATCGACGCCGCGAAGATCGAAGACGCGATCACGCCGAAGACGAAGGCGATCGTTCCCGTGCACCTGTTCGGCCAGTGCGCCGACGATGGACGCGATTCTCGAGATCGGCGCGCGCTCGCGGAATCCCCGTGATCGAGGACGCCTGCCAGGCGATCGGCGCGACGTACGCGATCGGCGCGGCGCGGGCAGCATGGGAACCACCGGGGCGTTTTCGTTTTTCCCGTCGAAGAACCTCGGCGCGTTCGGCGACGGCGGCGCGGTGACGACGAACGACGACGCGTTAGCAGCGCGCCTGCGCATCCTGCGCGTTCACGGCGAGCGCGAGCGGTACAAGCACGAGGCGATCGGCTGGAACAGCCGCCTCGACGCGCTTGCAGGCCGCGGTCTTGCGGGTCAAGCTCCCGCACCTCGACGCGTGGTCCGCGGGGCGCGTCGCAAACGCCGATCGTTACGACCGCCTCTTCGCGGAGGCCGGCCTCGTCGCGCAAGGAGTGCGTGACAGCTCCCGGTCGCGCGACCCGCGACGCGGGCCACATCTTCAACCAGTACACGATCCGCGTCAGGCGGCGCGAAGCGCTCGGCGCGCACCTCGAAGGCGCGAGGGCATCGGCTGGGGGATCTACTACCCGATCCCCTCCACCTGCAGGAGTGTTTCGGGCACCTGGGGTACGAGCCCGGCGACATGCCCGAAGCCGAGCGCGCATCGCGCGAGGTGCTCTCGCTCCCGATCTTCCCCGAGCTGACGCGCGTCCCAGATCGAGCGCGTCGTCTCCACCGTAGCGGCGTTCACAGTAGAGCGACACTCCCTTTACAAGAGAGACACGTCCTTCTTCGCTTCGACATGTCTCACCGGGCACGCTCGCGCGCAGCTCTGACTCCGCGCGTTTGCTCCGCCGGATCGCTCGCTGATGCGGAAGAACCGCTCGCGATCCGAGGCCCCGTCGAGGTCAGTCGAACCCGGAAAGTGGGAGGTGTCCTCATTGAGAAAAGGGGAGTGTCCCCTTTCCTACTCGAAGATCTCGCTCCGCCGGAACAACGGGTAGAACGGGTACGTCGGCGAGCTTGGCGGCGCCGCCTTCCTCGCGATCGACGAGGCAGATCACGGCGACGACGGTGTGACCCTCGGCTTCCGCCGCCTCGATCGCCTTGATCGTCGAGCCCGCGGTCGTCACCACGTCGTCGACGATGATCACCCGGCTCGCCGGCTGCAGCTTCCCTCGATGCGCCGCCCGGTGCCGTGCTCCTTCGCCTCCTTGCGGACGATGAACGCGCGCAGCGCCGGTCCCTCGGCATGGCTCAGGGCGGCGACCGGGCAAACGATCGGGTCGGCCCCGAGCGTCAACCCGCCGATGGCGTTCGCCTCGATCCGGTCTCCCGGATCAGACGCGAGGATCTCGCGCGCGGTCAGCCACGCGCCGTCGGGCAGCAGGGTCGTCAACTTCGGAATCGAAGTAGAAACTGCTCTTCTTGCCCGAGGCCAGCGTGAAATCGCCGAACATCAGGGACTGGCTCTTCAACAGTTTCCGTAGCTGTTCGCGCTCGCTCTCCATGAAGCTCCCTTTCCGTCCGTCACGTCCGGCGGCCGGCAGGATATCAGCGTAGGCCGGAAGCCATGCGCCGCCGATTCCCGCGGGTCGCCCTCGCCGCCGTGCTCGCCCTGTCCGTCTGGTCGATCGCATGCTCGCGCGGCGGGGCGAAGCTTCCGGCCTGGGGGCTGGATCGTTCCGCGGATTTCGACGCCGGCATGCGGAGCATCGCGCGTTCTCCCGGCCTCGGTCGACGAAGTCTTCCTCTTCGCGGCTCGCTTCGACCCTCGGGGAAGATCGTCTTGGACGAGCGCAAGGCGCGCTGGCCCGACGCCGTCCGAGACGCCCACGCAGCCGGGGCGCGCGTTTGGGTCACCATCGTCAACGATGTCGTGAAGGAGGGATCGCCGGCTCGGGCCTCAAGGACTCCGGATGTCGTGCACGAGCTTCCTCGCGAGCCGGGAGCGAAACGCGGCCCACCGCGCAGAGATCTTCGAGCCTGGCGACCCGTCTCGGCGTGGAGGGGCGTCGATTTGGACTACGAGAACCTCCCTCGGGGAACGCGATCGGTTCTCGTCCTTCGTCCGCGCTCTGGCCGACGAGCTGCACGCTCGGCGGGCTCGCGCTGCTCGGTGACCGTCCAGCCCAAAACCGGCGAGAGCAGCTCCCGCGGGCCCGGCGCGATGGATTGGAGCGCCCTGTGCTCGGCCGCAGACCGGATTCAAGTGATGTTCTACAACCAGCACAATGCGTCGACGGATCCCGGACCGGTTGCCGGACATCGACTGGGTCCGCCGCGTCGCCGACTACGGCTTGACAGACCTGCGCCCCGCCACGTCGATCGTCCCGGTGCTCAAGGTGTCCGGCATGGATTGGGGGCCGGATCGATCGGATTGGCTCTGTCTCGCGGAAGCGTCCTCGGTCATCGCGCGCGTACAAGCCGAGGCTGCGCCGCGATCCGCGTCGATCGCGTGCCGTGGTTCGCGCTATCGCGCCGCCGAGGGGACGCCACGTCGTCTACTTCGAAGACGCGCAGAGCTCTCGCGGCCAAGGCCGACGTCTTGAAAGGCCGCGGGCTCCTCCCGGATCGTGCTCTGGTCGTTGGGCAGCGAAGACCCCGAAACCGTGGTCAGAATCGGTAGCCGAACGAAGCGTTGAGCGAGCTGCGATGGTACGTGGGGGTCTGTCCGTACTCGGCCGCCATGACGGTGCGCCAGCGCGTGGACCAGTCCTGCGTCCAGGCGGATGCGCGCCCGCGCAACCACGCGCGAGCCCGCGCTGTCGTCGCGAGACGGCCCGACACCCGCCTCGGCGTCGATCGAGGCTCCCGTGGCGAATGAACGCGGGTGCGGACGAGGGCGAGAAGCGTGACGAGTCTCTGCGGGGCGTAGTACAGATCGGAATCCTGACGGCTGTCGCCGGCCTCGATGCGGCCCCGACCTCGACCCATCGTCGCGGTCCGAGTCCCACCGTGCCGTCCGCCCAGACGTAGTAGAGCGCGTTCTCGTCGGTCAGATCGTGGGTAATCGGCGCGGACGCGCGTCCGCCAAGTGCGGGTCAGGAACTCGTAGCTTGCGTCGCATCCGCGCTTCAAGACGCCCGCGGAGCGCTCCCACCGTGTCCTGGTCGGTGACGCCGCAGGCGAGAGCCGAACTGGTTGCGGTCCACGCCGCCTCGAAGCGCCTCGCCTCACCGTTCCAGGTATGCACGCCGTCGTTCAAGCCCCGGTACCGCAGCCACCTGGAAACCGGAAAGACTCTTCGGCGCATTCCAGACGCCGCCCAAGGTCGCCTGCAGCGCCGTCAGAGCCTGGCGCGAACTCGCGGTCGGTGAACCGCACCGGACCCGGCGGTTGATGTGACAAGGCGAACCGGCGCCTCGAACGACACGGCGTCCGGCCGCCCGATCTCGAGGGCGTCGCGTCCGTCGGAATCCGACGACACCGCGCATACTCGAGACCGGCCTGCGGGATCGCGCTCCCACGCGATCTCGAGGCCGACCTTCTTGTGGAAGGGATCGCGAGGTGGCCCCACTCGGGCCCCGACGGCAACGCCCTGTAAACGCCGCTGAGCCTCCGGCCATCCTGTCCTGGTCTTGAAGCGAGCGCGCGAGGAAGAGCCCGGCGTCCGGCGCCAGCGGGCGTCGGCGGCGATCATCGAACGCAGCGCCGCCTCCGCGCGCCGCGGCCGGGCGTTCCACTGCGATCCCAACGCGCCGCATCGAGCGTGGCGCGCGCCCGTGGCGCCCGGATCGTGAGATGCGCCAGCAGCCGCTCCCCGTCCATTCGCGCGGGACGTTGAGACGCCGCAAGATGCGCGGCCCCGGCGGCTCGGCGCCCAGAACGTTCGTAACCGAGCCGTCCTGACGAACCCGTAGCGGCAGTAATTATTGTGGAACGCGTCCTCGTTCGCCGCGAGCGCCCCGGCGTCGTTCCCGCCGGAGCTGCCCCGCATCCCCGGAGAAGGGGAACGCGTACCCACAGAACGGGCTGCCCGGGAAGATTCGCGACCAGCCGCCGCTGGCACTCCGCGTAGTCGCCGTCCACGCGGGCGAGATACTCCTCGCGCGTCTCCTGCCGCCCCTGGTCGGCCAGCCACTCGCGGTTGACGAGGAACTCCCGCCATCCCGCCTTCGGCATCGACGGGATCGGATCATGCGCGAGGTGGCCGTGGGCCTGGAAACTCCAGCGGCCGGTCAGCGCGGAGCTCGCGCAGCCGCTTCCAGTCGGCGTTGAAGGCGCTCTCGTCGGCGATCCTCGCCGTCGGCACGAAACATCGTCGCCTTCATGCCGAAGCGTGCGAGCACGGGGTCACCGAGCTGGAACGAATCCGCGCGCGCGTCGTCGAACGTCAGCAGGATCGGGCTTGGCCGGGAACGGCGCGCCTCCCGGAGCGCATGGCGTCGAGCTCCGTGACGGTGATCGTGGTAAAGCCGCTCGAGGCCAACGCCGCGAGCTGCGAAACGAAACTGTCGAGCGGCATGTTCATGCTGCGCGGATGCTCGGCCAGCCCGTGGTAGAGCAGGATCGGGACGTCGACGCGGCCCGCGTAGTCCTGTACCGACGCTCGCACGCTTGGCGGCGGCCTCGGACGCGCCGTCCCGTCTCCTCGAAGATCGACGCTTCCTCGATGGCGCTGCCGTGGGGATCCAGGAATCCGTCGGCGTCCGAGCGGAGGAGCGCCAGGGCCTCGTCGTACCGTCCCCCTTGCGACAGCGCCCGAACTTCCCGAGAAACACGGTGCTGTTCCGGCCCTGCTCGCCGCCGAGCGCCTTGTACTCGTCGAGCGCTTTCCGCGGCCGGTGCAGCGAGAGAAGGATCGTCGGCGAGCCGGAATCGGAGCTCCGGCGAATCGGGGTGGGCGCGCAAGGCGTCCTCGAGCACGCCTCGGCGAGGTGGGGCCGGTTCATCGTTTCGTAGGTTTCCAACGAGGGTGACCCAGTAGGCGACGACGCGCTGCGGGTAGCGCGGTCGACGAGCTCCCGATTACCAGCGCACCGTGGACGCGTCGTCCCTCGCACCTGGGCGTCTTCCGCGAGGAGCCGCACGACGGCTCCGTGGCTCTGCCGGCGGCGACGAGCCGGCGCGCGCGGCGTCGGTCGCCTCGTCGTAGGCCTCCCGTTTCTCGTACATCGACCGCAGCCAGTAGTGCGTCGCGCGCGGCTCTCCGATCCCATGTCGAGAACCTTGCGCCACTGTGCGCGGGACGCCCTCGAAGTCGAGGCTTCTCCACAGGGTCTCGCCGTAGACGGTTTGCACGGCCAGATCGTCGGGGTTCGTCTCCGCTGCCAGCGTCTGGGCCAACGCCCTCGCGGTCCGGTACTCTGCCGTCGGCCAGGTACGCCCTCGTCAGGAGGACGTTGGGAGTCTTCGTATCGCCCGGATCGAGAGCGCAGCGCGAGCCGGGCCTCCGCGATCGCCTGGGTGGGCGTTCCGCGCTGCAGTTCGAGACGAGCGAGAAGTCCGTGCGGCTCGGCCAGCTCGTGGAAAGGCCATCGCGTAAGCCGGACCAGACGCGGCGCACTCCCGCCCAGTCGCTCTGCCTGCCACAGCGTCCATCCGTAATCGCGAAGCGCCGCGCGGTTGCTGGGATCGGCGGCCAGCGCTCTGGTGAAGCTGCTCGCGGCCGCATCGTCTCCCCGCGCGGTAGGCCGCTCCCCCGCGCCGCCGCCAGACGCGCCAGGGCCACGCCCGCCGCAGCGTGGGCGGCCCGGCCTGCCGGAGCGCGCCGTGAAGAAGCGCTCGCCCGCATCGAGCGCGTCGTACCGGATGAACAGGTCGGCGCATCGGACGAACTCCGCCGTATCGACCGAGCCGCCGAGAACATGGTCTCGAGCGACGCGGTCGCTCCCGGACGTCTCCGCTCTCGGCATCGCCAGCGCGGCGAGCGCGTGAGCGCCGCCGTCCCGTCGCGGCGCCGCACTGCGCCGATCGCGCGTAGGCTCACGCGCCTCGCGAGCCGGCCCGCATCCCTGAGAGCAGCATCCCCCATCGCTTGCCAGAGCTCGGGCGGCGCGGGTGCCGCCGCGGTCGATGACCTTATGCGCCACGCGGCTGTACGGTGTCGTTCGCCCCCGCCTGCGAGCGCTCCACCGAGATCTGACGCCGTAGACGCTCTTCGTCGGGTCGAAGCGGGCCGCTTCGCGGTAGGCGTCCCGCGCGGCATCCCAGTTCTCCGCGCGTGATGCGCTCGTCGCCCGCTTCGCGAGGACCTGCGCGAGCCGCTTCGGCGATCGAGCCCGTCTTCGTCCCGGGCGCGGTGGAGCGCGGCGCGAAGCGCGCCTCGGCCGCATCCCAGCGCCCGCGCCTCTCCTCGAGGCTCGGAGAGCCGCACGGTCGCCTGGAGGTCAGCGGCTTGCGCCGAGGATGACGCGGTACTGGAGGCCGCGTCGTCGAGGCGGCCAAGCTGCTCGTAGGCTCGACCGAGCCGCAGGCGTGCGTCCGGTTGCCTGGGCTTCCGCGTCGAGGCGCTCGAACGCGACCGCCGCCTCGCGCCAGGAGCCGGCGGCCAGCCGCACGTCGCCGACCGCGTTCCACGCATCGACGTTTCCGGCTCGAGCTTCAAGACGGTGGTCCAGACGCGCAGCGCCTCCCGGTCGCCGCCGAGCCGGTGCTGAGCCCACCCCAGGTTCTCCCAGGCGCTTGATCAGCGCCGGGTCCAGGTCCACCGCTTTGGAATTCAACGAGCGCCCCGCGGAAGTCCCCGCCTTGTAGCGCGCCACGCCTGCGTCGAGCGTGCGACGCTTGGCCGGGCGATCGCGCCGCGGCGGGAAGCGTCGTGACAAGAGCGATCGCGGCGGTCACGCAAGGGCGCGTCTCACCGTGTCACCGTGTACCCCGGCGGCGACGGTGGGCCGATCCAGCCTGCACGAGAGTGCGCATCCCCGAGCGACGCAAGCTCTGATCCACGGCCCAGGCCGCGTTCGACCAGGCCTCCCCGCTTCGCTCGAAACCCCGTCGAGGTGAAGCGAGAGGCCGTCGAAAGCGCTCCTCGGCCGCGCGCCGCGCAAGATTCGAGGCCCACGCCGTCGGGTTGTCGGGCGCCTTCCGCGGGCGATCGACGCTCGGCATCACGTCCGCACGCAAACTTCCGGGAAAGGATGCGCGAGGAGTCGCGATCGAAGGCTGCTCCCGCACGGCAGCCCGTTCGACGCTCGCCCACGGCGGGCTGATCGCCGCGATCGCATCCGCATCTCGCGAGAGCCTTTGGATCTCCGCCGCATCGGGGATGCCGACGTCGCCCTGAGGCTGTACGGATAAGCCGAAAAGCGCAGATCGGAAACCGTGAGCCCCGCCGACCCGGCGCGCGCATAGGCGACCCAGCCGAGCTTGGCGCGCCACTGCCCCGGCAACGCGATCGGCCCGGTCGAGATCGGCGTCCCATCCCAGATCACGCGCAGACCCCGGCCGCGCTTGATGACGTCCAAGGCGTGCGGCGACGCCCAGTCGCGACGCCCGTCTTGCGAGCCAACACTTCGGGCGGGTGCCCCGGCGTGCGAGCCTCGACGTAGAGATTCTTATCGGCGCCTCCCACGCGCCATTCACCTTCGCTGCCGTCTCTTCGGGTTGGACGAGCCAGAATTCCCCTCACCCGGGACGATCCGCGCCGTTAGCTGCCAGTCGTCCACCCACCGCGCGGCGAGAATCCAGAGCTCGGCGCGCGGTCGTCCGGAAAGACGCAGCCGGGACACGCCGTCCGCGTTGACGATGCCCTCGCCCGAGATCCAGCGGCTCCGAGCGGGGCGCGGCGGGCCCGGAGCGGCGGCGCGGGCGGCGGAGCGAGCTACGGGCGCGATCCATGCGGGCCAGCAATTCGGCCGTCGTCCACGACGGAGCGACACGCAGGCGCGGGATGTGGAATGGGCTGCCGTCAGTCGGGCCGGCGCCGGCGGCAGTCGTCCACGAATCCCCAGCCATCGAGCTCCATCGCGCGGAGCAGTCTCGATCCCGAGCGCGACGATCAGGTCCGCGCCGCGCGGCGCCCAGGCCACAACCTCGGGACGCCCCAGCCTCGCCGCGATGCGCCGCATCCCCGGTGGATCGGTGGGGATCGTGCGCGCCTGGAGCGGGCGGCGGTCTCGGGCGGGTCGCCCGACCCCACGGTCCAGAGAGCAATACGTAACTGGAACGGTGAAGCATAC
>ERZ1370068.3830-contig-2930_pt1 | contig 27706 bp, 43 predicted proteins | sample MGYA00561227_ERZ1370068 | MGnify/ENA primary metagenome ERZ1370068 (study PRJEB38410, sample SAMEA6850437) | metagenome | study: Metagenomic assessment of the ecological functions of the soil: analysis of the soil microbiota associated with the...
ATTGTACTTCGCGTTCAGTTACGTATTGCTCCGTGAAGTTGGTCAGATACAGGATGTTCGGCAGCGCCGTGACGACGAGCGCGTCGGCGACCGCGCCGACAAGTCGTCCCCGGATGATGCGATGTCGATGATCAAGCGCGGCGGTCGGCGCGTGCGACATGAATGGCGTCCAACCACTGATCGAGCGCCGCGATGGTCGCCGCTGGGCGTACGCGCGAGTGGCGCCACTCCACCGGAGGCGCGGCGTCCTCGTCGGTCAGCGCCGCGTCTGCTGCCGCCGCCAGTCGGACTCTCCGAAGTGCCGGCAGGCAACTCGTCTGCTGACCGATCAATCAACGGGTGACGCTGTTTCCCGCGGGAGGCGTGCAGCGAAAGGGATCAGGGTGTCGACAGCGACGGGAGTGAGGTCGTGCGCGCGTGCCGTTGTGGCCGGACGGGGCGTCCGCGGCGAGACGGGGGTCGGATACCGTACCGGACACGGGGTCGGATGCACGACTCGACCCCACAAACACACGTCCACCGGTGACGCTTCTGTGGTCGCGACCTCTGGCGCTGCTGGAGGCGGACCTTCCACTTTGGTGTGTAACCGAAACGCGTCTCTTCCACACCGCCCACGGGGACGCCGCGTCGAACTCCGGAGAAGGGGACGCTTCCGGCGGCCATCATACGAGCGCGACCGCGGGCGATGGCTCGGGCGAGGGACGTTGCCTCGAAACCGGCTGCGTCTGAACGCCGACCGGGGCCTCGACAACTGGCGCGACAACGGGTGCCCTGTTTCGACGACCGGAGCGACCGCGACCGGCGGCGGTGGCGGCGGCAAGTTCTTCATGAACTCGTCCGCCATCTGCTCGAATGACAGCCCGTCGAACGCCGGCGCCGCGGGCTTTGGGCTCGATGGCTCGCGAGGCTCCGTGACCAAGATGCGCTCCAGATCCGGGATCGTTGCGCGCGAGCGTCAGGGCGGCGCGGGGCTGCCTTCAGCAGCGCGTCAGCCTGGCGCTCCGCGACGATCGAGGAAGATCTCGGCGAGGGCCGCGGATCGCGGCGAGGTTTGCAAGGCGCTGGCGAGAACGACCTCGGCGAGCTCGGCCTGCGCCTCGTCGAGTTGATCGACCTCGATCCGGGGCGCGTCGAGCAGCGCGACACGGGCTGACAGATAGCCGGGGGATGGAGGGCCAGGCCGGCGCGGCGCGGGCCATCGATCGCATTCCTGATACTGCCCCACCCGGCGGCGTGCCTCGGCGAGCTGGGCGAACGCAATCGACGCCGGATCCTTCTGGACCCGGCGTCGGAGATCCTCAATTCGTGGACTGTCGCCATTCACTTACGGAACGACGACGTTGGCCGGCAGCGACGAACTGGTCCGTCGAGGCTGTCGACGACAGTCAACCGCACCGGATAGCCGCTGGAGTTGGCGGCCGCGTACGAATGACTGCACAGGGGTCGAGCCCGTGCTCGTCGTTCCGTCACCCCATGTAAATGTGTAGGTGACGATGGTGGCCGATCACGCTGGCGGTCGATCCGGATCCATGGCGCCCTGGATTGTGCGTCGCCGTTCGTGCAATCGTGGTGAAGACGGCGATCCGGCGCGCCGGACGGCTGACCGTCACCGACTGCGTGGTGGTGCCCTGCTGGCCCGACTCGTCGGTGACTGTCAACGACGTGTAGGCGCCCGCGGCTCCGTCGTGAGCCTCGATTGGCGTGGTCCGCGTAACGATCGGATCGCCATCCCCCAGTTCCCGGTGTAGAGGACGCGATATGGTGTGTCAGGGCCGCTCTCGAGGCGCTGGCGTCGAAGAACGTGTCGACATTCGCGACGACGAGCGTCAGCGACAAGACGAACGTGGCGGTCGAGAACGCCAGCACCGACGACAGCCTGTTTCTACGATCGTCGAAGCCGTCAAGCCGCGATTGGTCACGGTCAGCAGACGTTGGCAAGTCCCACCACCGCGAAGCTGTGCGAGACCGCCTTTCCTGTCCCGCTCGCCCATCTCGAACGCCCAGTCGGGCCAGTGAGGACATTGTTCGAGGACAAGCATCCTCCCGTCGACCCGGCACAGCCCGGACGAAAGCTCTGGAAGGCGTCGAACGCCACCGGGCGCGTTGGCACCGCCGGGTGTGGTCAACGTAAACTGCGCAGTCGGCGTGCCCGCCGGCGGCAGATGACGCCCGGCGGAATGAGCGGATCGTCACGAACTCCGGTGCGGTCGCGTCTGGGGCGTTGGGGGTCGCCGGGAACGGTTTCGGTCGAGAGAGCCCTGACCGTTGGCACCGCTCCGATCTGCACACGATTGCCGGGCAACCCCTGACACGTGCCAGAAGAGACCGCCCACCGGACTCGGCGGCGCGGTGCCACTGCGGCGTAACCGCACCATTCGCATTCGTGACGAGCGTCCGCGCCGACACTTAGCGTTCCGACGTCTGTGCGACGAAATTGCCCGGATTTGTCCGTGAACATGTCCATTCGCAGCGGCAGCCCGACGACGGAGTACTCCCATTGGAGCCCAAGGGCGGTGACCTGAACCTGCGACTGGGGATGCCGTCCTGGCTGATGCTCGCGGGGAGCGCCGTGACGCTCATCGAAGTGCGAGTCGGACGGACCGGAAATCCCGGCGCCTCAGTCTGATGCACCGTGCAGCCGGCGAGCGCAATACGCCACCAGGATCGCAAGAGAAGAGGGCACTTCATGCTAGAAATCCCCGTAGTTGCCGAAATCTGCTTGAATCGAACCGGTCGCAGTCACCTGTTTACCGGCCTGGTGGTAGCCGAAGGGATGCAACTGCGATCGCGGTGATCCTGGACTTGCTGGTTTGGTGCAGGGTGTTTCTTCCTTCGCCACGACACTGAACGAGCTGGAACGAACGTCGTCGCGGCTGACACCGTGACGGTGACCCGCGTCGAAGCCGTAGGACGATCCGACGCCGGGTGTGCGTCCATCAGCGCGGATCTGCTCGACGTGGTAGCGAGTAATCGTATCCGCGTTCACCCCTCCGAGTCCGAGATTCGACGGGGCGGTCGCGGTCCCGGATCGCCAGCGCGATGTGCATCGTGGCCTCGCCCGCACATCGCCGAAAATCACGTCGAGGAGCACAGGTTATCCTGCGCACAGGGCGGGGCGCTATGACGTTAATGGCACCACGCGGAAATGAGCGTAGCTGGCCGGCGTCCCGGCGGTAGTGGAACCCCAGTTGCCCCGGGCGGGTCAACCACAGTGCGAGGCGCACGGCCGTTGCGGACGACAATGCGCGCACGCCGTCGCGCCAGGGCCACCAGCCTGAATCGTTTTCAGGTTTCGCATGGAAGTCATGTCCGCATCAGCTCCGGATGATGCGCGGCGTGATGAAGATGAGCAGCTCCCGTGCTGGTCATCGATCGCGTCGCGCTTGAACAGCCAGTCCGAGCAGCGGAATCCGACTGAGGCCAGGCGTGCGATCGTCTGGCGTTCTGCTGGTTGCGTCACGTAGATGCCGCCGATCACCGTCGTCGCGCCGTCGCTGACCAGCACCTGCGTGGTCGGCGCGCTGCGTGTTGATCGGCGGGATGCCGTCTCACCGCGCGGCTGAAGTCGGGCGGCGCGTTCTCGACGCGCGATGCTGCATGATGACCGTGTTCGGCCGCGGTGATCTGCGGCGTCACGCGAAGCGTCAGCGCGGCGTCGCGGAACGTGACACCGTCACGGTGTTGTTCGACGACCGGTCTGGATGGGGATCTGCACGCCCTGCGTCATTTCGGCGGCGATGTTGTTCTGCGTCGTCACCCGCGGCGTCGACAGCAGGCGGCCGTTGCCGCTGTGCTCTCGAGCGCCGTACAGCGCGACGTCGAGGTTGAAGGCGCCGTTGACCGATCCGAGCGCCAGGTCCGACGCGCGCTCGGCGCGCCGGCGACGCCGAGGTTGACCGCCGTGCGGCTGGCGCACCGGCTGACGCCGCCTGCGGCGCCCGCAGACGTGCCGGAGTTCGGGAAACGCGAGGTGGCGTCGTGTTCCCGAGCGCGGGATCGACACGCGCCGTTGAAGCCCCACTGGACGCCCAGCGCGCGCGCGCGTAGTTCTTGTTGGTCTGGACGATGCGCGCCTCGATCTCGACCTGCGGCTGCGCGCGATCGAGCGTTCGCGATCAGCTCGCGGCCGTCGTCAGACGGTCCGGCCAGGTCGGTGATGATCAGCGTGTTCGGTTCGCGGATCGACCTGCGACCGTGCCGCGCTGTGACAGCGCGCTCTTCGTCAGCAGCGGCCTGCAGCTCCTCGGCCTTGGCGTAGCTGAGCGCGCTGTGTCAGGACCCGCAGCTCGCCGGCGAGCGCCTGCTCGTCTCGTTCAGCTTGCGCCGCTGCGACTTCTTCCGTCGGCGAGCACGTTCAGCGGGCGCGATGCGCACGATGGTGCCGTCGACGATGTAGCCGAGCTTGTTGGCGGCGAGGATGATGTCGAGCGCCTGATCCCACGGCACATCGCGCAGCGCGACGTCCACGGTGCCCTGCACCGCCGGATCGATCGACGATGTTGAGGCCGCTGATCTCCGAGAACGTGCGCAGCACCGCGCGCAGGTCCGCGCCCTGGAAATCGAGGCTGACCGGATGTCCGGTGAACTTGCGACTCGCCGCCGCGGGACGTCCCAGATTTCCGGCTGCGCCGGCACGGGCGGCTGCGTCTGACAGCTCGCCGCGGAGAGCGCGAGGACGACGCGGTCTGAGCGGGCGATGCCGCACCACGTGGCGCCGAAGCCGGCAGCGCCTGCGCAGGCGTCAGGCCAAGCGCTTCGACGGGATCGATCGAAGTCGATTCCTTCTGCGCCAGCGCCTGCATCGCGTCGGGCGTCGATCTGTCGCTGCCGCGTGCCGGGCGGTAGGACGTACGGCACTTTGCTAGAGGACCGCTCGAAGTCGATGACGACCGGTGTTCCGGTCGCTCCGGACACGGTGGGTCACCGGCTGCGCGAGCGCAATCCGGACGCGCGACGCCGGCGCGCCGAGCGACTCCGCCGCTTCAATCGCGACCGACGCGATGCGGACTCTTGGCGTTGGCGGCGACCGAGTTAGCGCACGCCTTCCGCGCCGACATTGCGGAAGTCGAGCAGCGAGGCGTCAGCGGATCGGGCCGGGACGCCACAGCACGACGCCGGCTCGCTGGCTTCGATGACGAGCGAGGCGCCCTTGCCGTTGACCTTCGCGCTGATGGTCGTGAGCCGCACGGAGGGCACGGTGGGGTTCGGGCTGAGCGGCCGGTCCGACGCATGGAGCAGCGCACCCGGCCGCGGCGACCGTTATGCAGAGTGCAAGACACCGGGTCACAGTCATTCCTTGCTGTCCTCGAGCGTTCGCAGCAACTTGCGAACTTCCGCTGCTTGACGAGCGACAGCGGATCGTTGACTTCCTGAATGACGATCAACCCCTGCGCGATCACGCTTCTTGATCGTGCCGTCGAGGAGCTTGTCGCCCTGATGAACGATGTAGGTCTTGTTGTCGGGCCCCTGGACCATGGCGACGAGAGTGCCGCGGCTTTGCAGGATGCCGCGGACCGAGATCTCGGCGAGCGACATCCCCGCGGGCCCGTCGCCGCGGCGTGACGATCTGACGCGACTCGCTGCTTCCACCGAAGGGGCTGAGAAACGGATCGCGCCGGCCGGACGACTGATACACGTAGGTTTCCGGCGGTGGTTGCGGCGCTTGTGGCGCCGCAGGCGGTGCCGGTGTCAGCGCCGCTCGGCGGCGTCTGCGACTGCGCCGCCGCAGCCGACTGCATGTCGGCGGTCCCGAGCGCAAGGGCGAGCAACAGTGCGTGCATCACGAGGCCTTCCCGGCCGGCGGCGGGAGTCGCCGGTTTGGCGCCGCGACCAGCCGGCGCCGGCTTGTCGAGCAGCACGAAGGTCGTGGCCACGCAGGTCGCGGTGATGGTGGCGTTCGGCTCGGGCTTGTCCTTCCCTTTGACCGTCGAGGCCGTTGATGTTCACGATGCGCGTGAACTTGCCGACGCGGTCGAAGAAGATCGCCAGGTTGTGATACGTCCCCTGAAGCTCCAGCGTGATCGGCCACTCGGCATGCAGCTGTTTGGTGACCGTCGGCGACGGCTTGAAGCTTCTGATCTCCAGATTCGACTGGGTGGCGACGGTCTGCATGCGGCGCAGCAGATCGGCGGCGTCCTTTTCCTCTGGCAGGACCGCCTTCAGATTGTCGAGGCGTCCTTCGAGCTCGGTGACCTGCGCGCGAAACGCCGGCAGCTGCTTCGCGGTGCTGAGGCCCTTGGTGATGTCGTCGCGCAGGGCCCGCAATTGCGACTGACGGCTGCCCATGTCGGCGCGCATCGGCATCTCGACGTAGTAATAGAACGCGCCGTTGGCGCCGAGCGCGAGCGCGAGAAATGCGCCGACCTGCGCATACCACGGCAACTTTGTAAGACTGAGCTCCATCAATCCCTTACTACTGAGCCGTATCGACTAAACGTGACACGGCTTTAATGAGCCGTTGCCGGCGCCGCCGCCAGCGCTTTCGCGTCGCCCGGCTGCTGGAACACGGCCTTGATACTGAACCTGATCACCTCGGTCTGCGGCTGCGTCATCGTCTCGGTGCTCGTGCTGACGATGTCGATGGACCGCTTGAAATGCCCGGACGCTTCGAGATTCGCGACGAAATCGGATACCCCGATCGGCGAGGTGCACTTGCCGTCGATCACGATCTCCGCGCCGGTCTGCTTCAACTCCGTGAGCCACAGCATCGGCGGCAGCGCACGGCTGATCTGATCCAGCATGTGCACCGGGCCGGTCTGGCCCTTTGCGCAACTGCTCGATCAGCACGACGCGCTGCTGCAGCTGCGCCTTCCGCTGCTCGAACTGCTGGACCTGCTCGATCACCGAGTGCAGCCGCGTCGTCTCCTGCTGCGCCGGCGGCGATTTCCGTTGTCGAGCTCCGCCGGAGTCGTGGCTGACCGTCCAGTAGCGCCAGCCGATGGCCAGACCGCCGAGCACCAGGATGAGACTGCAGCCGATCGTCAGCTTCTGGCCGACGGTGCCGAGCGTGACGGCCTTCTTCTTCGCGCGATCGCGCTCCGCCGCGAGCAGGTTGATGCGAATCATCGGTCGCCCACCCGCCGCAGCGCGAGGCCGACCGCCACCGCCGCCGTCGGTATGGCGGTGTCGGGTCGTCGACGCCGAATTTCTGCGGCTCGAAACTGATCTTGCGAAACGGATCGAATGATTCAACGGTCGTGCCGAACCGCTCGCGAGCGCTTCGGCGAAGCCGTCGACCCGCGACGCGCCGCCGCTCAGCACGACGCGATCGATGCGATCCGATGACGCGGTAGCCTTGAAGAAGTCGAACGTCTTCTGAATTTCGAGGAGGACGTTCTCGGTCATCGCCTGCAGCACCGGCTGACCTCCTCGAAGGTCGCGCCTTCGACGGTCTGCCCTCTTCTTCAGCTGCTCGGCCGACTCGAACGGGTAGGTTCAGCTCCTTCTGCACCGCCTCGGTGTAGGAGTTACCCCCCATCGAGATGTCGCGCGTGAAGACCGACTGGTCGCCGGTGATGATGTTGATGTTGATCGCGCTGGCGCCGGCGTTCAGCAGCACCACGACGGCGTCGGGCTCGAGGCCGTAGTTCGACCTCGAAGGCGTTCTGCAGCGCGAAGGCGTCGACGTCGACGACCACCGGCAGCGCGGCCCGCCTGCGGAGATGACGCCGGTGTAGTCCGCGATCTTTTCCTTCTTCGCGGCCACCAGCAGGACGTCCATCGTGCCCTTCGAGTCGGGGCCGGCGCCGGCGTCGAGAATCTGGTAATCGAGGTTGACGTCCTGGATGTCGAACGGGATGTACTGCTCCGCCTCCCAGTAAATCGACTCGGCGAGCTCCGCCTTCGGTCATCACCGGCAGGTTGATTTTCTTGACGATCACCGAGTTGCCGGAGAGCGACGCGGCGACGTCTTTCGACTTGAAGGCCTTGTTCTCGAAGAGGCGCTTGATCGAGTCGGCGACGGCGGTGCCGTCGATGATCGCGCCGTCGACGATGCTGTCGGGCGGGATCGGCTCGATCGCAAAGGCGACGACCTTGAAGCCCTTGCCGACTCGGCTTTGAGCTCGACGGCCTTGACGGCGCTCGACCCGATGTCGAGGCCCGACGACAGCTTTTGACTTTCCGAAACCAAACACAGGTTATGTCCTGGAAGCGGGTTCGTCACCCGCAAAGCCGATACCAACCTCAACTGACGCCTGGCCTGGCAATTTCGTGTGAGGCGCGTCACAATCGGCTGACGTTTTCGTCAGCGGATCACATAATCGTCAGATGCACTGATCCTCATCTGTCTGAGCACCGATCGCCTTACTCTGCGGTTTCCCTTATCGGCTCGAGGAGAGGGCCCATCACCTGAGGTCCGGTCTGCTTGACACTGCCCAGAAAGGCTCGTATGATTAGGGTTTACCGTTGCCTGGACCTGCCCGACTGTGAGTGAGTCCGGGCGGGAAATCCCCTACATCGGTTCTTGCGGGATGTTTACGAAACGCGGGCACGATCCGCGGACTACGCGGGTTGAGCGGCCGCGGGAAACCACGATGTCTACGTTCATGGTCAGCCAGAAGAACGCGCCGCAAAGCGCCTGGCACGTTATCGACGCCGAAAACCAGGTGCTCGGGCGCATCGCCACGAAGGCGGCCCGGTTGCTCCAGGGCAAGCACAAGCCTACCTATACCCCTTCATCGACACCGGCGACCACGTCGTAGTCGTCAACGCCGCGAAGGTCAAGCTCACCGGCCGGAAGGAAGACCAGAAGATCTACCGCCAGCACAGCGGCTACGAGGGCGGCCTGCGCGAAGAGCGCGCCGCGGCTCGTGCGCGCGCAGCGTCCGGAGAAGCTCGTCGAGGACGCGGTACACGGCATGCTGCCCAAGACGAAAATGGGCGAGGCGATGTATCGCAAACTGAAGGTTTACGCCGGTCCGGATCACCCGCACGCGGCGCAGAAACCATCCAAGCTCGAGGTCGCGTAACGTGGCAGCAGTTCAGTATTACGGCACGGGTCGGCGCAAGACATCCACCGCTCGCGTATTTCCTCAGGCCCGGCACCGGGTCGGTCACCGTCAACCATCGCGCGTTCGATCAGTTCTTCAAGACCGAGGCGCTGCGCATGCAAATCCGCACGCCGCTGGTCCTGACTGAAACCGCCGACAAGTTCGACATCCTGGCGACGGTCGCCGGCGGCGGCGTCTCGGGTCAGGCGGGCGCGGTCCGGCTGGGCATCTCGCGCGCGCTGGTCGAGTACAACGGCGAGCTGCGCAAGAAGCTGAAGGACGAAGGGCTGCTGACGCGCGACGCGCGCGCCAAAGGAGCGCAAGAAGTACGGCATGGCGGGAGCGCGCAAGCGCTTCCAGTTCAGTAAGCGGTAACGACGAGTGGTCAAGACGGAGGCTGATAGCTGAATATGAGGAGGAGAGTTTGGCAGCGATCGCGATGAAGGATCTGTTGGAGGCGGGCGTTCACTTCGGGCACCAGACGAAGCGCTGGAACCCGAAGATGAAGGAGTACATCTTCGGCGAGCGGAACGGCATCTACATCATCGATCTGGGCAAGACGGTGAAGTTGTTCCGGGAAGCCGAGGAGTTCGTCAGTCGCCTCGCGGCCGAGGGCCGCACGATTCTGTTCGTGGGCACCAAGCGCCAGGCCCAGGACGTCATCGCGGAAGAAGCGCAGCGCTGCGGCATGTTCCACGTCAACGAGCGGTGGCTCGGCGGCCTGCTCACGAACTTCGCGACGATCCAGCGGAGTCTCGGCCGGCTGCGCGACCTCGAGGCGATGGCCACCGACGGGCGATTCGACACGCTGTCGAAGAAGGAAATCGCGCGCAACGAGAAAGAGCGCAGAAGCTCGCGAAGAATCTCGACGGCATCCGCGGGATGTCGCGCCTGCCCGACGCCGTCTTCGTCGTCGACACGCAAGAAGGAGCAGATCGCGGTCGACGAGGCGCGCAAGCTGAAGATTCCGGTCATCGGCGTCGTCGACACCAACTGCGATCCCGACGAAGTCGACTTCGTGATCCCGGGCAACGACGACGCGCTGCGCGCCATCCGGCTGTTCGCGTCGCGGATCGCCGAAGCCGTGATTGCCGGCCGCGACATGAAGCAGTCGGTGGACGCCGAGCACGCGCGCGAGGCCGCGGAAGACGCGGCGGCCAACGAAACCGATCCGCGCCGCGCCGCGCGCCCGCAGCGGCGCCGCGAACCGGCTCCAGCCTCAGCGTAGTAAAAAGAAACCCGTAATTCGTGAGTTGAGGAATTGGTGCATTGGTGAATGCCATTCGCCAATCGCTGCCATTCACCAACGCACCAGTTGTTATGACGACGATTACTGCCGCCGATGTGAAGAAGCTCCGCGACCAGACCGGCGCGGGGATGATGGAGTGCAAGAACGCGCTGAGCCGAGGCGAATGGCGACTTCGACGAGGCGAAACACCATTCTGCGCAAGCGCGGGCCTCGCGAGTGCCGCGAAAAAGCCGGACGATCGGCCAACGAAGGGCTGATTGGCCAACGGCTGTCGGCCGACAACTCCGCCGGTACGCTCGTCGAAGTGAACTGCGAATCCGGACTTTGTCGCCCGACGCCCGGACTTCCAGAAACTGGTGCAGGACGTGCTGGCGCGAGATCGACGCCGCCGGCGACGCGGCCAACGAGTCGTGGCTGAAAGACCCCAATGGCCCGGTCAGAAGCTGGTCGCGGCAGGCATTGCCAAGCTCGGCGAGAACATGGCGGTGCCGCGGTTCGTCCGCTACGCCGGCCAGGGCTACGTCGGGCAGTATCCACATGGGCGGCAAGATCGGCGTTCAGGTGGAGTTCGCCGGCGTGACGCCCGCGGTCAGCCGGGTCGCGAGGAGTTCGCGGACGCTGGTCAAAGAAATCGCGATGCAGATCGCCGCCGCCAGCCCGACCAGCGCCAGTATGCGTCCGGGATGCAGGTGCCGGCGGACGTCTCGACAAGGAAAAGATCGATCTACCGCGCCCAGATGGAGAATTCCGGCAAGCCGGCCAACGTCATCGAGAAGATCGTCGAGGGCAAGCTCGGGGCCTTCTTCTCGCAGGTGGTCCTCCCGCGACCAGGAGTCCGATCTTCGACCGACCGAAGATGAAGAGCGTCGAAGGACCTGGCTCGCCGCGCGGCCAACGAGGCGCTCGGGAGCCTCGGTCTCGCAGTGACGCGCTTCATCCGTCTGGGAGGAGCGACTCATACGGTACGAGGTGCAGACGATCGTGCGTGCATCCGGCTCACCATGTGTCAACCGCCTCGTGACATCCACCGTGCCTCGACCTCGCCTATAAACGCGTCCTCCTGAAACTCTCCTGGCGAAGCCCCTGATGGGCGAGCAGACCTACGGCATCGATCCGGCCGTGGCGACGCAGATCGCCACGCGACATCGCCGAAATCCAGGAGCATGGGTGTCGAGACCGCCATCGTCATCGGCGGCGGCAACATCTTCCGCGGCGTGGCGGCCAGCGCGCGCGGCATGGATCGCGCGACCGCCGACTACATGGGCATGCTGGCGACCGTCATCAACGCCCTGGCGCTGCAGGACGCGCTCGAGCAGCAGAACGTCGTGACCCGCGTCGTCACCGCGATCGAGATGCGAGCGGTCGCCGAGCCGTTCATCCGGCGTCGCGCCATCCGCCACCTCGAGAAAGGGCGCGTCGTCGTGTTTCGGCGGCGGCACCGGCAATCCGTACTTCAGCACCGACACGGCGGCCGGCGCTGCGCGCGATGGAGATCAAGGCCGACGTCATCCTCAAGGCCACGAAGGTCGACGGCATCTACGACGCCGACCCGATGGTCAAGACCGACGCGACGCGCTTCGACCGCATCTCACTACCAGCAGGTCCTCGAGCAGGGCCTGAAGGTGATGGACGCGACGGCCATCTCGCTGTGCATGGACAACCGGCTGCCGATCGTGGTCTTCAACCTGCGTGACGCCGGGCAACATCAAACGCGCCATTACCGGCGAGCCGATCGGATCGCTCGTGACCGCGTAACGCGAGGAGCCTGCGAGATGGACGTCAACGACCTCAAAGGCTCTGTTCGCGCGAAGTCACCAAGCGGATGAACGCGGCGACTCGATCATCTGCAGCACGAGTTTGCCGGCGTGCGGACCGGCCGCGCGTCCGTGACCATTCTCGACGGCGTGCATGTCGAAGCGTACGGGGCGAAGGTTCCGCTCAATCAGGTCGCCGGCCTGTCGATTCCCGAGCCGACGCTGATCGTCGCGCAGCCGTTCGACCCGTCGCAGCTCGGCGCGATCGAGAAGGCGATCCGATCCGCCGGCCTGGGCCTGAATCCGGCCAACGACGGCAAGATCGTGCGCATCCCGCTGCCGTCGCTCACCGAGGAGCGCCGCAAGGAGCTGTCGAAGCACGTGCACAAGCTGAGCGAGGAAGGACGCAACAGCGTCCGCCAGGTCGCGCCGCGACGCGAACGAGCGGCTGAAGAAACTGCTCAAGGATCACAAGATCTCGGAAGACGACGAGAAGAAGGGCTCGACGAGGTCCAGAAGGATCACCGACAACCACATCAAAGCAGATCGACGACCTGCAGAAGAAGAAAGACTCGGAGTTGCTCGGCAAGTAACAACTTTCAAGTTTCAACGTCTCAACGTCTCAAGTCGCAGAGCCGCAGCGGAGTTGAACACTGAAACTTGAGAGACTTGAGACTTGAGACTTCGCAGGTGTCGATGTCCTTCTTCACCCATCTGGAGTGTTCGGTGCCGTGCGGCGCGCCGGTGCGCAATCCGCGCGGAACGGCATTTCTCTGCTCCTGCGGCGCTCCCCTGCTGGCGCGCTACGATCTCGACAAGGCGCGCGCGCTGGTCGCGCGAAACCCTCAAAGGCCGCGAGGCGACGATGTGGCGATACGCGAGATGCTGCCGATCTACGACGGCGAATCGCCGGTCACGCTCGGCGAGGGCTTCACGCCGCTGTTCCACGCGCGGCGGCTCGGCGCGTCGATCGGTCTCGGACCGGCTGTACATCAAGGACGAATCGCTCAACCCGACGAATTCCTTCAAGGCCCGCGGTCAGTCGGCCGCGATTACGCGCGCGAAGTACCTGGGAGCCACGACCGTCGCGCTGCCGACCGCCGGTAATGCCGGCAACGCCGCCGCCGCCTACTCGGCCGCTGCCGGAATCGCGTGCGAAGTCTTCATCCCGAAGGACGCGAAGCGGCCGTTCAGTCGACGAATGCCGCCTCTACGGCGCGAACGTCACGCTGGTCGACGGGCTGATCACCGATGCCGGCCGGATGGCGGCGGAAAGCGGCGGCCCGCTCGGCTGGTATGACGTGTCGACGTTGAAAGAGCCGTATCGCATCGAAGGCAAGAAGACGATGGCCTACGAGCTCGCCGAGCAGATGGACTGGCAGTGGCCGGACTGGATCGTCTATCCGACCGGCGGCGGCACCGGCATGGTCGGCATGTGGAAAGCGTTCGAGGAAATCGAGCGGATTGGCTGGGTCCGACCCGGCGCGCCGGCCGCGGATGGTGTCGGTGCAGGCCGAGAACTGCGCGCCGATCGTCCGCGCGTTCCAACAAGGCACCGAGAAGGCGCAGCCGTGGGAAGGCGCGTCAACGATTGCCGACGGCCTGCGCGTGCCACGAGCGATTGGCGACTTTCTGATTCTGCGCGCCGTCCGCGAAAGCGGAGGGACCGCTCTGGCCGTCGCCGACCGGTCGATGGTCGACGGGATGCTCGCCGTCGGGAAACTATGAAGGCGTCAGCGCGGCGCCGGAGGGCGGCGCGGCCTTTGTGGCCATCAGCCGTCTGGTGGCTGAGGGCGCCATCAAAGCCGGATGAGTCAGTCGTCCTCTTCAATACCGGCGGCGCGTTGAAGTATCTCGACGTCCTGTCCTGACCGCCGCGTCGAGGCCTCCATCTTGCACGCCTGCCGCGCGGGAGGCGATATGTTAGGAGTCATCTGGCTGGATAGTGTTCGGCTTGATCGTCGGCGCGGTCGCCAAGCTGCTGATGCCCGGCCGCGATCCCGGCGGGATCATCGTCACGATGGCGCTCGGCATCGCCGGCGCCGTGATCGGCGGGTCCGTCGGCCGCGCCTTGAATTGGTACGGGCCGAACGACGGCGCGGGCTTTTTCATGTCGCTGCTGGGCTCGATCCTGCTGCTGTGGCTGTATCGAATGATGGTGTCGCGGCGCGCTGTCTAGGCGCGGCCGGTCGGGCTGTAGGCGCTCGGGACCAGCCGTTGTTCAGTCGCCGAAGCTGACGCCGAGCGCCTTCGCCGTCAGCAGCAGATCGTGATCGAGCGGGACGGTCTTGGTCTTCCCCACGATTTCTTCGAGGCGCAGCGCCACGATATCTGGCGGGGCGATACGCGACCATCGTGCCGAACTCTCCCGTTGCGCGAGCTCGACCGCCTTGCCGCCGAACCGCGTCGCCAGCACGCGATCGAAGCTCGTCGGCGCACCGCCGCGCTGCGAGGTGGCCGAGGACGACCGATCGCGTTTCCTTGCCGGTCTCTCGCGCGAGCGCCTTCGCAGACTCGCGCCCCGATTCCGCCGAGCCGTTCCGAGTAGCCGTCGCGCGCCTCCTCGACCAGCGACAGCGACCCCCTTTCTGAAACGCGCCTTCCGCGACGACGACGATGCTGAACTTGGCGCCCCAGGCGTCGCGCTCGCGCAGCCGCTGCGCGACGATGGCGATGTCGAACGGGATTTCGGGGATCAAGATCGCGTCGGCGCCACCCGCCACGCCGGCGTAGAGCGCGATCCATCCGGCGTAGCGGCCCATCACCTCGACGATCATGATGCGGTGGTGCGCCTCGGCGGTCGTGTGCAGCCGATCGATGGCGTCGGTCGCGAAATCGACGGCGGTGTCGAAGCCGAAACAGTTGGTGGTCCCGACGATGTCGTTGTCGATCGTCTTCGGGACGCCGACGACCGGGATGCCGCGGTGGCAGAACCCGCTGGCGATCGCCAGCGTGCCATCGCCGCCGATGACGATCAGCGCATCGAGGCCCATCTGGTGGAACATCTCGACGACGCGATCCGAGTAGTCACGGACGCCTTCCGAGGTGCGCGACCGGATACGCGAACGGGTTGCCGCGGTTGGTGGTGCCGAGAATCGTTCCGCCAAGACGCAGGATGCCGGTCACGTCGCGCGGCGTCAGTCGTCGTGAGCGCCCCGGCTCGATGAGTCCGTCGAAGCTGTCTTCGAGGCCGATGCACTCGATGCCGGCGTTGCGATGCGCGACTTGACGACGGCGCGAATGACGGCGTTGAGGCCCGGCGCGTCGCCGCCGCCGGTGAGGATGCCGAGGCGCGTGAGTGCGGGCATCGTGGCGACTGGAGTGTAACAGGGCACGCGCGTTGCGGCCTCTGAAACGGGCGTGGTACAATCGGCGTTCCGCTCAGTGGGCGGCTAGCTCAGTTGGGAGAGCGCCGCGTTCGCAACGCGGAGGTCGGGAGTTCGAGCCTCCTGCCGTCCACCAATTTTCCGCAGCATTTCGCTGATTTCTGCCGGCGTCGCCAGGTTCTCCGAACTGGCGACATCCGATTGTGCTCGCTGTGTGCTGCCAAACGCGGCCCCTTCGACAGCCTTTGTGCTCGACACGATCCGTTAGTTCTTTGTGAATCAATCTGCACTTTCTTCGCCTTGATCGAACCGTCGGCCTGCCGCGTGCCTTCGACTTCGACCTTCGTGCGCGTTCGCGATCGCCGTGCACGCGCCGCCCTTGAACTCCGTGCTCGCGTCGGTCATGACCTTCGTCGTCTTGACCATGAAGGTCAGCACACAGGACAGGTGCTGGCCTTCGCGCTGACGGCACCCTCGGCGTCCGAGTCTTCGCGGTCGTTCTCGTTCTCATCCTGCAACTTGACTTCTGATGCGACGACCATCGAACCACTGACGGTGCCGCGCACGTCTGCACGCGCTGGCCTGTTTTCACTGACTCAGCGTGAGCGCCGTGTTCCCGTGCCGGATGATCGGAGTACGTGTCGGCACGCTGATCGTCGCCGTCCCGACGAGGGTCCGCGCCGCCAAGATTGATCGTGGCTGATCAGACCTTCGATCTCTTTTCCGTTGTCAGGCTTCTTGCGGTCGGTGACGTTGACGGCCGCGTTGGAACCTGAACGGTCACGACGATCCGAAGATCTGTTCGCCCTCGCCGACGTCGGCCAGAGTCGAGTCGAGCATCGACGCCCGGTCCGCTGAAACGTGCAGTTCGATCGCGCCAGCTGAGCTGCGCGCCGTTCAATACGAACGTCCCGCCCGGCGACCGCCGTCGCGTAGAACCCCGGTGCCGGTCACGGGGTGATCGTGATCGTCAGCGCCTGCGGTGAGAGAACTGGGCGCGGCATCGCTTCACGTGGCTCCCGCGAGCGTCCCGCTGATGGTGGCTGCCGGCGGCTGGTCGGTGCGCCGGGCGTCACTGCCGATGGTGGCCGTGGGTACACTCGAAGTTCCGCCCGGTCGTCGTCGCACTGCCACACCCGGACCGGAACACGCAGTCAACACGAGCAGAGCGACGCGACTGGCGGCCTTGAATTGTGATCATCTCGAACTCGCAAGCGCTCACGGCTTCCTTATGCGGTCCGTGGAGCGCGCAGCGCCTCCGCGCACCTGCTTCAAAACGGGTGGCGCTTCGTCGTCAGTGCCTGGATGACGCGGATTTGTCGATCCGGCGCACCCTGGGAAGATCGTCGAGACGCACGACGCGAGCGTAGAAGCGAGATCGAACTGCTTGTGTATCGCTGGCTCGATCCCCGCGCCATCAAGAAAACGACAAAAGCGCCCGCCAGATTGGCGAGGCGTGCCGCGTCAACGAGCGACCGCTTGCCAGCTACTCTGCGACGAGCTCACTCTTCTCGACCCGAACCCGCACTGCGCCCGTCGTTTGCGGATCGATCTGCAGCGCCACCGTCGCGCGCTGTTCATGCTCTGGTATAATACCTCTTGCCGCGTGCGACAATCTCTCTTCGCGTCGCTCCGGCGATATTGAGATGCTACCGCTTCGTCGATTCAGGAACGGCTCTGCGTGGCAAACCGATGGAATCGAAACGTAAAGCAGCCACTGATGGAACAGCGCCGACGAAGCAGGACCGTCGAAATTCCACGGCGATCATGAGGGCCCTCCACCAGACCTATTCAGATGACGATCCGGAAGATTCTGACCGATCCGATTGCTCCTCGCTCCGATCATCAAGCGCGCCGACGACCCAGCGCCCATGGCGTAGTGCTGGGCAAACGGAAACGCACCCGACAGCTCACCATGTGGGTCGCCACAACAGGAATTTCCGACGGCGGCGAGTCACCGTGTCGGCGAAGTCAATCCTACAACGGCCCTCGGAAAAAAGCTGCGGAATCCACGAAATCCCCTGAGACTGGCGTCTCGGTGGTCCACTATCCTACCAACTGACACGGTTGCGGGAAGGTCAGGTCTCACTCGTCGGCGGTGAGGTTCGGGAATTCGAATCTCCAGATAGGGAATGCGCAATTGACGAACGGAACGCTGAGCAGGATTCCTTCGTTGGTCCTCAGGGCGGGTGACCCGAACGAGACGGCGGCTGTGCTCAGGAGCCCTCACGCTGACGGTCGGTGGCTCGTTGTCGTTGCAATCCAGGCCGCGAGCCGTGGAGGCGGCCGGACGCGGATTTCAGCCTCCAGCTGTATCTGACCGGCGGTGCCTGTGCCGATACGACAAGTCTTTTGACGGGAGCGTGGAGAATTGCTCGGCGCATCGCGCGTGGGGAATCCACCTGTCACTATGGCGGGCCGTGTCGGGATCGACGAGCGATTCAGTCCGAATTGGCGCCCAGCCCACGGTGTCCAACGGTGACTGCCGCGCAAGTGCCGACATCTCGCTGCTGGCTGGTCGCTTGGCGTATCGCACGCAACGCCTTTTGAACGGCGGCGGCCCTTCTCTTGCTCAACGGGCGCGGTGACCGCTGTTGCAGACTCTGCGTTCTATACTGACGTCTATCATGGTCGAATGACATGCCGAGACGAGTAGTCATCATCATCTCGCTGATCGGCGGCAGTCGGAGTGGCCAGCGCCGTCGAGCGCAAACTGGCCTCTGTGGGCCTCCCGCCCCGCCACGCCTCGCGTCCAACCCGACATCCTGCTGGTCACAATCGATGCACTCCGAGCCGATCATCTGTCGTCGTACGGCTACGATCGGTTGACGTCCAACGCGATCGATGGCTTCGCTCGCGACGCTGTCGGTCTTCAGACAACGCGATCGCCCAAGCACCCTACACGAAAGCGTCCGTCGCCTCGATCATGACCGGCTCTCTACCCTACCTCCCACAAGACCGTCACCGCGTCCGTCCCATTTCCAGAAACGATGACTGGGCATCCCACAACAGCGGCGATCGTCACCGACATCTTGCCTGGCAGCCGTGACGACTCTTGCCGAAGGGCTCCACGACGCCGGGTATCGGACTTTGGGTTACACGGCCAACCCATTCCTGAGCGAAGCCGTTCGGATTCGCTCAGGGCTTTGACCTGTTCCGCTTCTATCCAGGTCCGGACTTTGCCGGCGCGGGGCGGCTCGTGGCCGACGCCACTCGATGCGGTCCACCTTGTCAAGCCGGCAGTCCCGGTGTTCGTGTGGGTGCACCTGATGGAGCCGCACGGTCCCTATGCCCCGCCGCCATGGACGGCCGGCCGATTCGAGGCGAAGATGGGCGCACCGCAACCGATTGCTGATCAGATACCGATTCCTGCGTGGCTGCTGCCTCGGAACCCCGCGCGACCGGCGACTCTACGTCGCGGCCTACGATGACGAGATTGCCGCCGCTGATATCGCGTTCGACGACGCTGCTACGAGGATTCTGCGATGGACGATCCGGGCGGCCGCACGCGATCGTGGTGACAGCTGACCATGGCGAGGAGTTCCTCGATCATGGCGGGTGGGAACATGGATCGAACTTGCATGACGAGACTGATCAGAGTTCCCCTGGTCATCAAAGGCCCGACGCTGACGCCCGGAGTCATTCACACGCAGGTGCAGCTGATCGACATCTTCCCGACGCTTCCTTGAGTTCGCAGGCGGCCACGTCCGCCGATCGCGGGGCATAGCCTGCTCGACGTCGCTTGGGGAGCATCGGCGTCGTCCCCGCGCTTTCGGAGATCGTCGGCTCACGAGTGCGCCCTTCGTGATCAAGGGTTGGAAACTGATCGACTCTGATGATGGCCGTGTGCAACTGTTCGATCTTGTCCGCGACCCGTCCGAGCACCGCGACATCGCGACCGGTAACGCCGCCCAGGTCCGTCGTATGCAGGGAGTCCTCAATCCGGATGCTGCAACAGGCCCTTCAGATGGGGCGGACGATTCGCAACGAGCGCGTTCCAGTCGATCCGGTCGTGATCGAACGGCTTCGATCTCTCTGGATACGTGCCGCAGCATTAGATGTCGGGCCGACTCGACGAGTGTCGCCGGAGTATCAGGTTGACGGTGACCAGAAGATCCGCCCATTGCGTTGGCAGCGCTCCAAGTCCTTCCGTTGGAAGTCTAAGCGCTCAATAGAGCCGCGCCAAAAGCTCCCGCCACTGTCGGCGACTCTCCCGGAGCAACGCCTTGGTTTCCTGCGAATACGCCCCGTGTTTCCAGCGGGCGCGGCGGCTGGGTTCGAGGCCTTCGGGCGTTCTCGGGCCGGTGCTCAGCCCGCCGTGAAACTTGCAGCGGCCGTTCTTCGTCGCCGGGGCCCGACAGCGGCATGTGCCAAACGTCAATGTGTCAAACGTCAATGCCGAGCTGGTATCTATCCCACGGGCTATCATCGACGGGTGGTTCGCGCGTGGGCTCGCGACTCTTCTACTCCTCGCAACAGGCGCCTGCAGTGGCGGCCCGCCGACGTCACCGGCGCCGTCGCCCACGCCGCCGGGCGCGTCGCATGCCTTCCGACACGCTGCAGGCGGCGGCGTCCGCATGGAAGCTGGTCGGCGCCGCCGTTCAAACGAGGCCTTCTTGGCGGCGCGCAGTATGCGGCGCGGTCCTCGGGCGTGGAATTCAACCTACCTCACGGCCGAATACGAGATGAAATGGAACATCGTCGAGCCCGGCCGCGGCTCGATGAACTTTGGGCCCGGCGACGCGATCGTGGGATACGCCGCGTCGAGACGGCATGCGATGTGAAGGGTCACGCTCATCTGGCGCATGGCGCCGTTCCATCGTGGCTGGACGGATTGCCGGCTGACGAACTTCGCACCGAGTTCGAGACGGCATATCCGCGACGTGATGGCGCATTATCGCGGCCGCGTGCATGCCTGGGATGTCGTCAATGAAGCGGTCGCCGACAACGGCGCGTCCCTCCGCGACACGCTTTTTCGCCAGAGGCTCGGCGATGAATACGTCACCGACGCCTTTCGCTTGGCGCGCGCCGCCAGCGCGCAGGCGCTCCTCTTCTACAACGACTATGGCGGCGAGGGCCTGAGCGCGAAAGCGGACCGCATCTACGCGTTGCTCCAGAATCTGCTGTCGAAGGGGGTCCCGATCGACGGCGTCGGTCTTCAGATGCACATCTCCGCGACGAGGCCGCCCGTCCACCGCGAGCATCGCCGAAAACGTCCGCCGGCTCGCCGCGCTGGGGCTGATCGTGCACATCAGCGAAATGGACGTCAGCATCAACAATGCGTCCGGCACCGACCAGGCGCGCCTCGAGGCCCAGCGTGCGGCGCGTATCGCGGAGGTTGTCGGCGTATGCATGATGGAGCCGCGATGCGAAGCGATCACGTTTTGGGGATTTACCGATGCGCATACGTGGCTGACCGGAGAGCCAGCCACTGCTGTTCGACGGCGCAGTGCAGCCGAAACCGGCGTTCTACGGCGTCGACTGACGCTGCGCGGGCGATCAAAGGAGCGTCAAACGCGGCACGCTCAACGCGCCGATCTTCCGCGCCTCCATCGGATGCGTGTAGCGTCCGAGCATTCGCGTCGACGAGTGGCCTCCTCGGCAGTGATCGCTCTCGTGCTGGCCGCCCACAGCTACATCAAGTTGTAACAGCCGCCCGAGGGTAGTAGACCTGGTGACATGAGAAACAGGTATTGGTTTTAGAGGTCCCAAGTGGCGCCGCCGAGGATAACGGAATCGCGCCAAGGGTTACGAAGAGGACGTCAGTCTCGCGAGCGGTTCTCTACCTCGCGTCTCTGACTTCTGCCTTTACACATCAAGGGCGCCGGCACAGAAGCACGACGCTGCCGCCAAGGACTCGCAGCATCGGCAACACGCGCATCAGCTGGCCGTCGACGATTTCCAGCCTTGACGCGCCCGCCAGCAGTCTTGAACCGCTCCCCAATGAGCGCATCCAGGCGCGTGAGGAGTCGGAACCGATACTCTTCGACAGACCACATCGCGCCTATCAATCGCAGGTCGTCTGGCGTCAGTTTTCGCTCGTCTTCCGTTATGTGCAGGTCGAACGGCACGTCCTTGGGACGGATGGCGCAGCCCAGGCGGCTGTTGCGCAACCGGTCGAATACCGGCACGGCAACAGGTTCCTTGAAGATGGCAATGCCGTCGGGCTTCAGCACACGCAGACATTCGGCAGCGGCGGACGCCACCTCGACGTGGTGGAGGATGTCGATGCCCACGATGATGTCGAAATGCGAGGATGGATAGTCAGGCGCCTCGGCAGCCCTCGACATCGAACCGTGTCCGCTCGCTCATGCCAGCACGCGCCGCCAGCGCCCGCGCGCGGTTTCGACGCGTTGCCCGCGGACACGTCGAATCCAGTCACCACGATAGCCTAGATGGGCGAACTGAACTGAATACGTGCCGGGGCCGCACCCGAAGTCGAGAAGGCGCTGTCTCGACGTCGTGAACCGCTCGCGCACCATCTCCCGTGACAGACCAGTAGAGGTTCCATGGCTCGAGCGTTCCTCACCCCGAACGGCCGCCAGCGAGCCAATCAACCCCACCTCGCGCGACGAAGTGATCGTAGTACTTGCGCTCCCGCTGCTGTCGTTCGGTCAGCGCCGCCTGAGCCATCGACTACTCCGAGCCCATCCCGCGAATGGGGCTGAGCGCCTCATGTCGCCGAGGCTCCGGCGGTGCAACAGCGAGGCCAGTTTCAAGTCGCAACGCTGCCGGTCGCTGAACGGTGGAAGATGGACTGTTCCGCCCCTGCCTTCGCTTCGTCGAAGCTTCCAATGACCGCTACCCAAAGGATGACGACTGCCGGGCACCAGGCTGATCATCCTCGGTGAGACAATCTCTCCTGAGCATCGGCCTTTCACAGAGAGCGGTGAGTGGCCCGTCGTGTCCGGGGGCGACGAGTGGAACCCGGCGGAGCCTCCCGGGTCCCGGACGATGGCGCATCCGCGTCGCTGTCGAGGCCACAACTGCCCACGACAAGGTCGGTGGGACGCGCCGCTTTCTAGAGGTCACGCCTCTCGGCGCATTTCTGACCTGCACTGGTGCTGGACTACTTTGATTTCAAGGCGGTAAAACTTCCGCCCTTACCATCAATCGTAAAGCGCCCCTTCATGCTGGTCCCGGTTTCATTCACTGTGCCCGTGTGCGTGACCGCCTTCATCTTCCAGCTGACATTCTGCCCCTTCAACTCGCCGGTTAGCTGGGCCGAGCCGCTCTGAACAGGTGCCCGTCAACTGTTCACCGTCTTGCTTAAAGGCACAATCGAAGCCGCCACCTGAAAGGCTGCTGTCGTCGAAATTGGCCTCCACCTCCCAGTTCCCCGTAAGGTCGAGAGTCGCTGTCAGAACGACCGCCGTCAGCCCTGTGAACAGCGCCAGGCACAGTTTCTTCACAGCAGGCCTCCTTCATTTCTACACGCCTTCATCCAGTTCATCATGGTAGCAGGACGGTGACGGATGGCGTCCCCGGTCTCGCTGCGAATCGGCGCGTTTGTATGCACCGGGCCCGCGAAAAGCAGATCCTCTCTCCCCGCTGAATGCGCCCGAATGGTGCGCGCTTTGGTTCTCACCCTCGGCGCTCGTGGCGATGTCCGCGCGCACTGACGCGGCGCCAGAAGTCCGCGGCTTGCGGCCGCCATCCTGTTGGCGTCGCTCCTCGGACACTCACCTCATGTTCCCCGTGTGACCAAGCGAATACCGTCCCGGCTGCGGCCACACGCACAGCCCATGCGGCTCCCGCCCGACGGCAATACGGTGCGTCAGGATGCCCGTCGCGGTCGCGAACACGTACACTTCATCGTCGTAGCGTCCGGACACCCAGAGCTCGCTTCCGTCGGCGGTGACGTTGCCCATATCGGGACTTCCGCCCTCTGGGACACGGCCAGGTCTCGACGACCCTGCGCGTGGAGAAGTCAATCCACACTGATCGATCCCGGACCGTGGCGGCCGCCGGCGGTCGTGTTCCAGCCTCTGTTCGTCACGTAGAGTTTCGTGCCGTCGCGACTCGGATACAGTCCGTGCGCCCCAGTGCCTGTCTCGATGAAACCGACACGCGTGAACGCGATCGGATCGATCAGGACTACCCGCCGCCGCGGTCATGTCCGCCACGTAGAACACGGTTCCATCCGGCGAAGGCCGGATGTCCTGTGGCATCGGGCGCGGCCGCATGGTCACCATGGCGCTTGCCGACAATCACGGTGAGCTTCTTGAGTGTGTTCGAGAGACCGTTACCAGCGTCAGATAGCCGACCACGTCGCGCGTCGCCAGATCGATTTTCACGAGCTGACCTGAGAATTCACAGGTCGCAATCGCGTACCGCCCGTCCGCCGTGAACTCCATGTGGTCGACGCCCACGCACGACAGGGAAAGCGATTGGAAGAGCTTCATATCGTGCGCATTGCGAAAATCAATGCGATGTCGCCGTTCGGCGATGACGAGCTGCGAAACAGACCATCAGGCGTGAAGTAGAGGTTGTGCGGGTCATCGACCGGAACGCGCGTGCCGTCGTCGCCCGTCGTCGGATCGATGGGCGTCAGGCTGTTCCCTTCGTTGTTCGCCACCCAGAGCGTGCCAAGGTCGTAGGAGGGAACGACGTGCTGCGGCAACGTCCCGGTCGAAAACGTGCGAATCACCCGATAGGTGACCGGGTCGATCACCGTCACGCTGGCCGAGCGCGAATTCGGGACATAGACGAGCGGCCGCGCACGCGCGGCCGCCGGAGCCAATGGTCCTTCCCGGTGGCCGCGTAGATGTTGGTCGGTATCGTGCCCGCACCGCGACTCTGCAGCGGGCGCGTTCTCGATAGTTGCACGCTGCTGCGTACGCCAGAACAAAGGCGCTAACGGCCAGCCTGCGCATTGCCACAGCCCTCGGGCGACGATAACGGGGTTGATACGACCGCCGAGCCCGAAGCGCGTTCGAGAGGACGACGTGGTGACTTCCGAAGTCTGCGAGGAGCGGTGCGAGGACGTCGGCACCCAACTATTGTGACGCGCGCGCCCCGATTTGACGGCTGTCGCAATTCACAGGGTGCCCGGCGGCCGGAACGCGGGGACGGGCTGGGGTCGATCTGCACAACGGCCTTTGGAGAAGCCTGCGAGAGTCCCTAAGAAGATCCCCTGAGACTCTGCGGCTCGGCAGGTCAATATCCTGCCAGGATGAAACGCACGAGCTGGCTCGCGAATCGGAGTCTAGGAATTACTCGGGCCCAGCTTCGGTCCGTTCGCACTACCGTCTCGTCCACCAGCAAATACAGCGACGTAGAACAGCCGCAAATTCCGTGGATGATGGCCCAAAGGATCGAGTGCCACTGGGACCACGAAATCGTGATCGAGAGGGGCGCTGCCGAAGCCGATTCCGGTGGATGCGGCCGCATCAGCTTTGCTCATGCCGCTGAGGATACGCGAACGCGCGACTTTCGATAACTGCCGACAGCAGCTCCTCGCGGCGAGTGCCTGGTTCGTCAGTGTTTGGCGAACACCGACCTCTTGCCATCTTTCGTGAACGCCATCGTCGTGAACGGCTGCCTGACGATCCTGCTCCATCCCGGTGACCCGAGCGGCGGCATGCCGGCCACGGCAATCGCCGGCGATCGCCGGTTTTCTTCATCAGCATGCGGAGGATGTCTTCCGCTCGGCACATGTCCCTCGACGATGCAGCCGCCGACCGTAGCGGTATGGCACGACGTCAGATCGCCCGGCACGCCCGACTGGATCGCAATCACGCCGAGTTGTGGTCGCTGACGTTGTTGGCTTCCACCTGAAAGCCTCGCGCCCGGACATTGCTCAATCCAGGCGCTGCAGCACCCTCACGTTGGAGATTTGCCGAGACCACCATCGAGGAGCGGCGGGTTTGGCTTGGCAGCGCCGCCGACCGCCGCCCGCCCGGGGCCGATCGCCCGGCGCTCCGGGCCGAGGTTGCGACAAGGCCGACGGCGGTCACCAGAAGAGCCGCGCCGGCAGGCGAAGACAAACGCGTGCGCCTGTTAGTGGTCGCGGGGATTTCGTTGATGGTAGCGGATAAGTCCGCGGAGTCCCGCAAAAAGACAACCTCATCAAAGGGTGGATCGAACCGTATCGGTGCGGGTCGGTGACTGACATCGCAACCAACGACATTTTTGGGCGCCCGGAAAGAACGCGACTGCCGCCCGATGCCGCCACTGCATACCCCAAACTCATCATGGCACCTGGACCCGCTGGTGTGTGCGCCATCCGTGCGCCATCGCAGGAGTCACGACGCGGCTCGGCACACTCGCCAGCGCGCGTCGGATTGGTGGCCGTCATCAAGTCGAGCTGGCGCGCCGCGGGCTGCGCTGTCGTCCCCGGATCACCTCTGACGGCGCCCTCTTCCGCCCAAGCGTCGGGATCGCGCTGGCGACGTCGACGCTGGCTGTCGATGTTGCGGCGCGCGACCGGATCCAGCGCGGTCAGCACGGGCGGGAGTGCTGCGCTGGGAGGGCGCGGCGGCCGTCGACCGATCGCCATCACGTCAGTCAGCGCAGCCGGGCGCGGCACCGGTCAGCTTCGATTTTCGCGTGCTGGGCCAATCCGACAGTCTCGCCAGGCAAGGCGCCATCACCGTCAGCGATCAGCGACTCGAAATCAACCAGGGTGCCGCCCCTGCCGCGTGACCGCTCGGGACGTCCGCCTGACACGCTCGGCGCTGACGGCGGGATGAGACGGTACCCTGCGACCGCGCCGCGTGGCTGCAGCTGGACTGCGTGCACCAGCGCCGCGTCCTGGATCAGCGTGCCGGCTGCCAGCGGCACCCGGCAGCGCGCGGCCTCGCCTTCACGGTGCGGAGGCGAACGCGGGTGCGCCTCGGCGTTCGGGCAGACTCACGGTCGCCGATCGACGCTGATGTCACGATCGCGCAGTCGACGGGCGTGCCGGCGTGTTTCGTACGCGATCAGCGCCGTAGACCCTGGCCGTCGCCGCACACCGGCGGCCCGGGAGCCATCGCCGTCACGCCGCGGTGCGTGGCTGTGGCGTGGTCCGCGCGCGAGCAGCGCCGTCTCTGGATCGCGTCCAGCCAGGGTCGACAGTGGCGCTGGCAGCGGTGGCGTGACGGTTTCGACCGCCATGCCGGAACACGGACGCGGCCCGGTCAGCCGGTATCGGTCGGCATGGCCAGACCGTCACGGTGAATCAGGGCGCGACGGCGCGCCACGGCCGCAGCCACAGCCGCCGCCGCAGCCTCGTGCCAGTGCACGATCCGCCCTGGCGCTGATCAATGGCGGCGAAGCGCCGGCTCCGGCCACGGTCGCATCGGTGCCCCGCTCAAGCCGGGCTGCGACGCGTGGACGAGCACCAGCGCCGCAGCTGGATCAGCGTCAGCATCGGGAGCCAGCGGCAGCGGGGAGCGCCGGACGTGTCGCTCCCTGGTCGCCGGGAATGCCGGTCGCGGCACGGTCGGGCACCGTGAGCGATTGCCGGACGCACGCGTTCACGGTCAATCAGGCCTGCCAACCGCTCGTGCCATTCAATCAGCCCGGCGACTGCCGCGATCGCAGGACTGGCGGAGGCGCCGGCGCCGGCAATCGCCGCGACAGCCACGGCTGGCTGCGCATGGACGTCTACGAGCAACGCGGCGTGGATCTCGCTGACTTCAGGATCGGCGGAGTGCCGGGAACGGCCTCCGCAGCGTTCACCGTCGCGGCCCATGCGGGCGCCAGCCGCGCCGGCACGGCGACGATTTGCCAGCCGAACGCTGACGGTCAATCAGGCCTGCGAGCCGCTCGTACTCGGTCAACCCGTCGAGCGCGCGTCGATAAAGGCGGACGGCGGAAACGGACCGGCCGTGACCGCGACCGCCACGGCCGGCGCTGCTCGTGGACAGCAGAAAGCAATGATGCTCCGGATCACGGTGACCGCCGGCGCGAGCGGCGCTGGCAACGGCGAAGTCGCCTTCAAAGCGTCCAAGAACGGCAGGAGCGCAGCGATACCGGCGACGCTGACCATTGCGGGACAGACCTTCACCGTCGCACACAGGAGAAACGCTGATCCCGTGGCTGCCCACCGCATGATTGCTGGACGAAAGATTCGTTTCGTGCCGATTGTGGCCGTCGCGACCCTTGTCGATGTCCGGGCAACCATCGGCGTTCGCTTCCGCCGAGCAGCTGAGTGATCGATGCTCTCGTTCCCGCTCGACCACCGATCGATTCCGACAGACGACTTCGCGCGTGACGAGCAGGCCGCGGCAGCCACGCGCGATACGATTTCCGCGTCCGCGTTCCTGCAGACTGACGAGGCTGCCCGTGAGTTCCGTCATCGGCGGGTTCACGTATCGTCTGAACCCGCGCCTCGGGAAGCTTGGTCGAGCGGTCGAGCTGGCAAGCTCCGGTCCATTTCTTCACCAGGCGTACGTAACC
>ERZ1370068.6795-contig-5755_pt1 | contig 27706 bp, 36 predicted proteins | sample MGYA00561227_ERZ1370068 | MGnify/ENA primary metagenome ERZ1370068 (study PRJEB38410, sample SAMEA6850437) | metagenome | study: Metagenomic assessment of the ecological functions of the soil: analysis of the soil microbiota associated with the...
AGTTACGTATTGCTTGATCTTTGCCTTCGTAGACCTTCTCTCGCCGAGGTGGCCGTACTGGTCGAACTTGTAGAACGTGCCTTCGTTCGAGACGAAGCCGACGCGGGTGACGCCCAGGCGGTCGAAGATGTACCAGCAATTGCGGTAGACGCGCGAGCCGACGACCTTGGTCTCGTACTGGTGAAGGAAGCCGAGGCGCCGCTTGTCCTTCGGGTTCGCGCCCCAGGCGACGATCTCGCGCCGCTCGGTCCGCTCGGAGGTGCTCTCGGTCGCGGGCTTGTCGTAGTACAGCGACCACTCCTCCTTGTAGCCGAACTGATCGCTGCAGGCGGCGAAGAGCGGAAGGGCCAGGACCAGGCCGAGTCGTTTCATGCTACCTCTTGCGGAATTCGTAGGGGATGGAGAGCTTCTGGATGTCCGGCTCCACCTTGTACTCGACCTTGACGTGCTCCGCGCCCTTGGAGAGCGCGGGGATGTAGTACGACTCTCGGGCGCGCCGAACGAGAGCACGAAGAGCGTCAGCGTGAGCAGGAAGATGATCGTGGCGAACATCAGCGACTGCTTCGCGTAGTACTCGGTGTTGGTCGCGGTCTCCTCGCGGGCGGTCTCGACGAGCGACCCGGCGATCTCGTCGGCCGTGAAGTCCATCCTCGCCCCGCACTTCTGGCAGTAGGCCATCGTGCCGGGGTTCTTGTAATGGCACTTGAGGCAATTCATATAGTCAGGACGTTACTTCGTCTCCATGTACTTCTGAAGTTTGTCGAAATCCTCGGCGAAATCCTTGTCCTTGGCGACGGCGGCGCGGCACTTGTCGACGAACACCGCGGGATTCGAGGGCGGCTTCTTGAACCGCTTGAGGATGACCGCCATGTTCCGGTTGAAGATGTAGTCCTCGGGGTAGAGCCGGAGCGCCTCGATCATCCGCGCCACGGCCTGCTGGTAGAGGCTCTCGTTGTTCTGGTAGCCGCCGCGCCAGGCGAGCGTCCAGGCCCAGTCGTTGTACGCGCGGGCCCGCCGCTCGCGGTTCGCGTCGTCGCCGGGCAGCCGCTGGACGAGCTCGTTGAAGGCCGCGCCCGCCTTGGTGACGTACCGATCCTGAGCGCGGGATCGGCTCGTCCCGGAGCGCGAGCTCCGACTTGATCTGCGCGTCCAGGATGTACTGCCCAGGCGGTCCGAGCCGCTGGTCAGGTCCGTGACGATCTTGGCCAGCTCGTTCAGGTTGCCCGCGCGGCCCCACGCCTGCCCCAGGGCCAGGGAGAACATGATCCACGCCTCCCGGTACGCTTCCTTCTCCTCCCGGAGCTTGATGCCGTTGTAGATCAGGCGCGCCTGGAGGCGGAGGGCGTTGATGTCGGGCGACAGCTTGACGAGGACGTCGTTCGGTCTCGTTCATCTGGGCGAACCGCCGCGCCTCGAGCGACAGCACGTTGGACATCGGCAGGCTCCAGGTCGGCGTGTACTGGTAGCAGGCCATGAAGGCGGCCCGCGCGTTCTCGTCGAACTGGTTGCCGGAGGAGGAGAGCGCCTTGCCCAGGCCCGTGTAGTAGTCGATCAGGCCGTCGCGGGTGATCTGGCCGCGGAAGTCCTTGGACGTCTCCATCGCGGTCTGGACCTTCGTGAAGGTGGCCTGGGCCCGCGTGTAGTAGGCCGGGTTGGAGAGCTTCCGGGCCAGCACGAGATCGCAGTGGCCGACGCCGATCTCCGCCTCGGGCACGCCGGGCGCCTGCTTGAACTCGGCCGCCGCCTCGTTGACCAGCGCCTCGATCTGCTTGGGCTGGGTGACCGTCTCCGCCTCCTTCAGCGCGATGACGCCGAGCCCGATGTGGACCTGCGGGACCTTGTAGCCCTGCATGTCCAGCATCTTGTAGTGCTTGCGGGCGGCGTCGAGGGCGCCCTCGTCGCAGAGCACCTTGGCGAGCAGCTCGCGGGCGCCGTTGTGGCTCGGCCGCCACGACAACGCCGCTTCGAGCGGCTGTTTCACGGCGACCGCCGGGCGGCCTCTGTCGTATTCCTGGTAGCCGTCGACGAGGTTGACCTTGAAGCGCCAGTTGGAGAAGGCGAGCCAGCCGAAGAGGCCCGACAGGAGGACCAGGACGATGGAGATCCCCAGATGAATCAGGGTGGCCGGGGTCCACTCGACCTTCGGGGTGCCTTCGATCTTTTCAATGGCCATAGGGCTTTACCGCAGCTTCCCACGATCGCCCAGTACCCGATCGGCCCCAGCGCGCGGCTGTCCAGCCCTTCGAGGCGCCCCGGTTGTCGCAGAGCGTGAAGATCGTGTTGCGCGGCACGATGATCTCGGCGTAATCCTCGACGACCTTCTTGTCCGTGGTCACGCCGGCCTTTTCGCCGTTCACGAACACGTCGCCCTTGACCATCTTCACGCGGTCGCCCGGCAGGCCCACGACGCGGGCGGTGACCCGGCGCGGGCGCCCTGGAGCCGACGTCGTAGATGTAGGCGACGACGTCGTCCCGGTGGAGCTGTTCCGGGTTGCGGATCTTCGGATCGATCAGCGCGTTCTTTCCGCAGGAACGGCGGGAGTCATTTCCGGACCTTCGACCCGGCTGCAGCCGAAGGTGTTGAAAACCCACACGCCCGTCCAGAGAAGCACGAAGGCGATGAGGATCTTTGACGTAGCGAGTGATGAGCTCGACTGTCATTGGATTTTTCCAGTCTAGTCGGCCCAACTCCCCTGTCAAGAGATTTGACAGGCGCGAAGCGCCGCTCCTATAATCAGAATTGAGTGACGCGATTTTGAATGAGGCGATCAGGTTTATTTTCGATCCTGTTTCTCTTCATCCCGGCCGCGGCCGCGCATTCTCAAAGCGACGACCCCCGCAAGCTGCGTGAGGAGCCTCGTCAAGGCGCGCCTCGAGAACCTGACCCTCAAGCTCCGCCTCGCGCGCGCTCGCGCCGAAGACCGAGGATGAGCTCAAGATCCTCGAGGAGGCGCTCGACGCCGATCTCCCCGAAGTGGTCGCCGCCGCCTTCCGGGAGCTCACCGCGCTGCCCGAGGACCGCCGCAAGGCCGCCGTTCCCGCCGTGCTCCGGCGCATCCCGTCCGCGCGCGACTCGTTCCGCATCGACGCCATCGGCTTCCTCGGCCGCGTCCCGGCGCCGGAAGCCGAGGCCACCGTGCTCAGCTCCGCCGCCGACCCGGCCCCCGCCGTGCGCAAGGCCGTCGCCGGCGCGCTCAAGACGGCCGCCAACGCGGGCGCCGCGGAGACGCTGCTCCTGCTCTTCCGCGACCCCGACCGCGACGTCCGCCGTCGCCGCGCTCGACGCCCTGAGCGTCGGCAAGCGCGAACCCGCGGTCGCCCCGCTCTCCACGGCCCTCGCGACGGAGAAGGACCCGCTGATCCTCGAGAAGACCGTCGACGCGCTGGGCGCCATCGGCAACGCCGCCGCCACCGACGCGCTGGTCGCCCTGCTTTCGACGACGCCCCGCGAGCCGATCCGCTGGTCGTGCATCAACAGCCTGGGCAAGATCGGCGACACCCGCGCGGGACCGCGGCTGCTGTCGTTCATGGACGCGGCCCAGCCGCTCGACATCCGGCAGGTGACGATCGAGTCGCTCGGCAAGCTGAAGGAGACGTCGGCCCTGCCGCGGCTCGCCGAGACGCTGCGCAAGGATCCGGAGGAGAAGCTCCGGCAGGCGGCCGCCACGGCGTTCGGCCTGATGGCCGGCGCGGGCGCGATCGAGGAGACGCTCCTCCCCGCCTATCTGGCCGAGGCCTCGACTCGGTCCGCCGGGCGGTCTGGGGCTCGATGCTCCGCTCGCGGGCGACGCGTTCGTCGCCAACGAAAAGCTCGCGCTGGCCTTCCTCTCGGCGGCCCGGAAGAGCGAGGCGGACCAGATCTGCGCCCGCCTCCACGGGCTCAAGCCCGAAGGCGAGCTCCGGGCCCGGCGGCTGACGCTCGAGGAGGCGGTCGCCCGGTCGTTCTTCGACGCCGGGGACTTCAAGACGGCGCTGCCCCACTTCAAGCAGCTCGCCGCCCTCGCGCCCGAGCGGGCCGACGCCCACCGGCGCCTCGCCGCCTGCCAGCGGGAGCTCAAGGATTTCGAAGGCTGCCTCCGGACGCTGTCCGAGCTGAAGGATCCGGAGCCGCTGATCGACGAGGCGTCGGCCCAGCTCCTGACGGCCCCTCGGACGAGCGCCGGAAGCAGCTCGAGGCGATGATCCGGTCCGGCGCACGGTGCGGCTGGTCGAGCCGCTCGGCGGCAAGGACGACGCCGCCCGGAAGGCGAGCTCGACGCGCTGCGCCGCCTGGGCCGCAGAGTGCTCCCGGCGCTGATCGCCGAACTGGAAGAGGGTCCCAAGTCGCCCGGCGCTCGTCCTGGAAGCCGGCAACGCCGTCACGGGCATCCCGAACGATCCCGCGGCGACACACGGCTGCCAAACCAAGGCCGCGGCCATGGACCTGGTCGGGAACAAATAACAGCACACAGCACTCAGCCGGAGACTTCCTCCCCCGAGGGGGGACGCTGACCCGCTAACGACAACGGGCGCAGCAGCCCGAAACTCGATGGTTGGTCCTGGTTCGTCGTAGGAGGGCGGGACCCGCCACCTCCGGAGCGCAATCCCGCAAGACGGGCGACGAGTGCTCATCTGTCCTGTGTGCTGGTGCTGCGGCCTAGCCGCAACCTTTTGCTTGATCTCTCGCTCTCCGGTTGTTATGATTCTGCACTCTGAACTTGATTGACCTTAGGAGTCGATATGGCCGTCACGCCGGATAGAAAGAAGACCGTGATCACTGAAAGCGCCACCCACAAGGGCGATACCGGTTCGCCCGAGGTCCAGGTGGCGCTCATCACCGAACGCATCAACTACCTGACGGAGCACCTGAAGGTCCACAAGAAGGATTTCACGTCGCGCCGCGGCCTGCTCATGATGGTCGGCCAGCGCGCCCGGCTGCTGAAGTTCCTCCAGTCGACCGACGCGGACCGCTATCAGACGCTCATCAAGCGCCTGGGCATCCGCAGTAAGTAACGAACCGTTGAACGTGTTACGACCCGGAAGACGTTCCGAAACCCGCCTGGGTTCCGGTATGACTTCCGGGTCGTTTGTTTTAATCCCGGCCCCGGAGGCCCGAAGGACGAGACCGGGACGAAAGCCGAAAGACCCACCTGCGGGTGGGCTTCTCGCCTTTCGTCGTTCCCGCCTTCCACCGCCTCCGAGGGTCTTTACCCCATCAAGGAGGCTCCATGTCCCATCCGCAATCTCATCGCGTTGAGGCCGATCTCGGAGACGGCCGAAAATTCGTCTTCGAGTCCGGCTGGATCGCGAAGCAGGTCCAACGGCGCCTGCATGGTCACGCTCGGCGAGACGATGGTCCTCGCCGGCCGCGGTCGCCGGACCCGGCCCGCGAAGGCACCGACTTCTTCCCGCTGACGATCGACTACCGCGAGAAGATGGCCGCCGCCGGCCGCTTCCCCGGCGGCTTCATCAAGCGCGAGGCGCCCGACCACCAAGGAGATCCTGACCTCGCGCCTCTGACCGACCGCCCCTGCGGCCGCTCTGGCCCGACGGCGTACTTCATGGACGTCCAGGTCCAGCTCAACGTCTACTCCGCCGACCAGGTCAACGATCCGGACATCGTCGCGATGAACGCCGCGTCGGCGTCGCTGATGGTCAGCGACCTGCCCCTTCCAGGGCCCGGTCGGCTCGGTCCGCATCGGCCTGATCGGCGGACCGCTTCATCGTCTGCCCGACCGCCGCGGAGGTCAAGGAGAGCCGGCTGGACCTCGTGATCTCGGGCACCAGGACGGCATCATCATGGTCGAGGCGGGCTCGCGCGAGATCTCCGAGGAGAGATGATCGGCGCCTTCGAGGCGGCCCAGGCGCCGATCAAGTCGCTGATCGACGCCGCAGATCAAGCTCAAGGAGCTGCGCCGGCAAGCCGCTCGGCCGAGGTCAAAGGCCACGCCCTTCCCCGAGGCCATCGCGGCGAACGATCCGCGAGAAGTTCCTCGCCGACATGAAGAAGGCCTTCTTCATCAAGATCAAGCGCGACCGCAACAAGGCCTTCAGCGACATCGGCAAGAAGATCTTCGACGAGATGATCCCCAAGGACGCCCGAAGGGCCTGCCGGTCGCCGGCTCGCCCACGAAGGTCGACGTCAGCCGCGCGCATGAGCGCGTGGTCGACGAGCTCGGTCCGCGGCTACGTCATCGGAGAACGTCCGCGCCGACGGCCGCGGCCTCAAGGAGATCCGCCCGATCACGATCCAGCTGGGGCTGCTGCCCCGCACGCACGGCTCGGTGCTCTTCACGCGCGGCGAGACGCAGGCGCTGGTCACGCACCACGCTGGGCACCTCGAGCAACGAGCAGATCGTCGAGGGCCTGGACGAGGAATACTCGCTCCGCTTCATGCTGCACTACAACTTCCCGAACTTCTCGGTCGGCGAAGTGAAGCCCATCCGCGGCCCCGGCCGCCGCGAGATCGGCCACGGCGCGCTCGCCGAGCGGGCGCTCGAAGCCGTCGTCCCCGGCACCGACGAGTTCCCCTACACGATCCGCCTGATCAGCGACATCCTCGAGTCGAACGGCTCGTCGTCGATGGCGTCGGTCTGCGGCGGCTGCCTCGCGATGATGGACGCGGGCGTCCCGGTCAAGGCGCCGGTCGCGGGCATCGCGATGGGCCTCGTCCAGGAGAAGGGCAAGGTCGCGATCCTGACCGACATCCTGGGCTCCGAGGACGCCCACGGCGACATGGACTTCAAGGTCGCCGGGACCGAGAAAGGCATCACGGCGCTCCAGATGGACCTGAAGGCCGCCGGCATCTCGATGGCGATCACGCAAGCAGGCGCTGGCCGGAGGCCAAGGAAGGCCGCCTGTTCATCCTCGGACAAGATGAAGGAAGCCATCGCCGCGCCGCGCACTGGAGATGTCGCCGTACGCTCCGCGCATGGTGCGCATCATGATCCCGTCCGACAAGATCGGCATGCTGATCGGACCCGGAGGCAAGACGATCCGCGAGCTCGAGGCTCGCACCGGCTGCGTCATCGAGATCAACGACGACGATTCGGGCGAGGTCCTGCTGGCCTCGAAGGACAAGGCCGCGCTCGACGCCTGCAAGGCGATCATCGAGGGCATGACCCAGGAGCTCAAGGTCGGCATGATCTATCCGGCCAAGGTCGTCTCGCTGAAGGACTTCGGCGCGTTCTGCGAGATCACGGGCACGGGCCAGGACGGCCTGGTCCACGTCTCGGAGATCACCGACCAGCGCGGCATCCAGGTGGCGGACTACCTGAAGGTCGGCCTGGAGGTCGAGATCAAGATGGTCGCGGCCGATCCCCAGGGCCGCAACCGGTTCTCGATCAAGGCGGCGCGCCAGGAGAAGGGGCTGGGCCCCCTGTCCCCGCCTCGACGGCGGCCTCGCTCCCGCGGCGGGGCGCCCCGGTGCCCGCGGGCGCTCCCCAGGAGCGGCCCCGGAGGCGAACAGCGCTTCCGCGACTCCCGTCCGCCGCGTCCCGGCGGCCCCGGCGGCCCTCGCCCCGGCGGCCCTCCCGGAGCTCGTCCTCCCGGACCTCCTCCCTGGCGCGACAATCCAGGACCTGAAGAGCGATCCGAGGGCCGTCTCCGGAACCGGAGCACGGCCTCTTTTTCTTCCCGGGAGCGTAGTACACAGGCATGACCCTCCTTTCGCTGCTGCGTTCCTTCTCCTGCTCGCCTGCGCGTGGGCCTCACGCTCAGGAGACCCGGCGCCGGTCGACCTGCCGTTCAGAAGGACGTCCTGGTCGCGATGCGCGACGGGACGAAGCTCGCCACCGACGTCTATCTCCCCGAGGGCGCGGGCAAGTTCCCCGTCCTCCTCAGCCGCACGCCGTACGACAAGAACGGCGAGAAAGGCAACGCCGCCTACTTCACGAAGCACGGGTACGTGTTCGTCGCCCAGGACACGCGCGGCCGGCTACAACTCCGAGGGCATCTGGAAGTTCCTCCTCGGACGACGCCCGCGACGGCGAAGCAGTGCATCGACTGGATCGTCCGCCAGCCGTGGTCGCAACGGCAAGGTCGGCATGATGGGGACGTCGTACGTCGGCGGGACCCAGCACGCCGCCGCGCTGCGCCGGCCGGGCGGGCTCGTCACGGTCATCCCGGTCGACGCGGTCTCGAACCCGGGCCGCCAGGGCATGCGCAACGCCGGGCGCGTTCGAGCTGCGGTTCTGGAACTGGATCATGCTCAACACCGCCAAGGGGAGCAAGGCGTCGAAGGATCCCGCGACCCAGAAGCTGCTCCAGGAGATGGCGGACAACCGGCGCGCAAGTACCTGATGAACCTGCCGCTCCGCAGGGGACGACGCCGCTCAAGCTGGCGCCGGAGAACGAGGAGTGGCTCGTCGAGGCGATGCGACCACGGCGGCGAACGACGACTTCTGGAACTTCAACAACAACATCATCGACTACCCGGACCGCTACAAGGACATGCCCGTCTACCTCGTGGGCGGCTGGTACGACTCGTGGGCGGCAACACGACGGCGAACTTCACCGCTCTGACGAAGGCGCTCACAGAGCCCGGTCTACCTGATCATGGGCCCGTGGATCCACGGCCAGCAGGGCAAGCACGCCGCACGGACAGGTCGAGCTTCGGCCCCGACGCGGCGATCGCCGATCCCGCTCGCGTGGCGGCTCGAGTGGTTCGACCACTGGCTCAAGGGCGTCGACAACAAGGTCGGCAAGGAGGCGCCGTTCGCGTCGAAGGTCCGCCTGTTCACGATGGGGTCGGGCGACGGCCACGAGACGCCCGAGGGCTGCTCTACCACGGCGGCTCGTGGCGCGACGAGACCGAATGGCCGCCCGCGAAGTCGAAGCCCACGCCCTACTACTTCCAGCGCGACCGGCGGACTGACGCACGACCGGGTCGAACGTCGACGGAGCAACACGAGCTTCGTCTTCGATCCGAAGAATCCCGGTGCCGACGATCGGCGGCAACATCTCGTCGGGCGACGGGATCCTGCTGCAGGGCGGCTGGGACCAGCGGGGCGGCCCGCATGTCTGGAACTTCCTGGATCCCCTGCCCTCTCCGCGCCGGAACGACGTCGTCGTCTTCCGCACCGAGCCCGCTGGCCGACGACGTCGAGGTCACCGGCGAGATCCAGGTGAAGCTCTGGGCCTCCTCGACGGCGCCCGACACCGACTTCACGGCGAAGCTGATCGACGTCTACCCGCCCTCCGCGGACTTTCCCGGCGGGTTCGACCTCAACATCACGGAGGGGCATCATCCGCGCGCGGTTCCGGGACTCCTGAGCGAGGAGACGCTGATGGAGCCCGGCAACGTCTACACGTTCACGATCAAGCTCTACCCGACCTCGAACATCTTCAGAAGGGCCACCGGGTCCGGGTGGACATCTCGAGCAGCAGCTTCCGCGGTTCGACATCAACCCGAACACGGGGGAACCCTGAACGGCAACCGGCGGTGGGCAACTCGCAACGAACACCCATTTCACGACCAACATCATCTCCCCATATCCTGTTGCCCATCGTGCCCAAGTAAGAACCGAGCAGTACGCCAGGAGGCAGGCAGAGAGGCCCGCCGTCGGCCTTTGCGGGATTGCCGACGGCGGTGGCGGGCGCCGCACCCGGCAACGGGGCGATGGGCACTGGCAGATGAGAACGGGCGCGAAGCGCCAGCGACAAATCTGGTCTTGGTTGCGTGCAGGGCCGGGGCCCCGCTCGAAGCCGATCAACACGAGGGGCTGAGGAGCGACCTCTGCCTGAACCCTGAGTACTGCGTACTGGTTTAGACTCGACTTCGGAGTTCGAGTACATGAGGAGGCATGGTCAGTCCTCTGGGTCGCGTCGTTCTGAAGTGGCTGCCCGTTGCGCTCGGGCTTGCGCGCTGGGGGCTTCGTCGGATATCGGCTGTATCTGAGGGCGATGGGCGGGCTCCCGGGGCGATCCGCGGGACGCCGATCTCGGCGCCGGCGCTCGAGGCAGGTCCCCGAACGACCTCCTCAACCGGCTCGGCGTCGCCATGTCGCTCCGGGATTCCGACGGCCGAGCGGCTGGCGGAGCAGCTGTACGGCGGAGAGGACGTCGTCCCCGGCCTCGCGCGGCTGCTGCTCTGGCTCGATCCGGTCCCGCCGAGCCCATCTTCAACGTCGTCCTGAAGTACTTCAAGCCGCGATCGATGGCGATGGCCGTCATCCACGGGTCTCAAGACCCAGTGGGTGGGCATCGGCCCGGCTCCGCGCAAGCGCGGGATCCTGATCGCCCGGGGCGTCTGCTCCCCTCGAAGGACCTCGAGCCGGCGATCGACCTGAACGCCCTCGTGGGGGCCCGCTTCGATCAGGCGCAGCGGCCGGAACGGCCGCCTCGGCCTGGCGCTCGTCGCGGCGCATCTGAAGCTCGACGGATGGGAACGGCTCGCCCGGGGCGCGCTCTCCCAGGTCCAGGACCTGGAGTCGCGGACGAGCTGATCGAGGCCGTCGCCGACGCGTTCAGGAAAGAGCGCGCGCCGCCCTCCGGTAGGTCACTTCAGCCGCAGGCGAGAGCCGCTGGGTCGGGTCACGCCTCTCTTCCGGGCGATCGCCTCTTCGCGGCGGGCGTCGTCCTCGCGGCCGAGCTCCTCGCTTCGCAGTCGGCGAGCCAGGGGCCTCGCCGTGGCGTAGCTGTCGGCGCCGCCGTCGATCTGCCCCGGAGCAGATCGTCGCGCGCCGCGTCGTGCCGCTTCCTCGACCAGCGCCTGGCGCTCCCCCGCTCGACCGCGTCCGGGAAACGCCTTCAGCTGGGCCGGGCTTTCGGGCTGCGGCGGTGCTGGACGCCGGATCAGGATCCCGCCGCAGATAGCGGCCCCGCCGCCGGGAGGACGATCGCGAATCGCCCGGAGCCGGTCTGCGGACCTTCGCTCGGAACCGCGCGCCGATCGGCGGGTCGACCTCCGCCCGGAGGAGGATGTCCATCCGCTTCCTCGATCGTGAGAAGTGGCGCCACGACGGCGCCCAGAGGGGCGACGTGGCTGAGCCAGGCCACCTGCTCGAGGGCCGCCACATCCGCCGGGCCGCGACGTACGGCGGCGCGCCGTCCTCCGCCGGCACCGTCCGCGCCGCGACACGAGGATCGGCCTCGGCCCCGAACCGGCGCGACACGAACCCGAAGGCGACGCCCCGCAGCAGCACCGCCCAGGTCATCATCGCCGCGAGCAGCGCGCCGGCGCGCGGATCCCGGACGGCGTCGAGCGCCCGTGGTCCCAGCCCGGAGAGGAGCGAGAAGGCGAGCGCGGCGATCAGGTAGAAGAGGGTGATGGCGCTTCCGCGGGCGTGGCGTTGATCTCGTGGACGAGGACGGGCACTCCGAGCTCCTCGGGCGACATTTGGCCCCCGCAGGATCGCCTCCGTGAAGAAGACGTTACCGCCACCGAGCGGACGAGGCCGACGACGAAACGCGTTGGCCATCGTCGACGTCCCGGTGGGGACGATCCACGCTCGCCGGCGCGCGAAAGCCGGCGGTCCGCACATGCGCTCGAGAAGCCGGAGGCGGAGGGCCCCTCTGCTCCAGCGTGACGGGCTCCCAGGATCAACCGAGGCAGCACGGGCAGGAAGACCGCGAGGAGCGCGAGGCTTCCGAGGGCCGGGGATCCAGCCCGCCGCCGGATAGACGAACGCGGTCCGGCGCAGGACGTCGATCCGCTCGAACGCCTCGGGCGAGGCCGAGCATCAGGCGGACCGGCAGGAACGACAGCCCCAGGAACCCCCGGAAGGCAGGCGAACCGGAGGCCGCCGCCGTGGCCTCGGTCCGCGCATTGACGATCGCGCCGGGATCCCGTAGAGCGCCATGAGCGGCAGGAGCGCCAGCAGGGTGCTCGCCAGCGGATCCGCTTCCGCCCCCGGCTCCCAGATCCAGAGCGGGAGGTGGAAGACGAACAGGAGCGCCGCGTAGAGGGCCAGAGCGGCCAGCCGGAGGAGTGAACACGCGCCAGCGGGGGCCGCCGGAGAGGTCGGTCCAGCACCGCCCAGCGGTGAGCGTCGCTGCCAGAACGCGATCGAGCCTTAGGACCGCTCCACGGCGCCAGCCCCGCATCGGCGACGGCACAGGGGCTCGATCCCCATGGGGCAGGACGCGACGAGGAGCAGTCCGGCCAGGTAGTAAAAACGGGCTGCTCATGGGCCCGCCACTCTACCAAACACCCGCGGGTGACAAAAACAAGACGGTACATTTTTGTTCACCCGGCGGATCCCGGAATTCAGGGGGTCGGGTCCCGCGTCTAAGATGTGCGGATGGCCGTGGACGTTGACGGTCCTTATGGGTAGTGATAAGCTACGCCGATAGCCCATCCACGATGCTCGCGAAGGGCAAACTCCCCAAGGGGATGGTGCGCGTACGTTCGAGAAACTCACCGAGCGCGCGCGCAAGGTCATGAGCCTGGCCCGGCAGGAAGCGCAGCGGCTCAACAGCGAGTTCATCGGGACCGAGCACATCCTCCTGGGCATCATCCAGGAAGGCGGCGGCGTCGCCGCCAAGGTCCTGAAGAACCTCAACGTCGACCTAAGCTGCATCCGCCAGGAGATCGAGAAGCTCATCACGCCCTCGACCTCCCCCACCGTGACCCTCGGCCAGCTCCCCTCTCGCCCCGCGCCAAGCGCCGTCATCGAGCTCGCGGGCGAGGCGGCCAGCCAGCTGGGCCACGACGTCATCGGCACCGAGCACCTGCTCCTCGGCCTCCTCAAGGAGAACGAGGGCATCGCCGCCCAGGTCCTGACCAACCTCGGCCTCAAGCTCGACGAAGTCCGCGACATGGTCCTCGAGGTCCTGGGCGCGGACGTAGGCCAGCAGGACGTCGACGACAAGCTCTCCACCAAGACCTCCGAAGTCCAAGACGCCGGCGCTCGACGCGTTCGGCCGCGACCTCATGGAGCTCGCGCAGCGAGCGCAAGCTCGACCCGGTCATCGGCCGCCGCAAGGAGATCGAGCGCGTCATGCAGATCCTCTCGCGCCGCACGAAGAACAACCCCGTGCTGCTCGGCGAGGCGGGCGTCGGCAAGACCGCCATCGTCGAAGGCCTCGCGCAGGACATCATCAACGGCAACGTCCCCGAGGTGCTGCAAGGAGCAAGCGGATCGTCGTCCTCGACCTCGCGCTCATGGTCGCCGGCACCAAGTACCGCGGCCAGTTCGAGGAGCGCATCAAGGCCGTCATGAACGAGGTCCGCCGCGCCAAGAACATCATCCTCTTCATCGACGAGCTCGCACACCCTGGTCGGCGCCGGCGGCGCGGAAGGCGCGATCGACGCCGCCAACGTGCTCAAGCCGTCGCTCTCGCGCGGCGAGATCCAGTGCATCGGCGCGACCACGCTCGACGAGTACCGCAAGCACATCGAGAAGGACGGCGCCCTCGAGCGCCGCTTCCAGACGATCGTCGTCGAGCCGCCGAGCCGCGACGAGAGCCTCGAGATCATGAAGGGCCTGCGCGACAAGTACGAGGCCCACCACCGCGTCCGCTACACGGACGAGGCGCTGGAGGCCTGCGTCGACCTCTCGAACCGCTACATCAACGGCCGCTTCCTCCCCGACAAGGCGATCGACGTGATGGACGAGGCGGGCGCCCGGGTGCGCCTCCAGTCCATGGTCTCGCCCCCGAACATCAAGGAGCTCGAGGAGGGAGATCAAGAAGCTCGAGAAGGAGAAGGACGAGGCGATCATCGCTGCAGGAGTTCGAGCGGGCCGCGCAGATGCGCGACCGCGCGATGCAGCTCAAGAAGAACAAGGAGAAGATCCTCGCCGAGTGGCGCGAGCAGAACAAGGAGTTCGACGGCGTCGTCGACGCCGAGGTCATCTCCCAGACCGTGTCGATGATGACCGGCATCCCGCTGACGCGGATCGAGAAGAAGGAGGCCGAGCGGCTCCTCAACCTCGAGGACGAGCTCCACAAGATCGTGGTCAGCCAGAACGAGGCGGTCAGCGCCGTGTCGCGCGCCATCCGGCGCAGCTCGCGCCGGGCCTCAAGGACCCGCGCCGGCCGATCGGCTCGTTCATCTTCCTCGGACCCACGGGCGTCGGCAAGACGCTGATGCGCCAAGGCGCTCGCCGAAGTCATGTTCGGCGAGGAGAACGCGCTCATCACGATCGACATGTCCGAGTACATGGAGAAGCACAACGTGTCGCGCCTGATCGGCGCGCCGCCCGGATACGTCGGCTACGAGGAAGGCGGCCACCTGACCGAGAAGATCCGCCGCCGCCGCTACGTCGGTGGTGCTCTTCGACGAAATCGAGAAGGCGCACAGCGACGTCTTCAACATGCTCCTCCAGATCATGGAAGAGGGCCGGCTGACGGACAGCTTCGGCCGCAACATCGACTTCAAGAACTCGATCCTGATCATGACGTCGAACATCGGCGCGACGCTGCTCGAAGAACCAGACGACGCTGGGCTTCAAGAAGGTGTCCGTCGACGGCGACGCTACAACGCGATGAAGGAGACTGCTCTCGAAGGAAGTCGAGAAGCACTTCCGGCCGGAGTTCATCAACCGCCTGGACGAGCTGATCGTGTTCCGCCCGCTGATCCGGACGGACCTGGAGTCGATCATCCACCTGGAGATGAAGGCGGTCGAGGCGCGCGCGTCGCCAAGAAGGGCGTGCAGGATCTCGCTCACGGCGGAGGCGCTGGGCTACCTGATCGACCAGGGCTTCAACCCGGACTCCCGGCGCCCGTCCCCTCAAGCGCGCGATCGAGCGGCTCGTCGAGGACCCGCTGAGCGAAGGGCTGCTGCGCGGCGAGTTCAAGGACGCCAAGCACATCCACATCAGCCTGAAGGACAAGCACCTGCTCTTCGAGCCGCATGGAGACGCGGCGGCGACAAGAAGGAGGTCGGCGCGGGCTCGGAGGGATCCAAGAAGACCTAAGCGACCTGAATTCAAAGAGCCGCAGGGAGTGACCTCCTTGCGGCTTTTTTTTGTTCAGCAGCCGTCGGGTCCCGGCGCGAGGTCGAGCATCGTCGCGCACGCGCTTCCGAGCCCGTCGACGCTGAAGGGCTTCTGGAGTGACCGCGGCGCCCGGGGAGTCGAGCTCCATGCTGGTCGGGGGTGCCGGACATGAAGAGGAGCCGGGTCTCGGGATGGGAGCGGCGGACGAGCCCGGCGAGCTCGGGGCCGCTCATCGCCTTCATGACGAGGTCGGCGAGCAGAAGGTGGATCGGTTCCGCCCGGTCCTCGGCGATGCTCAACGGCCTCGGCGGAGTCCTTCGCCACGAGAGGACCGTGTAGCCGCGGACTCGAGGACCGCCTTCGTCAGCCGCCGGACCGTCTCCAGATCCCCGGCGATCAGGACCGTCTCCCGCCCGGGCGGCGCATCGGCGTCCGCGGCGGAGGGGCGAGCTCCAGGGAACGGGCGGCGCGCGGCAGGTAGATCCGGAAGGTCGTCCCCCAGCCCACCTCGCTGGAGACCTGGTCGAGCTGCCGCACTGCTGGACGATGCCCAGCACGGTGGACAGCCCGAGGCCGGCCCCCTTCCCGCGCCTTTCGTCGAGAAGAACGGCTCGAAGAGATGGACCTTCACCTCGGTGGGATCCCGGCGCCGGTGTCCGACACGAGCAGCAGGGCGTGCGGCCCGGGACGCGTGCCGGGATGGGCTCCGCGGCCGCCGCGTCGAGGTGTGACGTTGGCGGTTTCGAGAATGACCCTGCCGCCCCGCGGCATGGCGTCGCGGGCGTTCACGGGCCAGGTTCACGAGGACCTGCTCTGATCTGTCCGGCGTCGGCGTTGACGGGGTGGAGCCCGGCGACAGGCGGAGCTCGACCTGACGCCTCGCCGACGAGCCGGCCGAGCATCGGGACGAGACGCCTGGAGGATGAGGTTGAGGTCGAGGGTGGTGGGCTGGAGGATCTGGCGGCGGCTGAAGGCCAGGAGCTGGCGGGTGAGGCCGGCCGCCCGCTTGCCCGCGTTGAAGATCTCCTCCGACGTCGCGCCGCCGCGCAGTCGTCGGCGGCCATCTGAGCCCAGCAGCAGCTCCGAGTAGCCGGTGATCACGGTGAGCAGGTTGTTGAAGTCGTGGGCCACGCCGCCCGCGAGGCGGCCGATCGCCTCCATCTTCTGGGCCTGGATGAGCTGGGTCTCGAGCTCCCGGGCCCGCTCCCGGTCCCGGGCGGCCTCGAGCGCGCGGCGGACCGCCGCCGGGATCCGGGACAGGCGGTGCTTCAGGATGTAGTCCGTCGCCCCCGCTTCAGGGCCTCGACCGCGGTCTCTCCCCCACGCTCCCCGAGACGAGGATGAAGGGAATCTCCGCGTTCTTCTTCCGGACGGACGCCAGCACTTCCAGTCCGTTGCCGCGCTGAAGGTTGTAGCCGGAGATGACGAGATCGAACCGCTCGCGGTCGAGCATCGACTCGCACTCCCGGGAGCCCGCGACCACGACGGTTCTTCGGCGTCGATGCCGCCGCGGCGGAGATTCTGCCGGGACCAGGTCGACGTCGACGGGATTGTCTTCGACGTGGAGGATGCGGACGTTGAGGGCGGCAGGGTCAGACGGATGATTCGAGGGTTCGATTCCGGACTGGGAGGCAATCCCGCCATGCGTACGATCCCGGTAGTGGCCCAAAACCCGATCCAGACCCACCTCCCGGTCGTCCCGCGGCCTGCCGACCGCCCATACCGTCAGCAGCGTAGCATGGGGGCTTGCGGCCCGCAAGAAGGGTCGGCGCTGGTCTTCTGAGGTTTTCCGGAAATTGACCCTGCGCCTACAGGCGCGTGATCTTCTCGCGGAGGGCGTATCGGACGAGGCCGTGACGAGGTCGTAGATGTGGAGCCGTTCCATGACCTGGGACCGGTGGGTTCCACCGTCTTCGCGCTGATGCCCAGGAGCCGGGCGATCTTCTCTTGACGCCGCTGCCCTCGGAGGCAGCTTCAGCACTTCGAGCTGGCGGGAGTGAGCGGTGAGGAACCCCGGGTGCCGCGCGACGATCTCAGCCGGCGGGTGCGCGCGCCTTCCGCCAGCGCGCGTCCGCTCCGTCGGAGCGACCTTCCTGGACCGTTTTGAGCATCCGCTCGAGGTCCCGCACGGTCGCGCTCTTCGAGAGGATCCCCGCCGCCCCGGAGTCGATCGCGCGAGACTCGAGCTTCGCGTCGCCGTTCTGTCACCAGGATTGATCCGGGAATCGGGGCTCGACGTCAGGATCTCGTCCGATCGCCTCGAGGACGCCGATCTCGGCGAGGTCGGATTCGAGGAGCACCACCGAGGGGTGGTGGCTTTTCGACAGGCTCAGCCGCTTCACGGCCGCTGCCCGTGTCGGCGACGACCTTGACGCCGTCGACCGTTTCGAAGCAGACAGCGGAGCCCGGCCCTGAAGAGGGAGTGCTCCGTGGCTAAGCACAAGGCGGAGCGTCCTCATGGAGTACTCCGCACCAACAACGGAGATGTTGCGCGCTCTCTCATTCTATCCCGGCTTCGGCAGTATGCGAAGCAGAAACAGCCCGTTCAATCAGGGGTTTCCTGAGGCTTAGAACCTGAATTCGGGGATGGTGGGTGGTGGACCCCTGACATACTGCACTTCGAAGAATCTCGAGGGCGCCCCTGCGACTTGGTCGGCAGCGGGCGATCGAAGCCCGTCCCCGGTGCTCAATATGATAACTCTTTTTGACCCCGCGTCATCCCTCCCCGTGGGACGGCGTTGACTTTTTCGCCCTGCGCCTATAATGGCTCCTCCCGCGCAGGCGGCGGGAAACTCCTCCCGCCTGCGCGCGTTTCATATGGACTTCGCGCACCCGGTTCGACCCCAGCGGAAGCCGAGGCCCGCCTCTACAAGCACTGGGAGCAGGCGGGGCTCTTCACGCGCCGACCCCGCTTCCGGCCAGCGAGCCGTTCACGATCGGTCATCCCGCCGCCCAACGTCACGGGCGTGCTCCACATGGGCCACGCGCTCAACAACACCCTCCAGGACATCCTCGCCCGGGTGAAGCGGATGGAGGGCATTCGAGGTGCCTCTGGATCGCCGGGCACCGACCACGCCGGCATCGCCACCCAGACGGTGGTGGAGAAGGAGCTCCTCAAGAGCGAGAAGAAGTCCCGCTGGGACCTCGGCCGCGAGGAGTTCCTCAAGCGCGTCTGGCAGTGGAAGGAACAGTACGGCAACACCATCCTCAACCAGCTCCGCCGCCTCGGCTGCAGCTGCGACTGGTCCCGCGTGCGCTTCACGATGGACGACGGCTACTCCGCGCCATCCGCACGGTCGTTCGTGTCGCTCTTCAAGAAGGAGCTCATCTACCGGGGACTGCGGATCGTCCAACTGGTGCCCGGCTGACAAGACCGCGCTTTCCGACCTCGAGGTGGAGTCTCCCGAGGACGCCCCGCCCGGCAAGCTCTGGCACATCAGCTACCCCGTGAAGGGCGAGCCCGGGCGCTTCCTCACGGTGGCGACGACGCGTCCCGAGACGATGCTCGGCGACACGGCCGTGGCCGTCCATCCCGAGGACCCGCGCTACAAGGCGCTCATCGGAAGACGGTCGATCCTCCCGCTCCTGAACCGCGAGATCCCCGTGATCGGCGACGCGATCCTGGTCGATCCCAAGTTCGGCACGCGGCGTGGTGAAGGTGACGCCCGCCCACGACCAGAACGACTTCGAGTGCGGCCAGCGGAACAAGCTCCCGGCGATCATCATCATGGACGAGAGTGCCGTCATCAACGAGAACGGCGGCCCCTACACAGGGCCTCGACCGCTACGAGGCGCGCAAGAAGATCGTGGCCGACCTGGAGGCCCAGGGCCTGCTCGTCAAGACCGAGGACCACAACGTGCCGGCCGGAACCTGCTACCGCTGCGGCACCGTGGTCGAGCCCTACCTGTCCGAGCAGTGGTTCGTGCTCGATGAAGCCCCTGGCGGCGCCCGCGATCGCGGCCGTGAAGCGCAAGGACGTCGTGCGCTTCCACCCCGAGCGCTGGTCGAAGCTCTACCTCGACTGGATGGAGAACATCCGCGACTGGTGCATCTCCCGCCAGATCTGGTGGGGCCACCGCATCCCGGTCTGGTACTGCGCCCAGCAAGCACGCGATCGCGTCCGTCGGAGGATCCGACGTCGTGCCCCGAGTGCGGCGCGACGGAGCTCCGGCAGGACCACGGACGTTCTCGACACGTGGTTCTCGAGCGCCCTCTGGCCCTTCGCCACGCTGGGCTGGCCCGACGAGACCGCCGAGCTCGAGAAGTTCTATCCCACCCAGGTGCTCGTCACCAGCCGCGACATCATCAACCTCTGGGTCGCCCGGATGATCGTGTCGGGCTTCGAGTTCCGCGGCGAGAAGCCGTTCACGGACGTGATCATCCACGCGACGATCATGGACGACGAAGGCAAGCGGATGTCGAAGTCGAAGGGCACCGGCGTCGACCCGCTGGAGCTGATCGACGCCTACGGCGCCGACGCGCTGCGCTTCGCCCTCGCGTGGCTCACCACGCGGCACCCAGGACCTCAAGTTCGGGAAGAAGTTCTCAAGCTGCGCGTCGAGATGGCGCGCAACTTCGTGACGAAGCTCTGGAACGCCGCCCGCTACGCCGCGGAGATGATCGGCGACGCCCCCGCCCGGATCCCGGCGGACGGCCTCACCGAGGAGGACCATTGGATCCTCAGCCGCCTCTCCACCACCGTGGAGGCGTGACCGCGGCCGTGGACCGCTACGAGTTCGGCGAGGCCGCGCAGCACCTCTACAAGTTCGTCTGGGACGACTTCTGCGCGTGGTACCTGGAGCTCTCGAAGCGCCGCGGCGACGAGCCCGCGGCGCGTGGGACAGCCTCGCCTACGTGCTCGACACCGACGCTGCGGCTCATGCACCCGTTCACGCCGTTCTTCACGGAGGAGATCTGGCAGAAGCTCGGGCGCAAGCAGTCGATCATGACCGCCGCCTGGCCCAGAGCCGGACGAGCGCTCCGCAATCCGGCCCTCGAGAAGCGGATGGAGCTGGTGTTCGAGGCCGTGGGCGTGGTGCGCGAGATGCGCAACCGCAACGCGATCGCCCCGAAGGTGACGCTCGCCGCGGTCATCTCCGCAAGGACGAGGCCGCCGCGGCGCTGCTCAAGGCGGGCGCGCGAGATCATCCGCGACCAGGCCAACCTGGACGAGCTCTCGGTCGGCGTGAACCTGGCGAAGCCGCGGTTCTCCGGCGACCGGCGCCTCCACCGCCTTCACGGTCTACGTGCCGCTCGAGGGCAAGATCGACAAGAAGGCGGAGGTCGACCGGACGAGGAAGGAGCTCGAGAAGACGCGCGGAGCAGATCGTGCAGGCGGAGAAGCAGCTTTCGAACGAGGAGTTCCGGAAGCGGAAGCCCGACCTCGCCCGGGAGATCGAGGAGAAGCTCGCCGCGCTCCGGGTCGAAGCTCACCGGAGCTCGAGGCTCCACCTCAAGTGAGCTGAGACATGAAGATTGGAGACCTCCTCAAGGAGGGCAGATCGCCACGGGCTTCCAGGCCCGCGACAAGTGGGAAGGCGATCACGCAAGCTCGTCGACCTGCTCATCTCCCAGGGACGGCTGAAGGCCGACCAGCGGGAATCGGTCTACGGCGCCCTCGCCGCCCGCGGAGAATATCGCCTCGACCGGCATGGAGCACGGCGTGGCGATCCCCACGCGAGCGTCGACGGCGTCGACGACGCGCTGCACGGCGCTGGCGATCGCGCCCGACGGCATCCCCTTCCAGTCGGCCGACAGCCGGCCGGCGCGCATCGTCATCCTCCTCGTGATCCCCCCGCAGGGCGGTCCAGAAGCACATCCGGACGCTCGCGGGGATCAGCGCGGCTGCTGCAGTACGAGGAGATGAGGGACGCGCTGACGCGGGCGAGAAGCGCCCGGGAAGCTCTTCAGGTGATCAGGGAAGAGGAGCAGAAGGACACTGGTCGTGGGCGGTCTGGCCCCTCTGCCGCGGCTGGTGAGCCGATCGAGGTCCTTCGGCGGCGAGCGCCCGGCGCAGGTCTCCGGTGGTCGGCGCTCCCGGCGTGCGGACCGCCTCGAGGCCCGCCGGCGAACTTCGCGTAGGATCGGCGCGCTCCGGCGTCCGCCGTTCGGCGTGGCCTTCAGGACCCCCTTCAGCATCCCTTCGATCTGCTGCGCCGAGTCGCCGGCGTGGACGAACTCGGCATCCCGAGCTCGAACGGGCCTTCCACGGGGTTCAGTCCCGAGCCACCGCAGCTCGGCCTTGAGGTGAAGGTCGGGACCGTCGGCGGAGCCGGCCGAGGATGAGCGACGATCGGTCTGCCGCACCGGGAAGGCGGACGGGCTGAGGATGCGGCACCCGCCGAGGTTCAGGTCGCGGATGCGGCCCACGGCCCGATCCCGCGAGCCGTGGATTTCACACCAGAGGTCGACCTTGACGCAGGCCTTGCGGGCCTGAAGCTGTCGCCCCCGTACGCCTTCCCCATCCGGGTCGGTCTGCCCATGTCGGTTTCCTTATTCCCCAATACACGGTTCGCGGTAGGCGCAACGCGGAAGAAAAATGCATTCTGTGCCCAATTATGAGGCGCGGGTTATGCAGCACGGGGCCTACTGCGTGAACTGGGTCTTGTAGAGCGAGGCGTAGACGCCGCCGCGGGACAGGAGCTCGTCGTGCTTGCCCTCCTCCACCAGGCGGCCCTGGTCGAGGACGACGATGCGGTCGGCGTTCTTGATCGTCGAGAGGCGGTGGGCGATCACGAGACGTGATGCGATGGTCGGACCGGAGGAGGTTGTCCGGGCGCTTCCTGCACTGCTCGCTCGCTCTCCGCGTCGAGCGCGCTCGTCGCCTCGTCGAGGATGAGGATCGACGGATCGCGGAGCATGGCGCGGGCGATCGCGATCCGCTGGCGCTGGCCGCCGGACAGCTTCGCGCCGCGCTCCCCACGACGGTGCCGTAGCCCTTCTCGAGCCCGCGCGATGAACTCGTGGATGTGGGCCGCCTGCGCGGCCGACTCGACCTCAGGCTGCGTCGCGTCCGCCGGCCGTAGCGGATGTTCTCTCCGATCGACGTGTTGAACAGGAAGGTCGCCTGGGTGACCACCGCGACATGGGAGAGGAGGGACGAGCGGCGGACTTTCTTGAGCTCGATCCCGCTGACCCGGAGCTCCCCTCCCCTGCGGATCGTAGAACCGGCAGAGCAGGTCGTAGAGCGTGGTCTTCCCCGCGCCGCTCGGGCCGACGACGGCGATCACCTCCCCGGGCTTCACGGCTAGGCTGACCCCCTGCAGGACCGGCACGGAGTTGTAGGAGAAGGTCACCCCGGAACTCGATGGAGGTGACCTTGGGAAGCTCTTCCCCGGTGTCGTGCTCGGTCTCTCGGGGCTGGTCGAGCAGCTGGAAGACCCGCTCGACGGACGCGGAGGTCTCCACCACCGCGGCTGTAGGACTTCGACACTCTCCCGCACCGACGAATTGATCATCGCGATGGTGAGCGCGAAGAACGCCAGCTGGCCCGCGGTCAGGTCCCCGCTGGCCATCATCTGATGGCCTCCCACGAGGACGATCGCGATGCCGGCGCCCATGAACAGCGAATTCAGGTTCTCGCCGATCGCCTTCCGGCCGAGGGCCGTCATGACGCGGCGGAAGTAGTTCTCGTTGTGCGCCTTGAACTCGGAGACCTGCTGGGCCTCCGTGTTGAACGCCTTGACGATCTTGATCCCGCTGAACGTCTGGATCATCGTGCCGGTCATGTCTCCAGGTGTTCGAGGCTCTTCTTCCGCGCCTTGCGCATCTTCCGGGCGAGCTTCGCCAGGATGAAGGCATAGATCGGGAAGAAGCAGAGCGCCATGAGCGCCAGCTTCCAGTTCGTGTAGACGACGGCGATCACCGCCCAGGTGATCATGAGGGGATGGACGATGCCGTCGTCGAACAGGAGATTCGCCGCGAACTCCGTGCCGGGCCACGTCGTTCGTCATCCGCGACACCAGGTCGCCCGACTTCCGGTCGTAGTGGTAGCGGAGCGGCAGGTAGGCCAGGTTGTCCGCGACGTCGTTGCGGAAATCGGCGACGAGCCGGTTCGTCAGCCAGTTGGTCAGGTAGTCGCGGAGCGTGCCGAACACGAACATGACGACCGAGAGCACGACGGCCAGCGTGACGATGGTCGTGATGCTCCACTCGTCAGGCCGGAAGATCTGTCGAGCCCGGTCCGCCACGAGGCTCCTGACCTCCTTCGGCGTCTCGACCTTCGGGGTCTTGTCCGACTTCCCTACCTTCTGGAGGAGTCGATGACCGGCTTGATCCGGAAGCCCTGGACGGTCTTGGCGCCGGTCGCGATCAGGACGACGACAGATCGTGACGAGGATCCGCGACTTGTACGGCTTCGCCCGCTTGAGGAAGCGGAGGGTGATGCCGAGGACGTCGGCCGACTTCGGGAGGGCGTCCGGCTTGTCCGCGGTCGGCGCCGCCGCCCCGATGGGGTTCATCTGCGCGTACTGCTCCAACTGCTTCCGGTAGACCTCGTACCGCTGCTTCGTCTCCTCGAAGGTGTCGCCGCCGAACTTCGCGAGGAAGACGCGGGCGATCTCGAAGGCGACGACCGCCTGGCCGATCACGCTCGCCGCGGGGACCACGCACACGTCGGAGCGCTCGTACAGCGCCGCCGCCTGCTCCTTCGACGCCAGGTCGACGGTCTGCATCGGCTTGCGGAGCGTCGAGATCGGCTTGCACGCCGCGCGCACGACGACGGGCTGGCCGTTCGTCATGCCGCCCTCGATGCCGCCCGCGTTGTTGCGCGACCGGGCGATCTTCCGCCCTCGCCCAGGACGATCTCGTCGTGCATCTGGGAGCCGCTCCGCCGCGCCGCCTCGAAGCCCAGGCCGACCTCGACGGCCTTCACCGTCTGGACGGACATCAGGGCGCGCGGCGAGGAGGCCGTCGAGCTTGTCCTCCCATCCGGCGTGGGTGCCCATCCCGGGCGGCGCGTTGAAGACCCGCACCTCGAAGATGCCCCCGAGCGTGTCGCCCGCGAGCTTGACCTCGTCCACCTTCGCCCGGAGCTTCTCGTCGAGGTCCTTGTCGAGCGTGTAGAACATCGACTCCTCGCGGACGCGGACGAGGTCGTCGGGGGCGTCGATGCGCGTCGGGCTGGTGATGCCGCCGATCTCGACGACGTACCCCAGGACGCGGATCCCGAAGTTCGAGAGGAACGAGTTGGCCAGCGCGCCGGCGGCGACCCGGGCGGCCGTCTCGCGGGCGCTCGACCGCTCGGCCACGTCGCGGGCGTCGCTGGTGCCGAACTTCATGGCGCCGGCGAGGTCGGCGTGGCCGGGCCGGGGCCGGGTGATCGGATTGAGCTCTCGGTGTTCTGGACCCGGTTCATGATCTGGAGCGTGAGGATGCTGCCGAGGGTATGTCCCTGCGCATCCCGGTGACGATCTCCGCCTCGTCCTTCTCGAGCTTCATCGCGGGCGCCGCGGCCAGTAGCCTGCCCTGGCGGCGGGAGAAGCTCGGCGTTGATCGTCTCGGCCTCCAGGGGCTGCCGTACGGGAGGCCCTCGATGGAGGTGACGAGGCACTTCCGTGCGACTCGCCCGGCGGTCGTATAGCGCAGCATGGAGGCGGGAATTATAGATTGGTCGCAGGATTCAGGCAATGCCCCAATCCGCATAAATCAAACCGTGTGTTGATTGCGGTGTCACCGTTTGTTATTGATTCTATTTAATGGGCCGGATAGATTCAGGGACTATCTCCGTTCTCGAGGTGTCGGATTGATGGGTTTGGAGCGGGTCATGAGAGCATTCTGCACCCTTGTCCTCGCGGGCCTGACGGCCCTCCCCTGCCGGCGCAGCAGTCAAAGGAACCTACGAGCCTCCCGACCGGGAGCCCACCCCCGAAGAAACCCTCATCCTCGAATACCTGAACCGCTTCCGCGCCGACCCCGTGGCCGAAGCGGACCTCATCGCGCCCCCGGCCGCAAGGGCGAGGGCGTCGACTGGAAGATGTTCCACGACGAGATGAAGCAGCTCAAGCCGATGCCGCCGATGGTCATGCAACCTCGACCTCCTCGACGCGGCCCGCAAGCACAGCTACTACATGATCCTCAACGGCCTCACCCACGACGAGGTCCCGGGCAAGGCCGGGATTCTACGGCGCGGGCCCGGCCGACCGCATCAAGCAGTCGGGCTTCAAGGGCGGCGGCTGGGCGGAGAACGCCTTCGCCGGCTCGGGCGGCCCCTGCGACAGCCACCAGGGCTTCATCGTCGACGCCGGCGCCGGGCCCGGCGGCATGCAGCCCACCCGCGGCCACCGCAAGAACATGATGAGCGGCCACCGCGAGATCGGCCCCGGCGGCGTTCCCAACGGCCGCGGCCTCTCCGTCACCCACGATTTCGGCTCGCGCGACCTCCCGCATGGCCGGCGGCGTGGTCTACATCGACGCCAACGGCAACAACTTCTACGACATCGGCGAAGGCGTCGGCCAGGTCACGATCAGCTCCAGCGACGGCGGCTCGATCACCACCTGGAAGAGCGGCGGACTACGACGCTCGACCTCAAGGGCCAGCGCGACGTCGTCCTGACCGCCTATATGGGGCGGCGAGAAGTTCACCAAGGCCTTCCCCGCCGGCAAGGACAGCGTGAGTTCGACTGGATCGTCCCCGAAGGAGATCCCCCTCAAGGCGGCGGACAAGCTGATCGACGCGGCCGACAAGGCCAAGGACACGCCCAAAGCAGTTCGCGACGCTCGTCGCGCTCTACCTCGGCGCCAGAGGCCTCGTACCTCGACGCCGAACGGAAGCAGCGCGTCAGGAGCTCACCCAGGAGGTCGGGCCCCAGCTCGACGCCGCCCAGAAGGCGGTGACCGACGCCCTCAAGGATCCCGGAAGGCGCGGGCCTCAAGAAGGTCCTCGAGGAGGAGCGCAAGCCCTTCAAGGGGACGGAGGCCGACGCCTGGTTCCAGGACGCCGAGACGATCGCCAAGCTCAAGCGCGGCGTGGCCAACTTCCAGAAGACCGCCGGACCCAAGCCGTCCGACAAGGAGAAGAACAACTTCGTCTCCGCCCTCGAAGCCGAAGGGGCGCGGATCAAGACGCTCCATTTCAAGGCCGAGCTCTCCAGCCTGATCTCCAGGGTCAAGAGTTCTCTAGAGGAGGTCCCGTCGATGCGGATCGCGCTGCTGTCGCTGCTCGTGGCGATGCGGAGGCACTCGACGACGAGGAAGTCCCTCCCGATCCGGATCGCCCCAGGACTCGCCGACGCCTACCAGGCGCAGCTGCTCGGGCGATCTCGACCGCCCGTCAGGCGAAGGCATCACGATGGGCGGCACGTCCTGATGCCCGCGAAGGTGAACGACGAAGGGCGGGCTGGAGCTCGACCTCAAGAACGACGGCAAGCCCGCACGATCAGCGGCGAAGCGGGAGATCGTCTCCGTCGCAGGTGCAGGGCGAGGGCGACAAGCCCAAGACGCTCACGATCGAAGCTGGAGTTCCACAAGCGCGAGGACGGGACCTGGGTCTACCGGAACCTGACGACGCTCCGCGTCAGATCGGCGCCGAGCAGTTCGTGATCGTCGACGCCAACGGCAACGGCAGTCGTACACCGACGCGAAGGCGGACGGCATCTGCCTGGGAAGGCCGGACGCTGGCTGCTTCCCGCTGCCGGGCGAAGTACGAGCGGTGGTGCTCGGCGACGATGGAGTTCGTCGGGCTGCACGCTGGGCCCGCTCGGCGAAGACGCCGTCGGTCAAGGGCAAGCCGCTCGCGACGACGGTGCCCGCCGCCCTCGAGCATCCTGAAGGAGGCGTGAACGAGGAGCGGGTCGAGATCGGCCTCACGCCGCGCCCCGAGGACGTGAAGCTGAGCGCCGACCTTCAGAAGCACTGCAAGTACATGGCGGCGAACAAGCGTGCTCGCCCATCCGGAGGAGGCCGGGCAAGCCCGGCTACTCGGAGGAAGGCCACAAGGCGGGGATGCGGTCGATTCTCGGCCGCGGCCAGTCGGCCGAGAACGCGTCGCCGCCGGCATGGTGGGCGACCTACTTCCATCGCCAGGACGTGATCCGCCCGAACGCGATGGCGTTCGGCGTGGGCATCGAGGGGCGTTCACGGGGATCGACGGCCGGTCGAACATGGGCCAGGCGCCGGCGCACTACTGGCCGGTGCTCTGTCCGGTGCCCGGCCAGACCGGGCGTGGGCACGAACTACGGCAAGGAGGCGCCCGACGCGACGCCCGGGCGACGCCAGCCGGCGGGCTATCCCGATCACGGTCGTACTTCGGGACCTCGAACCTCAAGCTGACGGAGTGGTCGCTCAAGATGCTTCGCCAGGGCGCGGCGCAGCTGCCGCCCGGCGCGAAAGCGCCTCCGGGCACGCCGGTCGGACTGCTACGTCTTCGACCCCCAGACGGGCGCCAGCGCGGACGTGACGAAGTACCAGAGCGGCGTCGCGCTGATCGCGAAGGACCCGCTCAAGGTGAACGTCGACTACGAGGTCAGCATGACCGTCGACGTGAACGGCAAGCCGTGGTCCCGGACCTGGCGCTTCTCGACGTCGGTCGCCAAGAGCTCGAAGGATCGGCCGCCCCGATAACCTAGGGGATCCAGCCGCTCCCGCGCTCCATCCGTCCTGCGCCGTCAATTCCAGACGACGCTGACACCAGGAGGCTTTGCCGCCGAAGGCCAACACCTCGACGATCGACATTGTCCAGCGGACCAGGGTTCCGTCCTGCTCGTGATAGGGATCCGCGGCCGGACCAGTAGCAGTGCACCTTCCGTCGCACCTCGGATTCGCTGCGTCCCTCCACCAGCAAGATGCGATCGTTCGTCAGCTGGAAGCCGCGACGTTGACCTGCAACTTACGGGCAATACGTAATGG
>ERZ1370068.8762-contig-7591_pt1 | contig 27705 bp, 54 predicted proteins | sample MGYA00561227_ERZ1370068 | MGnify/ENA primary metagenome ERZ1370068 (study PRJEB38410, sample SAMEA6850437) | metagenome | study: Metagenomic assessment of the ecological functions of the soil: analysis of the soil microbiota associated with the...
GAGATCATTTAAATGGATGACGGTTGCTCGATGCGCGCAGTAAAGGGGCAGCCTTGGCCATCCCTAAATCGAGGTTTAGCGAATTGGAAGGTGCCCTCGCAGGGCTAATAGCAGGTCTCGGCGTGCCAAGGGTCAGTGTGAGGTGGCCCTGTCTCCGGCCTCTTCTCTTTAAGGTGGCGGGGATGATACCAACTGCGCGCGTCCAAAGAGGGTCTTCTGGTTCCTAAACTTCCCCAAAAGGAGTAGGCAGATTGTTCTTCACTGCGCGCATCGAGCGACCACCGCGTTATCGTGGGGCTCTGCGAGCAAGAAGAACGGTCTGCCTGCTCCTTCGCATCCTGCTAGGACTGTTCGACCGGTTCTTCGATGAGCTCCCCGCTGGTCTCTGCGTCGAAGGCTACCGCCAGTGACTCTTCTTCAATCGGCAGGAGGGCCTGCTCGGACTCGCCGAGTTCTTTGAATTCACGCAACGGCGGGAGCTGGCTCAAATCTTGTAGTCCGAAATGCTCGAGGAAAAACTTGGTCGTCCCATACATGATCGGCCGGCCAGGTACATCTTTTCGCCCAACAATCCGCACCAGCTTGCGCTCGCATAACGTACGCAGGACACCTGACGTTTCGACGCCACGAATCTCTTCGATCTCAGACCGCACAAGCGGCTGTTTGTAGGCAATAATCGCGAGGGATTCGAGCGCGGAGCGAAGAGCTTTTGCGCCGCCTTGGCTTTATCCATCCGTTTCAGCCAGGGCCCATACTCCTGCTTCGTCACCAGCCGATACCCTCCTGCAACCTGCACAAGCTGAATGCCTCGCCCATCCTGATCCAAATCGTGCGTGAGAATCCCCGAGGGACTGAACCACTTCGGCTTTTGAGACTGTCCCCAAGATCGACACCAGCCGAGCGACCGGCACCGGTTCGGGCGACACGAACAAGACCGCTTCGAGTATGGCTTTGAGTTCCCGCCCGTCGATGGCCTCCGCCTGACTGTTCACCGCCCCGACGGTGGCGTCTTTTGCCACATCGTCCGGCACCCCGTTGCCCTCAAGAACCGGCGCTGTCTCTGCGAGAGCTAATGTCGTCTGTTTCTTGTTCCACCGTTGGTGCTCATGCTCCCTCCATTCAGCATCGTCCAATTCTGCCGGGTCTGGTACAAGCGAAAAGGCGCGCGACACGAGAATCGGCCCAAAATGATCCGGCTTGGAATACCCGAGCCGTTCGAAGCCGCATCAGTTCCAGCAACGCTAAAAACGTGACAATGACGACAAGACGATGGCAGGCCGGCTCGAACAGCTCGACAAAATTCACCGACTCCTGCCCCTCCAACATTTCCAAAATCGCGTTCATCCGCTCCCGAACCGTCAAGTTGTCGGGCAAAATCTCCATCAGCTTCTTGCCGGGATTACGATCGAGGATTCCTTGCAGCGCATCCACTAAATCAAACAGGCTGACATTGTCCAGCAGCGTCTCATCCGATTTCAATTCGACCGCCGGGCTCTGTGCACGACTGTAAATCTCCGCCACAACCGCTCATGTTCATCCAACTGACGGGCAGCCTCTTTGAACTGTCTTGTACTCGAGCAGCCGCCGCACCAATTCCTCACGGGGATCGGGCCCGTCCTCCTCATCAGCGGCCGTCTCATCGACGGGGAGCAGCATCTTGGATTTGATCTGGAGCAAGGTCGCCGCCATCACGAGAAACTCCCCGCAACAGTCAGATTCAGGTCTTCCATCGCCTCAATATAGGTGAGGTACTGCTGCGCAATCGAGATGGATGGGAATGTCGTAGATGTTGATCTCGCTCTTCTTAATGAGATGGAGCAAGAGATCGAGAGGCCCTTCAAAGTTCTCGATGCGAACCTGATAGGATAGATTCGGTTTGTTCCGTGGCGTCGTAAGTGGTTATCCACAAGGGACCTTATACCAGCTTTGGGGGAGGCGGAGCAAGCCTCCATCTATTAGTAGTGGTCAGCGAGGGGAAGGTCTCCCTCATCACCGCCGACCGAATCAGAGTAGACGATCAGCAGTGGCGCCGAACACCAGAAGGGAGAGGATGATCGTCGCATACTGTCCTGTCTTGTTTTCGAGCCCCAGGGGTGCCTGTCCGGTCGCCGATCCGGCCACTCTGGTAAACTGCGGAACCTTTTCAAACAAGGCTTTGGAGAAGTCGTCTCGTCCCTTGAACGACGCATCGGAAAAATCCGCCGTCGATCGGAACGTGGCCCGGCGAAAGTCCGCGTCCCCGTCGAACAGGGTAAAGGTAAAAAACGCCTCGCGGTCGAACGATGCTTCAGAGAAATCCGCCAGGCCTTGAAAGCGGCTCCCGGAAAACCCGGTACCCAACTTGAAATAGGTGCGCGACAGATTGACATCCTTCTCGAAGACCACCTCCAAAAACTCCGCCAGCCCATTGAACCTCGACTGCTGGAATGTGACCGGCCCCTGAAAGACATGATCGGTGAAATCTCGTATGCAGGGCCGAACGCCGTGTGTCTCAGCAAACACGTCGCGCAGAAACCGCCCCTGCACAAAATAGCTCTCCCGCAGGAACTGCGCGCCTGACAACGTCACCGGCTGAAGTGAACAGGGCCCGTGAGAGATCCACCATCTGTTCAAACGCTGGTCCCGCTGAACGTCACAGGCCCCTTCACCACCAGCAGCCCTTGTGGCGATCCGTGCCTGATCGCTCCATGCACCACCGAGTTGACGATCGTGATGGAGCCTGGAAATCACGCGTACCGCTCGTCCCTGCAGCTCCTTCATCCCCTCAAGCTCGGGCGGCAACGGACCCACAGCGCAACGTGTCCAGAGACAGATCCCCGCGAATGACCACCCCCGAGAGATCGATCCCTTTCCCTTCCTGAACGCCTGCAGCAGTTGCGCGCATCCACCGCTCGCGCCTCTCGCGTCTTGCTCGTACAGTCGGCGCCCAGATGGCGCGTCAACGCCACTCCAGGCCCTGAAGCAGACGTCTCCACCTGACAGTTCGAGGCAGCGGCGACCGAGCGGCAGCCAAAGAATAGCCAGCCCTCCCACCATGATCCATGCATCACATCCGATTCATACGGTAGCGCGTGAAGCGCGAGACCTGCGAGAAAGCGCGACGTGATGTACGAAATTCGTGGTTCGACGTTCCGAAACCCTCGAACCCTCCCCCGTCTCGCCAGTCGCGCTCGTCCCACCCGTCCCGCCTCTCTCGCTTGCAAAAACAGTTTTTCGGCAGCCTGTTATACGGAATGCCATGGCCCGACGCAAGGCAAGGATCGCCAATTCGCTGTACTGCCCACCCGGATTTGCTACACTTTTGCGAGCGAATGCACTATCGAGACCGACACCAACTTCATCAGGATGCTCAAAGAGTTCGTCCAGCGATCCGTGAAACGTGAATCGTTAAACGTGAAAGGTTTCGGAGGAAAAGCACTCGGTAATCCAACGTTTCACCTTACACGTCTTACCTTTCAAGGGTTCTTTAGAGCGCCTTTTCAGCATCCTGCTTGAGGCCCACGATGCTCACGCCAGCTTGCCGCCATCTATACATGATTGCCACCCTCCTTTGTGGAATCCCGGTCTCGGTCTCAGCGGACACGTGTCATCGAACTCCCGGTCTTGGCGGCCATTCGCCAAAACAATCTCGGCGTGTTTGAAATCCTGATGATGTGGTGGGACAAGAAACCGGAACCGAATCCCGTTCAACTGCAATGGTTCCTCGCCGGCGTGCGACTGGGAAACGATCATTTGGGTGCCATGGCCCAGGCCTTTGCCTATGCTGTCGAACGCACGCCCTCGGTCCAGCATAGTGGGACCGTCTCTGTGCAAGGGGTCGCCTATCGACCCACAGGCAGCGACGGACCAAGCGCCGGTGCAGCGATGGCCGTGGGATTCATCGCCATGTTCAAGGGGGAGCATATTCAGCGGGGCATTGCCCTGACCGGAACCATTGAACCAGACGGGCAGATCGGCCCGGTGGGCAGCATCCCCGATAAGATTCGTGCCGCCGCACGAGAAGGCTATCGCACCGTATTGGTTCCACGCGGGCAGATGCATGACCCGCGGTGGAACCTGATCGAATTAGGATTTCAGCTCAATGTGACGGTGAAGGAAGTCGATACGATCGATGAGGCGTATCATGCTCATGACAGGCCAACGAATCTAGGCAGGATGCTGAAAAAGCGGGCGGGATGCGCTGGGACGATCCCCGTGCTCGCACAACGCGCGGCCTCAGAAGGATGGGAAGGGTACGCCTGGCCGTCCTCCTGCTCGCGGAACGCGCACGATAAGAATGTGCTCGTTCGACGCGCGCAATCGAGGATCGACCAGGCCATCCCACCCCCATTTTTGAGCATCCTGCTAAGCTCGTGGCTCCCCTGCATGATCGCGCTCATACTCCGCTTGCGTCAGCCGATGCATGCCCAACCTCAATCGCCGAGTGAGTTCGGCCTGATCGGCAATCTGCAACACGTTGAGCAACAGCGCCTGACTCGCAGCAGACGAGCAGGCTAATCGGCGCACCCCGTCGATTCGCACAAAGCCGAATCTGGCCTCGAGTTCTCAGCTCGTCGCTGAGGAACGCATCCAACGCGGAGAAGTCCAACACAGGCGGCACGATCTGAAACTCGGCACAGAGCCCGGCCTTCAGCACATACACAAGGCCACGGGACTCCGCATCAAGATAGGCTTGCAGATTCTGTCCGGATCAGCCCAGTGCAGAGCCCCGGAGACCGTGCCTGAGTTGCAGCTCGGCACTTTCCTCCGAGGTGCGCTCTCGCAAGGCCCCGGCCACGAACAAAAAATGACTCATTGGAAATTCATCGCAGGAGAATTCAGCGGGAGCAGGATACAGCATGTGGGAACGGACGCCGGGATACCGGGGCAAGACTCACAACGTCACATCCAGCCGGACGACTCAGACCGAGTCGTCCAGAAGACATCCCATATGAGTGTATCAGTGCGTGTGGTAATCGTCTGCGTCGTCTAACAGGCCTTCACGTTTTTCAGGAAAATCGGCGTCTTCATCTTCCCCGTCCAGGGTGAGCTCTTCTTCCACATCTTCATCGGCCTCAACAGCGATATCCACATCATCCTCGCCCAGTTCCTCGTCAAGATCGGAATCTTTCGGCATCGCGTGACCCCATCGGCTGCGATAACGAGGGCTTCTGATGCTCCTCACCCGCGAACTGGCTTCACAGATTTCTTGTCGAAGGCTGGAGCCGCCGGTTTGAGCGTATAGCGCCTGAACTCGTCATCGCCACAGGTTTCTTCTGACCTGCCTTGGTGCAGCAGCACTGGGCTCTTGGCAATCTTCGGTCTTCTTGGCAGTCGGTCTTGGTAGCTGGTTTCTTGGCTACCTTCCTGGCAGTCTTCTTGGCAGCCTTCCGTGTAGCTGGATTTCTTGGCTGCCTTCTTCACTGCGGACTTTGCTTTGGCTTTCAGCCTTCGCATCGCTTCTTCTTCGCCGGCTTCTTCTTGTTCTTCGCCATCGATATTTCCTCCTCTCAATCCAGTGGATGTCTGACGTCGACCTCCATCTAGCATGCTAACCTTAAGGATCTTTGCAACTTCACACCTCTGCAGGATGCTGAAAAAGCCCGCCAGCATCGTTCCGCATCGTTCAGAGGCTCAACGTACTGGAAGCGTACGCCCTCGCCTTCGCTCGCTGCGGCCTTGCCGGAACGGCCTTCGAGCATCCTGCACGGTGTTTTCCCGTTGTCCCACAGGTGAGGCGGTCTGGAGGTTGAAGGTGGGAAGGCCGAAGGTCCGGGTTCGAAGTTCTGCAACACTTCAGCTCCCTTCGGACTGCACCTGTTTCTCACCTTGCTTGTCTCAACCTTACGCTCTTCACATTACTTCAGGTCTTGCGAGGATCCCAGGCCCTCGTGTAGGCTGCGGCGCATAAAGAAGGTCCTTGATCATGAAACCAGCTGTGCGCCGCGCACGAAGTCCACTCAGTCCCGGAGAGACGCTCGTCGTCCTGGCCTGGCACATCCCCGATCTCGTCGCCTATCAGCACCACGAAGACGAATGGTGGCTCGCCCTCGATGATAACCTTGCCATCGAAAAGTGACTGAACCGGACCGGCCTTGAGATGTTGACAGGCGATGAACAGCAGCCACACGGCAGTCAGGGCGCTGGTGGAAAATATGGGCCCTGCGTTTGTGGACCGGACGGGCAGCCGGGACAGTGGCACTTGGAACATTGGGCTCTGCCCACCTACTCCTCTGTTACTACGGCACAGAGCCCCGGGCGGTCACCGCCACAAGGCCAAGTGGGATCTGCTCCTTCAACAAATTCGGGGAAGGCTGGTCAGGACAGGAAGGGTTCGAGGGAGAAGAGCATCTTGAAGACTTTCATCACCACGAACTCCGACAGACGGTGAAGACGACAGCCACTTCGACCTGATCGAAACCACGGTCTCGCATCTGTTCCGGGAGCCCAACGACACGCCTCAACGGCTTGACCTATGGCCGGCTGCTCATGCGTCAATTGCGGAAGCTGGGCTGGCTCTCACACCCAAGCCCCGCGTCATCGTCGGAGTGGGCGGCGGACTCGGATGCCACCTCGCCCGTGAGGTGGGCAAGAACTCTTACCGTTTGAAAAGCAGACCATCCGATACATCTCCCTCGACATCACACAGCCCTTCCTCACGCTGCAAGTCACCCGCGCCAAGGCCGGAGGCTGGGGCGGCATCGGCACCCGCGCCAACGGCGAATGGCTCGCCCTTCAAAGACAACTCCGTCGACCTCGTCATACGACAGTGAAAACATGGCGCGACATGACGCCGGTGAAGTTGACCAGGAAAGAACTCCTCGATGGAACAGGCGACAGGCCCGCAGCATCAGGAAGCGTTGGATTGGATCAGACGCGTGCGGCTGCCGCTGGGCACAGACCTGCCGGAGGACGTGATCTTCAACCTCGGCCCCTTTCGATTCGTGGCAGAACTGTGGCGGGTGTTAAAGCCAGGCGGCAGGGCGTTTCTCACTGAATTTGGGGTCGAAGAAGGCTGGCCGGCACCGGTCAAGCTGCCCGGGCCACACGGAATACGAAGTCCAGTACAGCCACCTGCGCCAGGCTACCAGCTGGCTAGGCTTCCAAGAGCGCTATCTCTCGCTGCCTCAGTTCCTCGCCATCAAACCAGACACCAAAGTGCTCTGGCACCGGCGCGGCCTATACCATTCAGCGGTTCTGCCAGGCCATGAACAAGCCGTTCATCGTGCGAGCCTACACAGGAGAAGGAATTGCAGCAGGTGCCCTAGGCGACATGCTCCCGAAACTCGCACGGCTGCCACTATCACGACGTGGTAGATCCTGCCTGGTTCGGCCTTCTCGACTTCAAAGTCTTGTTACTCGGAAAACCAGGCGGGGCCCCGAAACAGTTTCGGAGAGCAAAGGCTATCGGTGGTACTCGCAGAAGTAGGAGCGGGGGCGACCAGACAGCCCTTTGTGCTCACGCAACGCGCACGATGAAGCTGTGCTCGTTGGACGCGCAGTGACGGGCAATCTGGTCGCCGCGCTGAGAGGGTAACGGAGACGGCAAAGGGAGGAGTCGTTCGATCGGAGTAACCAGCTTGCATTATCCACGACGGTCGTCCTCCCCCGCCCATCTCGCACGTCCCGCCTTTCCCGCTCGTCACGCCAGTCGCGCACGTCTGGGATAACAGGTGTACGCCAAGCAGGGTGCTCAAAAGGCCTGACTTCTCACCCGCCCAACCCTGGCGTGCCGAACCGCGCCTAGTCCCAAGCAAGGCCGCAGCGAACTGATCACTTTAATAAGGGGTGGCTGGGGATGATCCCAACTGCGCGCGTCCAACGAGGGGAGTTCTGCGACCGCGCGTTGCGCGAGCACGGGGATCGTCCCAGCCACCCCGCCCAATTTTCCCAGCATCCTGCGAAGGAATCGATCACGGTGTCGGCTTCGGAGAGGACGAGGGGGTGGAACGGGTCCGGTCCGCTTCTTGCTCCGCCAGTTTCTTCTTGATGTCCTGCAATTCCTTCCGTACCTCGTCCAAATCTGTATCTCGCTGAGTGGGTTCCCCTTCACAGGACATCGGTGGTTGAGCGGCAGTCGGTCGCATGTCCGATGCGGCAGGCATTGTGGCAAGCAGGTTGTAGTCGATCACCAGACGTCGCGTCGGTTGAGTGCGCAGTTCGATAGCTGTCGGGGCGTTTGGCGGATTCCGGGACGAAGTGCACCGTGCGGTTCGCCATTCCTGCCGGATTGAAATGCGCCGATTGGCCGTGGTACTCGTTTCGGCCCGGTTCAGTCCGGTAGCGATACTCGGTCAAGGTCAGATACAGCGACCGTCCATAGGCGTAGAGCGAACCTGCTGTCGATTCTTCGGATATCGTTCCCGGCTGTTCAGACTCACAGACACCGGGAAAACGGACGGAGTCCACGCAGAAGGCCAGCCCGGCAGATTTGCGAATTGGTCGACGCACCGACCTGGACGACGCGAAACCCAACCTGCTGGTCTGATGCAGCTCTGGTGAGCCCCTCGACCAGGAGCGGCGCCAGGTACTCAACGTCCTCGTCCTCAAACGCCTCGAACGGCCACTCGGCTTGCCGGGGATCAGGTTTCCCAAGAGCACCCTCGGCTCTCCTTGACGACCACGCCGCGAAGGACCCGGGACATCGTATCTGCCGATAACGTAATGGGATGCGCGGCTTGAAACGATCGATCGGGAATCCGTTCCACATAGACCCCACCGCGTTCGGATTCATGGATCGTTACAGTCCAGATCAGGTCCTGTGGCGCAGGCAGACAAGGTCAGGAGTGATTCCGGTGAGCAGGACAAGAGCAAGTCGCGGATGATGAGACATGGACAATTCGTGCAAGGTTTACCGGCGGTTAGTCTAGCATAGCTGAAAGGGCGAGGATACCGGCAATCTACTCCCTGGTCTATCAGGCTGCGGAAAAATCTAGCCGCGCGAGACAAGGCGGGAATCCACTCTTATCCACGTCGCGCCTTTCTCGCATGTCTCGCGCTTCACGTTGTTTTATGAAGAGAAGGGCAAAGAAAAGCCGAAACCCATACAACGGGTTTCCCGGCTTTTCCGGAAGGGAGACGGCTAGAGGGTCTAGTTCAAACCCACCTCCTTAATACTGCAACTGCAAGGCCAAACGGGGCACCGACATGCTCGACCTGTCGACCCGGGAGAGCAGTTCAGGATTGCTGCCCGTTACTGGTACCGAGTGCCGCCGACATTGCCGGTCCGCCAGTATGCCGAGAAGCGCGCATTGTGACCGCTAATGATGTAGTTCGTGCCCAGTTCGCATTCCTCGCGTACGCCTGCGTCGGACTCACTGTTTTGCCGGTATATCTCGCGTAGGGCTGGAATCTCCCGAATCCCTATCTCCAGTCGGTATCAGATACAGGGCGTACATTGTCCACGAAGTTCCCGTCTGAACATGCAGAAGCAGTCGGCTGCTCCGGCTGATGAAGCGTCAGTAAAGGCACTGTCTGTCACTGTGCCCAATACCGCTTAAACTCAGCGTTGAACGTGATCAAGCCCCCGCTCATGTTGTGCACCGAGTGGTTTTTCAAACAGGAGCGTCGGCGACAATACTCCCGTAAACGGCTAGCATCTGGCGACTGTACCAGCGCCACTATTCCTGATATTCTCCCTTACCGCGCATCGCGAGAATATCACCGGCTGTCCCGTAGTAGGTACCTGCTGGTATAGTACCCAGAAGTTCGTACTCATCGTTCAGCAAGTTCCATGTGAGACGTCCGGCATACTTCAGCTGGTTCTGTTGATTTGGCCGCAAGGTCCGGTACCTGTAGGTAGCCGTGTTGCAGCTTGTCCCACCTGACTGCAGTCCCGTGAACACCGACGCGATATATTGCAGATGGTCCCGCCTGGATGGACTTTCCCGAAGAAGACCACGCCATTGTCACGGCCATAGACACCAGCCCCACCTGGGCCGAAGCCCCCGCTGAAGTCTGCTTGGTTGAACGGCGTCCTAAAGCCATCGTAGACCGCGTGGTAGAAGGGACCATTCAGTTCGCCTCGCTCCGTCGGCACCAACGTGCGCCCGACCCAGAAGTTCACGAGTTCATTAAACTCGAACTGTCCCGATCGCATCGAGAGTAAGCCATATATGTGAATTATTCGCGATATCCATGATGGTTCACCCGCACGGTCGCCGGACAGTTAAAGCATTCGGTGTTGAACGCGAACCTGACGTACTTATGGATCTCCTCCGTTGATATAGATACGAGCGTTGTCGACACGCGAAGCTGTTGACCGTATTCTGAACCGCTCGCCGACCCATCTTCTACTGCATGTGAAACTTTGTCCGTATACCCATTCCGATGGAAATATACTGTCATCGTCGCACCTTGATCGTGCCACCTGCGTAGGCACTGGGGACCGTGGATGCGATCCCAGCCACTGAGCGCCATGGGTGGCCCCAGCAACCAACAAGTATTTTCCACCGTCTTTTTCAGCTACCTTCATGGTGACAGCCTCCCTGGTTTGATCGACCTGCACGGTGACAGCCTCCTGGTGAGAAATCAAAACGAATGGAAAATCCCTCCCTTCTTTTACAACGTTTATTACGTCAGCAATCTGTATGCCAATGTGCCTGAAACTCTGAGACTACGTAATTTTGCGCGGAATATGCCAAAGTCGGAAACATATAGCAAGGAAAATATACTTTTATTGAGAGTGGACGAAATATAATTGTACTTTTCCAACAGCGTCCCCTCCCGGCAAGAGGGGAGGCCGCTCATTACATAAATGTTTATCGTCCGCATTATTCACGAGCGTTCGTAACGAAACCACCGGACGGGCGCGCGAAGCCGTGTGAGTGTCGGAGACTGAACCCCTGACTAGATCCATTCCTTAAAATGCATCTATAAACTGAGTGGAACGAGATGGGACATACTAGGCATCTCCCTAGGAACGTGAGCAATCTCCTAGGAGTCTGTCCGACATTGCCTTCATGACGAAGGCGAAGGAGGTGCGGCCATGTGTGCGGCCGCAGCTCCGAGGCTCACCCTCGTTTCACGTTTCACGGTTCATAGCGCGGAGCCGAGAACGACGCAAGCTGGTCGCGGATCAGTTCGCCGCAGTAGAACGGCTCAATGTCGGACAGGGTCTAGCTGAGGCTGCCGCGCCAGATACTTCCGCCAGCCCCCATGGCCGTGATTTCTTCCGCCCCCTCGATCGCGTAGCCCTCGCAGATGAATCCCTTGACCACCTGGCCATTATCGAGCTTCAGCGATCCTATTCCCAACGGAGGCGGGACTCGTACCATAAAGCGACCAAAATTTTCTAAGGGAATATCCCAGACTTCCACTTCAAGCCCAGCGCCACTGCCGTCCCTGACGAAGACTGCCCCGAGGTTTCGCGTGCGCGCCCCCGAGGGTCGCTAATCACGTAACACCGGTATTCCGGTGCGGTCCGGCAGGTCCGCCGTAATCGAGCTCCCAGCTCGGTGAGTTGAAAATTGAGCGGCTGCCCGGTCAGATGCAACCCCAGCACAGCCAGTTCCATTCGTTCGCCGTCCTGGTTGTTCGACAACTCGACATCCGGGACGCTGTTGGGGCGGCAAGGTCCATCCCGGCAGCCCCCATGGTACTGCTTGACTGGTGATGAAACACCGCGGCAAGTCCTCCCAGAAATTCATCGTGGAATGAGGGAGCCATCAATGTAATCCCCATCGGAAGGCCATTCTTGAGAAATCCATTGGGAACAGCCCAGGCGACAGAGGTCCAACAGATTGACGAAGTTGGTGTAATAGCCGAGATTCGTGTTCAACTTCACCGGGTCGGCTTCCACTTCGGCAATCGTATAGATGGTGCCGGTGGTCGGAAGCAGAAGCACGTCAACGGTGCGCCACAGGGCCCTGATTATTTGTTGATAGGTTCCGCAGTTGATAATAACTTTCATAAGTGTCTATGGTGGAAAAGCGCGCGCCTCCTTCGATGATGCGCTTCGTGACAGGATGCAGGGCATCCGGCTTTTGGGCAAAAAAGTCTTTGATCGCAGCTAACCGTTCAGCGACCCAGGGCCCGTGATACAGCAGTTTGGCGGTCTCGAGGAACGGCCTGAATCAATCTCCTGCTTCGCCCTCCCAACTTTTCCAATCGTTCCACAGCCGAGGAGAACAGCGCCGCATATTCACCATTCCCGAAAAAGGGCAATTGCTCGCGATACGGCACACGCAAAACGGGAAATGGGCGAGTCGCGGCGTGCTGTTTTTGCGGGCAGATAGGCCTGGCCTCTGGCGAGAAGAGTGGATCGGCCGGATCAGGCGCGCCCGGCGCATGACTGAAGACAGCCTGCGCATCGGCGCATGTGAGCGCAAGGGATCGAGACGCAATCCAAGGAAGCGGCAGGCGGAAAGACTCCTTTGTGCTGAGCAGTCCTTTGGTTGGCTTGAGGCCAACGAGGTTGGTGAACCCGGTGCCGGGACTCGGCCCGAACCGGCCGTATCGGTCCCTGAAGAAAAGCTGACCAGCCCGAAAAAGGAAACGATGACCGCAGAACCGAACTGGACCCGCCGAAATAAACTGGAACTGAAGGGCTTGACTGATACTGTAAGGGGAATGGGTTCCCGTCAATCCTGTGGCAACTGTCCAGATTGGTTTTTGCCGATCAACAGCGCGCCAGACGAGTTGAGCCGGTTCATGACAGTAGCTGACTCAGTCGGCACGTAACGAAACCCGGACAAGCGGCCGTGGGGGTGCCCCGCCGCATCGATATTGTCCTGATGGCGTAGGGAATGCCATAGAGCGGCATGCCGGCCTTGTCGGACTTCCACCGAGCTTCCAGCTCTTTAGCTTGGGCCAACACCGCTTCACGCAGGAGATAAATCCAGATGTGTGGCAGGGGACAATGCGCGACCCGCTCATACACAACCTCCGTACGAGTTCTGTCGGCCGCAGCGTCCCCGCATGGTAATGCTTCTGCAATGTGGCGATATCCAAACTGCCGTTCCGAAGAGACCAAATCCCATCCTAACACCCCTACTCCTTCCGCTCAGGACTAATTCCCGGAGCCATAATAACCACGTTCCGGCACCTGTCGCAGTTATCCGTAGGCTTGCTGAGAGAGTCCGTCAGACGATTCGCCGTCGCTCCCAGCCGACAATTCCCTGCGATTGGATCATGCGCAGGGTTGTACGTTTAAAATCAGGAAAATAACTTTCGGTTCCATCTTCCACCAAGAGACATTCATATCCGCGATCGTTGGCTTCTCTCATATGCTGGTCTGGACACAGACCCTGTGGTCACTCCCGTAAAGATCAAATGGCTGGATCGAGAGAGCTCGCAGACGCTCCTGCAGGTTGGTGGCGTAAAACGCCCCTTTGCCTGGTTTGTCGATAAACGAGTTCGCCCGGTTCGGGACGCAACTCTTCACAAAGTCGTTCCCTGGTTCTCCCAACACCAAGATCCGTCCCATCGGCCCAGGATCTCCGATGCGAAGCGAGGAGTCCCCACGGCTTCTTTTGGCTGGAGGGCAATCTGATAGATCGCGATACCTTCTGCGTGAATAACCGGCAACCGCAATTCTCGAAATGTTTTGAGCAGCTCAGAGACGGTCGGTACGATCTTTTTGAAGGTGTTCGACCTGATTTGTCAGCGGCCGCGCTAAATCCGCCTGGCTCAATGAAATCGCGCTACGTGTCGATAACCACCAACCCCACGCGCGCACCGGACTCGCGAAGGCAATTGATACGGATAGGGAGACGCAATCGTGTTCATGCCGCATGTCCGGTCATGTGCCGTCCGATGAGCGCGAGGCTCGGCGCCGGACGACGTCGTTTCATAGACCAGTTGGCCAAAGCTGTAGCCATCACCACGGTACGGTCGGCCAGTTCGAGGATCTCGTCGAGGTCCTCACTCACCAGAAGGACAGCCGTCCCACGACTACGCGGCGACAATCTGTAGGCGCAATGTCCTCCCGTGGCCAAGAAGTCCAACCCAAAGCATGGATTGGCCACGATTAAGATCTCTTCCACGCCGCCTCGGAAAGCTCCCGCGCCAGAGACCGGCATCGCTGCACGCTTCCGCCGGAAAGAGATCGGATCGGGGAGGTGGGGATACGGCGGCTTGATATTGTATTGTTCGATCGTAAGCTCTGTAAAAGCGCTACTGGCGTATCATGTGGTGTTTGATGAGCCAGCCACCTTATCACGGCATGGGGCTCGCCTGATCAAAATTTCGAAACGCCAGATTTTCTGCGACGACTCATGTTTCCCACGCAGGTATTCAGAAGCGGTTCTTCCGGTAAACAACAGATCTTATGACGGCACAATCTGCTCACGGGTCGGTTTCATAATGGCATGCCCCGCACCCAAGATTTTGCCTGCGGGATCGTCCTGGCGTTGCCCGGCCGGTGGACTCCTCAACGAGTTCGTCCATTGCCCGATACGCCGGCAACACCCACGATCTCACCGGAATGGATGGTGACATGCAGCCCTCGAACGGCTTCCACTCCGGCATCGTCATGGACTCGGAGATCGTGAATGGCGAGTTTGGGCGTCTTCGTGGGAGGTGCGGTGCGTTCCTTCGGTTTGCTGGACTTCAGACCCCACCATCATTTCGGCCATCTGCGCCACCGTCAGATCCGACACAAGTCCGGACCCTACGAATTGGCCTTTACCAACACAGTGACCTCGTCCGCGAATGTCACCACTTCTCTCAGTTTGTGGGTAATAATCAACACGCTAGAGTCTGTTGGGCTCGCGTCATCGCTCGGAGATGGCCTAAGACTTCATCCGCTTCTTGTGGTGTCAGGACGGAAGTAGTTCATCCAGAATGAGAATGCGGTTTTGCAAGAAGAGCTGCCTGAGTAATCTCAACTTTTGTTTTTCTCCTCGCACGCGAGTAACCGACACGAGCTTCGAGCAAGCGCTCCGAACGGCATCTTTCTCCATGAACTGCGTTAGCTGTCGACTCCTCTTCCAACCAATTGATGATGGGCTTCAACTTCGCTTTGGAAATTACGAGGTTTTCGAGGACCGTCATGTTGGGAATCAGGGTGAACTCGCTGATAGACCATCCCGATCCCGAACCGCCTGGGCGTCACGGGGACTACGAACCGTGACCCGTTGCTGATCCAACGTAATTTTCCCTTCATCCAGATGGTAATAGCCCATGATGCATTTCACCAACGGTGCTTTTGCCGGCACCGTTCTCGCCGAGCAGTGCATGAAACTGACCGGCTGCAGCCGAAAATTGACGTCCTCTCAAGGCCACCAGCGGTCCAAAGCGCTTGGTCATATGCCGAGGACTTCCAGGTCGGGAGTGAGCAGCGGTCGTCATGAAGAAGTGCCTCTACAAAGGCATCGGATCTTGCCACGGTGCCAAACACCGCCCTGCATTTTGACCATCTTGATGGCCGCCTGGTGGTTTCCATAATCAGTCGCGCCGCAACAATCCCTCCGAGCAGAAGACATTCGAAAGCCCCGGTCACTGGCTTCGCATGGTGGTGTGGACAGACATCGGTGGTAATCCCTGCCAGAGCGATATTGGCGATCCCGCGAAGCCGCAACAGCATCTCGAGATCGGTAGCCCAAAACGAGCCTTTGCCGGGTTTATCAATGATGCATTCGCCGGCTTCGGGAGTGAGCTCGGGGATGATGTCCCACCCCGGTTCCCTCGGCACTAGATTTCCCGCAGGGCCCAGGATCTCCAATGCCTGCCCCGATTCTTCGGCTACGCCACCGTTTGTTCTCTGGGAGATCGGCCAAGTCGGGCCGGTGCCCTTCCCTGAGTATGGAAGACATGCATCCCAATGTTCCGCGCTTTCGCGAGCACTTTGAGGATCGGGGCGATGGGGGCACGGGTGAGGGAGATGTCATAGCCCATCTTGTCCACGTATCCCCCTTTTCCGCAAAATCGGTCTGCATGTCAATGATGAGAAACACCGTATTCTCCGGGCGGAGATCCCCGTTGTACGGGTAGGGATAGCGGGTCAGCGGCAACATATCTACTCATGGTTTTCACCTCCACGCAGAAATATTCGACGTTAGCCCTATCGGCTATACCGAGTGACGGTACAGTTCATGGCGGCGCCCCCACGAGATTGCGCCGGTGGAACAGGTTATAATCATCACCGCTAACGTCATAATATAGGGGATCGCGTTGAAGATATAATATCCGTAGGTGATCCCTACGGATTGCAAGGCCGGCCCTAACGCAGCCGCTCCTCCCCACAAGAGAGAGCCCATAGACAGGCTAGCGGCTGCCAACGGGCAAAGATCACCAGTGCCACCGCCATGCAGTCCCTGGCCGCTCGAAAGGCCTTCGCTCCAATTGAACGGGTAGTAGAGCGAGAGATACGACCCGCCGATTCCCGCAAGAAATCCTCCCTGGGCAGTACCTGAGGAGCCGTATTCTATCGATCAGGCAATCCGAGGGCGCGCGCCGCATCCGCACTCTCGCCGACAACACGAACCTTCAAATCCCCAGCGAAGTACTTTTGCAATATCCATCCCAAGCGCAATCGCCACGACAATCCCAATCAGAAACAGGGCATTGATTTGCAGGGCTGCTGTGAGTTGCGGCACATTACTCCAGCCTCCGCAGATCGATGGACGGGCAATCGAGGAGCGGATGGTTGAATGTATGGCTTCCCCAGGAAAAATGCCAGCCCGGTGCCGAACAACATCATCGCGATCCCCACTGCGATATCATTGACCCGCTGGAAGCTGCAGAGCCAACTGTGCAAGGCGCCGAGCACCGCGCCGGCTAACCCAGCACACAAGACCCCCAGCCACGGAGATCCTGCTGTGCAATGAGATGGCGTACCCCGGTCATCGCGCCCATCACCAACGTGCCTTCAAGGCCCAAATTGATGCGGCCACTTTTCTCGGTCAAGCATTCGCCGAGCGAGACAAAAAGAAATGGGGTGCCGATCCGAATCGCTCCCCCAGCACGGCAATTAATACTCCCACCAACCGAGCTTCCATCACGCTACCCCCTGTTTCTGCTAACTTTGAAAATCGCCCGAACAGGGTCTCGCTAAACAGGATGACGAGGAAAATGATCCCCTGCATAACGAGCACGGTCGCATCCGGTAGTTCATGAGCTGCGCTGCAACAATCCGCTACTCGCGCGGATTCACTCCCAACAGCACGGCAACAGGTATAATGGCCAGCGGATTATTGCGCGCCACAAACGCGACGAGAATGCCGGCATACCCATAATTGGCATTGAGAGTATCGTTGGCCCTGCCGTGGATGGCCGCCACTTCCACCATGCCGCCGCCAATCCACCGGCAGCTCCCGCCACGAAACAGATGATGAGAATCAACCGCCCGACCGGCAATCCTGCGATCTGAGCGGCGCGAACATTGCCTCCTGCGATTTGTGACGCAAAGCCGAAGACGGTGCGATGCATGAGAACCCACGCCAGGACACAAGCAACGATGCCGAAAGCCAATCCTCAATGGAGGTTTGTCCGGGGATGAGGCCGATCATATTGGCCTCTCCAATATGATGCGTCGAGGGATGATTGAGACTTTCCAGGATCACGAAAGGTGCTCGTGACGAGGTGGTTCAGCACCGCAATGGCGATATAGTTCAGCAACAGACTGCTGATGGTTTCATTGACGGCGCGATAGTGCCGCAATGCCCCTCCGATGGCGAGCCAGATCCCGCCGGCGACCATGCCGACGAGCGCCATGGTGGCGAGGACTACCATGGGAGGGGCAGTGGGCATGGTCAAAGCCGCTAACGCCGCGCCGAGACCCCCATCACCACTGCCCCCTCTCCCCCGATGATGATTAATCCGAGATAGCCACGGCAGTGCCGTGCAGAGGAGCCGTCAGCATCAGTGGCGCGGCCCGTACTAACGTATTTTGCCACGAGAACGAAGAACCAAAGGCGGCCCGATACATTGTCTGATACACCTCGAAAGGATTCGCCCCTGCCACCGCCACAAACCCTCCAAACAACACCATCGATACCGAGAGAGAGCCGACGATGATGAGGCACGGTTCCAGCGCTTTGTGCAGGTTTTTCGGCACATCCATGCTCACGACTTGGTTGAACCGATTACCCCTTCCGCCAGCCAATCCATACTCTCCAGCCGGTAATCCGTTTGGACATATTCCTGTCCGGCCGGAATGACGACACTACCTGTATTGTCCTTGATGGGGCCCTTGTACACGATCATTGCCCCACTCATAAACTTTTGCCTTAGCCGCGTCGGCCTGTTTGCGAACGGATTCAGTCACTACCTGGTTATAATCCGACACTCTCACAAGGCCTTCCTCTTTAAACCGCCACGTACCAGGTTGGGGACTTTCTGCCCTTTTCGAATCATGTCGGCATAATCCATGTAGACTTTGGCCCAATTCCATTCTGCTCCGGTGAGGTACCCGCGGGGTGCAAGTTTCACTTGGTTGCAGTGATAGCCGGTGCAATAGATGCCCCGCTTTTCGCACATGGTCATGACGACTTTGGGGCTGTCTACATGGCAGGTGACCACGTCTATCCCTTGATCGACTAAGCTGTTGGTGGCTTCCGCCTCGCGGACCGGCAGTGACCAGTCCCCGGTAAAAATCACATTGGTCGTGCAGTTTGGTCTGATGCTTCGGGCCCCGAGGGTATAGCTGTTAATATTGCGCAATACCTGTGGAATAGGCTTGGCCGCTACAAACCCCAGCTTCCCGTCTTGGTCATCCCGCCGGCCACGATGCCGGCTACATACTTGCGATTCGTCAATGTAGCCGAAGTAACTCCCGACGTTCTTGGGATGTTTGCCTTCTTGATAGAGCCCCCACAGTGCAAAAGAGGACGTTGGGATATTGGGGCGCGACCTTGAGAATGTGGGGATCAAAATAGCCGAATGATGTGGGGAAGAGCACCTGGGCCCCGTCCAGCTGGACCATGCTCTCCATGGTTTTTGGACCTCGATGGTCTCCGGCACCTTCTCTTCATCAGAAGGCGCTTCACCCAGTCGAGTTTGGCCACCGTCGATTTACCTTCAAAGTGCGCCTGGTTGTAGCCATAGTCGTCTCGCGGCCCCACAAAGATGAACCCCATCTTGACTTTGTCCTGTGCCCCCATGCTTGGCCGAGCCAGTCCAAGCCTCCCAACATTCCCAGAGCTCCGACAGCGGCGGTTCCTTTCAGAACTTGTCGTCTTGTCGGTTTATGTGAGGGGAGCCATATGTCCTCCTTAATTGTGGAAATGTGAATGCCGGCACACCCTCCCGCACAATGAACGTTCCAGTTTCACCGGCCAGGGCGCGACCAATATTGGGAGGATTGGTGATCAGCCCCATCCACCCGCCACCTTCCAAGAATTCGATCACCGCCTGAATTTTCGGTCCCATGCTGCCCTTGTCAAATTGATTGTCCGCGAAATGCCTCTTCGCTTCAGCCACCGTCGTGCGATCCAACCATTGCTGATTGGGCCTATTGAAGTTGATGGCGACTTTTCGACCGCAGTCGATACCAGCAACAATTCAGCACCGATTTCGCGCGCCAGTAGGCTCGAAGCAAAGTCCTTGTCGATCACCGCTTCGACGCCGACCAAATTGCCCCTCGGCATCTTTGATGACAGGGATCCCGCCCCGCCGCAAGCGATGACCACATACCCCTCCTTGGCCAGGCAATTGATCATATCGAGTTCGACGATGGCCCGTGGCAACGGAGAGGGGCACCACGCGCCGCCAACCATGCCCCGCATCTTCTTTGATGGTCCAGCCTTGTTGAGCGGCAAGCCGGCGCGCCGTCGGTTCGTCCAATTGAGAACCGATGGGTTTGGTCGGATTGGCAAATGCCGGATCATGACGGTCGACAATGGTCTGGGTGACCACGGCCACAGCCTTTCGATCAATCCGGCGCTTGCGAAATTCGTTATACAGTGCCTTCGAGGAACATGTAGCCGATGCCTCCCTGCAAGTCGGCACCGGCATAATCCATGGGCACAGGAGGCACTTCCATGGAGCGACAGTTCCGACCGTCGCAGGACGAAGCCCATCTGTGGGCCGTTTCCATGCGTCACCACCACATTCCAACCGGCTTCGATCATGTCGGCGATATAGTGCGCGGTAATCGCCGCTTCCTCACTCTGGTCGGGTATGGACTCATGCTGTTTGTCTCGAATCAACGAGTTTCCCCCACGGCGACAACGGCAAGTTTGTTGGCGGCTCTCATCGGGAACATCCTCACGTTCACTGACTGCCGCGCACGGCGCTTGCCAGCGCGGACACCGCCTGCGTGAAACAGGCCAGGGGCGCGCGCGTGATACCGGCTCCAATCTGTCCGACTCCGGCCTCACGGTGGGCGATCCCCGTATTGATAATCGGTTGAATGCCGGTATCGACGACTTTACGGACGTCAATACCCGCCGGTGAGCCGGCGAAGTTCATCGGCGGCAACGTGAACGCACCATTTCGGCCCAGCGTGATATGGGTCATCGCCGTCGTATTGTCGATCGCATCCTGCGGCGTGCCGCCGACGAACTTGACGATCGCCGGGGAGGCGGCCATTGCGAAAGCCGCCCAGCACCCGCTGTCTCGGTGATCGCGCTGTCCCCCAGATCGGGCGCCGCGTCCGCCGTGGTGTAACCGGGGAAGAAGAGTCCGTCGACCACCGGCGCCCGCGTGGTAAACCACTGATCCCCCGTGCCGCTGACACGGATGCCGAACTCGACGCCATTACGGGCCATGGCCGTGACCATGCTGCTTCCTGGAACGCCGTGAGCCGCATCGAGCATGGCCTTACAGGCGGTCATGGAGAGATTTAGAAAGAAGTGATCGTTGCCGGCGATGAAGTCGACGGCGGCGGCGATATCGGCCGAGGGCGTATCGAGTCTTCAGCAAAGCCGAAATCAACCGTTTCAGAAACAAGGACGACGCCGCGACGTTGCGGTTGTGCACCTCGTCGCCCATATGCAGCGCCTGCGCCATCAACGTTTAGAGATCAAGTCCGCCAAGAGTCTCCACTCCCGCCTGCAACGTCGGCCCGAGCACCTGTCCCATCCATTTGAGGCGGTCGATCACATCGGGACTGTTGGCGCCGAACCGGAGCACCCGGCCGATTCCCTCGTTGAAGTTACTGAACGCCTGATTGCCATGGGCGGCATTGACAACAATCCACACGGACATGGATGGGCTGATGACACCAGCCATCGGACCGACAGCGGCATGATGGTGACAGGGTTCGAAGACAACCTCACCGCCGGAAGCCAGGGCGCACGCGCCGGTGGTATCCTTCGCCCATCCTTCGTAGAGGATTGCGCCGATGATGGCACCCTGCATGGGACCGCACATGTCTTCCCAGGCGATGGGAGGACCTCCGTGCAGGATCATGCGCTCCGCCATATTGGGAAGGACCTTGCCGGCAACCCCGATACCTCGAAGGACCGGCTGGGCTGATAGGTACGCATCAAAGGCCTTTTGGTTGGCCTCTTCGACGGCCGGCAGGTTCACGAGCTGAGCTAATTCACGACAGACGGTCTGATGCCCCTGCGCAGGCGGGGCCCATTCTATCTGTAGAGCCGTCCCGCCCGCCCTGGCAACGGATTCGGCAAATGACGACAGGCCGACGTTCAATATTTGTAGCCTTCTCCTGAAACAAGGCCTGCATCACGGCATTCCCCCAACACCGTCATCTCCTAACGCAACGGCGGCCGCCAAGCGGACTGCCTGGGCATTGCTTTCGGCCAGGAGTCACCCCTGCGTCTCGCAGGGCGGCTTCCTGTTTAGCCAGATCTCGCGGGTCCAATGATGTGCCGCAGACAAAGCCGACAACGACCAGATGTCTGCCCGCCTTGTCGGCCAAATCTTTGGCCTGTTGAATTACCGGCACCATTTCGCTCAGCCGGATCTGGATGAGAACCATATCCGAGCACCACATCCAACAGGAATCACAGCCACCTTGGGATCCCCGGCCTCTTTGAGAATACGTTCATTGCGCAGTCGGTGATCGATCATGGGATGGGGACGCCCCCTGGTGAAGAGATCGTCGCCCAGATCAATGACCGTATGCCCCCGGCTGGTCCAGACGTCGTCCAGGCGGTCTCCCGAATCCACAGGAGTGTTTGAATAGACCTGCCCCAAGGTTTTCTTCAGCAGAAGCGAGGCTTCGTAACAAAACGTCCCCGCTGTACAGACCGCGAAGGTATTGCTGCCCGGGGACCAGCTTGGGGGCATCGCAAAAGGCGGGCGCTCCGGCCTGCCCTCTTCAGGCCGCCTGCCGTCGGCAAGTGCCACCGCTGCCGCCGCCGCATCCTCAAGAGTCCGGGCCGCGAATACATTCGGATGCCTGATACCCTCCGGGTCCGCGCCGAGAAAATTCACCACCACCGGCTTTCCGGCACCACCCGCAACATCCAGAACGCGTTCGGCAACTTCCGGGAAGGAGGCTTGGAAATCAGAACAATGACCGAAGTGGACTGATCGGCGGCCAATGCCTTCAGCCCCTGGAGCATGGAAATGCCTCCCACATCCCTGTGCAAGTCATGACCTCCGGTTCCGATCGCCTGCGAGATACCCTTGCCCCATCGATCGATAAGGCAGGTGACCTGCTGAAGACCGGTGCCCGACGCAGCGACAACACCGATCTCCCCGCGCCTCACGACGTTGGCGAAGGCGAGCGGGATCCCATTGATGATGGCGGTCCCGCAATCCGGCCCCATGACGATGAGATCGTGGGCCTGGAGCGAAGCGTTTCAGCGCAATCTCATCTTTCAACTCGACATTGTCGCTGAACAGCATCACGTTGGAGGCCAAGACGCAAGGCCTTGAACGCCTCAGCAGCGGCGTATTCGCCGGGCGTGGAGATCAAGGCCAGATTGGCACCAACCATGTTTCCGAGCCCCATTTCTATACTGCGGGGGCCATGGCAGATGACTTCCCGTTTCCGGACATTGAGGCGGGTTTTCGGTTCAAGGCCGACTCGGCTGCAGCCATGGCAGCAGCAAGGGCGTCGTCGTCTCCCTGAAGCGCGATGAGCAGATCGTTGGCACCGGCCTCAATAGTCTCCCCGAGCAAGCCGGCTTCTTTGAGCAAACTAATGTTGTTTGCAGAGGCCATGATCGCCGAGGCTTGTTCCACGCCGGGCAACTTGGCGAACGAGGAGGAGAGTTGCATCAGCGAGACCGAATCACGATAGAAATTGCGGAGTATTTTTGTCGCCCTGGCCATGTTCACAGCCTCCCCAATTGACGCCTTCGCCTTGGCCGGTCAGTGGCGTTGAACGTCACGCGGTTGGGAACTTCCCCACTCGGTGGCCTATCTGACGAACGTCAAATCCTGCAGCGTGGCGTCTCGTCTGGGATGACTGCATGAACCGCCCAAGAGAGATTTTCAGCCTGCGAGTTCTGGGAAGTCGTGCTGTTTATTTCTCGACCGCGAACTTGAACACTAAATTGTATACTAAGTCAAGAGCAAAGTGCTGGCTGAGTCATCTCCCACCTTCAGAGTTGCTTTGCATGCACCGCATTGCGTCGCACGAAGCAGAACACCTCTTCGTAGTGCCAAACCCCTGTGCCTCTCCGCTCGTTCCAGAAGTGCACGCGGACATACTCCTGAAACTCCTCCTCGGTTGGGAAATGGGAAAAGGCATCGGCGTCGCGGTCACACAACATGAACCGAGCGATCTGGAGCGTATCGTCGAACGAGGGCGTAGAAATGGAACCTGGTACGCGCGTAAACGAAAAGTCGAATTCCGTATGAAGCCGCATCACTCTGGCTAGGCCATCATAGATGTTGTAGCGGGGCGCCCCAAAGTATTCGAGCATCTGATTACATCCCGAATCTGGGTTTTTGAGGGTCACGACCAGCACGCCATCCTCCGTGAGCTGATTGGCCGCGTGAATCGTATAGGCACCCCGTTTGTGATCGGGAACATGGTAAAAAATATGACTGATAAGCCCGACTGCGACTGGGGTGGGCGGGATCGTTGAGATGAGGGTGCCATCGAAAACCTGCGCGCGTGGATATCTCGTCGCATGCACCGCACGCATGCAAGAGTGCGGTTCTACCGTATACACACGGCGGAAGTGTTCCAACATAAGACGGGTGAGGTTCCCCTCCCCGGCACCCCAATCGATCGCGCGCGACTCAGCGGGATAGTGGGAAAAGATCCTCAGAGGATCTGGCGCACATAAATCCGTTCGCCAGTGCATTTTAGAAAAGTGGTAAAGGTATCCGCATACTCGCGGAGTGCCAGTGAACGCGTTTCGCAGGCAGCATTATCTGCTCCTCCTGTCTTGGAAAACCGATGAAACATTGCTCGAGCCTTCTGTTTATTGCACGTCGGGAAACGGCTCAGTAGACCCGGCAAGCACGACCGCACCTGAGCATTCTGCAGAAGTTTGGCACAAGATACTTAGCACAGGCCACAATTTGAACAATAAAGCTCCCAGCAGCAAGCTACGGGGTGTGCGGCAAAGGATAATCAAAGAAGGGCCATGGTGAGATGCAAACAGACTGGAGGATTTTGGTAAACAACTCGATTCGTCAACAACCTGCTAGCTGAGGATCGACTGAAATAAGTTAATGAAGGCGACGCCCAGGCGATACAGCCAAGCAACAGCCCCTGGACGCCATCGGTCCCTGAGGTGTTGCCCACCTGCAGGGCGGTCCGTGTCGCTTCTCGGACGCTGTCCATGCTTTTCGCTTCGCCCAAAGCGTTGAGCCAGAGTCGCAATCGGCTCGGAGACATTGCCGTTGACCGCGGATTTAATGTAGGTGCAGCTGATCGCGTTGGTGCCTGCTGCGGCCTGAGACAGCCAGGCACCCAGGGATGACATGAACCTCAACCGGGATGAATCACTGCCCGCCGTGCTCCACAATCCAGCCAGATACCCCACGATGAAATCATCGCCCGAAGGCGTCAAACCGGGCCCCAGCCCGATCAAAGGTCTGATGGCGGTGATGGCACCGTCAACCTGAAGGTTGCGTGTCGCATCTATCAGGGCCGGAACGGTTTGAACCGCCATTTCGACAAGTGTTTTTATCCCAGGCGATGTCACGGAATTCTGTCTTGGCGCAGGAATGGCCGCGATCATTGCGGATATTCCGTTCCCGCGCCGATGTTTCCCCAGTTCCAGCCGGGCGACCGCCCACGCTTGAGCCGTGTCGCGCTGACGTAGATCGACTCGCAATCCCTTGAGATCGATGTGCCAGCGGCTTGCGGTTCGCAAATCAGCGGACAGCTCGGACCCGCTGATTCGGAGAATCCCTCCTCGGCAAGCGAACGGTTGTCCCACCCGGAGCTGATTCAGAAAAGTGAACGTGGGAGTCCCCGAAGCGGATCCCTTGGGAGAGGTTGCCTTTTCTGATGAAACAAGGGTGAGTAATGCATCGCTTTCAAGACTGACATTACAAGCCTGGTGGAAAATACTGTGAATAACCCCGCTGAAGCACATGGTCGGCGTTTCAACGCCGGCCGGAGCGCATTGAGGCGCATTGGGCACACTCCATCGCCAGGCGACATTACGCCGTGCTTGTACGGCCTAGAGATTCCCCGGACCGCAGGGATGACGGCGAAGAGTGGAATTTTCTAGGAATGAGTAGGCTCTGGCCAGCGCATCCTTGATCGCTGCATGGACGTTGTTCCGGCCCTCTTCGATATTCCGTTGCATGGCCTTGCGTGCACCCGGTATGATCCTTGGCTGCGATGCGTTTAAGGATTTCCAGGTGTTGGTGGCATGTTCTTTCGGCCCGGTGCGCCTTGCCGAAATCTATCATGCGAAAAAGCAGCAACCGCTCGTTGATGGCGCGAGGTTGCCGCTAACAGAGACTTGTTTCCTGCTGCATGGGCGAGCGTTTCGTGAAACAGTGTGTCCAGCCGGGCGGAGTTCCTCGCATCCTTCTTGGACGATCCGTTCAGCAGAGAAGTCCATGTGCGCTTGAGCGCATCCATATCATCATTCTTTGGCGTGCCCCGCTTCGCCAAGCATTCGACGACAAACAGCTCCAGGGCCAAACGAACCTCATAGAGCTCCTCAATCTCGCGAAGGTTGTGCTGCTTAACTGCGTAGCCCCGATTGGGCATCTTTTTGACGAACCCATCCGTTGCTGGCGTCCGGAGGGCCTCCCGCACCGGACTCCGGCTGACGCCGAATTTATGGCAGAGTTCTGCTTCGGTAAGCCGGTGTTCTGGCGGATATTGCCAATGAATGATCCGCTCTTTCGGTGTCGCAACGATCGACGCACTGAGATTTGAGAAGTGTATTCCGCCCATCCGATCAACTCTATCAACCATGTCTGCAGTTCACCGTGAATCAGGTGAATACCTCTTCTGTGTCAGACTCCTCGCGACCGATGTTTAGTGGATCATGCAACCCTGAATGGCTCCTAGAGTTGTCGCCATGGGCAGGTGGCGCAAAATCCGTAACATGACTCATCTTAGGACGAGAAAGATTGTATACAATCTGAGAGTACCAAGTCTCACTTTCTTTACATTGGGCGATCTTGGCCATGAGGTCAATTCTTCGCACGCATCGTGTCCGCGTCGCCAGATCTATCAACATACCACTCTCGCAACCTCAGATCGCTAATAAGCACCGCGGGCTAACCCCAGCGTCTCCATCACGGTCGGATGATGATCGCGCCGGCGGCTAGTGACTCTTCACGGCCTTTTTCTAGCAAGCCTGGCAGTCCGGACTCGGTCGGTTTTCTTGCGACTCAATACCGTCTGCTCCGATTCTCGAGATGGTTCCGAGCTGAGTCTGTGGTGATGGATTCTCAGCCTGCTCGTAGGCTGGAAGTTTCTGGGCCATGGCGGCGAGGCAGGTGATGGTTCCGGCTGTGCCGACGAAGGTTGCTGTCTGATAGCAGCCCATTCCGACGACGGCTGCTTTCGTTTCTCGCGCAACCCACTCGCGCGCCTTGCGCACTTCTCCGTCGGTCGGAGGGTCGTGAAGCAGGAGCCGCTCGCAGGGAGCGCACGACCCCGATATCGATTGATCGTACGGTCAGCTGCTGGCTGGCACGATCAGGATGTACTCAGTGCTGCCGCCGCCGATGTCGAGGGCGAGCGCGTCGGTCACGTCAGGAGACAAGCCGGAGCGAATACCCAGCATTGTCCGCCTGGCTTCTTCTTTCTCCTGAGATCAGTTCGACCTCGAAGCCTGCTTCGCACTTCATCCGATCGAGAAACTCATCACGGTTTGCTGCATCACGCAACTGCGCTCGTCGCGACCGGCCGCCGCAGCATCGACATGAGAGGCATCGATCATCTCCCGCCACTCTTTGAGACCACTGCAGCACCCGATCCATCGCCGCAACGCTCAGCTGCTTTGTCTGATCGACACCTCGCCCCAGCCGAAGGATTCGTCGCTCAGATCGTATTTCTATCAGCCGTCCGCTGGGCGACAGATCGGCAATCAACGACATGACAGTTGAGCGTGCCGATATCCACGCCGGCGAGACGCGTCCTGCGTGATGGGTCGTTCATAGGTCGTTCTGAACCTCCGTCATCTCCGATTCAAGATTCCCGCGTGCGTCTTTGAGCTCTTGGATCTCTTTGACGAGTCGACCGACTTCAGCGTCGTGCAGGACCCGTTCAACTGGTTCGCCTGCCTCGCGCAGGTTGACTGCTCGCTCGCCGACATCCCGATAGAGCTCGCCTAATTGCTGGTCGAGCTTGGCGGATTTCGAGCCGGATCCGCAGCAGTTCCGTTTCTTCCAACGCACGGTTCGGCGCCGCCTGCGCCGTGCCAAGGCGCAGCGTCACCAGCCCCGCCTTCAGATCATGCTTCAACCGTTGCAAAGAGTCAGCCGTACGTAACC
>ERZ1370068.10768-contig-9437_pt1 | contig 27688 bp, 48 predicted proteins | sample MGYA00561227_ERZ1370068 | MGnify/ENA primary metagenome ERZ1370068 (study PRJEB38410, sample SAMEA6850437) | metagenome | study: Metagenomic assessment of the ecological functions of the soil: analysis of the soil microbiota associated with the...
GTTAGCCGCTGAGATTTCGGTTCCGTATTGCTGTATCTGCTCCGCCAGAATCGCCCAGCTCGCGCGGGTCAGACTGATTGAGCAGCAGCAGCGCGAGTGGTTGCCGCCCACCCGCGCCAGCGTATCGGCGGGTGACGGCCGAGGCCGTCGCGCAACGGTCAAAAGCAGACTGTCTCCCGCCACACCAGTCCGTGTGTCGCATTCACCGCCCGGAATTTGTCGACGTCGACAAAGAGCAGGAGCCAGGCGCACAAAGGCTCAAGCGTTGCGCGCGGCCGCGATTGCCAGGCGGTCGAGAAACAGCTCGCGATTAGGTAGCCCCGGCATCAGGCTGGCCGTTGACGGCGTCAAACAACAAACGTTCCTGGGCGCGCTTGGCATCCGGTGACCTCGCGCATCAATCCGACCATAGCGCAGGTGTCGTCGATCCGAGACCGGGACGCTGGCCACTCACAGATCGAACCAGCGTGGGAGTTATCAGCATGCCGCAGACGCAGGTCGAGCCGCATCTCACCGCCCGCCTGCTCGCGCGCGACCACATCAGCACTGGCGCTCGGCATCGGCAGGATGCATGTAGCGCAGAACTCGGTGGTTTTGGCGGACATCAGCCGGGCTTGCGAGGCCCAAAATCGCTCTCCACCAGCGGGGCGGCTTCGATCTCATGCGGCGCGCATGTTCCATTACACAGCGGCATCCAGCGCCGCCGTCGACCGCCGGCGGCGCAGCACGCCTTTCTCATCGTCAGGCTGGGCGCCATAAAGGGCTCGAACGGAACGGCGTGTTGCGTGACGGTGAACCCGATCAGCACGACGAACAGAGGACGAGAGCCGGCGGCCAGGCCAAGAGCCCGGCGACAATGTCGGCGAGCCTACCCGTGCAACGTGGCGCCGGCGCCAGTGCAGCCACCGGCAGGAGCATCCGGCTCGGCGCCGAGACAACGCGATCCTGGCCTCGCAGAATCAACAAGGATCAGGGCTGCTCCGCCATCGCCGGCACCGTGGCGATGTGCTGGAAAGTCGGAAGATTGGCGGCCAATCGCCGGATCGAAACGCCACGGCGATGAGGGCGCAGCTGCGCGGCCGGCGAAATCCGGCGCAAGCAGCAGGCGCAGAAGAAGCCGTTGCCGGGAGGACAGGCGCGAGAAGGTGCAAAAGGAACACGAGGGCGTTGCGGCCATCGCCGCCTCGCAGGCCGCCCGATGCTGGGCCAGCGTATCCTCCGGACGCATATTGAAGAGCTTGTGCCAGAAGCCAAAATCCACGCACAGATGGGCAAAGAGCGCGCCAAGTAAAGATCACGCCGCCGTGGGAAAGATGGCCTTGGCGTGGTTGGCGTGGCGAAGCACCGTCAGGAAGATGTGCGAGCAACCCCATGTGCCGAGCAGGATGCCGTTGAAGCTGCTGCCGGTCGCGGGGCGCGCTGCTCGTGCTCGACGGCCTTGAGAGTAAGAGGCGGGTGAACCGGTCCGGAGGAGAAGAGCGTGCGGCGACGAAGGTGACGGTCTGTGGCCGGAAGCTCGACGGATAAGCGGAACATCGCCCGGAGTCATTCTTAATGCGCTCGAGGAACATGGCCTAGCGATGGCGTCGCCGCATCCGCGTTAGCGCCTGGCGTCGAGCCCCGGCCAGACGATCCCCGAACCCGCGGCACTGTAGCGGTCCGCACGACCAGCCAACGCTCGATCGGCTTGTCGGTCGACTACGAGGGCGAAGACGAACCAACTGGGGCTCGTGCCTGGCGTAATGGCCTGACGGATCGGGCCGGCCGTCCCATCGGCCCCGGTGCGGATTTCGATGCGCAGGTTGTCCCCGCGCCCTTCGTGGAGCCTCTCGAGCCCGTGATGTCGATCCGCTCGAGTTCGGGATCGATTTCGATGGCCCAGGCGTTGGCGGCGCAGCCGGTTGGAACAGAGGGCCGCCAGGGCGGCAAAGCAAACAAAGGCCGGCGCCGCGCCGCGCGCCGCCCCTGCCTGCCGTCCCTGATAACCCTCGACATCCAGCTCCTTTGAGATGCGCCTAGCGGCGCAGGTCGTCCCTGCAGCAGGAGCAAACAGATCATGATCCTGCCAGACGCCGTTGATCTTGAGATAGCGACGCGCGCGCCCCTCGCGCACAAATCCGACGGCACCTCGAGACGCGCGCGGAGGCAACGTTGTGCGGCAGACAGGCGGCCTCGAGCCGTGCGATCCCAAGACGTCGAAGGCGAACGGCAACACGCAACGCACGGCATGGGTCGTATGCCCCGCCGCGTATGCGGAAGGCCAGCACCCAGTAGCCGACCGAGGCGGCCTGGAGACGCCCACGCCTGACGCGTTACTGACGGTCAGACCGCCAAGCAGGGTGTCGTCGGTGCGGAAAATGAAGAAGGCGTAACCCTGATCCTCGCGCAGTTCGCGCTGATACTGACGCCAGCCGGCGTCGAAAGGCGGAACGCGCCAGCTCATCGCAGGCCCACTGCGGCTCCCAGCCGACGAGATGTTCACGGCTCAGCGCGCGCAATTGCGCCCACGCCGCATAGTCCGTCATGGTCGGATGACGCAAATAGACGTCGGTGCCGCGGACTTCGGTTTCCGCATCGATGCCCGTTGAGGCTCGCGAGAACGCCATGTCTTCCCCTCCGAACCGCTCCTTCGGTTCTGCACCCAGCTTTGTTCGGGCTTGAGCGATCGCCATAGCTTCGGCCAGCCGCGCATAGCTATCGCTTTTACGGCCGGCGCCGACAATGGCCACCGACGGCCGGGTGCCCGTAACCAGTTTGCTCGCCAGCGTCCTGACGGCCTCCCGGGGAAACGCCCTCGATGCGCTCGACCAGCTCGGGAGTGTCGATCAAGCGATCAAACAGAAGCAACTGGCGTGCCATTTGCTCGGCGCGCGCCGATGAGCTCTCAAGCCCCATCAGCAGGCCGGCCTTGAGTTGCGCCTTGGCGCGGGCCATTCCGCCTCTTCTGGCTTCTCGCCGGCAGCGCGTTTGAACTCGGCCCCACGACCTCAATGAGCTCACCGCATCAGGTCCGCTCCGGTTGCCGCGTGCAGGCCAAACAGTCCCAGATCGGCCAGCGACAGCAGCTCGAATAGATGGCATAGCACAGAGCCTCGCCGTTCCCTTACTTCCTGAAACAATCGCGATGACATGCCGCCGCCGAACAGGCCCGAAAACACCTGTGCGGTGTAAAACTCCTCCTGCCGATAGGACGGGCCAGGGAAGGCCAGGACCAGATGACTTTGCTCGAACGGCTTCGGCGACGTGCGCGTCCCACCCGTGTAGCGTGCCGGCTCGAATCGCCCGCACGCACCCCCATTCATGCCCCCGAATAGGGCCTCAGCGTGGCGCATCAGGACGGCATGGTCGACCTTGCCGGCGGCGGCCAGCACCATGCGCGAGGCGCGGTAGTTGGCCCTGAGGAATGCCCTGAGCTCGACGGCGCCGAAGCGAGCCACACTGCTGCTGCGTGCCCGGGATCGACCGCCCGATCGCCACCTGCCCCGGAAAGGCGGCCTCTTGCAGCATCTCGTAGGCGATTTCATCGGGGCTGTCGCGCGTTGCCGCAATCTCTTGCAGGATGACTTCCCGCTCGCGCTCGAGCTCGTCTTGCGCATAGCGCGGCTGCTGCAGGATATCGGCCAAAATATCGAGCGCGATGGCGATGTCGGCCCTGAAGAACGCGCGCGAAGTAGGCCGTGGTCTCCGGACTCGTTGCGCCGCGTTGAGTTCGCCCCCGACCGCTTCAATCTCCTCGGCGATATCGCGCTGGCGCTGCGCCGCTCGGTGCCCTTGACGCCCATGTTCAGCAGGTGCGAAATCCCGGTGCTCGGCGATGCTCTCGTGCCTGGCGCCCGCTGCAATCCACACCCCAAGCGATACCGTCTCCACATGCGGCATATGGTGCGATACCACGCGCAAGCCATTGGGCAGTTGCGCAAGCTCCGTTGTCATGGTCCTGGCCCCCAAACGGTTAGTGGCGCACCTCTCGAGCGAAGCGTTGCACCGCGCCAAGGTCATTGGGCAATGTCGTCACGCGCTCCGGCCCCAACAGCAGGCAATCCAATCGGCCCGGCAGCGCCGGCCGCTCGCCCGTAATCGCCTGCCAGAGCCTCGGGAAACTTGGCCCGGATGGGCGGTGGTGACGGGCGATGTGGACAACGGGCTCGGATCGCGAGGTCGCCGTTCGCCGTCCTCTCCGCTGCCACCACCGCGCAGGCGCTATGCGGGTCGAGCAGATAGCCGCTTTGCGCCTTGAGGCGCCGGAATGCAGGCGCCGACCGCCGCCTGATCGACGCGCTCGGCGATGAAGGCCTCGCGGTAGGGTTGCATCGCCTCGTCAAGCCCGATGGATCGACTTTGCTGCAAGCCGCGCATTTTGCTGCGCACGAACGCCGCATCGCGCCCGCTGGCCTCAAACAGAAAGCGCTCGAAGTTGGAGGCAACCTGGATATCCATGGAGGGCGATGAGGTGGCAACCACGTCGGAGAGGGCATACGTCCCCGTGCTCCAGGCGCGCGCCAGGATGTCGTTTTCGTTGGTGGCGATCACCAACCGTTCCGCCGGCAAGCCGATGGCCTTGGCGACATAGCCGGCAAACACGTCGCCGAAATTGCCGGTGGGAACCGAAAGGCCACGCGCCGCGCCGGGCCGCCGAGGGCGACGGCGGCGACGAAATAGTAGGTGAGCTGAGCAACGATGCGCGCCCAGTTGATGGAGTTTACGGCGGCCAGTTGCAAGCGGTCGCGGAAGCGCAAATCGTTGAACATCGCCTTCACCAGAGCCTGGCAATCATCGAACGTACCCTCGATTGCCAGTGCATTGACATTGGCCTCGGTGGGCGTGGTCATCATGCGCCGCTGCACCCGGAGATGCGGCCTTTTGGGAACAGCACCACGACGTTGACGCGGGCCAAGCCGCGGAACGCCTCGATGGCGGCCCCGCCGGTGTCGCCCGAGGTCGCCGCCACGATGCTCACGCGCTCGCCGCGCGGGCAAGCACATGGTCCATAAGACGCCCCAGCAGCTGCATCGCCAGATCCTTGAAGGCCAGCGTCGGGCCGTGGAACAGCTCCAGGACCCAAAGGTTACGGTCAATCTGGCGCAGCGGCGTGACGGCCGGGTGGGAAAAGCGGGCGTAGGCCTCCTGGCAATGCCGATCAAGTCTGTAGCGCGCCAGGCTCGCCCCGACGAACGGTTGCAACGAGGTGAGGCGGCCACGTCGGCAAACGGCTCGCCGGCGAACTCGGCGATACTCTGGGGCGAAAGGCTGGGCCAGATGGCGGGCATATAAAGGCGCCGCCGTCGCGGGCAAGGCCCGCCAGCAACACCTCTTCAAATCCCAGTCTTCGGCGCTTCGCCTCGGGTGGAAATGTACTGCAAATTCTCGCTCTTTCGGGCTTTGTCGCGACTTTGAACCTTGAACCCTATGCCGTCGGCGCCGCGCTTAACAAGCCGAAGCGTCGTTTCTTAAGGGCCGTGAGGGTCCGGGCCCTCCATTCTGGCCCCGCCAAGGCGAAATCGATGGCGGGCAAAGACAAAATAAACGGCGATCAGGGCCAACGCGAGCGCAAACCAGGTGAGGGCATACTCCAGATGCCGATTGGGCAGGTCGAGCCGGGTGACCCCGCCACGCGGCAGGCCGTCGGGCGGCAAGGGTTGCTGATCGACCTCCAGGCGGAACGGCAAGCTGTCCGGCGCTTCCGCGCCGAAGCCCGAGGCCGTCATTTGGGCGAGATCAGGCCAGTACCACAGGTTGCCCGCCGCATCATTGGCGGGGGTAAACATCCCTGGGGTCAGCGGCCCGCGGATCAGACCGCGCACCTCCGTCTCGCCGGCGACCTGACCCAAGGCGCGCCGCTGTGGCGGTTTGTGGGCATCGTCGACCCAACCACGGTTCACCCACAGGATGCGGCCGGGGAAATCTCCAAGGTGTGTATAGAACATGCCAACCAAGGCCCGTGGGTTGCGGGGCGTAAAGGTAGCGTTCCTGGTCGTGGTGGAAGCGACCTCTGGCCCCGGCATGCAGGTATTCGACGTCCCCGTTGGTGTGCCACCGGCGTTCGACCGCCGCCAGGCTTATTGGCTCGGCGGCAACCCGGGCCGTGAGACGCGCAGCAGCGCTTCTTTCCACGCCAGACGCTCAAGCTGCCACAGCCCAAGGCCGATCAGCCCAGCCAGCGCGGCCAGAACCGCAATCGACGCCCCCACCAATCGCGCTTGTCGCAGCCGCTGCCACATGATGCCTATGTCAGTGGGGGCGTGAGCCGCCCCTCTTCCGCCTGGTGCCTATACTGCAGGGCGATCAGGCTCGCCTTCAGGACGCGCAGTATGCCGAAGGCGAGGAGCGGGTTAGCCCGCCCCGCCAGCACAACGTGCACCCAAACCGGCGCGCCCAGCTTGAATTCGACCAACAGCGCCCCGCCCAACACCAGGAAACCCAGGATAAAGATGGCAAACACCGCCGGACCGTCGCCTGCGTCGGCAAAGGCATAGCTCAGGCCGCACGGGCCGCAGCTCTCGCGCAGGGCAAGACCGCCCGCAAACAGTGCGCCCTTGCCGCAGCGGCGGGCAGCGGCCTTTGAGGCCGCAGACAAAGGGGATGGCGCTTCAGGCATGTCTGATCTCGCTCAGCTGCACCTGGCACGCGATTGGGTCGCGCGCGCCGCACCGGCAGCCCCGGGTGCGGCCCGCGTGTCGCCGCAGCGCCAGGGCCAGGTCAAGGCATAGGTTCAGTGCGCCAGCGGCTGTGCCTGCGCCCCACACATAGATGCACAGGAACAGGAACAGCCAGACCACGTCGACGAAGTGCCAATACCAGGCCGCGGCCTCGAAGCCAAAGTGCTGTTTGGGGGAAAAATGGCCCGCCAGGGCCCGACAGAGGCACACGGTCAGGAACATCGTACCAATCAAGACATGGGCACCGTGGAAGCCCGTGGCCATAAAGAAGGTCGAGCCGTAGATATGGCCGGCATACTTGAAGCCGGCATGGGCATACTCGTAGGCCTGACAAGCGGTGAACAGGATGCCCAGAATGACGGTGAGCAGCAGGCCCCACTTGAGTCCCCGCCGGTCATTTTGCAAGAGCGCGTGATGGGCCCAGGTCACCGTCGTGCCCGAGGTGAGCAGGATCAGCGTATTGACCAACGGCAGGCCCCAGGGATCGAAGGTGCCGTGGAACAAGGTGCCATCGGGTTTGGGCGGCCAATGCCCGCCGGTGAGCGCATTACGCTCAACCATGCCGATCACTTCCTTGCTTGTCTCGATCGCGCCGTCGGGCGCGGTGATATCGAGGGGATAGACCGCGGCCGGGAACAAGGCGACATCGAAATAGGCCCAGAACCAGGCGCACGAAGAACATCACCTCGGAAGCGATAAACATGGATCATGCCGTAGCGCAGATGCAGCTGAACCACCGGCGTGTGGTCGCCGCCGTGGGCCTCGCGGATCACATCGCGCCACCACACCCACATGGTGAACAGCAGACCCAGCACGCCGGCGGCGGAACACAAATGGACCTTTGATCCCGAACAGGCCCTCGCCGCCGCCCATCGACCGCATCCAGATGATGAGACCGACCGCAGTTACAAAGCCGGCGGTCGCCCCGACGGCCGGCCATGGGCTCGGGTTCACGAGGTGATAGTCATGGTGCTTTGCGTGCGTGTCGGCCATCTCTGTTCCAACTCCTAAACCCTTCCGCGGCGTCGCGCCAGGTGTTTCGACGATTTCTATCCGGCCGTACCCGTGTGGCGGCGGGCGTTCCCCGCGCCGGGCCGGCGGCACCATCACCCGTCCGTCCGGCAAGGCCCGCTTTGCCCTCCACGGGATAGAACGTGATAGGACAGCACGATCAGCGAAATCGACCGTCCATCCCGATCCGACACGATCTGTGGGTCGATGAAGAAGCTTACCGGCATCTCGACCGACTGGCCGGGCTCCAGCACCTGCTCAGCAAAGCAGAAGCATTGCATCTTGTTGAAAAAGCCCCCGCCGGCTCCGGCGTGACATTGAAGGTCGCCATCCCCGTCACCGCGTGATCGGCGAGGTTGGTCGCACGATAGAAGGCCAAGGCGTTTTCGCCAATTTTGACGTCGAGCGTGGACTGCACCGGTTCAAAGCGCCAGGGCATGCCGGGCGTAACATTGGCATCGAAGCGAACGGTGATGGTCTTATCGATGCTCGCCTTCGGAGGCGTGCAGCGCCCGCTGCGGCGTGCCGGCGAAACCCGTCGCCTCGCAGAACAGCCGGTAGAGCGGGACCGAGGCAAAGGCCGCCCCACCATCACGACGACGAGCGCAACGCAGCAAAGAGCAACGGTGCGGTCTCGGTGGTCCTTGCGGCCCTGGCTATGCCCATGCGCCATGGTTGTCAGCCTAACAGCGGTTTCACTAGAGCGGGCGGTTCGCGACGTTGCCGCCCAGGCGGGCGATCGTGGCGATGTAGAACAAGATCACGAGTGCCGCCAGCGCCAACGCGATCGCAACCGACCTCGTCTTGCGCCGTCGTTCCCATTCGCGCTGCTCCTCATCGCTCACGCGAGCGAAACTCCCGACAGGCCCAGATACCGGCCGAACGCCGCCTCCAACAGGAGCACGGCGAACAGCACGAACAAATAGACGATCGAGATAGGCAAACAGGCGTCGGGCGGCCCGATCGGCCTCGCGTCCCTCGCGCACCCTATGCACGGCGAGCGCCAAGGAGAGAAGGATACCGCCTGCAATAATGGCGCTCAGCGCATAGACCGGACCACCTAGGTCCAAGAGCGCCGGTAGGAACGCGACCATCACCAGCAGCGCCGAGTAGATCACGATCTGCTTGCGCGTCTCGTCGGCACCGGCCACCACCGGCAGCATTGGCACGCCGGCGCGCTCGTAGTCGCGGGCGCGATAGAGCGCCAGAGCCCAGAAATGCGGCGGCGTCCACATGAAGATGATCAAGAACAGCACGACGCTCTCGAGACCGATACCGAGCCGGTCGCCGCGGCCCAACCGATCATGGGCGGGAACGCGCCGGCGGCGCCGCCGATGACGATGTTCTGCGGCGTGCGGCGCTTTAGCCACATGGTATAGACGAACACATAGAAGGCGATGGTGAGCGCCAGCAGCCCGCCGGCCACCCAGTTGACAACGCAGGCCGAGCGTCGTCACCGAACCGATGGCCAGGATCACGTGCCGAAGGTTAGCGCTTCCTCACGGCTCACGCGCCCCGCGCGGAATAGGTCGGGCCGCCGGTGCGCTGCATGCGCGCATCGATGTCGGCATCGTACCACATGTTGAGCGCACCGGAGGCCCCCGCCCCGACGGCGATGCACAGATCGGCAATGCTGGCGAGAACGGGGCTGCGTGAGCCCGGCGCCAGCATCATGCCCCGACGAACGCCGTGAACACGACCAGCGACATCACGCGCGGTTTCATCAGGGCAAAGAAATCGGCCGACGCTGGCCCCAACCAGGTTCGCCGGTCGCGCGCTGTTCAAGGGAATGCCTAGTTCGGCCATATCGCTTCAGTCGGGTGGGGCGCGGAGGGGCGCCTCAGTGATGCGCATCTTTGCTGCAAGGTCGGCAAGCGTCTCGTAGGAGTGGAATGCCGGTGGCGACGGCAACGTCCACTCCAGCGTCGTGGCGCCAACGCCCCACGGGTTGTTGGCGGCTTTGACGCTTGGCGACGAAGTAGGCATAGAGCATCGCCAGTACGAACAGGAGCGTGCCGGTGGCGGTGATGTAGGAGCCGACCGAGGACCACCAGTTCCAGTAGGCATAGGCATCGGGATAGTCGGCGTAACGCCGCGGCATGCCGGCCAGCCCGAGGAAATGCTGCGGGAAGAACAGCACGTTGGCGCCGATGAAGGTGAGCCAGAAGTGCAGTTTGCCGAGCGCCTCGTTGTACATGTAGCCGGTCATCTTCGGGAACCAGTAGTACCAGCCGGCGAAGATCGTGAAGACGGCGCCCGAGCGACAGCACGTAGTGGAAGTGCGCCACCACGTAGTAGGTGTCGTGCAGCGCGCGGTCGACGCCGGCGTTGGCAAGCATCGACGCCGGTGACGCCGCCGAGCGTGAACAGGAAGATGAAGCCGAGCGCCCACAGCATCGGCGTACGCGAAACTGGATCGAGCCGCCCCACATGGTGGCGATCCAGGAGAAGATCTTCACGCCCGTCGGCACCGCGATCACCATGGTGGCGAACACGAAATAGGCCTGGGCGTCGACGCCCATGCCCGACGTGTACATGTGGTGCGCCCAAACGATGAAGCCGATGAAGCCGATCGCCACCATGGCGTAGGCCATGCCGAGGTAGCCGAACACCGGCTTGCGCGAGAAGGTCGAAACGATCTGGCTGATCATGCCGAAGCCCGGCAAGATCAGGATGTAGACTTCCGGATGGCCGAAGAACCAGAACAGGTGCTGGTAGAGCGATGGGATCGCCGCCGCCCGCTGCGTTGAAGAAGGTGGTGCCGAAATTGCGGTCGGTCAGCAGCATGGTGATGGCGCCGGCGAGCACCGGCAGCGACAGCAGCAGCAGGAAGGCCGTCACCAGCATCGATCCACACGAACAGCGGCATCTTGTGCAGGGTCATGCCCGGCGCGCGCATGTTGAAGATGGTGGTGATGAAGTTGATCGGCGCCCAGGATGGAGGAGGCGCCTGCCAAATGCAGCGGCAAGAATCGCGAAATCCATCGACGGGCCCGGATGCCCGCTGGTCGATAAGCGGCGCATAGACGGTCCAGCCGGCGCCCACGCCATTCATGCCCGGCGGTCCCTCGACGAACATCGAGATGAGCAGCAGCGAGAAGCGAGGCCGGCAGCAGCCAGAACGAGATGTTGTTCATGCGCGGGAAGGCCATGTCCGGCGCGCCGATCATCAGCGGCACGAACCAGTTGCCGAAGCCGCCGATCATGGCCGGCATCACCATGAAGAACACCATGATCAGGCCGTGGCCGGTCACGAACACGTTGAAGGTGTGGCCGTTGGCGAAATACTGCAGCCCGGGCTCCTGCAGCTCCATGCGCATGCCCACCGACAAGAACCCGCCCACTAGTCCGCCCATGATGGCGAACAGCAGGTACATCGTCCCGATGTCCTTGTGGTTGGTGGAATTGAGCCAGCGCCCGATGCCGTAGGGAGTGTGGGCATGGTCGTGGCCATGATCTGCGTGAGCCGCCGACCTTCTCTGCCATTCGAGCACCTTCGCCTTGCCATTACCTGCGCCGCGCAGGCGGCACCTGTCGACCATGGAGCCAGTGACTATCGCGCCTCGGCCGTCCGTTTAGTCCCCGCCAGTTCGAGCGGCCGCGTTGCGAATGATCTCCTTGGCGCGTCTTGCGGTCACGCGCCTTCAGCGCCGCGGCCCAATCGGCAAACACCTGTTCCTTTACCACGCGCACCGCGATCGGCATGAAGGCATGGTCTTTGCCGCACAGTTCCGAGCACTGGCCGAAGTATAGACCTTCCGTCGGTGGCCTTGAACCAGGTTGCCGTAATGCGGCCAGGCACCGCGTCGACCTTGGATCCGAACGACGGAATGGTCCAGGAATGGATGACGTCGGTCGAGGTCACCAGGACGTGGACCACCTTGTTGACCGGAACCAAGATCTCGTTGTCGACGGCCAGGTTGCGTGGCACCTGATCGGCTGGCATTCCGGCCTTGATGGCGTCCTCGCGTTCGCCGTCCTGCAACATCACCGAATCGACGCCGATCCCCTGATCGGGGTACTCGTGCGTCCAGTTCCAGGTATGGCCGACGGCCTTGATGGTCAGGTCCGGCGGCGGGTAGGTGTACTGGTCGAACAGCAGCTTGAAGGAGGGGATCGCGATTGCGACCAGAATGAAGACGGGTATGACCGTCCAGAGCACTTCGACCGTGGTGTTGTGCGTCGTGCGCGAGGGCGTCGGGTTGCGCTTTTCGCTGAACCGCCACATCACGTAGACGCAACAACAGGAGCACGAAAGCCGTAATGGTGATGATGATGACGTTGACGTAGTCGTGCACCCGGTGGATTTGCGCGGCAATGGGCGTGACGGCTTCCTGGAAGCCGATCTGTTTTGGGAGGGCTGCCCGGCGCCCGCCAGGGCGCAAGCCACGAGCGTCATGCCGCCTAGGACGGAGCCTCAGAACGGCGCCCAGAACGGTGCGTTCAGAACGGCGCCAAGGCTCATAAGCACCCCGCCGCTCGGGCTCCTCATCGTCATTGTCCTTGCTCCCAGTTCTGGACCTGGCGAGGCCGCCCGGTTCGGGCAAAGCCAGAAGCCCTTGCCGCCGCCAGCCCCGCCCAAAACAAGCCCTGGCTGGTCCGCGCCGGCTGGCCGCGTGTGCTTCGAGTCGGGCGAGCTCTCGCTTGTCGCCACCAAGCATAGGGGCAGACTAGGACTCATGGGCACCTGCTGCGGCATTTTCTACGCGTGAGAATTGCGCCGCCTCCTCGGCGTGCAACCGCACGAGCCGGAGTCGCATTTTGGCCGGAATCATTGGCCAAATCAAAAGGCGTCGCGATCAGGAACCGGAAACGAGCCACCGACGCCGCCTTCGATCAGTTGCCGGCCGGCCTGGACGGGTCCGCGCAAATCCCTGCAACCCAGTGAGGAATTCGAGTTTGCTGCGCCGATCCCTTCGAGCATCCTGGACGGTCGCTCAGGGGCGCCGCCTGCTGGGGAGCGGTGCCCTGGCTTGTTTGGCCCTGCTGGCGAGCGCAACGGCCCGGGCGCAGGCACCGCCGACGCCCGAAGGCGGCACCATCAAGGCCCAGCACGGGATTGGCAAATCGTCTGTAAACCGCCCCGCCGGGTGCCAAGAACGAAACCTGCGCCATGGTGCAGAGCGTCACCGCGGAAGACCGCAGCAACGTCGGCTTGACGGTATACGTGCAGCGGTTTTCCGACGGCAAGCGCGTGCTGCGTGTGTTTGCGCCGCTGGGCGTGTTGCTGCCACCGGGCCTCGGCACTCTAAGATCGACGATAAGGACGTCGGCCATGCCCCATTCGTGCGTTGCCATTCATTTGCCTGCTACGCGCAGGTCGTTTTGGAAGATCAGTTGATCGAGCAGCTCAAGAGCGGCAAGACCGCCGTCTTTATCATCTTCCAAACCGAAGAGGCCGGCATTGGCATTCCAATCTCATTGGCCGGTTTCAACCAAGCCTTGCTCGGCCTGCAATAGCCCGCACAAGGGCAAAGTCTGCGACCTCATCCTGCCGCGCATCGTGGCGGTGAGAGCGATGCGCGCAAGATTGGAACGGCGTCGTCCTTCCGTTTTCGCCACTTTGTTTGGCTAAGCAAGTGGCGGGGGCGGCAAGAGCAGTAAATTGCATCGAAACAATACGAATGACAGCCCTCAACAGCGTACTTTTGGGCGGGCACGAGCGCGGAGGCCCGCCGCCAGCGACGTCTCGATACTCTTCCATCCTCCTACCGCCGCTTCGTCCGAGACCTGAGCAACTGCGCCTCTGAGATCGAGGACCTGGCGGAAAGTTTTCCAGCCCTGCTGTTCGCCTTGAGCACGGGATATGGCTCAAGCGCCAGGCGTGATCGCAGCTTCGCTTTGATTTGTCGTGGCGCCAGTCTGCGACAGGCCGCCGACGCGCTCGGGCTGCCGTGGTGGCTGCGCAAGTTGCCGCCGCAGGCATTCGTGGAGCCCCTGCCTTCGTTGCCTACCGGCGAGGACTATGGCTTGCGCATCTCCAGCCTCATTCCGGCGCGCCCCGGGAGGCAAACCAGCCCATTGGCTCAAGCGCGTCGGTCACGCGCAGCTCGCCGCTGGCAGCGAGTATGCGCCTCTGGCTGGCGCGCCAGCCAGAGCTTGCGAGCTTGGTCGGACGATCTGTTCGGAGCTGTTGGCGGCGTGGGCCTGGTACAGCCAGCAGACCGGGCTTGCTGGGGACACCGCCTGCTGCGGCGGCCATGGGGCGGCGGAGATGAGTTTCAGGCGTGCGCGCGAGGAGGTGGGTGCCTGGCGTCAGCGCCTGCGCCTCAGCGAATACTTGGGCACGGGCATTGAAAGCTGCCGTGGTTGGCCGACGGCGTGGTCAGCGGCTTTAGCTTTGTCGCGCTTCGGACCATCGAGTGATTTCATCGACGAAAGCGCCGCGCTTGACAACCGCCTCGACCAGTATGCCGACCAACTCAGTGCAGGCCAAAGCGCGATTTTTTCCATCTTCGCAAAGGCCAACGGCGCGTTGCTTGCCTGAAATCGGCCTGCATGGCGAAGAGGTGACGATGCCGACCATCGTGCAGCTACGCGGCGCGCGCAACCGTCGTGCCGCACCCGAGGTTTGGCAGGCGACATTCGCCTGGCTCGGGGGCCAGCGTCTCGAGCCCTTGTCGCCGGAGCGACATGCGCCCAAACCGATGAAGCGCGTGGCGGCGCGACGCCTGCTCTGGGAGCCCTATCTTGGACACCTCGAAGACAATGGAGGGGCCCAGCGCTTTCGGCGGACGGTCCTAGAGCGCCTGTGCGCCGATTCGCGCGGCGCGCGCGCCGCCTGCCGCTAGCGGCGGGGGCGCCCAGCGCACGACCTGGGCACCCGTCTCGAAGGCAAGAGGCCTGATCGGTGGCAGACCCAACCGCCAATCAGCCCCGCCCCACCAGCTCACCCCGTAGGGCCTTCGGCAATCAGCGCGCGCGTGGTTGTCGATGCCAAAAGCTCGATGAAGCTGCCGAAGCGCGGGCCTTGGGGTTGCCCGAGCAGCACTTCGTAGAGCGCCGAGAACCAGGTCCGTAACGGCTCGAATGCGTGGGCGTTGCCGACCGCGTAAGACCATGTTTTGCAACTCCTCGCCGCTGGTGCCTTCGGGCACCGTCGCCAGGCGCTCGGCCAAGGCCTGCAAGGCCTCGCTGTTCCTTTGTCGTCGGCAAGCCGATAAATCTTCTGTGGCCTGACGAAGTCCCGATAATAGGCGAGCGCATAACCGACAAGCTGGTCAAGCACAGGAAACTTTTCCGGCGTCGCGGCGGGCGAATATCGGCGGATAAAGCCCCACAGCGTCGCCTTCGGCCTCCAGCGTTCGACACCGCCACGCAAGGTTCAGCGGCAGCCCAAAACTGATCGGCAATTCGGCGCGGGGTGGGTTGCCGAAGTGAACGTCGCCAGGCCGGATTTTCCAGCTTCGCCCTCTCCTCTTCGCGCGCGGATATTTGGCAACATACGTCCAGGTATTCATCCACCGCCTTCGGAATGACGTCGAAGAAAGAGCCGCTTGGCCGCCTTCGGCTTCTGGAACATGAAAAGCGCCAGGCTCTCCGGCGAGGCATAGGTCAGCCATTCCTCGATGGTGAGCCCGTTGCCCTTCGACTTTGAAATCTTGCCGCCGTCCTGATCCAGAAAGAGTTCGTAAATGAAGTTCTCCGGCGGCGTGCCGCCGAGCGCGCGGCAGATTTTCGACGACAGCGTGACCGGAGTCGATTAGGTCCTTGCCGCACATTTCATAGTCGACGCCGAGCGCCGTCCAGCGCAAGCGCCCAATCGGCCTTCCACTGGCACTTGACGCGGCCGCCCGTCACCGCGGTCTCCACCCTCTTTCCGCGTGCCGGGGTCGACATAGACCACGGTTCCCCTGCCTGGCATGGCGCTCCAGCATGGGCACCTGCAGCACCTTGCCGGTATCGACCGAGATGCGGAAGGAAGGCGCGAGTAGGTTTGCCGTCGCTCCGGCTCTAGCGTCGGCAGAATGATCTCCATCACCTTGTCGTAGGCCTTAAGCATCTTGAGCAGGTCTCGTCGAACAGACCTGCCTGGTAACTCTCCGTTGCCGAGTAGAATTCGTAGTCAAACCCGAATTGGTCGAGGAAGCGGCGCAGGCGCGCATTGTTGTGATGCGCGAAGCTTCGGATGCTCGCTGCCGAAGGGATCGGGCACCGAGGTGAGCGGTTTGTCGAGGTACTGCGCGCAGCATGTCGCCTGGTTGGGCACGTTGTCGGGCACCTTTCTGAGGCCGTCCATGTCGTCGGAGAAGCAGATCAGCCGGGTCTTGCGCCTGCCCTCGGTCAAGCACCTCGAAGGCGTGGCGCACCACTGGCGGTACGCGCCACCTCGCCGAACGTGCCGATGTGCGGCAGTCCGAGGGACCGTAGCCGGTCTCGAAGATTACCGTCTCGTCGGCACCGCCGTTCAGCGTCTCCAGTCGTCTGACGATGCGCCGCGCCTCCTCGAATGGCCAGGCGCGCGCGCGTCATTGACCGCAGCGCGCAGCACTTCATCGATTGTGGTTGTGTTGGGCGGCATCTATTGCCTCATTTTGAGATGGTTTGGAACGCGAGCCAGCGCGCGCGCACCCATGGGCAGCGTGCGTGCGTCAATTGCCGCTAACGAAGTCCGCGCCGGCCGGTGGCGGTGCGCCACGACACGCCATGCCGAACACGCGTGTGCGCGATCCATAAACGGTGTTTGCGCGCGCGTACGCAAGAGGCTAACGTGCCGCATCAGAGCTCTGCCGGGAACCTTACCATGCGCGAGCGCACGCATTTTCTGCTGCTCAATGTCGGCCACTTCATGGATCATCTGTTCACCCTGATTTTCGCCAGCGTCGCGGCGCTTGCACTGCATCGCGAATGGGAGCTTGGGCTACGCCGATCTCTGAAATACGCAACACCGGCTTCTTTCGCGTCGGCGTGTTTGCGCTACCCGCGGGTTGGCTTGCCGACAAGTGGAGCCGCGATGGCATGATGAGCGTGGTTTTTCGTCGGCATTGGCATCGCCCTCGATTTTGACCGGCTTTGCCCGCACGCCATTTGAGATCGCGCTCGGCCTTTTTGTCCTCGGTGTATTCGCCGCCATCTATCATCCGCGTTGGCCTCGCGATCGTGGTTGAGAAATGGAAGAACACACGGCATGCGCATCGCCGTCGACGGGTTTTGGAGCAACTCTTGGCGTCGCCAGCGCCGCCTTGGTCACCGGTTACTTTATTGATCACGGCGGCTGGCGCACTGCCTTCTTCGTTCCCGGCGTCGTCTCGATCTTGATCGGCATCGGCTATAGCGTGCTGAGATGGTCGGAGATCACGCAACCGCGCGCGCGCAGCGTTGCCCAAGCGCCGGCGCGGAACTGCCAACGACGTCGAAGCGATGTTGCTGCGCGTGTCCATGATCGTGTTTTTGACCACCGCCGTTTCCAGCATCGTATTCCAGTCGACGACGTTCGCACTCCCCAAGGTGTTCGACGAGCGGCTCGGCGGCCTTGCCATTTCCGCCACCAGCCGCCGGGCGAATTGGCGTTCCTGGTGTTTGCCCTCGCCTCGATCGGACAGTTGATCGTCGGGGCATTTCCTCGATCGGCTTGGTCCGCGTACGGTGTTCATGGCGGCGGCGGCTGGGGTCGTCTTTTTATGGCGATGCCCGCCTCGTCGATTATGCGACCTCATCTGCGCGCTCGGTTTCAGCTGGTGGCGTTCGGGCAAATCTGATCAACGACCATGCGATCGGCCGGCTGGCCGACGGCCAGTGGCGCGCGCGCATTTACGGCGTGCGTTACGTGGTCAGCTCTCACCGTGCTGGCTGCCGCCCTGCCCTTGATCGCTTTCATCTATGAAAACTGGGGCTTTGATGTGCTATTTCGCGTCTTGGCCCCTCCGCCGCCGTGATTCTGCTCGCCGTTTCACTGCGCTGCCGCAGCGGCTTCCCGGCCGCGCGCGATGCGCCTGGCAGGGCGTGAACGGTCGGCCCCGCTGGAGCCGCCTCTATAGTGGTCACCGCTCGTGCATTGGAGTGTCGGGGTGCAGTAGCGAGGGAGCAGCAAAGGATGCAACAGCACGACGTCGGTCGGCATTGGCAATCGCCATCGTCGATATCATCGGGCGCTGCGATGATGCCTTCCTGGCTCCGCCATGGTCGCAGCAGCGAGGCAGCATGCAGCTCGAGTCGATGCCGCCGCGGTCGGCGCCCTTTATGCACGCCATGGGACCAGGCGTTGAGGTTTCTGGGGGTTCGGTCGCCAACACGATGGTCGGTATTGCCTCGCTCGGCGGGCGCGCCGCCTTCATCGGCAAAACGGCGCAAGATCAGTTCTGGACAGGTTTTCGGCCATGATATTCGCGCCGCCGGTGTCACATTCACGACGCCACCGGCCGTCGGCGGCAGCGAGCCGACGGGTCGGTCGCTGATCCTCGTCACGCCGGATGGACAGCGCACCATGAACACGTTTCTCGGCGTCAGCCCGCAGTTGAGCGAGGACGAGATCGATGCCAAGCTCATTGGCTCTGCCGGGATCCTCTATCTTGAGGGTTATCTATTCGATCGACCGGAAGCCGAGGCGGCCCTTCCCGCACCGCCGCTCGTATTGCCGTCAACGCCGGGCGGCGGTCGCAGCTCAGCCTCCCGACGCTTTCTGCGTCAACCGGCATCGCGGCGAATTTCTCGACTTCATCCGCACGACCGTTGACATGCTGTGATTGCCAACGAGGCACGAGATTACCGCGCTCTACCAGGTGTCCTCATTTGAGGAGGCGGCTGCGCTCGCCCAGGCCGACAGCAAGCTGGCGGCGCTGACGCTGCGTTCCGAAAAGGGAAGCGTCATCCCGGAGCTGCCGGCAGCGCGCCGATTGCCATGCCGGCGGCCCCAGTGTCGGCCAGTCATCGACACGACCGGTGCAGCGCGATCTTTACGCCGCCGGTCTGCTCTATGGCATCAGCAAGGACCTCAGGCCTCATGACGGCGGGTCTGGCTCGAGCAGCCTGGCGGCGGCCGTCATCATTGGCCAGATCGGTGCCACGCTCCCGCGGTCAGCCTCGCCCAGCGCGCCCGCGCCGAGGGCCTGCTCCCTAGGCCGGCACAGCAAGCTCGTTTGGCTGCGACGCTTCGCCGCTGGCGCGCATCGCCGCATGCCGAGCCACCGAGGCTGAGCGCACCAGGTTGGTCCGGCGATACCACGGCTGTTGCAGGAGCGTCGCTGTCGACGCCCTGCCACGCCACCGCGCAAGATGTGGCACGGCGGTGCAGCCTACAACGGTTCGGGCTGCCAACCCTGAGCGGGGCCGGACGCGGCTGGGCTAAGCGTGGGCATTAAAGCGCCAGCTCGCCTCACACCGGCGTCGGCGTTGCTCTGGGTCGCCGTAGGCGTAGGAGGTAATTTCACGCTCAGGTTAATCCCAATGTCCCTCAAGGTTCGCTCATCCAGTGCAGGACAAAATGCGCACCGTCGTCCGCCGGCGCTGCCACTCCCAGTACGCTTACGGGACCCGGAGAAGCCGGCCTTTGAGGCCGGACGCCACCTGCAAAAACCCAGCCAACGACGCCGATACGTGATATGAGTGCAAGTCATCCAATTTCTCCTTCAATATTGCTCTTTTTCTAGTTTCCGATCAGCTGTTTCCGCCGCACGCATGCTCAGCGGGAAGGAATAGCGCCTCGATTCGCACTATGGCCGATCCCTGCTGCCAGCCTCGCTGTCAGGAGCCTTCTGACAAGCTCCTGACAGGGTGGTGTCAGGAGCGCTACGCTAAGAAGGCGTCAATGGGGCAGCTCTCAGGGGACGACCGCGTGCGCCGCGCCGACCGTTTGTTCGAGATTGATTCAGTTCATGCGCCGCAAAGAGCTGGTGCGGGCCCGGGATCTGAGCCCAGGCGCTCGAGGTCTCCGGAGCGGACAATCTACCGCGACATCCAAGACCTAATCGCCAGCGGCGTGCCGATCGAGGGCGAGGCGGGGGTCGGCTACGTGCTGAAAGCAGGCTTTGACCTGCCACCGCTGATGTTCAACGAGCAGGAAATCGAGGCACTGGTGCTCGGCGCGCAGGATCGTCGCAGTCGTGGGCCGACGAGAAGCTTGCAGGCCGCGGCCGCTGACGTGATCGCCAAAGTTGAGGCGGTCATTCCCGAGCGCCTGCGCGATTACATGGCCAATACAGCGCTGCTGGCGCCCCCGCATCACTACATGGAGCAGATCACCTTCGATGTTGCCGAGCTGCGGCGCGCGCTGCGCAGCCAGCTCAAGGTGCACTTTCGTTACCGCGACGCGCTTCGGGGACGCTTCGGAACGGACGGTGCGGCCGCTGTGCCTCGCCTATTTCGGTCCGGTTTGGCTGCTGTCGGCCTGGTGCGAGCTGCGCGATGACTTCCGCACCTTCCGCCTCGACCGCATCGATGGCTTCCAGGTTCAAGCCAGACCGCTTTCGGGCCGAGCCCGGCAAGACGCTGCACGACTTTTTGAAGCGGGATCAGACTTGGACCCGCACCAAGTCGCCGGTGACGGCGGCAGATACCTAACGCCAGCGAGGTGCCATCGCCACCAGGCTTGGCTCAGACCTTTTTCTGCTGGCCACCGGGAATAGCTTGTCGGGGCAACCGTTGTTGCAGTGACCGGCTCACTCCCGCACCGAGCCGTTCACCAAAAATAGGGCGCCGCGCCCCGCACCCGGCGCCCTGTTTTGTTTTTGGGCTACTCTCGAGCGCCCCAGCGCAAGGCGCACCACCAAGGATCACGATGCTGGCGCGGGCGCCTCCGCCTCAAAGTCGTCCCAAAGGCAATCAACGCCCCTGGCGTGCCTGAAGTCCGGGGCGCCCCGCGCCGTGCGCGCCGCCCATCCTTGCAAGATTTGGCCGCAGGACTTGCAGCCTCTGCGCTCAGCTTGGAAACTGGGCCGCGGGGGTTGAGCGCGAGATTTCCACCTCTTCGGCCGTCATGTCGACCGGCACATTGGCAAACAAGCGGCGTCGATGAATACCGCTCACCGGTGTCGGGCAGCATGGCCAGAATGGTCGACCCCTTGGGCGCCTCGGCGGCGATCTTCAAGCGCCCCGGCAAAGGTGGCACCCGAGGTGATACCGACGAAGATACCTTCTTTGGTTGCCAGTTCGTTGCTCATGCGGATCGCCTCGGCACCGGGCACCGCAATCAACTTGTCGATCACGCTTCAGCGCCACCGCATCGCCCGTGATCTTGGGAATGAAATCGGGCGTCCAGCCCTGCATGGGGTGTGACTTGAAGGCTGGATGCGCCGCGGCGGGAGAGCCATCGGGATTGCGCGGGCCTGCGCCGGTGCCGCTGCCCAAGAGCTGGTGCGTCCTCCGGCTCGCACACGATGATCTTCGTCTCCGGCCGTTCCTTGCGCCAGCACGCGGGCCACACCCTTGAGTGTGCCGCCCGTGCCATAGCCAGTGACCCAGTAGTCGAGCCGGTCGCCGGCAGAAGTCGTCGATGATTTCGCGCGCGGTCGTGCGCGAGTGAAATCGGGATTGGCCTCGTTCTCGAATTGGCGCGTCAAAAACCAGCCGTGCGTGTTGGCGAGTTCGATGGCCTTCACCACCATGCCCATGCCGCGCTGGGCTTGCGGGGTCAGCACGACTTTGGCACCGAGGAAGCGCATCAGACGCCGCCGTTCGACGCTGAACTGCTCGGCCATCGTCACCACCAGCGGATAATTCTTCTGTGCACAGACCATCGCCAGGCCGATGCCGGTGTTGCCGCTGGTGGCCTCGATCACCGTCTGGCCGGGCTTGAGCTCACCTGCTTTCTCCGCCGCCTCGATGACGCCCAGGGCAAGCCGATCCTTGACCGAGCCCAATGGATTGAAGGCCTCGATCTTGACGTAAAGATTGATACCTGGCGGCGCCAACCGGTTGATCTTGACGACGGGTGTATTGCCGACCGTCTCGAGGATGTTTTGGTACTTACGACCCATGATCGCCTCCGTTGACTTGCCCCTGGCAAGCGCGGCCCGCACCCCATGCCGTGCGCAGCAATCTGGCGCAGCTGGCGACCCACGTACAACCCACTATGCCGGCGTGGGCCGACTTTCCTCAGATGCGGCGCAGGGCGACATCCTCGATCCGGTGGTTGCCGCTCTTGCGCAAAATGAGGCGGCGCGCGCTGCCGAGTCGGCAGAATGTTCTCGGCCAGGTTCTTCTCGTTGATGGTACGCCAAATCTCGAGGGCTTGTGCGCGCGCCTCGTCCGGCGTGAGATGGGCGTAGCGATGAAAGTAGGCGCCCGGATCGCGGAAGGCTGTCTGGCGCAGACGCATGAAGCGCGTGACGTACCACTCCTCAATCATCTTGGCATCGGCGTCGATGTAGATCGAGAAATTGAAGAAATCGGAGACGAACGGAATGGCCTCTCCATCTTTGGGCATCCGCGCCGGTTGCAGGACGTTCAACCCCTCGACAATGAGAATATCGGGTCGATCGATCACCAGGACTTGGCCTGGAAGAATGTCGTAGTGAAAGTGCGAATAGACGGGTGCCTCGACGTTCTCCTTGCCCGACTTCACTTCGTGTAGAAAGTTCAGCAGCCGCGCCGTATCGAAGCTTTCGGGGAAGCCTTTGCGGTGCATGAGGCCACGACGGTTGCAGCTCCTCGTTGGGATGCAGAAAGCCGTCGGTGGTGATGAGGTCAACGCGCGGGTGATCGGGCCAGCGGGCCAGCAGCGCCTTCAAGACGCGCGCAGTGGTGCTCTTGCCGACCGCAACTGAGCCGGCGATGCCGAGGATGTAGGGCACCCGGTGGTCCCGACGGCCAAGAAACCGATTGGTCACCGCGTGCAGCTCTTGAGCCGCGGCGACATGAAGGTTGAGAAGACGCGAGAGTGGCAGATAGATCTGTTCGACCTCCTACCATCGACAGATCCTCGATCAAGCCCGAGAGCTGCTCCAGCTCGCGCGGTACAAGCGTCATGGGCGTGTCGGCCCGCAACTTGGCCCACTCGTCGCGGCTGAAGACGCGATAGGGCGAGAACCCAATTGGCGAGCGACCTGCCGTGGCGGCGCTGGTCCAGGGCAATAGGATCATCGACGGTATTCATGAGGAGCCGCTGCCGCGCGCGGCCTTTTCGGCGAGCCCGGATGTCCCCATCCGGGAACGCAGTTCGGTCAGCACCTCCTCCAGTCCCACGTACCTGCTCTCGAGCAGCACGCAGCAAGTGATAGACGAGATCAGCCGCCTCTCGCGTCAATGCCTGCCGGTCGCCGCCGAGGGCGGCAACAATGGTCTCGATGCTCTCCTCGCCAAGCTTGCGCGCGCAGCGTTCCGACGCCAGCGTCGAGCAGCTCCCTGGTGTAGGACGTGCCGGCGGGCTCCACCGCGCCGCGTGCTGATCAGCCGCGCCAGGCGCGGCAGCACGTCGTCGAACTCGGGTGTAGCGGACATTCAGGCTTTCCAGCGCCTTGCCAATGAGCGATGCCACGATCCCCGCTGGCAATCAAGCGCGGATGCGGTGCGCGGGTCGAAGCCGATGCGGACTGCCGACGCCAGCCCCGCTGTGAAGCTTTTGCTCGAGGGCCGCGTCACGCCAACGCCTTTGCGGGCGGAAGCTCAGCGTAGCTCAACCAGGGCCCACTGGTGGGCCCGCGGCCGCGTGGTCGCCGGAAGGTGCCCAGCCCCTCTGAGCCCACCAGGCGGCTGCGGATATAGTCCAACTGGTCGAAATTGCCGTAGCGAATGGTTAAAGTTCCGCTCTCGCCAGGTCCCGGCTTGATCTCGACCTTGAGCCCCAACGCATCAGCAAGATCCTTCCCTCAAAGGCGCGCGTGTCGGCATCCTTGTCCGGCGCACGCCGACCGGCACTGGAGCCGGCATCACTGCCCTTGCCTTCGCTTTGCACCAGGCCTCGACGGCGCGCACGTTCAAATCTTGCGCGACGATCTCTTTGCGCCAACGTTTCGGCGTCCTCGCGGCCGACGAGAGCCCGTGCGTGGCCGGCGGTCAGCACCCCATCGGCCACGAGCGCGCGCACCGCTGCCCGGCAGTTTCAGAAGCCGGAGCGTGTTGGCGATGTGGCTGCGGCTCTTGCCCATCACCTCGGCCAACTGCTCCTGGGTACAACCAAAGCGCTCGGTGAGATCGTTATAACCCGTCGCCTCCTCAATGGCGTTAAAGGTCTGCTACGCTGCACGTTTTCGATCAGAGCAACCTCGAGCAGCTCTTGGTCACTCAGCTCACGGACGATAGCGGCTACCTGATGAATCCGGCGCGCGTTGCGCGGCGCGCCAGCGCCGTTCGCCAGCCGACGATTTCGTAGCCCACCACGGCCGGCATCGGGCCTGACGCGATGATCGGCTGCAGCAGGCCTTGGTGCGAATCGAGTCCGCCAGTTCCGTCAACTCCTCCTCGCCAAAGTCGCGGCGAGGGTTCAATGTGGCCTGCGGTGAATCTGGTCGATGCCGATGGTGCGCTGTTCGCCTTCGGCCGGCGCGGCCACCGGCTCGCCGCTCGGCGCCTCCCGATTAAGGACGCAAGGCCGCGACCAAGTCGGCCTTTGCAGGGGTATTGGCATCGAAGTCCCCCAAGGCTTAAGGGGTGTCGGGCATGGACGTCCTCACTAAAATGGGGTCGCCAGGTCTGCATGGCCGCAATCAAGCTGCCCTGAGGCGCTGCTCGCGCTCGATGATCTCGGTGGCGAGGCGGATATAAGCCTGACTGCCTGGACATTCATAATCGTAGAGCAAGATCAGCTTGCCAAACGAGGGCGCCTCCGCCACGCGCACGTTGCGTGGGATCATGGTTTCGTAGACCTTGGGACCGAAGAAAGCACGCACTTCGGTGGCCACTTCCTTGGAGAGGAGGTGCGCGCATCGTGCATGGTGAGCACGACCCCTGGATCTCGAGGCCTGGATTGAGCGTGGCCTTGATTTGGTCGATTGTTTCCTTCAGCTGCGAAATGCCCTCCAAGGCGAAGAACTCGCATTGCACCGGTACCAGCACGGCATGCGCCGCGACCATGGCATTGAGGGTGAGCAGATTAAGCGAGGGCGGGCAGTCGATTCAAAAGATAGGTATAGGGCACTTCGGCCGGCCGGGCGCGCTGCTGGGCAATCAGCGCGGCCACCGCATCGCGCAAGCGGAAGGGCCGGTTGGACTCCATCATCATCTCCGATTCGAGGCCGACCAGGTCGGCGTTTGGCCGGCACAATGCTGAGGTTTGGGACAAGGCGGTGGGCATGGCCGCAGCCGCAATCGTTCGCGGTGCCACCGCTGAGCACGCTGAACGTCGTCAGATGCCGGGCGTCCTCGGCAACCCCGACACCCGTCGAGGCATTGCCCTGGGGATCAAGGTCGAGGATCAGCACCCTCTCGCCGACGGCGGCCAAGGCGGTACCGAGATTGATGGCTGTGGTGGTCTTGCCCACACCACCTTTTGATTGGCGATGGCGGGGCGACGCGAAGCGCGGCGGCTCCGGGATGCATGCCAGTCACGAGCGCGGCTCCTTCCAGTTGGGCTCGAGCGTGCTGACCCGCACGATGTGGGCCTCCGCATCGGTAGAGCTCTGGGATCAACTCACTGGTGGCAATGTCCACGCCTGACGGGCGGTCTCGACCTCTTTGGCCGCCTCCGGCCCTTCAGAAACAAGCCGACCGTCCGGGGTGAGGCAAAAAAGGGGCAGCGAGGCTCAAGAGCTTGTCGAGGGGGCGCCAGTGCACGCCCGTTACCACATCCGGCGGGGCAACCCTACTTTGCAGTCGCGCAGGTTTCGATCTCTTATCGACAGGATATCCACGGCGATGCCGGTCCCGGCGGGCAACCACGCCCAGAAAGGCGGCTTTGCGGTATCGCTCTCGATCAAGGTGACGCGCCCAGACTGTGGCACCGGCGTCGGCCTGACCGGTTCCGCCCGGGCAAGGCGGCGACGTGGGCGGCCTTGCACGCGTGCCCCTCCGCCAGCAAAATCGCCACCACGAGGCCGGGAAAAAGCCTGCGCCAGAGCTCAGGTCGAGCCAACTACGGGCCGCGGGGCGAGGGCCACCAGTTGAGCGGAGTCGGCGAAATGGCGCTGCCAAACCGCCTCAAGCGAGCGCGCCGCCACCAGGTTGACGGCCTTTTGCCACTGCCGCAATAAGGTTTCGTAGGTTTCGAGGCGCGCCAGCGTTTCACGCAGAAACACCGAACGCGGCCGCAAAGTCGGCGGGCCCGCCTTGACGGCCAGCGCTGATCTGGTTTTGGCGGGGTCGGCATCGCCCCGGCATAGCCCAAAATAGGACGTGGATCGCACAAATGTTTCACGTGAAACGTCGGACCTGCGCCTTTTTCGCCTGCTTCCCGGGGCGCCCCTGCCTTTTTAGGGGTGCCCTCCGGGCAGCCGCCCGGCGGCAGGGGCCGGACGTCTGCGCCCTTTTTCACATGCCCGAGCAGCAGCAGCAGGGCCGCAGGGGTGATGCCCTCAAGGCGGCTCGGCCATGGGCGAGGGTCGCTGGACCGAGCGCGGATCGAGGCGCTGTTTCACTTCGCTCGACAGACCCGCAATGCCGTCATAGTCGATGCGTCGAGGGGCAGCCGTACGCGCCTCTTCTTGCGCAGGACCGACACGTCGGCGTCCTGCTGGTCGACGTAGGGGGCGTAGCGTGCATCGACCTCGAGCTGGGCGGCCGCCCAGCTCGGAAGGCCCGGCAAGGTCAGGCGGCGTCGCGCCAGGCGGGCCAGCGTGACACCTGGGTACGCCAACAGCTCGAAGCGGTGCTGCGGCGCCGGCCATCCTTGTTGACATCGAGGCCCATACCGGGCGGCTTCGTTCGGGGTGAGGCTGAGGGCCCCGAGGACGCCGCCGGCCTCACCAGGGCCCGCACCTTGGCTGCGAAGGCGGCTGCCGCGAACCGGCCCTACGCACCCGAGCGCAACGCCGGCCGGGGTCCAGCCGCTGATCGGCGTTGTCCGCACGCGGCGCAGGCGGAACTCGGCCCGCGACGTAAGATCTGGTAGGGCCCGGAGACCCCCGGGTGACGAGATCGTCGCATCATAACGCCGAGGTCCATCGGCCTGAAGACTAGGAAGTCGCGACCGCCGCCGCCGCCCGCGCGCAGGGGCCGTAACGCATTGAGCCCCCGCGGGATCCCCGGGCGGCGGCCTCCATATCCATAGCCGGTCACGTGCCAGGTGATTTGCCCGGCAAGAAACAAGCCTCGGGCGGTTTGACTTGACCGGGAGGTGTGGGAAGCAACTCGCGGGGGTCGGCAGCAGGTCATATTCGATAGCATAGCCATGTGAACCGCTTGATCTGCACCTTGGCAAGCCCGGGGATGGTACGGACAAAGGCGTCCTGAACGTCGGTTGGCAGGGGAGGCGGAGATGCCGTTCCGGGTGAGATCTCGTGTCGTCGTCGAAGAGCCCCTCTGGCTCTAAGAAGATTTGGTGGTGGCCACCGGCTGGCAAAACCGCAACGCCCTATGTCCTCGATGGAGGGACAATAACGCGGGCCCACACCGCCGATTTGACGTCCGCAGCAGAGGGGGGCACGGTGCAGGTTGGCGCAGGATGATGCCGTGGCTCACTTCCGTGCGTCGCGGTAACGCCGCAGCATGTTTGCGCGTTTTCGTTCCGGCCGGTCAGGGAAGGAAGAAATGGCACGGGGAGGGTCATCGCCGGCCTGCATCGCCAATCCGTCCCAGCTAACCGATGGACCCAGCGCGCCAGACGCGCTGGCGTTCCGGTCTTGAGTCATGAGCCGAGCCGCAAATCCGGGGCAAGCGAGGCGTCGAAGACAGGCGGTTGGCCGGCGCCTCACCGTATCGCCCGGCCGGGATCCTCGTCTCGCCCTGAGTGGGATCAATTCCGCGCAAAAAGGTGCCCAGTGGATTTAGGACCGCGGCACCCGACAACAACGACGCGACCGTCGCCCAAGACGACTTTATGGCGAGACAGAGAGGCGGCCCCGCTGGGCCGGTACGCGGTCAGGGCCAGGTCTTCGACCGCAGCACCTCGCGACCGTGAGGCCGGGCGTGGCTTCGGATCGCGGCCTGCATGGCAACCCGGTAAAGCTTGCGATCAGCCCTGGGACTGGACCCTGGACCTGCAAGTAATGCGTAGC
>ERZ1370068.10826-contig-9490_pt1 | contig 27687 bp, 42 predicted proteins | sample MGYA00561227_ERZ1370068 | MGnify/ENA primary metagenome ERZ1370068 (study PRJEB38410, sample SAMEA6850437) | metagenome | study: Metagenomic assessment of the ecological functions of the soil: analysis of the soil microbiota associated with the...
AGTGGCTTTGTTCCGGTGCATGTTGCTCCTTGCACGATCACGCTCCGCATCAAACTGCCGCCATCCGCGAGCCACGAAGGCGTTGCCGCTTTCCAGAAGGCGCTTCGATCGTCGAGCACCGCGCGATGGTATGGGGTCTGGAGACTGAGCACCGACAGGCCATCCGCCTCAGGCTGCGGCGCCATCGCATTATCGATCATGCGGAACCAGGCCCAGGGCCCTTCGAATTGCAGGCGCTGGTCGGGCGCGCCACGACGCGATCCTCGAACGTCGCCGAAGGCCACCGCGCCGGCCTTTTTCGGACCGGCCACGTCGCCGGTCCTCCGCCACTATCCACCGAGGCGCCGCCAGGATATCTGCCCGTCGATGTCGTCTGGCACGCCGCCGCCGCGTCGAGCGCGACAGCCTGATCCTGGAGTTCAGGCTCGGGAGACTTCGATCCAGCGGGAAGAACATCTCACAGAATCACGTCCGACCCGCTCGAACTGCGCCAGCATCCCCGGCGACGACGCCACCAGATCAGGACGCCATGTCCAAGGGACGCTGCAGAGGTATCGACCAGCTTGTCGAGACGCTCCGCGAAGAAGCTGTCATCTGCAAGCCGCCCGGGCCGAACACCGAGGCGAAGTCCACCAGGGAATATCGCGCCGCCGTCGCCGAACGGATAGCGTCCTTCCACTCGCGAGCGGCACTCGCCGACGACCTCCACCTGATACAGGGTTCTCGAGCTCTCTGAGTCGCATCCGTGCTGATGCTGCCGCCGGTCACGTTCTGCGCCATCTGACCGACGAGGGTGTTGACCGGCGAAGGCAGGTTCACCGCATCCTGCCGCAGCGCCTGACGCAGGTCGCGCAACACCGGATCGGCGAGTGCCTTCAACGGGTTGGTGCCGCCCACCTGCGGGCCGAGCGTGACCAGCTGATCGCGAATCTTGCGAATCTGCTCGAACGTCGCGTCGATCGGCGCCGGGCGCTCCCGCCATGTAGCGATGAATGGGCTCGAAGTGCTGCGTGATCACCGTGCCCGGCGCGAGGCCCGGGTCCCGGAGATTTTCTTCTGCGCCGAGTAGAAGATGTCGTCCGCGCTTCTCTTGGCTGGCGCAAAGGCCAGCCAGTCCCCCGGCCGTCGTATCGGCAGCAGCCGTCACGAGTGACGTTTGCTCGACGACCGTCTTCAGCGGGCCGCGGGCAGCAGAGCCGGTCCCGACCAGGATCGTGGAGCTCGTCGGATGCTGCTGGACGGTCGAGAACTGGACGATCTCGAGGTCGTTCAACAAATCGTCCCAGTAGCGGTTGTAGTCGCGTTCGTAGAGCTCGGTAACCTGCGACGTGAGTTTGGGCCACGCTCGCGGCCGACTGGGCGCCAGCACCCCACACCCACGTCTCCTCGGCGAACTGCTTCACCAGCGGGGCCTGCCAGTACCCCGTGGTTTCGTTGAAGACCTGCTTCGTATAGAAACTCGGCACCGGCTCCGACAACTTGCGACCACTCTTACGCCGGAGGACCTTCTCTCGATGCCTGCGCCGGCAATCACGTCGAGCTGCAGCGCGCCCTTCGATTCGCCGATGTACGGCGGCGCAGCTGCTCGAACATCATCTGTGAGATCGACGCGCGCTGGATAGTGCTGCGAGCCTGCGCGACGAGCGACGGATCAATGCGATCGGACGCAGCGTGTCGCTATGCGCGAGAGATTCTGGAAATGGTTCGACAGCGACGTGCCCGCGCCGGGCGCGGCATCAGGGCATCTTCCACTCCGAGGTCCGCGAGCGACTGGAGATGCTTCTTGTCCAGATGCTTGGGTTCGCCCAGCATGATGTACCTTGAGATACACGTACAGCTTTTCAGGCTCGCGGCGTAGCCGACCAGATGCTGCTTGATGCGGGCGGCAAACCGCGGCAGGACGATGCCGTCCAGCTCGCGCAGATAGGCGTCGCGCGCGGCATGCCGCTCACCGCGTTGCCCTGGTAGAGTCCCCACCGCATGCCCCACGGTGTCGAATCCGCGATGCGGTTCGCCGAGTCGAGATCGCCCGCACGGCGTTGAGCTGTGGCAACACGGACTCCGAGCCGCTGGCAGCGAGGCGTGGCGCTGCGCAGCGTGGTCAGATCCCGGCGGCCACCTGCGCCAGGTAGTCGCGGTTGTTGGCGCTCAGCTCACCGACAAGAGGACCAGGCTGCCGATCAGGAACAACAGAATCGCGCGCATACGCCCCAAGCTGCCACACCATCGTGCGCATCTCGAGGCGGCGGTTGACGCCTGCAAGCCCCGACTCGCCGATGACCACCTGCTTGAGCAGGCGCTCCACGAAGAAGCGCCTTGCCTCGCGGCCGGCGGCTGGCGCACGGCGTCGGCGGCCACGCCGAAACGGCGGCCGATGGACCCCAGCAGCCGATCGATCTGAGTGCCGTCCTGCGTGCCGCTCGTCAGATACACGCCGCGCAGGAGAATCTGCTGGTTGAACGACGGTCGAGGCGAAAGATGTCGCTCGACGAACTGCGTGAGCGGATCGCGCAGCGCCGCCATCTGCTGCGGAAAGGCAAAGATCGTTGGCCCGGCGTCGAGGTCCCCGCGCTCCTTCGACGCCGCGCGATAGACCCGCTCGTTCAGGCGGCCGATCAACGCGTCGAATTCCTGGGGAAACGCGTCGGCCGCGTCGCCGTGCACCGACTGCATCGTGCGGGAACGTGACGCCCCAGACCTGCGCGCGGTCCTCCTGCGTGAGATCGTCGTAATGCTCCGGAGAAGCCGGCGACCATGTCGCACTTGGTGACCATCACGTACACCGGCAGCTGGATCTGCAGTTCCTGGGTGAACTCGGTCAATCGTCGCCGGGCGGCGTCGACGTGCGCCTCCCGTCCGGCGTCGCCCTGCGTGAACAGATCCTGAGTGCTGATCGTGAGGCATGATGCCGTTGAGCGGCCGCCGTTGCCGATAGCTTGTCAAGCAGCGCGAGGAACTCGCGCCATCCCTTCGCTGTCGGACGAGGCGTCGGAGTCCTGGGTCGTGTAGCGGCCGGCCGTGTCGAGGAACACGGCCTCGTCGGTAAACCACCAGTCGCAGTTGCGCGTGCCGCCGACGCCGCGCACCGCCGCCTTGCTCCGCGCTGATCCGGCGGAAACTCTCAATCCTGAATTGATCAGCGCGGTGGTCTTGCCGGAGCCCGGCGCGCCGATGAACGACATACCACGGCAGGTCGTAGCAGGCTGCGGCCGGGCTTTGCCGCTTGCTCGAGCGCGCGCAACGGCCTCCTCGAATCGTTCGCGCAGCTTCGTCGGCTTCGGCGGACGGACGCTCTTTCTCTTTCTGCGTCGCCGCCGATCACCGCACCGACGAGCCGTCTCGCTGGCGCGGCTCGATGCGCAGCCGCTTGATGCAGCGCCGACACGATCCAGCAGACGACGATCAGCGCCGATGGCGACCAGTCGCGAGAACTCTCGGTCTCAAGCGGACGGTAGTAGGTGCCGAACGCGAAATGTACGGTCCGGCGATACCAGATGAAGATCGCAATCAGCAGGAAGCCGATCAGCAGAACGAAGGCGCGGCTTTTGAAAAATGCGAACACGGCAGTATCAACCGCTAATGGTTCGACGGGACGACGGTGGATGCGCAGGCGCTCACGTCAGGTTCCGCGCATGAATGATCTCGACGCGGCGATTGCGAGCGCTGTTTTCCGGATCCGACTCGGGACGTAGCGCGGCTCCGACGAGCCGACGCCATTCCACGTCAGCCTGGCGCGGTTGTCGATGCGCTCCGCTGCATCAGCGGTCGACGACGCTCACCGCGCGCTCGCGCGACAGCTCGAAGTTGTCCTTGATAACGGAACGACTTGATCGGCTGATCGTCGGTGTGCCCGACCACCAGCACGCGGCCCGGCACCTTGTTCAGCGCCGCGCGTCAGCCGTTGCAATCGTCGCCTCGTACGCCGGGTTGACCGACGGCGCTGCCGGTCGGGAAACAGATCGCGCGCGAGCAGCGTCACCACGCGTCCGGTTGCCCGTGCTCCTCGACGCTCAGCACGCCGCTGCTCTCGTCGGCCGCCAGCAACTGCTTGAGCGTCGGACCCCGAACCGGCACCGGCCTGTGGCGGGGCGAGAAATCCTCCAGTCCCGACCTTGGCGAGCTCGGCCTGCACCGGATCGGCGAGGCCCGCGAGGCTCGCATAGTACTCGTGAACGCGATCGCGAGTATCGGCCAGCGCGGCCACGCCGACCAGCCACCAGGGCAGTGCCGAATGAGCGGATTGCGGCGGTCCTCCAATCCTCGCCAGCGCAGCGACAGGCCCGGCGTCGGCTGCCCGCGATGATCGCGGATCTTGCGATAGAGATCGTGCTGGACCTGCTGCAGGTGCTCGTGGCCCCGCTCCTGCACCTGGTACTTGCCGGCGAAGCCGAAGGCGATCCCGAGAGTACTGCAGCTCCATGAGATCGATGTAGCGCGGCGTGATCCTGCGAGATCCGGTCGAGCATGTCGAAGAACTTCTCGCCGCCCCACGCCTCACGATGCAGCGCCACCAGCAACGGATGCTGCGACCATTCGCTCTGGTTGCCCCAGGGCGTGGACAGCACCGGCTTCGTCGAGACCGGCGCACAGCGTGTATCTGCGCCGACAAGACGACCTCGCTCGACGACGCCGACTGCGCGCGCCTGCTCTTCGAACCGGCGGATTTCGTCCAGCGCGTGACGGCGCAGACCGGCGACGTCCATCGACGACGCGTGTCCCGCATCTGCGCCGCGAGAAGCAGCAGCGGGGCTGGCCGCCTGCACGAGCGGGTTCAAGCCGATGCCGAGCAGCGCGCGCGCATCGATCCGGGATCGCCGCCGATTCGCTCGACCGGGCGGCGGCTCTGGGAGCGCGAACCGGATCGACGAACGTGCGCCGTCCTGCGCCGGGCCGCGGCCGGACTCTCGTCGCGTCTGGCCGGAGGAAGGGATCGTCGCTATTCGCCATGCGTCAACCCCGACTCAGCTGCGGATCGCCCAGAACTCCAGAGCCAGACCGGGGAACTCGCCCGCAACGTGCATGGCAATGCCGCCGGAGTCCTTGAGCTGTTCCCACAATCGCGTCGGTTTGATCGAGCTCGAAATACGGCGAACCCGGCGTGATACGGAATCTGTCGCGGCGCGACCGGCACGGCGCTGCACCGGCACGCCGGGCAGCTGCAGCCGCACCAGGTCGCCGATCTTTTCCGCCGGACCGATCTTCAGCTGCGCCGGAAACCGCCGCCGCAGTTCCTCCGACGGCAGGTCGGCGCGCGCCGCCAGGATGAAGACGCGCGCTGCCGTACAGCGATCGATCGCTGACGATGGCGACGCTGATGCCGAACCGCCGCGGCTCGATCGGGAATCGAGATGGCGCTCTGCACCAGCACCTTGCTCAGCGACTCTCGCAGCGCGAGCGATCACCGGCTCGAACGACTCCCGCAAGCGCTCGTGGCGATAGGCCGGAAGCTCGGCGGCCGCTTCGCCGTCGCGGTGAACGTCGCCAGCTCGCCCGCCGCCGAGACGCAGCACCTGAAACAGCTCTCGGGATGAAGATCGCCCGAGTGCCGCGTAGTGCGCCAGCAACGGCTCGTAGCGGTTGATCGGCCTGCAGCATGAGAAAGTCGGCGAACTCGGCCGCGGCGCCCCTTCCGGTCGCCGCCACGCGCCCGGCCAGCGCTTCGCCTCGCTGATGCAGCAGACCCGAGCAGCTCGCTGGTGAACGACGCCAGCCGCCCGGCCGATCCGCGCATGCATGACGGTCGGAATGAAGCGCTCGTTGAGGACGACCTGCCTGTCCGCGCGGCATTCGACGATGTGCGCGAGCGGCACGCAGGCGTAGGCCTGCGTGACCTCGCTCGCCAGCAGGAGCCGCGTGCGCAGCGTGCCGACTTCGAGCACCGCCGGATCGCCGCTGCTCGACGCGTCGTTGCGGGCCTGCAGCTCGCGGACGTCGTGACGCACCAGTTCGTCCGCGCCCGCCTCGCGATCCACGTCGAGCTCGCCCGCGCGGCGCAGCGGAACCGCAAGATGCAGGATCTGATCGCGCACGTCCGTGCCCGACGTCCAATCGGCGTCGGGCAACGGATCGTCGTCGGGCATCCGAAAGGCGTGCCGTCCGGGAAGCACGCCGGCCACGCGTCGCAACGCGACCTTGCCGATGCTCAGCAAGATCGCGGCTCGAACTCGATCTCGGTGAAGCCCCAGCTGTGTGGGACCAGGGACTGGCAACGCGTCTCGACGTAGCGCTCGATATAGCGCTCCTGCTGCTGGAAGTGCTGAGGCTGCAGGAACAGCCCATCCGACCAGATAACCCGGTTACGCGAAGACATATCGTCCGTCCGGCGCGGCCGTGGCGCGCATCGTCATCGAAGGGATTGTATCGGCTAAAGAGGTCGGACGACCGTCGCGGTCGGGCTGCATGGGACACTCAATCTATAACGAATCAACCCATTCGTCCACGCGGGATCCGGTCTTCGGCAGGAGTGTAACGACTCGAAATCGCACCATCCGCGGCGGAATTCAGTCCGCGATCAGGTCTCCGGCGGCTTGGGCGGCTTCGACTCCCGCCGCCGGCGTTGCCCTGTTGGGACTTGAGCGCTCTCAGTTGATCTTCATACGCTCGCGCGAACTCCTCGCCGAACAGTCGCCGGAAGGTGGCCTCGGGATCCTTGGCCGCCTGCTGCTGCCGTTCACGATACGAGATCCCAGTAGCGCATCTTCGCTGGCACCAGCCCCTTGGCCAGCTGGCGATCGAACTCTTCCTGCAGACCGGTCGGGATCGAACTCGGCGAGCATCGACTCGAACGCCGTGCGCATGCCGGCGAGCATGGCGATTTGGTGATTTCTCAAATCGGCGAAGGCATCCTCGAATGCCTTCCACCGGCGATATGCGCCGCGTTGCGCTTCAAGAGCAGGTTGTGCAGCGCGTCGTCGACGTCGGCGGAAAACCTGAGCGGGTTGTTGTCCACGCGTCTGACGCGCGTGCCCTGCATCCGGAACTCATCCTTGATCTGCTGCCGGGATCGCATGACGTCCATGACGCCCGCTACCACGACCCGGAGGATTTGCCCGGAACTCGCGTGCGACTTCGGGCGTGACTGCCGCGGCATCGAGGCCGGCACCGCTCAGCACTGCACCGAAGTCCAGCGTGCCGGTCGATTCCGGCGCGCTCGCCGGCGCAGCCGGACGCTCACGTGGGGGCGGAGCGATTTCGACCGGCCGCGATTCTCGACGTGATGCACCGGCGGCGGAGGATTCCTTCGTCGACCGGCCGGTAGGCCGGAGGCGGATCCAGCGGCTGATAAGCCGGAGGCGGATCCAGCGGCTGGTAAGCCGGAGGGCGGATCGAGCGGCTTGCGCTAAGCCGGAGGCGGATCGAACCTCGCCAGTGGCGGCGACGGCATCGGAGCACCGTCGTCGGCAAGCGGGTCGTAGTCCTCCGGAATCGACGTGCTGCTGGCCTGCGATCGGAGAGGAGGATCCGGCACGACAGCCGGCGGCTGATAGTGCGACTCCATCAGGGATGCCCGATCCGAGATCCCGCGCTTTGGGCGCCTGGTGTTTCGGCTGCGCGCTCTTGGAACCGAGATTCAGGAGCGCGAGCGGATCGAGTTCCTGCGCGGAGACTGCCGAGTCGGGCAGCTCCAGCGCCGACGGCGCCATCGGACGCGGCGCGAACGGATCGTCTGAGTCGAAGGGATTGGCGGCGATCGAAATCCATCGGCGATGAACGCCCGCCCGCGAACGCACCGCCGGACGGCTCCGCACGATCGTGCTTGTCGCGTGCGATCGACACCTTAATCTCGTGACGGCTCGATCAGAATCCGATCGCCGGCCTTCAGCCCCTTGTTCGCGGCCGCGCGGGAGACGATTCTTCGACGAGTTGAGTACACCCCGTTGCGGCTTCTGTCCTCGATGTAGAAGGTGCCTGCCCGATAGCTGACGATGGCGTGGTTGCCCGAAACCTTGGAATGCGGAAGCACCCAGGAGTTGTTGCCTCGCGGCCGATGGTGCCCCCGATTCCTGGAACGTGGCGCTAGGACACTATTCATCGGCGGCGAGGTGACTTCCAGGATCAGGATCACGGTCTGTGCCCTGCCTCAGTTTACCCCAAGCAGATTGGGGATATCGCTCGCCGCGCCTCGATCGTGCGCATGCCTTCACACGATGTGGCGCAGCAGCGACCAGATGTCATGCCCACCACAACCGCCACACGCTGACCTTCGACACGCCCCAGCGGCGCTCGAACTCGTGGCTCGGAATCTCCACGACGCGGCAGCCGCACTTCAGGGCGCGCATCAGCATTTCCTGCTCGATGGTCGTCAGATTCGACGTCAGCCGGAGCGCGAGCGCGGCATCGCTTGCGCAGCGCGCGAAATCCGTTCTGGCTGTCGGTCAGCCGGACCTGCCACCGGTAGTTGATGGCGAGCATGATGAGCTGCGAACCGATATAGCGGAGTAGTTGCTCTGCGGTGCCGTGGAGCTCGTCGCTGCCGCCGCGCGTGCGGGACGCGATGACGAGCTCGGCTTTCCCGGCGCGGATCGGTTCAATCAGGTGCGGGATGTCCTTCGGATCGTGGGAGCCGTCGGCATCGATGAAGACGAGAATCTCGTGGCGCGCTTCGTCGAACGAACGCCGCAGCGCTTCACCCTTGCCCCTTCCGGCATCGAGCACGACGCGCGCGCCCATGCGCCGCCGCAATCTCCCGTGTGCGATCGGTTGAATGCCCATCGACCACCAGAACCTCGTCGGCGTGCGGCCGCGCCGGCTTCGATGATCTCCGCGATGAGCGCCCTCCTCGTCTTTCGTCGGAACGACTACCGTCACCCCGGCATCCGGACCGAGTGCGGCCACGGCAACACGCGTCTGGCCGCAGCGGCCGACCTGTCGGAGCTGCTGCGGGAGATATTCATTCTTGAGCCCAATCGGTCGCCGTGCAGTATGCTGGGCGGGCCAGCCACTTTCATGTCCGTGTCCCTGTTTGGTCTTGCCGCGGACATCATCGCTGCCAACCTGGATCGGCGCAACCTGCCCTACAAGGTCACGTTCGTCGCGACCTATCACTGCAACTTCCGATGCGAGATGTGCAGCATCTGGCAGAAGGACGAGCGTCGGCGAGATGACGCCCGGAGGAGGTCGGCGACGTTCTTCGAACGTGGCCGCAATTCAGCTGGGTTCACCTCACGGGCGGCGAGCTGTTCATGCGTCGCGATCTCGAGGATCTCGTCACCGCCATCGTCGAATGGCGATCGCTCGCTCTATCTCCTGAACTTTCCGACCACCGGCTGGTTCGGCGATCGCGACCGTGGCGCTGGTCGACCGCATCCTGACGCGCGGCATCGGGCGCCTGATGACCACGATCAGCATCGACGGCCCGAGAGAACTGCACGACAGCATGCGCGGCCTTCCGGGAAGCTGGGATCGCGGCATCGAGACGCTGCGGAGACTGCGCGCGATTCGACACCGGAATTTTCAGGTCGTCGCCGGCATGACGCTCTTCGCGAAGAACGCATCGTCTGTGGATGCCACGATCGCCGCGATCACGGCCGTCATCCCGGATTTCGAGCGCACGGATCTGCATCTGAATATCGGGCACGAATCTGCCCACTATTTCTCCAACGCCGGCTATCTGTCCGGTTCAGCCGCGCATCCTGTCGCCGAGGCGATCGAGGCGCATCGCACGGCCATCGCCAATCGTCTGCACCCAGTGCGATTTCTCGAGGATCGCTACCAGGCGCTCGTGGGCCGTTACTACGAAACCGCGCAAGTCTCCGCTGCCCTGCACGGCGCTCGCCTCGTCGATGCTTCATCGATCCGTACTGGCAGCTGTATCCGTGCTCGATCTGGGACGAGTCGCTCGGCAGTCTCCGCGAACAGGACTTCGATCTCTGCGCGAGCTCTGGAAATCGCAGAGACGAAGGATGCACGAGCGACGGTCGTCAACGAGCACTGCCCGCACTGCTGGACGCCATGCGAAGCCTACCCCACCATCCTCGGCAACCTCGCGCGGGCCGTATCACCGTTTGCGCCGTCGCACGATTAAGGGGCACCGCGGGCGATGGCTCGGCAGGAGTCCTGGCGCCGATCAACGCTCGACGGCCACGATCTGCGTCCCTGTAAGGCCGGCGGCTTCCAGACGTTGACGGGCCGCGTCAGCGTCCTCGCGCGATGAGAACGGACCTCCGAGATCACCTGCAGCCATCCGCCGACTTCCCGGCGCCGTACTGGAAGGCCTCGCGTCCGAAACCTGCGCGGCGACGGCCACCGCTCGCGGCTCGGTTCGAAACGAGGCGACGACGATGTCAAACGATGAAACGTGCGCGACTGACGCTGCCCCTGCCGCGGCCGGCGCCGGTTTGGGATCGGCCGCCGCGGCCGGCGAGTGGCCGGCGCGGTGGCGGCGGGCGGCGCCGCCGTTGGCGTCGTGGCTGCCGGCGCCGAACCCGAAGCCTGCGGAGACTGAGCAGAGCTGCGCGCCGGAGCGGAGCCTGCGCCGGTTTCGGCGCCGCAGCTGGCGCGGGCGCAACGGTTGCCGCGGGAGCGGTGGTTTGCCCGGGACCGCTCACTGAACCAGGACGACGGCCGCGGCGACGAGGACCAGCGCGAGCACGGCGAGGCAGAATGTTCTTCGGCGCCCTGACGACGCCGGCGTGGAATCCACTTCGTGCGGCCTGGGCGCCAGATCGATGCTGCGGCAGCTCTGGCCGCTGAAGGGCGGCATTGCGAGCACGGTGGCGCGCGGCGCCAACGGCGGCCTCGATGCGAGAGCACCTCCGGCTCGCCGACGTGCCCCGCTGCCGCCACGTCGGCGGGCGGCGTGGCCGGCATCTTTGCGGACGGCATCAGCAGGATGTCGGCCGTCGGCTTCACCACAACGTGGGCGAGCGGCAAATCGGCTGGCGCCGTCACCGACACGTCGGCCGGCTTCGAGGGCAACGCTCTCGACGTTCTGATGCCGTCGGCGCGTCGACAGGGAACAGGCGCCGCCGCTTCAACGCGCTCCACCGGCGCGACGGGGCGTCACAGCTTCCGGCTTGAGGTCGAGCGCGGTGGCCGCCGTTTCAACAAGGCCGGCGTCGATGGTTCGCAGTTGCCTGCCGCACGCGGCTTCGAGCGACCGATCGCACAGCAGATTGACCACGCGCGGCAGGCCGCCCGACCGGCGCCAGATGGCTTGCACTGGCGTCCGAGGTAAATGTCGCGCCGCCTCTTTCGCTTTCCCAATCGCCAAGCGCGCGCGGCGAGTTCGTCGGCGCCCGGCATGCGGGCTCCGGCGGCGCGGCCAATCGCGAGCCGATGATCGATGTACGACCGCAGCTCGTCTTCCGCGAAGCGGCTCGAGCCGAATCCCGTCGCGAGATGCGCTGCTGAAACTGGCGCAGCTCAGGCCGGGAGAGCAGCGATTCCAGGTCCTGCTGCCCCGCCAGGACGATCTGGAGCATCGTGCCGCCTGGCTCGTCCACGTTCGACAGGCAGGCGGATTTGCTTCGGAGCACGTCCGCCCGAAGATGCTGGGCCTCGTCGATGATGACGACCGCGTGGGCGTTGAGCGGATCAGCGAGGAAAGGAAGTCCTCGAGCGCGTGGACGAGATCGTGACGACTCGTTGTGGTCGCCACCGCGCGGTCGGCTGGAGATGATTCCGAAGTCCTGGAGCATCTGCTTCAGGAAATCGTCCTGGTCGAGCAGCGGGTTGTGGATGACCGAAACAAAGGTTTTGCGATCGAGGCGGTTCAGCACGGTCCGGCAGAGAGAGCGTCTTGCCGATGCCGATCTCCCCGGTCATGACGATCAGCGGCTCGCGCCGGTGGATGGCGTAGGTGAGCTGCTCGAGCGCGGCTGCGTGCGACGCGCTCTCGAACAAGATAGCGCGGGTCTCGGCGCCAGGCTGAACGGCGCGTCAGTCAGTCCGGAAAACTGTTCGTAGCCAACCATCGTGCCTGCCGGAGTATCACCACGTCGGACCAGTCACGACGGGTGCGAGGCAACATCATACAGACTTATGGCTGGTCGCTGATGGCTGATGGCTCATGGAAAGCTGGCGCCCCTTCACAGCGACGCGGTGAAGAGCTCGAACGCCGCCCGTCGGTCACGGAGCGGCTGGGGCGCCGCCGGCCGCGATTAGGGCACGCTGTGGCATCCCTGAGCGCGCGGCCCGGCGTGTGTCCAGGCGGCGATGCCGGCGTAGAGCCGATCCATCAGACTGCGGCGTGGAGGCATCGTCGATATCCCAGAGGCCGGCGATGACGTGATCGGGCCCCGGCCTTCATGAACGCCCACGAGAAACCGACCAGACCACTCGCCGGAGTACGCGTGGTCGCCGGCGCTGCGGCAGGCCGACACGGTCACCAGCTCCGCATGCAGCCGAAGGAGGGCCACATCGCGGGCGTACAGCTTGAATCGATCCTGCGGGCCGGAGAGCACGACGACCGAGTCGAGCGGGCTCTCGAGATTCGTCGTGGCGTGGGCGGTAAAGATGGACGTACGCGAAGGAATCGGGCTTCGCGGCCGTGTACGCGGCCGGCGACGCGTGCTCGCGCTCGAGCCTGGTGACGGCATCGGGCGCAAAATGCGCCGCCACGCGAGACATCTCGGCGTCCGCGTAGGCCAGCGCCGGGAACTCGGGCTCGTGGCCCGGAGCGTTGCCGACCAGCAGCAGCCGCGACGTGCCCTTTGCCACCGGAGCCGCCTCTGTCGTGAGGCGTCGCAAGCGATGGCGCGATCTCGACCTGGACGTCGTCGATCCAATAGTGACGCCGCGGGCCGTCGACCACCAGCGTCTCGAAGTTGATTTCGTGGAGCGCGCCGTCGGGCACGATGATCACGCGCGCATCCGCGCGAAATCCACCTGGTCCGCCGGCTGCACGAGACATCCTGATGACAGCTTGTCGCCGGCCGACTGTGCGGGCGCCAAGCGGATCGGCCATCGCATCGGCGATCGTCGCCTGATGCTGTGCGGACGAGCTGTTCAATCTCGCTGCGTTCGGCAAGGGGCACCAGCTGCACGCCGCTGCCCGAGATCACCCAGAGCCACGACTGTTCTGGCGCGAGCCAGTGCTGACAGCATGACCGCACCCGATTCTCGGGCGACGCGCTGAAACGCGGATGCTTTCACACGGCCAGGCCCCGCCGTCCTCTGGCGTTCCGCGAGCAGCTGACCGCGGCTCGAGTCGGCGACCTCGAGCGCGCGATCGGCATGGCCCCTGCGAAATCAGCGCGGACACATACTCCTGATAGAACGTGATCAGTCTGGTCAGGTACGCGACTTTGTCGTCGGTCCTGTACGCAGTCCGGCGCGTGTTGCTTCGACGACCGACAACGCAGCCTCGAATTCCGCGGCGGCGCGCTCCGACTGTTTCTGCGCGAGCGCCACGTTCGCCAGGTTGAAATGCGCGTCCCAGACGGTCGACGGCGCCACGCCTGGCGCCACGAGCACATTGGGAGAATAATTCGTTCGCTTCATCGAAGCGCTCGCGGCCCTTCGCGATGAGCGCGCTGTTCAACAGGTGATAGGGGACGGCGCAGGATGACCGGCCATCCAAAGTGCTTCCGCTTCCCGGTTGTGGTGCTCCGGCGTCGTCCCAACGGCCTGCAGATCGAAGCCTCGACGCTGGGCGAGGTTGGCCGTCAGCCGCGGAATCTCGGAGTTGACGTTCGCATTTTTGCTTCGGCCAGCCCTCGCTGCAGATATGGGAGCGCACGCTCCGGGTCGCCGCGCAGTGCATACGGGTTTCCGAGCTTCTGCCCAGCGCCTGCACGAAATACTCGCGCTTGCCCCGACGCTCCTGGATGGCGAGAGCCTTTTCCTGGAGCGCAACGGCCCTGTCGAACTGCCCCAACCGTTGATAGCAGGAGCCCGCATTTCTCGAGGACAGCGCGTAGATGCTCCACTCGCTCGCATCCGGCATCGCCATCACACGATCGAAATACTGCAGCGCCTCGTCGTATCGGTTGCGGGCCATGCGGCCCCTGCCGAGGTCGTTCAGCGCCATCGCCTGGTCGTATCGATCACCGTTCTGCTCGGCGATGGTCAAAACGCGATTCAGCAACTCTTCGCCCTGCTCCATTCGCCCAGCCGCAAGCAGCAGCCTGGCCGTCGAGGCGATCGATCTCGAGCGCGATGTCAGGATCGCTTTGCGCCAGCTGACGCGCCGCAACAAGCGCCTCGCGACCGACCATGGCGTTCCCCTGTTCGACCTGCAGTACGCGGCCAGCCACTGTTGACGTGCGCGGAGTCACGTTGAACGCCGGGACAGTTGGAAGTTGGGCTTTCGATACGCTTCCGCAGCTGGGAAATCTCGTCGCAGAATCGCGACCTGACAGGCGAGCAACCGAAAACGCCAGTACCCAGACCGGGTTGTTGGCGACCGGCGCATTCACAGCACCCCCGGTCGGCCAGTGATTGCGCCTCGGCCAATTCGCCGCGCCACATCGCGTGGCGCGCCTGGTTGAAGTCGTCGTCGAGTTGCGAGGTTGAACGAGTGCACGCGGGAAGCAGGAGGAGCGCAAGCAGGAGAGCGGCGGCCCTCATGACGAGACGCCTGCCCTTCAGGGCGACCAACCACCGTTGGTCTCGACGTCGCCAGCGCTCGCCGAACCGCCCGCAGTCCGACCCCATCTCCATCCGCACCATCGTCAGCCGGCGCGAGTACTCCGCGATCAGCAGCTCGCCAAAGAACACGCGGCCGAACGTCGGCAGCACAACCATGTTGTCGTGAATCTCCGACTTCGGAAACGGCTTGCCGACCCAGCGAATCGATCTCACGATAGTGGCGTACAGGGTGTTGCCTCTCCGAAGCAACTTGCGGAACGCGGGAGTCTTCGGGTCCGTGCCGAACCGCTTGGACATGAAGAAGCGTCTCGCCGGACTCACTGGACAAACTTGGGGTCGTCCATCGGCTGCAAGGAGCTTCGCGTGGGTGTCATGCCGAATGTAGGGCCTGGTGTTGAATTCGACGACCAACCGATGGCCTTCAATCGAAATACCGTCGACCAGCACGCCTTTCCCGATACGAATCGAGGGCTGGCCGCTGAAACCCGCGCTTCGATTGACGAGTTCTGGCGCGGATACGCCCAATCTGCAACCGCGGTTTCCGGCCGATGGCCAATCCATTGACTTCGGTCCGCGCGCGTGACACGGCCGCCAGCGTCTGCTCGAGCGCGCGACGATGGGTTGACTTCGACAAAGGCGTCCTTGTCCTCGAAGAAGCCCTCCGCCAGACGTGTTGGCTGATTCGACCACGAAGAACTCGTCGAATTCAGCTCGCTGGAGCTGCAACCGATCGCCCGCCGGTGACCAGCAGCGCGCTGGCGCCGCCGGCCTCGAGAACGATGTCTTTGGGACGGACGATGCGTCCGCCGAACGCGGCTGCGTGGCTGTGAAAGACGTAGCGAAGTGGATGGCTCATCGAAGGTGGGTCTCCGAATTACATTTTCAGGGCGCCTTAACCCTAAACCGGTAAGGTGCCAGCGTCAGCTGCTCGCGCTCGCCTGAGCGTCAAGACGTACCGATCGGCGCCCTTCAGAGCCCGATCCGGAGAGCATCAACAGCAGCGGGCCGCCGGCGACGGGGGCGGGCGCCTCGCCGACGCGATCTTTTTCCATCAGCGGTGGCGAACTCGCACTTCGATGGACGGACCGAACTGCGCTCCTCCCAAGTCCACGGCCAGCGTAACAGCGCCGTTGGGCCCCGCGGTGACCACGGCTTCCTGGGCCGCGGCTGGCCGGACGCAGCGTCGATGGCGTCAACGCAACCGACTCGGCCACTTGCCCCGTCATCAACGGTCCTGAATCGTCTGATAACCCAGGCCAACGGCCAGAGTTGCCGCCGCAGCCCAGCGGCAACGCCACGGACCCGCGCCAGCCTCGATTAGGGGCGGGGAATGCCAGCACGGCACCTCGTTCCACCGACGGAGAGGCACTGGGTCGCGCCAGGCCGTCGGCGGCCCCGTCGCGCATGGTCGCGGCGACCCGGGCGTCTTCTGCGCACTCGACGCAGGAGAAGAAGTGTTCCTCGAACGGAGTCCCGCTCCTCCCGGGGCATCTCGTCCAGAAGGTAGCGCTCGATCGCTAACGTATTCACCGCTTGCAGGTGGTCCATAGCCTACCCGTGTCTTCCTGCACGAACCGCTCACGAAAGCGGTTCTTCGCGCGATGTAACAGAACGCGCAGATAGTCCCGGATCGACATGAAGGTCGCGGCACATAGCTTGATCCTTGTCGCGACCCTCGAAGAACAGCCAGGTCAACAGCCTGCGCCCTTCGGGGCAAGGTCACGAGCGCCGCCCGCACGCGTTCCCGGTCCTGGCCGGCGGCAATGGCCGAGTCGGCGCCCGGTTGGCGCTCGTCGGCCGCATCGAAGTCTTCCTCCAACGCCACGGTCTTCGATCCCGACCGATACATCTCGAAGACCACGTTGTTGCAGACCGAATTGACGAACGCGCCGAGCGCTTCTGGCGTCTTGACGCCGCTCGTGCGTCTCAGCGACGTAAAAGACGCGCGCACAAGGTCTCCTGCTTTGCGCGTCCTCGATCTGCTCGCGGGAGCGAAGACGGGACCGCAGCTTCAGCGACAACAGGTCGCCGAAGTAGCGCGAAGTGGGCTTCGGTGTCCGGATCTCCCGCACTGGGCCGCTCCAGATAGGCGCGATCGAACTCGTGACGGGGTAGTCGTGGCAAGCCGACTATCGTGAGCGCCGTTCGGAGATTGGCAATACTGCCCACTAGCCGTTTGGTGGCCCAGGGGCCCCAATCGTTTCACTATGCCCGCATGTGGGTCGGCAGCGAGCGGTGAAACGGATTGAGCGTCGGTCCGTCACAGCTAGTGCCGGCTGTTACCACTGCACGGCGGAGGAACCAGAGCATGCTCGCAAATCAGTTCGCCTCGAGACCGTCTCGTTTTTCGGACACTACGCTGCTGCAAATGCTGAGCTCGCATCGTCGTCGCCCGAACCTGCTGATCGTCAACGAACGCGCGAGCATGGGCGATGTTCTTCAGCAGCTGACCGGTGTCTGCGAATCGCCCCACTGGATCTGCCGCTTCCCTGCACCTTCGACGTCCCGCCCGCCTTCAGGAAGGAACCGTGGTGCTCGGCAATATCGAGCAGATGACGCTCGGACGGCAGCTGGACCTCTTCGACTGGCTCAGCTGCAAGCCGACCTGACACGCAGGTCGTTTCGATTACGCGCGCACCAATGACGGGAGCTCATTGAAGACGGCCGTTTCCTCGAGGGCCTGTGTACTTCCGGCTCAACACCGTCGTGGTTCGCGCGGTCAATCTCGGAGATTACTGCGCGTCTTTCTAGCGGACCGCCGCTCGGTCGCCATCGCGAAACCGAAAGCGGCGGCGACGAGCGCGAGCCCTGCCGCGCTCAGCATCACGAGCCTGAAGGCGCCCACGAAGCCGTTCTCGACGAGCGTGCGAACGTCCCGCCGTTGAGACGGCGCAAGCGACGCCGCCTCGGAGACGTCGGCGCCGGCGATCTTGCGCAGTTCGGCGTCGACTTCCCGCCTGGCGGTCGCTGACAACGACAGGCGATCGAGACCCGGCCGCACCGCGCGCGTCGAAGGCCGCGGCGAGCGCCACGCCGAAGATGGCAATCGCCAGCAGGCCCGGCGACCCTCGACACGCGCGTTGTTCACGCCCGACGCCACGCCGGCGTGCCGCGGATCCACCGCGCCTCATGACGCGTCGTCGTCAGCGGCGCGACCGTGACCGCCATCCCGAATCCGAGGACGACGACCGCCGGAAAGAACGTCGTCCAGTAACTGCCGCCGATGCCCGGTCGTGCGTACAGCGCGAGGCCGCAGCGCCGCCGATCGCCGGCCCGACCGTCAGCGGCAGCGCGGCTGCCTACACGCGCCACCACGAGCCACCCGACCATCGCGACAGCACGAACATGATGATCACGGAAACGGCAGCAGCGCCGCGCCGGCTGCGGTCGCGGTGTAGTGCTGCATCTGGATCAGGTTGATCGGCGCGAGAAACATCACGAGGCTCAGCGCCGCATACAAGCAGCAGCGTGAGCGCGTTGGCGAGCGTGAACGGTGCGCGAGCGCGAACAGGCCAAGCGGCAGCATCGGGCTCTCGCGCGCGACGCTCGACGATCACGAGCACCACGAGAGCAGACCCCGAACGCCAGATGGCGCCGAGCACGACGCGGATGGCCAGCCCGAGCGGCGGCCACTCCAGAAGTCCTAACACCACCCGCCCAGGCCGACGACGGCGAGGGCGGCACCGGCCCAGTCGATCCGGCGACGTTCGGGACGGATCGCGGCTCTCGTCCATGAACCGCAGCGACAGCATCAGCACGACGGCCGCCAGCGGAACGTTCAGGAAGAACACGGCCCGCCAGCTGACATGTTCGACGAGCCAGCCGCCGGTGACCGGTCCGATCGCCGTCGTGATGGCGCTGAACCCCGACCAGGTGCCGATCGCCCGGCCTCGCTCGGCTTCATCGAACGCGTCGCTGATGATGGCGAGGCTCCGGGAACCAGGAACGCGGCGCCGGTTCCCTGAAGCGCGCGTCCGGCGATGAGCATGCCTGGCGTCGTCGCGAAGCCGCAGGCGACGCGAGGCGATGGTGAAGACGACGACGCCGAGAGAAAGACGCGCTTGCGACCGAGTTGATCGCCCAGCGATCCGCCGACGAGAATCAGCGCGCCGAGGAGCAACGCGTAGGCCTCGATCACCCACTGCACGTCGGTCATGGTCGCGTGAAGGCTCGGCCTGAAGCGGCCGGAAGCGCGACGTTGACGACGGTCCCGTCGATGAAGGTCATGCTCGACGCAAGGATGGTCGCGACCAGCGTCCATCGTCGCGTCGGTGTCATGGCTCGCGTCCTCCCGTCTCGCCGACGTCAGTGCGGCGCTGCGGCGCGTTTCACGTCGGCGAAATCAAGATAGGTGTGCCCCGCCACCCTGGAGACGCGCGGTGAGCTCGTAACGGCCATCGGGAGTCCGGACCGTCTCGGCGCTCTGATCGACGGCCGGCATTCGACGCTCCGCCACGAAGCCCCTCGCTGATGATCCGGCCGGTCATCGTCGGCGCCGGATTGAGCCAAAGCAGATGCAGCAGCGTGGGCGCGATGTCGACGTTGCCTGTCGGCGCATCGCTGACGGCGCGCTCCAGGAAATCCGGACCGGCGGCGATGAGCGTGTTGTGAATGTCATGCGGACTCGAGGAGCCGTGGCCCGGCGACGTTGCCTATCGGTCGTCTTGCCGGCGAAGCCGGCATCGTTCACGTCGCGATTCCAGTTCGACGACACCAGGATGTCCCCCAGAGCGCGGATGGTTCCAGCGAGCGATGTCGAAGGACAGCGTGCCGGGAACGGAACCCTCGGCGTTTCCCGGCGCGCGCGGCCGGGTGAAAATCGCTCCGACTTCGGGGCGGGCCTGCAAAGCGCGGCGACAATCGCCGAGACGCGAGGCCGGATCGGCGCCGGACCGCAGGTAGATCGCGCCTTCAGCAACCACGATGTCCTTCGTCCCGTCGGGCATGGACTTCGCGAACGGTTCGACCAGCGCCGACAGCCGCAGCTCGCGTGTGTGCGTCGAGAACCCGTGATCGGAGGTGACGATGATGTTCACGCGATCGAGGATCCCGCGAGCCCGCAGAGTGTCCTCGATCCGCCCGATGCCTGCGTCGACGAGGGCCAGCGACCTTGCCGTGATCTCAGCGCCGATGCCGTTGGCGTGAGCGGTTCCGTCCGGATCGTTCAGCCACATGAACGTCACATCCGGATGCACATCGTCAAATCCGACTTTGAGATACGCGTCGATGGCGTAGCGATTCTGCGCGTCGTTCGGCGTCGCGTGCGGCGGCGGAGGGCCGAGCGCGGCCGCGCACGCGGTTTTCAGGGCCGCCGGCAGGGCTGAAGCCGTAGTGAATGATGGCGCCCGCTGCCGAGCGGTGTGGTTCAGCACGAAGGCGGAACCGGTCGATCCGCTGCCGACCACGAGCAGCGTCTTGCTGGCAGGCGCGAGAATCTCGCTGAGCGTCGGCGCCGTCAGGAGACGCCCGTCGGCGCGCTCTGATCGATTCGAGATTGGCGCTGCTCGGCCGTATCAAGCCCCTGGCCGCGTCCGCCTTCGGACTATAGATGCGCGTTGCCCATCAGATCCGTGCGTCTCTGGATAGCTTCCGGTGACGAACGACGCGCCGTTCACGCGCGTGACCGTCGGAAACACCGGATGATGGTGCGCACGAACACGATGCCGCGCTGTCCCAGCCGCGACAGGCGCGGCATGACCTCCGGCGTCACGTAAGGTCCGGACGCAGGGCCGTCTACGACGATCACGAGCTGCGTGTGCGATGGCGTCACCTGCGCTGCGCGGCCAGACGCCGAGCGCGAGCAGAAATGTCCCGACCAGCAACGTCCGGTTCAGGGTCACTGCGGTGACCCGTCGCCGTTCGCCTGTTGCTGCGACCGATGTCCCCGACGGACCCGGTGAGGACTCGCCTCGGCCGCGGCTCGCCTTTCTTTTTCTTTGATTGGCTTGTCCGCCCTGGGAGGCGTTGCCCGCGCTCCGGCAGCGGCGGAGCAGGCTCTTCGCATCCTGCGGTTCCCGATGGCGGACGAAGGCCTTGATGATTTTCAGCGCCGCGCGGGCTTCGCGCCCGGTCCGGCGTCCTCGAATACGCCGCCAGCTCGCGATTCGCGCGCAGGACTCCTGATCGCGCATCTCCTGTTCGCCTGCGCCGTGACCGGCGACAGCGGCCTCACCGCGTCGTTTGACCATACCGTCGGCTCCCTCACCGTAGTGTGTATCGACTCTGACCAGGCCAGTCACGTCGACCCGCGGGACGGGAAGATGTCAGCCAGGGCTCTTCGCCCCGGCGATGATGACTCGATGGGAATTTGACGCGCGTACGATACCGGAGGCGTGTGACGCCGGCGTAAAGGCGGCTCAGTGGGTGTTTGACAATCCGGTGCAGACGGTCGGCCCGGCTGCGACAGGCTGACCGGCTCTCGAGCGCCGCAACCGCCTCGATTTCCTGGAAGCGACGGGCGTCCGCCCCGGACAGGATGACCACGGGAATCCGGGGCGATCGCGGATCGGCGCGCTGGGCGACGCGGAAGGCCCAACCGTCCATCACGGGCATGCGGAGATCGAGCACGATGACGCCGGGGCGGCGGCCGGTTCGCAGCTGCGTGAGGCGCATCCTGACCGTTGGCGGCTTCCATCACATCAGAATCCTTCGAAGGACAGAAGGCGCGTCAACGGCTCCCGGACACCGCGGTCGTCGTCCACCACCAGAACAGTCCTGATGGCGAGCCTGCGTTCCAGCCGCTGCCGCCTTCCCTGGCCGGCGGGCGATCGACGACGTCTCACAGTTTTGCGCGCTGTTACTCGGGCTTGGCTTTGAGCTCAAGCATCGTGCTCACTTTGAGGAACGCGCGGATGTCGATCGGCCATCGCCAGGAGTTTCTGCCACTGCTCCTTGTAGAGCGTGACGGAAATCGCCCCAGTCCATACACGGACACGCCGCCTTTCTCGCTCACTCAGGCTCACGCTTCGACCACGCTGGCTCTTGAGCCGCTCGTTCTCCGCCTTGAGCCGCTCGAGTTCGGCTTTCAAATCTTCCGTCAGACATGACACCCCTGCGGATCAGTATCGGCTGGTTCTGGTTCCCGCCACCTCCGCGCTGCGCGTTTTTCACGCCGATGTCGTGCAGGCCTTCAGGCGCTGCAATCGACGAAGAAGAAACCGCGGGAGACCGCAAACGCGGAGATAGAGATTTGCCCGGTGATCCCGGCGGTGATCCCGAGGTTCCCGTTCTATGTGAGGTCCGCAAGAAATGCCGGCGTGGCGGATGATCGTGGCCAGATCGGTCGAGCAGAACTGCTGACACGACGGACTCGAGGCAGCCGGCCGCGAATCGCGTAATCGCGGTCTGCCCGAGTGCCGAACGCGCGGTGACGACGATGATCAGGAATCGTCTTTCGTCGCGAAGTTCGTCTTCAGGCGGTGCGCGTCAAACTCCACCCGTCCATGCCGGGCAGCTGGATGTCGAGAACAATCATCGCCGGACGGCAGGGTCTGAGGTCCTCGAACGCTCACCGCGTCGGTCGCCTCGCACGCTTAAAGCTCGGCCGATCATGAGCACACGACGAGCAGAGCCTGAGGTTCACGGCATCGTGGTCGACAATGAGGATGGTTGTGTTAGTTGGATTTGGATACATGGCAGCAACAATTCATCTTGAGCAACTTGTTGGCCAATTGAGTAAACGACAGACGACGAACGACTTCAAGCAGATGGCGCCGCGGAGGGGGAAGGAGCGAAGTGAAATCAGTCACCTCGGATGGTAGAGCGCCACTCTACCGTTTACCTCATTTTGCAATCGGAGGAAGCTCCGTCAGCCGAAGACAAGCGCCACCGACAGCGCCGCGCACAGGAAAAACACCATGCGCACGACGACAGTTCGGCCAGCGACACCCGATGCGCGAGGACCAGGATCTGCCCCATGAACACGACCGACGCGTTGGTGCTGCCGACGCGGCCGAGCATGTCCGGCGGCGTCTCGCGCTGAATCAGCGTCTGCGCCGGCACCATGATCGCGCGCGAACGCGAAGCCGATCGTGAAGGTCGCGGCGAACGTCGCCGCGATGTGCGGCACGGCGCCGAGCAGCAGCACGCCGGCGCCGATGCCGAGCAGTCCCCACAGCACGAGGCCGGTGTCCGGGACGCCTTGCGCGCGACTGATGCCGGATGATCTGCGTGCCGACGAGCAGGCCGACGCCGACCATGCCGCTGACGTAGCCGAACAGGCCGGCGCTCGGCATGCAGCGTGTCGCGCACGTAGAGTCGAGATCAGCGGGCCGAAGCAGCCGATCGTGAACAGCCCGGCCGCCATCGCGATCGACGAAGAACAGGATCGCGGCGTGATGGACGATGAACGACCAGCCCGCCTCCATGTCGAGCCAGATCTGCGTGGATCCGGTTGCTCGACGATGCCGGCCGGCGCGCAGCAGCGACGCCGGCCGGACGATCAGCGACCGAGGCGATCAGGCACGGCCGACACCAGGAAGCTGACCACGTCGATCGCGTAGCACACCTGCGGCGTGAACTGAGCGACCAGGACGCCGGCGATCGACGGGCCGACGATGCGGCTGCCCATGAAGGCGATCTGCATCAGCGCGTTGGCCGACATCAGGCCCGGCGATCGGCACGTGCGAGCGGATCGTCACCGTCTGCGCCGGACCGAAGAACGCCGACACGCAGCTGAGCGCGGCGAGCACGCCATAGACCTGCCAGAGCGACGTCGCCGGAATCAGCAGCAGCGCCAGGCGCGGCGCGGATGCAGGTCGCTCGAGATCAGCGTCGGCTTGAGCGGCCAGCGATCGACGAAGACGCCGGCGATCGGGCCGACGAAGACGATCGGCAGCATGTAGGCGATCTGCAGGCCGGTCAGCTGCGCCGGCGTGCCGTGCATGCGGAACGACACCACCGCGATCACCGCGAACAGCGCGAGGAAGTCGCCGAACAGGCTGACGACCTGCGCGTAGAACACGCGCCGCATCACCGTGATGCCGAGCACGTCGCGAAAGACAGGGGTAGCGGCGGTTGACGCCGTCGCGGTCGCTGTAGTCATGGGGAAGCCGACTATTTTAGACGTTCGCGCTCGACAGCGCCAGACGCAGTTCGCGGTGATGCGACTCCTCAGGAGCGCTGGCGATCGTGCGTCCAGTCCGGCTGTCGGCATGCGCATCGCGCAGCGCTGCCGCCTGCGCGCGCGCAGCAGCGCCGGCCGCGGCCATCGCCTGCGGCGACGATTCGTCACAGCAGCGCGTACTCCTCGGCGATGAGCTGCCCCACCTGCTCCGGCGCTGTTGCTGGCCCGGGATGCGGCGGGCCTCCCACCACGCCAGCTCTGCGCGCGCGACCGCCCGCGCGTCGAAGCGCCGCGCCGGTCCACGGCGGACCTGGCCGCATGCGCCTCCAGATCCGGGCAGCACCACCTCGTAGTGATCCTTCAGATCGCCGAACGTCGCGGCCGCCCTCGCCAGGTGAAAGCCCTCGACCGCCGCCGTCGCCCACGAGTAGTGATACTGCTCGTGCAGCAGCGTCACCAGCAGGCCGAACAGCCGTCGCCCGCTCCTTGGCGTAGTACGCCTGCCACATCCGCGTCTCGAGCGACGGCAAGGCGCTCGGCGTCGAACTCTCTCAGCGAGCGCGGACCGCGCGGCGGCGAGTCGCAGCGCGAACGCGACCAGCCGAACGACGCGTACCACCAGCGAGGTACGAGACGACTACGCGCGCGGACAGCCGACGCGACGCAGGCTCGATGGCTGGCGACCGCGCCTGCTGATCCGCGGCCGAGCTGCTTCAGGTAGGCCTGCTCGGCGCGCGTCGACGAAGCGCTGGTAGCCGTCGGGATCGACGAACGGGTTCGACGGGCGACAGCTGCCGGCGCGGCGCGCCTTGTCCTCGAGCGCGAACACCGCGCCATGCTGCGCGACGAACACGTCCGCGCTTGAGGCCGTGCAGCACGCCGGAACGCCTCGCGCGTAGTGCTCGGCGATCGCCGGGACGCGCGTGTTGCCGACCAGGTGGACGCCGTCGTTGATGGTCACGCTGCCGGCGAACGCCACCTGATACTTCCTTGCCATCCTGCGGCGCGCGTCGTCGTCCAGGTCGTGCAGCCCTGCGTGTGGCCCGGCGTCAGGTGCGCGGTGAGCGTGACGCCGCCGAGCGTGACCGTGTCGCCGTCCTGTCGAGCACGCGATCGATCGCCGACCGGCTTCCAGCCCGGTCGCGCCGAGCGCGGATCGATCGACGCCCGACTCGAGCGCCTCGCCGATCGGCATCCATCACCATGACCTGCGCGCCGTGAGCCGCTTCAGTCGGCGTGGCCGCCGACGTGGATCGTAGTGCGCGTGGCCGGTCAGCAGAATCTTCACGTCGGAGCAGACGGCCGAGCTTCTCGACGGTTCGCGCGGATGAAGCGGACGCTGTCGGCTTCCCCGCTGTCGATGATGATGCCGCCGGCCGGCGTGACGATCAAAAACGACGAGAGGCCACGGGTGCCGACGCATAACCGCTGCCGACGATCGCGGAGCGGATCGATTCGGTCGGTGCCAGCGCGGAATCCACCCTGCGCCGCGCGAGCGGCGCAGGCTCGCGATAAGGCCCGCCGCCACGACCGCGCATCTAGGAGCGCGAGCGCTGTAGGGTGCCATTCTGACCCGATGCGCGATCATCATTGTTCCGCATGTCGAAGCATGCGAACTGGCGCCGCTTCGCCGACCACGAGTCAGGCGACGCTGATCTCCCCTGGCTCAGAACTCGCGCGCGATGCCGAGCGTCACGCGATCCTGTCTCCGCGCTCCCTTGCCAGTCAGGCCGATCGGTTGATGGTCGCCGGACTGCGGCTGCCGAACCGCCGCGCACCCTGGCGCCTCGGCCGCGCACCGCGAGCCGTAAAACAGCTCTGTAAGCTCCGCACCACGGGCGGTTCCGTGTAGAATCGAGAAGATTGCAAGTCTCGGTTGCTCGCGACTCCTCCTGGCGTGTGCCGGCGCTCGGCATCAGCGCTGCGGCGGCATTGCCGATCCGTTCGCAGAATACGCGTCGACACCTTCCGGGACCGGTCCAGCCCGGGCAGGCGCGCGCACACTGGTTCTCATCGTCGAGGCATCGGCGAGAAATTCACAGTGAAGGTGCTCACGCTGACGCCGGCTTCGCGGCGTTTCTATCGGCGTCCAGTGGGTCAGGGCGCCAACGACCGGACGACTGCAACGGCGGCCTGCTGGGCAGATCAGTTCGCGACGGCGAATTCGACGGCGGTCTCCGGCCAAATCCTCTCCGGCGCCTGGTTGCATCATCATGACGACCCGGTCGGCCTGACCCAGCCGGAAAACTACTCCATCACCGTTTCTCATCCCTAGACACGCGCGTGTCCGCGCTCGACGCGAAGATCGACGACTTATACCGCTGCCGCTGGCGGAGCTTCACCGGCGCGCGCAACGCGCTGGCTAAGTCGTTGAGCTGGCGACGAGGCCAAGCGTGCGCAAACTGGAAGAGCTGACGGTCGTGCCATGGGCGGCGAACCAGGTGTCTGGCTGCGCGCGCAGCACGTATGACCGGCTTGATGAAGAGCGGCGAGAAGCTGCGCCGCGCAGATCGCCGCCTCGAGGGACGCGCTGCCGACGTGCGTGCCGCGAGCGAGGCGCATCGGCGCGCATCGCCGACGCCGTCGCGGAAGCCGAGCGACTGATCCGGCCGGCGCTGGCGCCAGGCCGAGCCCGACGCGCTGGCCCGCACGTTCGAATCGCTGTCGCTGGCGACCCACCGCGCCGGAGACGCCGGGCCGCGCTGACCGATGCACCCAGCCCGCAGGGTTCGAGGCTCTGGCGGGCATCACTCGACATCAAAGTTGGGCAGAAGCGAGAAGGTAGAGGGCAGGTATGTCAGGTCGAAGGCCGGAGACTGGCCGCCGTGACCCGAACGCCGTACGCCGACACGCTGAACTGCGAACGACATCGTCGCTGCGGAAGGCCGCCGCACTGGCGGCGGAGAAAGAGATACGCCGCGTCGCCGCGGAACGGAAGAAACACGAGGCGGCGCGTGAAGGCGGCCGAAGCCGACCTGGCCCGCGCCGAAGATGCGGAACGCCAGGCGCGCGAAACGTGGGGAGCGCTCCACGACGCCCTGCTCGCGGCATCGGGCAGGCGCTGACCGAACTCGCCGGAGCCGGTTCAAAGGCGCTGCGACTGGAACAGCCGCGTCCACCTCATGCTAAGGTGACACCGCATGTGCACGACCGTGTTAGCGCTTCACTCGTGGATTCGCTGGATTGCTCATCATCGCGGCCGTCGGCACGACGCCGGCTGCCCTGCGCGGCAGCGTTGCTGGCGCCAATTGCTGGCGGATCGCTGGGGCATGATCGCCATGATCGGCGCTCGATACGCAGATGCTGCTCGGGCTGCTGCTGGTTTCGTCGCTCAGCCCGAACACGAAGCGCGATCATGGAGAACTTCGGGCGCCGCGATGAAGGATCCGGCGCTGCTCTGGGCGGTGGAGCACACGGTGACGATGTTCGGCGGCGATTGCGCTGGCGCACGTGTGGCGGTGCTCGCCCGGAAGGCGGCGTCACAGCTGCCGCCGGACGCGGCTGCTGATCTGTTTCACACTCGCGACGGTGTTGATCATCCTCGGTATGCCTGGCTGCTGGACGCTTCCGGGGACGTCGCGTTGCCAGGAGGCCTATGATTGCTGAGGATGCTCTCGGACTGGTTTGCGCAATGGGCGGCCGAGGTCGGCTCGCTCTCCTGGCTGCGCCGTCGCCACTGGTCGCGAGCCATCCTCAAGTGTCGCTGCCGCACTCTCGGCTGCGCGTTCGTCAGCGCCGGCGTCGCGTGCGGCGGCAGCTGCCTTCTTCGGCTTCGGCGTCGCGCGCGCAGATCGGCATTTCGTCGTGGTGATGACGGTGTCGATCGTCGCGCTCCGCCAGAACCTCCTTTCGCGGCTGGGGGCGCGGCATTCTCGCACTGAACCGCTCATCAGCGCTTGCCGGACAAGTCGCGCGACATCGATCACGCTGGGCACTGGACGCATCAGCGTCGGCGGCGAGGACTGGCCGCGCGCGCGCCGAACACACCACCGGCACCAAGATCCAGGTCGTCGCCGCCGACAGCATCGCGCCGGAGGTTACCCGCGCATATTCCTTTCAACACCAGCAATACGTATCTGAACGGGTTACAA
>ERZ1370068.6401-contig-5385_pt1 | contig 27679 bp, 38 predicted proteins | sample MGYA00561227_ERZ1370068 | MGnify/ENA primary metagenome ERZ1370068 (study PRJEB38410, sample SAMEA6850437) | metagenome | study: Metagenomic assessment of the ecological functions of the soil: analysis of the soil microbiota associated with the...
AGGTTACGTATTGCTGACGATGCGGCGGACTCCGGCGCGAGCAGCCGCATCATGCACCGGCTGGACGCTGCCGACGATGACGCGCGGATCTCCCGTGGCCAGGTGGAGCACGGCGTCGCATCCGCTGAACGCTTCTTCGAGCTGCCTGCGATCGAGCGCGTCCGGCGAGCCTGGAGTCGAGTCGAAACCGCGCCGCCCTCGCCATCGAACCGGGCCTGCGCACCACGGGGCGGACGTCGAAAGCGCCAGTCAGGTGAAAGAGCTCGACGGCGCGGCTGCCGACGAAGCCACCAGCCCCGAGCACCGCGACCCTCACGAGGCCATCCGTTCGCCCGCGGCATCGTGGGCGGCCGCCAGCTCCGCGTCGGTGAACCCCGGGCTGTGCAGAAGCGTGCGGGCCTTGTAGCACTGTTCGATGAGCGAGAGGCTGCGCAGCGCGTCAGGAGCCGCCGACCGCGGGCGCCGACCCGGTGCGGACCGCGGCGATGACGTCCTCGAGCTGGACACGAAAGCAATCGCCCCAGGATTGAAGCGTGGCGCCCGGCGGCAGCCAGCCGGACCTCGTCCGCTCCCGGAGCGTTGTAGTCCGCCCGGATATTCACCGGATCGACGCCGTCCCCAGACAATGCGCCCATGCTCGAATCGAAGATCGTATCGGCCGGCGACCGGCCAATCCCGGCTCAACTGCACGGACAATGGCGCCTGAGCTACCTGAAGCGACGCGACGCCGTCGCCTCCGCTCCACCCATCGCGTCGTCTTCGTAGGCTCGGAGCCGAACCTCCGGGAACCACCACGCCAGGAGATCGAGGACGTGGACGCCGACGTCCAGCAGGATGCCGCCTGGCGTCAGCGCCGGCAGAAACGCCGACGTCGTGCGGAATGGCCAGTGAAACCCGCCGGTTTCGAGGACGGTGCCGGACTCGAAGGCGCCAGGGCGGCCGCTGACGACGAGGCCGCGCACGAGCCGGGCCGACGAAAGGAACCGGCGGAACAGCCCCGACCGCGAGGATGCGGCGAGGCGCGGCCGGCCGCCGCGATCATGCGCTCGGCGTCCGCGGTGGTCGCGGCGATCGGTTTCTCGCAGAGCACGTGGATGCCGGCGCTCGAGCATCGCGCGATGCTCTGTTCGGCATGCACGCCGGCCGGCGACGCGATGAGGGCGAGATCGGGCCTGGTCGCCGCCACGCCCGACAGCGACGTCAAGGTGGCGGCGCGGGGAAAGGTCGTGGCGACGGCGCGCAGACGCCCGGCGTCGGGATCGCAGAGCGCCACGACCTCGACCTCGCCGTCCGCGGCCAGGGCCCGCAAGCGCGGGACCGTGAAGGCGCTCGACGACGGCGCCGCAGCCGACGATCGCGAGTCTGACGCGCGGCCGCGGAGTCATCGCGCCTCGCCCGCGGCGACAGGCGATTAGATCGCGCTGAGACACTGGGCCCATTCCCGCCGCAGTCCCGCCGGCTCCGAGCGTCGCCTTCTGCGAAGCGGCGGTTCGCGGCGCTGATCGGCGCCATGTCGTTGGCGGCGCACCACTCGATTTTCCGGGTGAGGTCGGAAATCCTCGCCAGGCGCAGATGCGCGTGCTTCGCCAGTGATTGGCGTGGGCCTTTCTCTTGAACCATTTCAGCCGGGCCAGCATCTCGGGCTGCCGCACGAACTCGTTCATGGGCGGATAGTCGATCGCGATGACCGGGAGGCCTGACGCGACCGGCTCGATGACCATGAATCCGATGCCCTCCATCTTCGACGGCTGGATGGCGACGTCGCCGACGGCATAGAGATCCGTGGGGCTGGCCAGGTCGCCGACGCGTACCTCGATTCGACGGTCGAGCCTGGGCAGCGGCACTTCCTGCTGCATGCGGACGACGAGCCGGAGATCGTCTCTCTTCACGCCGGGCAAACGCGCGAGATGGCGTCGCGGGTCCCCTTGCGGTCATCACGGTCGACCAGGCCGGCGTTGTGAATGAACAGACGCGCCGGGCCGGTGATCACGCGTGCCGGAAACCTGTCGAGGTCGAGTGGCCAGGGCACGTACCGTGCGCGCTTCCAGCCGTAACCCGTCACGATGCCGAGCGTGAACCGGGTCGGGCACGCGAACAGATCGCACAGGTTCCACATCGGGTCCTCCCCGCGGAACCATTCCCAGGTCGGAATGCAGACCGTCTTCACCGCCAGGGCCCTGGCGACCTTGAGCAGCGACGGGTGCCACGTCCCATAGGTTTCGAAGAACAGGATCCCTTTCACCTTCTTCAGCAGGCCGGCCAGCTCTTCTTCGAACAGTCGGCGCGCAGCCAGCACTCATCGCTGCCCTGTGGCGGCCGGCCCTCGATGCGGTCGGACGGACAGACAAAATGCCAGCCGAGCCCGAGGACCTTGCGGAGGTCCGCCGCGCCCGGCCGAACCCGGTGTTGTCCTTGCGAGCCACCACACCCCACTCCGCAAAAATCGAACGGCTTCGTCACCTGGAGGACGCGTTCAGCGGTGTGGCCGGCGCCGGCGCCGCGGACGATCGCGCGAAACGCATCGCGGGCGCGCGCGGCGGTGTAATGCTGCCGGATGAATTCGCGGCCTGACGCCGCGGCGGCGCGAGCGCGAGCGCGATTTGCCGCCAGGTGGCGAATGCTATGCGCCGACCTTGTCGGTCGAGCGTTCGTCGATGAACGCGCCCACGCGATGGCGGCGGCAGAATTCGACCGGGCGCGGCGCCGGCCGGCCCGTAGACGAGCGTCGGCGTGCCGCTGGCGAGGCATTCGGCGAGCTTGGTCGGCAGGGAAAGGCGATTCTTCGCGAACGCCGCGGCGTCGAAGCTCACCGGAATGACCAGGAGGTCGGCCGACTTCAGGAGGGCGAACCCGTCGGCTTGCCGACGGCGACCGCAGTAGACCACGGCGCGCCCGTCGGTCAGCGTCTCGGCGTGCTGCCTGGTCCAGCTTCCGCCCCAGATTTCGAAGCGGACCGGCACGCCGGCGCCGGCCAGCTCGACGACCGCCGCCGCGATGTCCTCGATCGCCGAGAAGTGCTGGCCGGGGACGATCGATCCGAGGTAGCCGGACGACGAAGTGATCGTCGCGCCGATCCACCGGGCCGGGATCGGCAAAGAGGTCGCTCGGCCGCGCCGTTGTGCAGGACGTGGCTGTCGACGCCGTAGCGGTCACGCATATTCCTGGCGCATCTCCTCGCTGATGCTGATGCGGGCGGCGGCGCCGGCAAGAAGTTCCTGCGTGCTGGCCGACACGCCACCGCGCTGGTGCTCCAGGCCGTCGTCCGCGACGTGCGCGACCAGCGGGACGCCGTAATGGCGCGCGATCCAGGTCGCGAACGCGAGCGTCTCGCCGGAGAACACCATCGTGTAGACGACCTCGGGCCGCCACCGCCCGAGCGTCCGTCGCAGCCAACGCGGCGAGTAGCGCCCGCGCCATGTCGGGCCGGCGGCCGAGGAGGAAGGCGGCGCCGTAGCGGCGTCCCCAATGGCCCGGCACCTGGCAAAGGCGCATGCGGTCGCGCCGCTCAGGCGAGCCGGCCGTCTCCTCGCGCGTGTAATAGCACGAAGAGCCGCTCGGCGTCCCAGCCGCTGAAGAACGTGTTCAGCGTCACTCCGAAGCCGTTGTTGAGGCCGAACGGCGCCTCGGTGACGACCAGGGTGCAGGGCAGGGAATCCATGCGGTTAGAGCACCCGTCCGCCGACATACACCAGAAGATTGCCGTCGGCGAAGTCGGACACCGCCGACCGCAGCGAGCAAGCGGCGGCCGGCGGGCGTCGTGGAACGCAGCGCGTCGCCCGCGGGCGCGTCGAGCACGCGCGCGACCGCGGCGGCCGCTGGCGTCGAGGAGCCGGCAGTACGGCGTGAACACGTCTTCCTTGAGGATCCGGTTGAGGCGCGCGCCGTGCGGCGCGAAGTCGGTTTCGAACAGCCAGGTGCGCCGGCGCTTGAGATGGTGGAAGTGGAAGAAGATGAGCGGCTCGTCGTCCACGAAGACCAGCCGTCACGGCGCGTCATCTCGTAGTTCGCGAGATTCCACGAGGCGACGTTCGCGCCCTTATGAGAGACGACGTGGACGTCCTCGAAGCGGCTGGGCCAGTCGTCGAGGTACGTCTGATCCGCGAAGCGCGTCGGCTCCTCGCGATCGAAGCACCACTCGAGGCAGCGCTCGCGCCACCACGTCAGGCAGGCGATCGCGCGCGTCGTTGCGCCGGAACGTCAGCCAGCCGACGTTGAAGATCCCGAAAGCGTTCGAAGCGCGGCGCATTCGCGGCCGGAAAGCGGTGCGGGATGATCGCGATCGAGCTGGCGCCAATCTCCTCGAAGAGCGGGGCGGGATCGGAGAAGAAGAACAGGTCGGCGTCGAGGTAGGTCACCGCATCGACCTCGGGGTGATGGCGGAGCACGAACAACGGCAGCGACGGCGTGCAGGTGAAGTAGTACTCGACCGTGGATCGATTGCGCTTCGCGGCGGCGAGGCCGTCGTCACCGTGCTCGAAGTCGGCGAGGCGGATTGGCGAGACCCCGGCGATCGACAGGGCGCTCAACGCCGCATGCGCGGCGTCGTCCAGGCACAGCGCCCAGAGGCGGAAGCCGCTGCAGTGGCGGCTGGAGCGAGTCGACGAGCGCGAGCGCGTTCGGCAGTACCGTCGATCGAAGTAGGTGCAGAAGTGGCGCGTCATACGGGCCTTGCGGGCGCCAGGTCGCAGATGAAGCCTTGATACGCCGCCTCGTCTGGCGGCGCGAGTCGATCGAAGCCCGCGAAGTCCGCCACGAGCGAATAGCCGGCGGCGGTCATCGCCCCGGTCACATGGTCTCGCTCAGAAACCACGACGGATAGCTGGCGGGATAGATCCAGGCCAGACGTTCTCGACCGTCAAGCGATCGCGGTCGGCGGCGAGAAAGGCGGGTCGATCGACGATCAGTGGCGGATGCCGTGGGCCAGCAACCCGTTGAGGGCGCCATACGGATCGGGCAGGCACTGGATGACGCCCGACAAGAGGAGCACGTTCGGGCGGCGCGCGGCGAGCGCACTCCTCCATCGTGTCGAGCGAAGGGCCTCGTCCTCGAAATGCTCGCGGCCGCAGCGTACGTGCGCCGGCTGCTCGATGACCGACCACTCAGGCTCGTCGCGCCGCGGAAGAACTTGCGGAACTGGAAATACGAGCTGCCGAGCGACCCGCCGAAGTCCGCCACCGAGAGCCGGCCGCCGTTGACGAGCGCCGCCCGGAGGAGTCCGGTCAGGACCGGAAAGGAATATTCAGGCGTGTCGCAACAGCACCGAGTCGCGCTCGAAGACCGCCTCGCCGCGCTTTACCTTCAACAGCGACGCGCAGGTGCGCTCGACGATCACCGGCGCGCTGTATCCCCGGTGCAGTGGGCCAGGGCGTCGGCCCACGTGGCGTAGTCGCCGGTGAAGGTCACTCCGCCGCGCGCTCTGGGCCGGGCGGGCGTGCAGGTAGCCTTTGACCTTCCGGGCGAGCGCTCTCGAGCGGCTGGCGTTTCAGGCATCGAGGATCGTGGCCGGTCTGGGCGATCGCGAAAAACCGTCGACGCCCTTGAAATACTTCCGGAACAGCGCGACGGCGTCGGCCGGCGAATAAGCAGGCCCGAGACGACGTGCGGCCAGCGCGGCGTGCCGGACACGTCGATGATGTCGCACGTGTCTCGCGCCACGAGCACCTGTGTCTGGCCGAAGGCGACCAGAGATCCGAGCCGGTGGTTGCCGTCCTTCACGATGAAGACGCTCTCGCAACCGTCGCGCAGCTCGAAGACGGTGATTTACGAAAATCGCCGCGGCTGGTAGCCCATCGTCGCGATCGTGTCGTAGGCCCCTCGAGCCAGACATACTCGCGGTCGATCTTCGAGCGCAGGATGCCCCGCTCGCAGTAATGCGTCATGATGTCGACGACGATCGCCGCGTCGTCGAGCCAGCCGCCGTTAGGCCGGATCGGCGCGTGCGCATCCCACGGCAACACCCACATCGGCACCTGTCGAGACAGCGGCACCTGCAGCAGCTCGCCGAGATCGCGCGGGCGGAAGTGGCGCAGGAAATCCTCGAACCGATCGCGCAGCACCGCGGGGTCGACGCCGCGATGCATGCCGACGATGTAGTTTTCGTAGGGGTTGAAAGCCGACGTGCCGTACCTGTAGCCGTTATAGTGGCGGCACCGATCGATCGGGTACCGTCAACAGCTCGGTGCGCGGCTTCTGATCGCGGTCGATCAGCCGGCGGATCCTACCTTTGATAGACCGTAACCCTGACGTCACTGCCGTCATACGTGTCCAGAAGCGTGGTCATGTGCGGGGCAAAGCCGTGATCGCGAAACAGCGCGTCGACGGTGTCCTGCTGGTGCGCATAGGAACTGATGCCGCTCCACGGCTTGACGTCCTGGCGCTGACCGGCGGCGCCGGTTGAGGCCGCGACGGCAGCAGCGAGCGGGCGATCCGCCGGAGCCCCGACGCGACGCGCCGGGAAGGCGACGGCACGATCGCCGTCGCGGGCGGCCTGGCCGGATAGGTCTGCACCACGATCTCGCGCGCGGTCACCCGGCACAGCTCGGCGACGGCGCGCGGCAGCAGGTGACCGGGGAGCAGATGGAACAGCCGCCAGACGATCGCATGCGTGAACTCACCGTCGCCGAAGCGCAGCGCGAAGACGTCGCCGCGCTCGACCCCGCCGATCGCGCCCGGCGGCAACGACGTCAGTTTGCGCCTCGCTTCGAGGAGCATGTCGTCGGACACGTCGACGCCGACCACCTGCTCGACGAGCGCGTAGCGCGGAAAGAACCGGCCGGTGCCGACCGGCAGATCGAGCAGCCGTGGCACGCGCTTCTCGAGGAAGTAGTCGCGGACGAACGCGTCCTCCTTCCACCAGTGGGCTTCGCCTTCGCGATCGGCGTCGTAGGACGCCGCGATCGAACCGGTGTACTCTGTGATACCCGTCGTATGAGGGGGCGTTGGTCATCACCTGGCTCAACGTGCGGCCGGCGCGACCGGCCGATCGGCCTTCGCCGTTCTGACCGGACTGGTGTTGCCGACGGTCCAGCTGTGCTTCACCATCGCCACCATCCAGTCGCGCCCGGGAGTCTTGCCGGTGCCGTAGAAATTCTCGGGCTCGATCGTGAATCGCGCGGCATTGGCCACATAGTCGGCCATCTCACCGTCCTTTCAACAGGGCCACGTTGACGAGGCAGGGGCCCGCGGTCAGGTTGAGCGGGGCGGTCTCGCAGGTGACGCTGCCGCGGGCCGGCAGCACGGCGGGCAGCTCGCGCGTCGCCTCGCTGTCGAGGCCGTAGACCCCAGCCCGGCGTCCGTGTAGAGCCCGATGACCGCGTTCAGCCGCCGGACCGGGCTCGCCGCTTCGTACTCGAGCACGATTCGCAGCCGGCTGCCCGACGTGATCAGGGCGCTGCCGTCGGCGGCCGACACGATCGCCGCGGTCAGGCGCACACTGCCGTCGCCTTCCCGATCGGTGCGCTCGGAGACGTCGCTCGTGGCGATCTCGTTCGAGGCCTCCAGATACCGCCGCGTCACGTCGAGCGCCGGTCCATCGTCGGTCAGACGGCCCTGGTCGAGCAGCAGCCCGCGCTGGCAGAGCGCCTGGATCGCCGCCATGTTGTGGCTGACGAACAGGACGGTGCGATGCTCGCGGTTCGAGACGTCCTTCATCTTGCCGAGGCACTTCTTCTGGAAGCTGGCGTCGCCGACGGCGAGCACTTCGTCGACGATGAGGATCTCGGGCTCGAGGTGCGCGGCCACGGCGAAGGCCAGGCCGGACGCACATGCCGCTCGAATAGCGTTTCGACCGGCGTGTCGATGAACTGTTCGACCTCGGCGAACGCGACGATCTCGTCGAACTTGCGCCGGATCTCGGCCTTGCTCATCCCGAGAATCGCGCCGTTCAGGAAGATGTTCTCGCGGCCGGTGAGATCCGGGTGGAACCCCGTGCCCACCTCGAGCAGGCTCGCCACGCGCCCGCGGAGCGTGATTTCGCCTGAGGTCTGCTGCGTGATCCGCGACAGGATCTTCAGCAGCGTCGACTTGCCGGCGCCGTTCCTGCCGACGATGCCGATCACCTCGCCAGGCTGAACGTCGAACGACACGTCGCGCAGCGCCCAGAAACTCCGTCGCGCCGCTGCCGATCCGGTGCGGCGACCGGCTGCGCGCGCGATCCCACAAGCGCGTCACCTCGTCCTTGAGCGAGGTGGCGCCGATCGCGCCGAGGCGATACGCCTTCGACACGCTGCCGCGCGCGCGATGATCGGCTGGCTCATCTTCGTCAGACGATGATCGACGAACGTCTTCTCGACGCGGCTGAAGAGCATCAGCCCGGCGACCGGTCACGACGACGGTCGTCGCCATCGACGAGACGATGCAGCGGCTTCGACCGTGCCGACTCCGAGAAGAATGAGGCGGAACGATTCGACGATCGGGGTCATCGGATTCAGCGCGCGCGACCCACCGCCACCGGACCGGGAACTCGGACAACGGATAGATGACCGGGGTCGCGTACATCCACACCTGAATCAGCAGCGCGCTGAGGTGCGTGAGATCGCGATACTTCGGCCGTCAGCGCCGACATCACGAGGCTGACGCCCAGGCTGAACACGGCGGTCTCGAGCACCAGCAGCGGCAGCAGCACGACGTGCCAGTCCATGCCGAGGCCGCCGGCGCCGCGGCCGTATTGAAATACAGGTAGAAGCACACGAAGGTCGCGAGCTGAATCGCGAACGCCAGCAGGTTGCTGACGAGCGCCGCGAGGGGCACGACCAGCCTCGGAAAGTAGACCTTGCCGAACAGGGCGGCATTGTTGACGAACGTAGCAGAGTTCGACGCAAAGTTCTGCGCGAAGTAGTTCCAGCCCAGCTGGCCGCACAGATAGAACAGCACCGGCGGCAGGCCATCGGTCGACAGCCCGGCGATCTTGCCGAAGATGACCGTGAAGACGAGGGTCATGCTCAGCGGCTGAATGACGAACCAGAGCGGCCCGAGGACGGTCTGCTTGTATTTCCGAGACGAAGTCGCGCCAGACGAGCAGCGACAGCAGATCGCGATACCGCCAGAGGCCGGCAGCTCGACGCTCCGCCAGCCCGTGTCGGGCCGCAAGACGATCTCGAATGGTTCCGGACGTGTAGCTTCACAGGTGTCAGACCGCAGGAGTGGGCGGCGAGGAGGTCGAGCTGGAGGAGGGGCTGGCGGTAGCTTACTGGCCGGCCATCCGGGCGACGGTCGAGCACGTGCGACCATCACCAGGATATCCAGCCAGAGCGACCACTGATCGATGTAGTCGCATTCCATGCGGACGATTTCTTCGAAGTCGGCCACCACGCCGTTGCCCGGGCCTGCCACGGACCGGTGATGCCGGGGCGGACGCTCAGCCGGCGGCGGTGGTACGACGCATAGGCGGCGACTTCCTCCGGCAACGGCGGCCGCGGGCCGACCAGGCTCATGTCGCCCTTCAGCACGTTCCAGAACTGCGGCAGCTCGTCGAGGTAGAAGCGCGCGGAGGACGCGCCCGGCCTTCGTGACCCGAGGATCTTTCTTCATCTTGAAGACGTGTCCGCGCATCGCGTTGGCGCCGGCGAGCGCGGCCTTGTGGGCCTCCGCATCGGAGCGCATCGTCCGGAACTTGTGAGAGCACGAACAGGCGGCCATTCTGGCCGACGCGGGTGTGCTTGAAGAGCACGGCGCCCGGACGACGTGAGCTTGATCAAGCGGCGCGCAGATGATATACGCCGCACCGAAGACGAGGACGCCGGCGAGCCCGCCGACGACGTCGATCAAGCGCTTCACCAGGAGTGGCACGACGCTCTGCGGCGTCCGCTCGAGCGACATCACGTACAGGCCGTTGCCGAGATCCTCCGCATAGGGCCGCACATGCGGCGGCGACGGCACGTGGACCAGCGTGTGGAACGTCAGGCCCCGCTCGCGCACAGATGTGCACGATGCGATCGACCTCGTCATCGTCCAATGGCGTGGCGAGCACCACGTCGTCGACGATCATGGCGTCCAGCATCGGCTCGAGATTGCGCATCCGCCCGAGCACCGGTTTATCGCAGAAGGTCTGCTCGCGGTCGCCGTCGAGCGTGAGATAGCCGGCGATCTCGCTGCCCCAGTGGGGCGCATGATCAGCGATGCGCTGGAACTGGGCCGCGACCGCGGTCGTGCCGATGACGAGCGCACGCCGGCCGTGCGGGCTCTGGTCGGTGGCGCTCCAGGCGATAAGGCGCCGGATGAAGGCGCGTTCGGCGATGAACGCGAAGCCGCTGACCACCAGGAACGTCTGGATGAACAACCGGCTGACTTCGACGGCGCGCATCATGCACAGCGTGCTGAGCAGCGCGAGGCCGCCGATGACGTGCACCCTGGCGGTCAGCAGAGGAACACGCGGCGCGGCCACAGGTAGGTCTGCGAGTCGGTGAGACCGACGGAGCGCGCCAGCGTCGGCCAGAGCACAACGATGAGGCCCAGCACCCAGACGAACTCGCGCAACGGCAGCATGCCGCCGTACCACAACTGCGTGCGCATCAGATAGGCCACGAAGAAGCTCGCGACCAGCACGACACGATGTCGGCCAGGAGCACCGACTGGGCGAACATCAACTCCTGACGCTTCGGGCCGACGCCGAACTTCGGGACGGCGGCGGCCGTAGCGCCCGGGCATGCGCTGCCGACGGCAACAGCGGGCAGCATGGGACGGGGAATCCGTGCAGACCGGGCTTGGGTCGAACGTCTGGAGGCCACGTTGATTACCTTCGGGGATCGCTACGCTGGCGTGGCGGCGCGAGTGTAGTAGCGTTCGTCCTCTTCGCGGTAGTGCTGCGCGTAGTAGTAGGCGCGCTTCTCGAGATCGACGCGGTTCAGCACCGCGCCGAGGATGCGCGCCCGGGCGACATCGAGCTGGTCGACGGCGGTTCGCGCGGCCTGCAGCGGCGTGGCGTCGGCGGAGACGACGAGCACGACGCCGGCGACGATCTGCGACAGCACCATCGCGTCGGTGACCGGCAGGACCGGCGGCGAATCGATCAGGACCCAGTCGAAGTGCTGGCCGAGCTGGGCGAGAAAGTCCTTGAAGCGCTTCGATTCGAGCAGCTCGGACGGATTCGGCGGCACCGTCCCGCTGGTCAGCGCGAGCAGGCCGGGCACGTTCGTCTTCTGGATGACCTGCGAGGCGACGACTTCGCCGACGAGCAGGTTGGAGAGCCCGGCTCCTGCGGCAGATCGAACACCCTGTGCAAGCGAGGCCGCCGCAAGTCGGCGTCGATGATGAGCACGCGCTGGTTGGACAGCGCCAATGTCGTCGCGAGGTTGCTGGCGACGACGGTCTTGCCTTCGCCCATCCCGGCGCTGGTGATGAGCAGCGGCTGCGTCCGTTCGTCCGGGATCGAGAGCCGGACGTTGGTGCGCAGCTTCCTGAAGGCCTCGCCGAAGCCGGGGAATGCCGGCGCGCTCGGAGCCGCGCGTCGGCCTGCACCAGCGGCGAGCCGACCACTTCCCGGGCGTTCACCAGCGGCACCAGGCCGAGGAACGGCAGCCCGAGCTCGGTCTTGATCTGCTCGGGCGTCTTGACGTGGCTGTCGAAGTACTCCGAGGCAGAAGGCGACGCACAGGCCGAGGAAGAACGCGCCGAGGGCGCCGTAGCGCAGGTTCTTGCGCACGTTCTCGGCCAGCGCCAGCTTCGGCACTTCGGCGGCGTCGACGATGCGGACGTTGCTGTTGCGGCGCTCGCGGGTGACGGCGAACTCGTTGACGCGCTGCTGGAGGCTCTGCCAGATCTGGCGGTTGCTCTCCGCGTCGCGCTGCAGCAGCACGAACTCGACGTCGTTGCCGCTGCGCGACAGGGTCTCGCGCTTCTGCACCTCGAGGGTCTGGTCGAGCGCCTCTTCGGCGGCGCGCGCGCGGCGAATTCGTTGCGCACCGCAGTCAGGACCTTGGCGATCTCGGCCTGCAGCCGGCGGTCGGCGTTCTGGACCTGCTCGTTGACCTTGATCCGGTTGGGGTGCCGCTCGCCGAACTTCTCGGCGACCTGCGCCTGCTGCCGCTGCAGGGCGATCAGCTCGGACCGCAGTTCCTGGACGAACGGGTTCGCCAGCACCGCCGGGAACGACTCGAGCGCGGCGCGGTCGCCCTGACCGACTCGAGCTGCTTGAACATCGCTTCCTTCTCGATCCGATCGGTCTTGGCCTTGGTGACGGCCGCGGTCATCTCGGTCAGCTTCTGCACCGACAGCGACGACTGTTCACCGATCGAGACGATGTTGTGGGTCGAGCGATAACGGTGGAGCGCCGCCTCGCTCGACTCGAGCGTCTTGCGCTGTTCGACGAGGCGCGCGTTCAACCATTCGATGACCTCCTGCGAGGCGGTCATCTTCGCCTCGGCGTTCTGCTGGATGAAGTGCGTCACGATGGCGTTGACGTACATCGCCGAGACCGGCGCGTCGGGCGACGTGTAGTAGACGTCGACCAGGCGGGTGTCGGCGACCGGCGTGACGCGCAGGCCGGCGAGGAAGTCGTTGATCTTCGTCGTCTCGTCGCCGTTCTCGTCGGGCTCGCGGTAGGTCTTCGGCTGGCCCGACGCCGAGGGCTCCACAGCCACGACATGACGCTCCGCGCGCCGTCCTCGGCGGCGGCGACGACGGCGGCGAACGAGCCGCGCTCGGCCGGCGTCTCCACCTTCATCGCGATCGGCCGGTTCCAGACCCCGAGCGCCTGCATCGTCTGGCGCGCCAGCGACCGGCTCTGCAGGATCATCAGCTGGGTCTGGTAGTCGGTGACCGTCGAGCGATCTTCCTCGAGCGGATCCTTGAGCCCCGCCGGGTTGCCGCGGTCCGCTTCGATCAGGATTCGCGCCTTCGCCTCGTAGACGGGCACCTGGGTGAAGGGCGTGGACGACCGCCGCGACGAACACGACGACGGCGACCGTCGCGGCCGGCCAGACGCGGCGCCGGACGATGCGGACTGCGTTGCGCCAGTCGACGAACGGCCGCGTCTCGCGCTGGGGCGCGCCGAAGAGATCCATCGGCGTCGGCTGGGGATCACCACCGGACATCTGGCGGCCGTGGACATGAGGAGACATCAGAAATACCTTTCTGGAACGACGAGCGTATCGCCCGGCTGCACGATATCGGTGATCTTCACGTTCAGTGTTTTCTGCTTGCCGTCGACGATGCCGCATGATCCGCAGCCGGTTGATGGCGGCGCTTTCGGTCACGCCGCCGGCGAGGGCCACCGCCTGCAGCACCGACGTGTTCTCGGTGATCGAATAGGCGCCCGGCGTGCGCACCTGGCCGGTGACGAAAATCCGCGTCGGATCGGAGCGCGGGATGAAGACCGTGTCGCCGTCCTGGAGCGGGATGTTGCGCGCCAGCGAGCCCTGTTCGACGTCCTTCTCGAGCTCCTTGAGGTTGACGCGGATGACCTCGGCGTCGCCGGCGTTCTCCGGCAGCGTCGGCCCCGCGGAGGGGCGCTTCGGGCGCACGACCACGACCTGCGACGCGGTGGCGTAGCCGGCGCGGACGAGGGCCTCGATGAGCGTCTGCCCTTCGGGCAGCGCGTAGGCGCCGGGGCTGGACACGGCGCCGAAGATGAAGATGCGGCGGCCGCGATGGGCGTCGAGGGTGACGGCGACGCGCGGCTCGATCAGGAAGCCGTCGGCGAGCGCGCGCGTCAGCTGCATCTCGAAGCCGCTGAGCGACAGGCCCGCCGCTTTCACACGACCGACCAGCGGCAGGGTAATCGCGCCGTCGGGCTGGACCGTGAACTTGCCGGTGAGGTCCGCGTTCTCCCAGACGGTGACGTTCACGCTGTCCTGGACGCCGATGATGTAATCGTCCCGATCGATTTCGGCTGACGCCGGCGAGGCGCCGGGCGGTTGCGCCTGCGCCAGCGGACTGTGTCCGAAGAGGCCGACCAGCAGAGTGAGGATGACGATCTGTGCCTTCATATCGTTACCGTCCCGGACCGCTCAGAGAAAATGCCTCGCGGGCTCATGTTGAACATGCCGACACTCATCTCGAGACCTGTTCTGGTTGTGTGGTAGGGACGCTCCGCCGACATGCGTTCCCAGCGCTGGAGATACCAGCCGACGTGGAACTTCCCGTGCGATCGGCATCCCGATGTTCACCGTCGCCATGCGCACGACGTCGGGATCGAGCGCGGGAAGGGTCACGCCCTCGTGAGGAACTGCGCGTACTCGATGGTCGTGTGCTGGAGACTGCCGCCGATATCGAACCGGTGAAACAGCACCTGCCGGACCGACCCTCGTAGAGCGTGTAGAGGAAATACGGGCGGTCGGAGTAGAAGGAGGTTTCGACGTCGCGCTGCGCGCCAACGCCGACCGTCGGCACGTCCCGCAGCGTGTAGGTGAGCCCGGCGCGCGGAGTGAAGCCGAGAAGCTCGGGTTGCGCACCGACAGCGGATCGAGGACGCGATAGCCGAGGCCGGCGGTGCCGGAGATCATCGCCCGCGGATGAAACTGCAGGCCGACCGAACCGGCATGCGAATTCGTGTCCCGATCGGTCTCGAACTCGAAGCGCGTGGCCGTGGCGTCCACGGCCGTCACCACCGAGGTGATGCGGGCTGAGCCGGAAGGTGAGGCCGGACCCGACGCCGCGCGCGGTGTGGTTCAATCGTCTCGGCGAGATGGACGTTCGAGGAAGAGCGCATCGGGGTCGTAGGACTCGCCGGCGTAGGTGCCGTGCACGTCGAGCTCCAGCTTGCGGTCGCCGATGCGGGCCCCGGCCGTCGACGAGTGCGACAGCCGGCGCGGGCGGTTGTCGATCTCGAACCCGGACCGTTCCGCGTGAAGTACCGATCCACGTTCCGGCCGTAGAGCGACAGGCGGCTGCTCAGCCGCTCCTCGACGCCGGCATTGACGTCCGGATTCACCGCGCGCTCGCTGGCGTAGGTCCGGTAGTAGACGAGCGACAGGGTGGTCGCCACCCTCGCGTCCAGGCGCGGCGTGGTGATGAGCGTCTCGACGCCGGGGACACCGTCGCGGTGACGTCGCTGGCCTGGCGTTCGGTGCCTTCGTGATTGAACACGTTCGTGTCGACGCCGACGTTCGTGAAGCGGATGGTCGGCGCGAACGACAGCACGCCCACGCGCACCTGACCGAACGGATGCGGCGACGGCGCTGGATTGGCGCAGGCCGCGGCGGCTCCTGCGCTGATGCGGCCGGCGTCAGGCCGGTGACGGCGGCGAGCGTGAGTGCCCCGATGGCGGTTCGCAGCTTACAAGCCATAAGTCAGGGAGATGCCGTATTTCAGGCCTTCATAGGGACGGAACGCGACGTCCGAGGAACGGCGGGCCTTGTCCACGTTGAACCCGAGGCGCAGGTCGGTGCCCAGGCGATAGCCGACGCCGACGCCGAGCGAGTGAACGGCGTCGGTGCGATCCGGCACCGCGACCGGCACGCCGGCGCGGTCCCGATACGCGAGCCGCCCCTCGACGAAACGAAACTCGACGTCGACGGGCCCGTAGATCTGCTGCGCGACCGATCCGTCCAGAGCGGTCTGGATGTAGTAGGGCTGCGCGAGATCGAAGGAATACTGGACGTCGCGCATCACGCGGGCCGAAAAGCGCGTCGAGCCGAGCAACGTGTAGGTCAGATCCACCGCCATCGTCCCGCCGGAGTACTCCGGCACGTCGGGCGACTCCGGACGAAAATTGCGGTAGGCGAAGGCGGCGCTGCCCTTGATGAGCGCGAACGGATCGAAGGTGAGCTTCGTGCCGACGATCGTCGAGGTCGAATCGCGCAGCGAGGAGAACTCGAATCGATCCTCGGAGCGGGTCGCCTCGAACTGGACCGACGTCAACGGCGTGACCTGCTGGCGAAGGGTCAGGCCGCCGCTGCGTGGTGACGTGGTTCAACTCGTTGCGCAGAAACGTGTTCGCGAACGTCACCGCGTCGTCGAAATCGACCGACAGGCGCTCGCCGCGCACGCCGAAGAAGGTCTTCGACATGATCCGGCCCTCGACCGCGCCGGTATAGCTCACCTCGGTCCGTGCCGCCCTCTGGTCGATTTCATATCCCGGACGATCGCGGACGTTCGCCAGCTTGGCGGTGAGATCGACGTTGAACCACGAGGCCGGCAGGCGCCATCCCACCGTGTAGCGGTTGTTGGCCGACCGCTCGCTCAGTAGCTTTCTGAAACCACACGAATTGCTCGTCGATCGACCCGCTGAGCCACGAGCGTCCCATCCGGAGCCACAGGTCGATCTTCGGTGCGATCGTCGCCGTGAAATCCTCCTTGGGTTGGCAGCTCGGGCGGGTCGTTGAAGACGTTCTGATCGACGCCGAGATTCGAGAGGCTGATCGAGGGATTCAGCCAGAGGGCGCCGAGCCGCACCCGGACCTTTGCCGGGTCGGGTCCGCCGGTCTCGCCCTGGGCAAGCGCCAGCGACGGGCATAACAGCCCGGTCACAATCAGCGCGATGCGGACGCGGTGACGCATGAGATGAACCGGTTTCAGCGCGACGGGCTGGCTTCTTGCGGGGTGGCAGTTGGGGTGAGACCTTGGAGACGCTGACCCATCGTGGCCGACCGCGACGATGCCGGTGACACCGGCGGCCACGGCCGCGGCGACGACCGCGACGATGGTCCTGGAGCTGCCGGTTCCGGCAGCCGCGGCCGGGGCGGTCGCCGCCGTCGCTCTGACGCCGAGGTCGGTGACCGTGACGCCCGCGGGCAGCGAAATCAGGCGCTGGTCCCGACCACCTGGCCGGCGGCGTTCAGCACTTCGACGACGTAGTTGCCGGGAGCGACCGCCGCGAAGCTGAGACGTGCCCGTCGCGGAGCTCATGACCGTGGCCGACACCGTGCCGGTCGTGAGGTCGCGCAACTGCACAGCCGCGTTGGGCGGGACCTGACCGGTGGACGAGGTCACGCTGCCGGCGACGGACGCGGCCTCGGCCGCGGCGCCTCCGGTGAGGGTCAGCGGCGGCAGCGGCAACGAAAGGGCGACGGCCAGAGCGATGACGAGAAAACGCATGTGCTCACCTATGCCTGAAAGTTTCCGGTGTGGTCGTCATGAGGGATCGCGGCGCCCCTGGCCAACACGAAGGGACCGCATCTTCCAGTACAGATTGGTTCGCTGAATCCCGAGCGCCTTCGCGGCGTCGCTGATCCGGCCGTGATGCTGTTCGAGGATGTTCGCGATATACTCGCGCTCGAAGCGGGCGCGCGCCTGCTTGAGCGTGCCGCCGCCGGCCAGACCCACCGACCCGCCGTCGAGCCGGACGTGGGCGAGGAGATCCTCGAGGCCGATGCCGCGCCCGCCCTGCAGACCGTTGACGACGGCTTCGAGAAGGCTCCGCAGCTCCACCGCGTTGCCGGGCCAGGGCAGCGCGGAGATGAGCGACAGCGCCGCGCGCGAGACCGTCTTCGGCGGCACGCGCAGCTGTGCGCAGATTTCGCGCAGGTAGTAATTGGCGAGCGCGGGAATGTCCTCGCGCCGGTCGCGCAGCGGCGGCATGTCGATGCGAATCACCGACAGCCGGCGGAACAGATCGTCGCGGACCCGGCCTTCCTGCACGGCCCGGTCGAAGCCGGGATCGACGCCGGCCATCGGCCGCACGTCGAACGCGATCGGCTCGCCGGTCTCGACGAGCAGCGCCTCGCGATCGCGCAGCACGCGGGCGAGCCGGGCCTGGACCTTTGGTCGCGCGCGTCGGCGACGTTCTGCACGTAGATCGTCCCGCCGACGGCGGCGTGCAGGCGGCCTTCCCGGCTGACGCGGGCCAGGCCGCGCGACCCGGGTCGCCGTAGCTCTCCGTGCGCGCGGATGCGCCGAACAGCGTCACGTCGAGCTCTTCGGTGTCGTAGGCGGCGCAGTTCACCGTGACAAACGCCGCCGCCGACGCGTTCTGACGGCTGTGAATCGCACGCGCCGCGACCTGGCGTCCGGTGCCGTTTTCTCCGCTGATCAACACGCCCGCCCGCTTCGCGGCGGCCTCGTCGATCAGCGCGATCACCGGTCGCATCGCCGGCGAGTGGCTGTATACAGTCGTCGCCGCTGCGGCTCAGCTCACACGAGTCGTAGTTCAACTCGCGCTCGATGGCCCCGGCGACGCGCCGGCCGCCGAGCGGGCGCGCGAACACGTCGGCGACGCCCGCGAGCACCGCTTCGGTCGTCAGATCCGGCCGCCGCTCGTCAACCACCGCGAACATGAGCGTCGAGGCGCGGTGGGCGCGGATTTCCTGCGCGAGCTGGAGGGCCGCGCGCCGCGCGAGAGGTCCACGAGCACGGGCAGGTCGCGCCGCCCCAGTTCGTCGAGCGCGTAGGCGACGTTGTCCGCCCAGACGACCGAGACATTGGCGTCCCACAACAGGCGCTCGCGCATCGTCGCGCTCGCCCGGCGGACAGCCGAGATAAATGATGGAGGTCATCGTCCGCGGCCCGCCGGCCGGCTCGCGGCGCCGGCGTGAAGTGCCCGGCGCCGGCCTGATCGAGCTCGAGGCGCACGGTGCCGTCAGCGCCGTAGACCAGGCGCCGGTCTGCCGTCCCGCGATGCTGGGTGTCGAAAGCGACCGAAGCCAGCCGGTCGCCGTCGTAGGTTTCCCACTTGTCGATCTTGCCGTCCTCGTCGCTGTCTTCTTCGGCGGTCACGACCTTGTCGCCCTTGAAGTGTTCGATCCGCGTCACTTTCCCGTCCCGCCGCGTCGACACCTCCACCCGCTCGACGGCCCCGTTGGGGCCGGAGAAGCGACCACGCGTCTTCCTTGCCGTCTTTGGCGCGGGAGAAGCCGACCTTCTCGATCTGCTGATTGGCCCGTAGTACTCCCAGCGGTCGATCTTGCCGTCCTCGTCCGTATCAATATCGATACGCACGCGCGCGGGCGCCGTCCATGTAGCTCCACGTATCGATCGTGCCGTTGCCGTTGGAGTCGTAGCTGAGGAGCTGGAGCTTGCCGGTCTTGGGGTCATCACCGGTTCGATACGCTTGGCTCCCACCCCTCGCTGACAGGCCGGTGCGAGGATAGAGACAAAAACGATACAGGCCAGGATCGCCGGGAGCGCTTAATTTCTGGTATTTAGCCAAGATTGGTGTTTCCAAGGCGTAGCTTCGCCCTCTGACTTACAAGTTCCCGGTTTACCCGGAAGAGCTGCTCGGCCTGGGCTGAAGCGAAGCGGGGGAGCTCCACATCGGCCGAACAGTTATGGACGACCTCACACAAGCTTGTTACTAGCGCAGAGCTTGCGTGACGAGAATCGTCACAGGTGTCAGTTAGTGGACGTCCGATTCTACCTGTTTAGGTACGCGGTGTCAAGAAAAATACAAAACGCTGTGAAAACGATACTGGATGGGTTAAGTGGATGAGTTGACGGCTTCAGAGCTGAAGAATGCGCCGATGATATCGCGCACTTTCTGCAGCGATTCCGCGCCGTTGATGGCAGTGCGGAGATGCGAGCCGTTCTCGAGGCCTTTGGTGTACCAGGAGCCAAGCGCGCGCAGTTTGTTGACCACCCACCGATCGTGAGAGACCGCGCGCGACTCGTCGACGCGCTCATGCAGCAGCAGGTCGATGTAGTCGAGCAGAAAACGGCCGCGATCCTCGAGCGTCACTTCGCGCCGCGGGCGGCCCGCCGCCAGGTCGGCCGCCTGCGCAAGAATCCACGGGTTCCGAAGCACGCCGCGCCCGACGAGGACGCCCTGCACGCCTGACCGCATCCGCTCGATGATCTGCTCGGGCTCGATGCAGTCGCCACTGCCGAAGACCGGGATGGCGACGTCCGCGCGATCCGCGCCACCAGATCCCAATCGGCAACGCCGCTGTAGCTCTGCTCGGCGGTCCGGCCGTGCACGGCAATCGCGGCGGCGCCCGCGTCCTGGACCATCTTCGCGAGGGTCGGCGCGTTCCGGCTCCCGTCGTTCCAGCCGGCGCGCATCTTCACGGTGACGGGAATCTTCACGGCCCTGGCCATCGCGCCGATCACGGAGGCCGCGTGCGCGGGCTCGCGCATCAGGCTGCAGCCGGCGTTGTGCTTGGCGATCTTCGGCACGGGGCAGCCCATGTTCGACGTCGACGATGTCCGCGCCCATGCCCTCGACGATTTGCGCGGCGGCGGCCATCTTCTCCGGGTCGCCGCCGAAGATCTGGATCGAGATCGGCCGCTCTTCCTCGGTGTACTCGGCGTATTCGAGCGTGCGATCGATGCCGCGGACGAGGCCTTCCGAGCTGACCATCTCGGTGACGACGAGCCCGCAGCCGCCGTGGCGCTTGACCAGGCGGCGAAACGCCGTGTCGGTCATGCCGGCCATGGGGGCGATCGCAAAGGGCGAAGGCAGCTCGACCGAGCCTATCTTCATGCGGTTCAAGGATAAGCAGGAGCGGCGCGGCGGGCCGGCCTGTCGCTCACTGCACAGTGACAGGATCGGGACTGGTCGCCAGACAATGTGCGTGCTTGTTCGGGTATTTCAACACATAGGACCCAGGCGTCGACGGCAATGTCACCGGAATCGAGGCGTTGGCGATGCCGGTGGCGGGCGCGGTCTTGATCCGTTCAAGAACATCCAGTCCAGCTCAGTCGAGCCCCCAACCGCGTAGATGCCTACCCAATCCGTCGCGTTTGCCGGACCGTTGGCGACTGTTGTCGTCACGGTTGCGCCAGCCGTCACAGTCGTGGCACTTACTCCAAACGTCAATGCCCGGCACCGTCACCGTAATCGGGACGCTAAGCTGGCGAGAAGGGTATAAGTATCGTTCGAATAGAAGCGCAACACGTAAGTGCTGGCGTGGCCGGTATCGTGAAGGATACGGTTGTGTCCGTTGCGGCGCTGGTGCCGCTGGTTGTCTTCAATCCGTTCAGGAATTTCCAATCGAGCTCGTTCGTGCCGCTGACGGCAGCGCTACCCAACCCCGGCCAGATTGCCAGCCGCTTCGGCGATCGCCACACCGAGAGACGACGTCGCGCGGCGCTAACGCCGGGCGCCGCTGAGCGTGAGGGTCAGAATCTGTATCACCACAGACCGTCGGGCTCGTCGCCAGGATTGTATAGGTATTGTTCGGAATAGAAGCGCGCGGCACGTAAGCGCCCGGCGTCGTCGGCAAGGTGAAGGACAGCGTCGCATTCGAGATACCGGTCGCGGGCGCTGTCCGTGAGCCGTTCAGGAAGCTCCAGTCCAGTTCCGCGCTGCTGCCGACGGCGTAGAGACCAACCAATCTGCTGCCCGGCCATTGGCGATTGTGGCCGTGACCGTGCCCGCGGGCGCTAATTCGTCGCGCTGACCGAGGAAGGTCACGCTGGCAACAGTGATCGTCGGGCTGGCTGCCAGATCGTCCAGGTGTCGTTGGCGTAGAGCCGCAGGGTATAGCTCCCGGGCGTCATCGGCATCAAAACGCCACCGTGTGTCGATGCCGCGGTGGGTGCCAATGTTCGTTCAGAATTTCCAGTCCAGCCACGTCGGATCCGTCCGCAGCAAACAGCGCCACCTCCAGTCAGTCGCGTTGCGCGCCGGACTGTTGATTAATTGTCGCGCAACGGTGTTCCCGGGTGCGGCGGTGGCTGCGCTGACCGTGAAGCCCAGTGTGGAGGCGGTCACCAATGTGATTCGGCGCGCTCGTGGCCATCGACACGCTGCTGTTGTTCGCGAAGAACTTCAGCACGTAGCTGCCCGGGGTCATCGGCATGGTGAACGGCACGACCACGTTGCCCAGACCCGCCGCCGGCATATTCCGCGAGCTGCTCCGGCTTACTTCCAGTCCAGGAGGGTCGATGCGCCGACAGGATAGAGTCCCACCCAGTCGGCCGGGTCAGCGGTCCGCCGGGCGACGTGGCCGCCTGCTCGTGGCGCGGTCACGGCCGTCGTGGAGCTGACGGAGAATCTGATAAACCAGCCACCGTCATCGGCAGGCTGGTCGCGAGCACGGTACGTTGTTGGCATAGAACCGCAGCACGTAGGTGCCGGCGGCGGCCGGAAGCGGAACGGCAAGACGACCGGGGTCGTGACGCCTGTTGCCGGCGCCACCTTCAGGCTCGTTCAGAACTCCTTCGCCACCGAGTCGTCGATCCGCCGACGGGTACAGAGCGCGACCAGTTCGACGTGCCGTTCAGTCGTCCGCGATGGTGGTGGTCACGGTTCCAAGCGGCGGCACGTTGGTCGGTGCCGACTCAGACGCTGGAAGTGTTCTGAACATCGAGTTATCAATGCCTGTCGCGATTGCGTAGTTTACGGTCGTTGGGCGTGAACTGTCAAATGACAGCGTGCGGTGCCAGATTATAGGCGAAAGCGCTGGTCCGGTATACGAGGTTCCGGGAACATTCGCGGTCGCGTCACTGGATGCAGCCGCCAACGCCGTGCCTACCGTAATTCAGCGGGGTATTCACATTTATCGGCAATGTTCTGACGATGATTGATTTCTCCGGCGTCAGTCTTCAGAACGCGGCAGGTGTGAATTTGTCGGTCGGTGCGTAGCGTTCACGATTGCTGGGCCACGACCGTCCCCGAATGCGAGATAACGGTGCCGGCCGGCGGCGTGTAGACGTAGTACCGGCGGGGTCTCCGCCTGCGCATTGAGCCGAGCTGCCAAGCGGTTCCAAACCATCTCGCCGCGGCGTCCACGTCGACTGGCAACGCCTGTCAATCGTGAGTGGCACTACCTGGGGTGCCGCCTCGAATAGTTCGGGCTCGCGTTGGAACACATGGGTCACCGCATAGGTTCCCGCATCTTCACGGGGGCCGACTCGCCGCAGGTAACTCAAGACGAACGTGCCCGCGACCGCGACCCGCCGATGCCCGGTCGCGGCTGCGGTCGGCGCGTGCGGGTGGGTGTCGTAGTCGAAGTGCGCACCGGTCAGCGCGATCACCGGCGCCGCCGGCGTTACCTCCAGCGGCACCGTCGCAGTCGCGGCGCCGCGTAGTTGGCCGCATCGGTCGGCGTGAATGGCACGACAGCGTCTGGGTCCCCGCGCCGATCACGGCCCCGGCGGCGGGCGTGAACGCGAAGGTGCCCGGCACGCTCGCCGTCGCGGCGAGTTGCGTCGCGCCCAGCGCCGTGCCGTAGACGATATCGGCCGGCGCCGTCCAGGTGATCGTCGTGGTCGCGCGCAGGACCGTGATGGCAACCGTCGCCGTCGCCGTGGCGTAGTTGGTGGCGTCGGTCGGCGTGAAGGTCACCGACAAGGTTTGCGAGGCCGGCGTTCAGCAGCGCGCTGGCCGCCGGCGTATGCGCGAACGTGCCAGGTTCCGAGGCAGAGGCGTTCAGCTGCGTCGCGCCCGAGCGCCGTGCCGTAGGTGATCGTCGGCCGGCGCCGGCCACGTGATGGTCGGCGTCTGTTTCCAGCACGCCCAACGAAACGCTGGCCGTCTTCGCGGCGTAGTTGGCCGCGTCAGCCGGCGTGAAGGTCACCGGCAACGTGTGGCCCGCCGGCGATCGAGCATCGCGCCCGCCGCGGGCGCGTAGGCCAGAGTTCCCGGCACGTTCGCCGTGGCGTTCAACTGGGCCGCGCCGAGAGCGGCGCCGTAGACGATGCTCGCCGGCGTCGCCCAGGTGACCACCGGCGTCGCCTTCGACACGTTGATCAGCACGCTCGACGTCGACTCGCCGGTAGGTTGGCCGGGTCGGCCGGTGTGAACGTGACCGACAAGGTCTGGGCGGCGCCGGCCGGCAACACGGTTCCGGCAGCCGGGGCATAGGCAAAGGCTCCCGGGCAGGCCGGCGGTGGCGTTCAGCTGCGACGCGCCGAGTGCCGACCCATAGACGACATCGGCCGGCGTCGGCCACGTGAGCGTTGGCGTCCCCTTTGGCGACATCAAGCGACACGCGTCGCCGTCGCCGTCGTGTAGTTCGGTCGCGTCGGACGGCGTGAAGGTGACCGACAGCGCTGCCTGATGCCCGCGGTCAGCACGCTTCCCGCGGCCGGCGTGTATAGTCGAACGTGCCGGGGACCGTCGTCGCACGCGTGCATTCAGCTGCGCCGCGCTCAGCGCCGCGCCATACAGATGCCCGCCGGAGGATTCGCACCAGCTGATGGCGGGCGTCGCCTGTCAGCACCGATGCATGCGCGCCGTCGCCGTCGCGCGCATAGTTCGGCGACGTCGGTCGGGCGTGAAGGTCACCGACAGGGTCTGCGCGGCGCCGGCGTTCAGCACGGTGCCGGCGGCCGGTGGTGCATGCAACGTGCCGGGCACGCCGTCGACGCGTTCAACTGCGTCGCGCCGAGCGCCGTTCCGTAGGTGATCGGCGACGGAGTCGCCCAGCTGATCGACGGGCGCGGCCTGCGCGGCGTTGATCGTCGTGCCTCGCCGTCGCGTTCGTGTAGTTCGCCGTATCGCTCGGCGTGAAGGTGACGCGGAGAGGCGTCTGTGCCGTGCCCGCGGAAAGGACGCGTGCCCGCCGCCGGCGTGCAGGCGAACGTGCCGGGCACCGGCGTCGACGCGTTCAACTGCGACGCGCCGAGGGCCGTGCCGTAGGTGATGGTCGGCCGGCGCCGGCCAGGCAATGCGCCGGCGTGGCGCTGTCCACTGCACCGTGATGCGCGACGCTCGCGGTCGCCGTCGTGTAGCTCGCGGCATCGCTCGGCGTGAACGTGACCGACAGCGTCACGCGACGGGTCCGGCGAGGCAACACCGTGCCGGCCACCGGCGTGTAGCTGAAGGTGCCCGGCACCGGCGTCGTCGCGTGGAGTTGCGTGGCGCTGAGCACCGTCATCCATACGTGATGGCCGCGGGCGCCGGCCGGGTGAGCGCCGGCGTGGCCGCCCTGCAGCACGGTGATCGACACGCTCTTGGTCGCGGTCGTGTAGTTCGCGCCGCCTCGGTCGGCGTGAAGATCACCGACAGCGTTTGCGACGCGCCCGCCCGGGAAGCACGGTGCCGGTGACCGGGTTGTGTGCGCAAACGAGCCCGGCACAGTCGACGACGCGTTGAGCTGCGTGGCGGTGAGGACCGTGCCGTAGACGATGTTCGCGCGGAGTCGTCCACGTGAGCTCCGGCGTCGCCTTCAGCGACGGTGAGCGGCACGGTCGCTGTCGCCGGCGTCGAAATTGATCGAGTCGGTCGGCGTGAACGCGACCGACAGCGTGCGGACTCCGGCCGGCAGCACCGGCTCCGCGCCGCCGGGTTGTAGGCAAACGTCCCGGGCAACGCTCGAGGTCGCGTTCAGCTGCGTCGCGCTCAGCGCGGTCCCGTAGACGATATTCGCCGGCGCCGGCCAGGTAATCGACGGGACCGAGCTCGCCACGGTGACGCTCACCGCGGCGGAGGACGTCGTCTGACGCCCGAAGGCGTCCCGAGCCTTCGCCGACAGCGTATGGGTGCCTGCGGACGCCGTCGTCGCATCCCAGATGATCGCGTAGGGCGCCGCTGGTGTCTTCGGCGCCGAGCGCCGCGCCGTCGAGCAGGAACTGCACGCCGGTGACGCCGATGTACGTCGAAGGCCTCCGCCGAGACCGACAGGAACGTGCCGGAGACCGTCGTGCCGCCTGCCGGGGCGGGTCATCACGACGGTCGGCGCGGTCAAATCGTTCGCGACGGTGACGGCAACGGTCGTCGCCGTCCCGGTGCCGCCGGCGGTGTCACGGGCGACGGCCGTGAGGAAATGCGTCCCGTTGGTGGCGGTCGTCGTGTCCCAGGGCACCGAGTACGGGCTCACGGTGTCCTCGGCGCCGAGGTTCACGCCGTCGAGCAGGGAACTGCACGCCGGCAATCGTGCCGCTTCCCGGGGTCGCCGTCGCCGACACGTTGACCGTGGCCGACACCGTGGATCCGGCAGCCGGCGCGCTCAGGCTGACCGTCGCCGGCGCCGCCGACGCGGCGATGCGCAGCGACGTCGTCCAGACGTCGAAGGTCGAGGTGCCCTGCGTCCAGAGCGAGCCCGGCTCCGGCCGCTGCCGATGGCCGGGTTCCCGGTGATGAAGTTGCGCGTCTGCGATCCCACCCCGGTGCCGGGCACGGTCGTCCACGCGGTCCACGACGCGCCGTTGAATTGCGTGCAGAGGATCGAGTTTGCCGTGTCGGTATTGATGACGAACAGCCAGACGTTCGTGCCGTCGGTCGCGCCGAACAGGCCGCCGCCAGCCTTGAATGCCTGGCCGGACCCGAACGTCGGTGGCGTTACCGAGATGGCCGCCCAACTGTTGCCGGCCGCGTTGTAGCTGGCGCCGTCGATGCCGGTGCCGTCGGCCTTCCGGCGGAACGGCATGGATCGTCGTCGTGTTGACCGGCACGAGCGCCCAGTCGTTCTGGCTGATGGTGGCCGTGGTCGAAAACACGTTGCCGTTGCCGCCGCCGGTGCTGGCCGAAATATTCGTCCAGGTGCCGGTCGCGCCCGACTTCATAGCGCAGGTTCGTGATGTTCGGCTGCACCACCATGCCGTTGGTATAGACCGCCAGCATGACGTTCGTCGCCAGCGGCGCGAACGCCATCGCCTTGCACTCGTTCGCCATCGTCTTGTCGATGACGGCGGTCGTCCACGGCGGCGACGTGCCGCTCGCGCCGGTCGGGCTGACGTTGCTGCCGAATCCATTCGTCCAGGTCGCGGCCGTGTCCGCGTTTGTCGATCGGCCGACGGCGCAATCGACTTCCTGATCCATCGTGACGCTGAAGTGATGGATGAAGCCGCCGCTGGAGATGCCGATCGAGTTCCCCCACGACGTATGCGGTCGGCGGCGGCGCTCGGCGGGTTGCCGGATGTCAGCGGGCCTTGCCACTCGGAGGCCGCATTGGGCGATCCAGGGTTGTTCCAGGCGCCCCAGGTGATCGCTCGAGTTCGAATTCAGCGTCGCCCGGGCATGGCCGTTCGACGAAACCTGCCCGTCGAACGCGCTCGACACGAAGACGTGCGCGTAGTCGACGCTGCCGATGCTCCGGACGGCAACGCCGAGCGAAGCGGCCGCCGGCCAGGACCGAGCTGGTCGCGCCGCCGGCGTTGGTGAGCGTCGGGCTCACGGCTTTGGCGGTCCACGTGGCGGTCGCAAGATCCGGCCCGCTGCTGACGTAGGCTCTGGACCGTGCGGTCGCCGAGCGTGTCGTGAGCCGACGACAGCGTGAACAACCACCAGACGTTGGCGTTCGGGGCGAACACCAGATGCGACTGGCCGGAATGGCCGGTCGCGTCATTGAAGGTCCCTGGCGATGCCGTTGCCGATTTTCACGGGCGCGCCGACCGCGGCACTGACCACGGTGATCGGGACGGCGGCGGTCGCGACGTCGTAGTTCGCCGTGTCGGTCGGCGTGAACGTCACCGACAGACGCTGCGCCGGGCCAACTGGCAGCACGGTCACCGGCACGCCGGGCAGCATACGCCAGAGTGCCGGCTCGGACTGCCCACCACCGCGTTCAACTGCGTGGCGCTCAGCGCGGTCCCGAGACGATGCTGGCGGGCGTCGCCCGGTGACGATCGGCGTCGCCTTCAGCACCGTCAACGGCACGGTCCTGGTCGAAGGAGTGAACGCGGTGTCGGTCGGCGTAAACGTCACCGAGAGGATCCGCGATCCGGCGGCGAGCACGGTGCCGGCGGCCGGCGTTGTAGACGAACGTCCCGGGCACGCGCCTGCCGACGCGTTCAACTGGCCAGCGCCGAGCGCGGTGCCGAAGATGATCGGGGCGGGCACGCTTCCAGATGACGACCGGCGTCGTCGCCGCCACGTTCAGCGAGACCAGCGCGACCGACCGTCTGATAGTTCGGATCGTCAGGGGTGAAGGTCACCGACGCAGCGTCTGGCTGTTTCAGCAATACGTAACTGAACGAAGTACAA
>ERZ1370068.4090-contig-3182_pt1 | contig 27675 bp, 43 predicted proteins | sample MGYA00561227_ERZ1370068 | MGnify/ENA primary metagenome ERZ1370068 (study PRJEB38410, sample SAMEA6850437) | metagenome | study: Metagenomic assessment of the ecological functions of the soil: analysis of the soil microbiota associated with the...
GTCCCTCTTCGCGGCGGACCTCGGCCAGCGCCCGGATCGGCACCATGGCGCCGGTCGGCGTGTCGATCGGCAGATCGGCGATGCGCTCGAACTCCGCGCCAGTCGCGGGATCGAACTTGACCATCAGGTCGAACGCCGTGCCGCGGTCGAAGATCCGTCCGACAGTCGCGCCTGCGAGGCTGGTCTCGATCGCTTCCGCGACCTCGTTCGGGCGCAGGCCGTATCTGGCGATCATCGACCGGTTCAGCACGAACCGCACGAACGGCACGTCCATCTGCTGTTCGAGCGACAGATCGACAACCCCGGGACGCCGCACCGACGCGCGCACGCGTTCGCCCAGCCGGCGAAGCGTGCCAAGGTCGTCGCCGAACACCTTGATCGCGATGTTCGCCCGCGTGCCTGACAGCATGTGGTCGATCCGGTGCGAGATCGGCTGACCGATGGTCACGTTCGTCCCGGGCAGCGTGGCGAATTGTCGCCGCAGCTCCGGCCAGGAGCTGCTCGCGCGGCCGACCGGTCTCCTTGCAGGCCGACGTCGATTTCAGCCGCCTCGACACCCTGGACGTGCTCGTCGTACTCGGCGCGACCGGTCCGGCGCGCCGTCGCGATCACTTCCGGCTGCGACAGCAGAATCTGCTTCCACGCGGCGCCCGATCTCGTCGGACTTGGCGAGGGAGGTTCCCGGGAGCGTGTTGGCCTGCACCGTCAGGCTGCCTTCGTGAAAGTCCGGCAGAAACGCGCTGCCCTGCGCGTGTCAGTCCGACGAGCGCACGCGACCAGCAGAGCCGCCGAGACGGCGATGATCGTGCATGGGATGATCGAGCGCCGACGGCAGACACGCGCGCGAAACCACTCTTGAGCCGCTGAGTCAGCCATCCGTCGTGGCCGCGCTCGATCGATGCGGCGTGCGGGAGAAACGTGAAGCACAGCGCCGGCGTGACGACGATGGCAACCGCGAGCGATGCGAGCAGCGCCACGATGTAGGCAAAGGCGAGGGGCGTGAGCAGACGGCCCTCGACGCCGGTCAGTCCGAACAACGGCAGGAAGACCACCACGATGATGACGGTGGCGAACACGATCGACGAGCGAATCTCGAGCGTCGCCTCGCGAACGATCGTGGCCGCGGACTGTCGCTCGGCTTCCGGCCTGGCGCGATTCTCGCGCAGACGTCGAACCACGTTCTCGACATCGACGATCGCGTCGTCGACCAGGTCGCCGACGGCGATCGCCATGCCGCCGAGCGTCATGGTGTTGATGTTCGCGCCGAACGCCCGCAGCGCCAGAATGGCTGCCGCAAGCGAGAGCGGAATGGCCGTCAGCGTGATGGCGCTGGCCCTGGCGTTGGCGAGGAACAGCACGACGATGATCACCACGAGGAGACCGCCGTCGCGAAGCGCCCGGAAGACGTTTTCGACGGCCACCTCGATGAAGTCGGCCTGACGGAAGATCCGCCGGTCGATCGTCATGCCAGCAGGCAACTCGCTTTGCAGCGTGTCCAGCTCGCGATCGAGCCGGCGCGGTGACTTCGATGGTGTTGGCGCCGGGCTGCTTCTGCACGCCGACAATGACCGCCGGCTTACCGCTGCGCGAGCCCTCGCCGCGCTTGAATGCCCCGCCTTCGCGCACGTCCGCGACGTCTCGTACCAGGACGGAACGATCGCCGCGCAGCGCGACCACGCGTCTCTCCGATCTCCTCAGGCGTTCGGGCTCGGCCGACGGCCTCCAGCACGTACTCCTGAGCGCCCTCGGTGTAGACGCCGGCGGACGTGTTCTGACTGGCGCCGCGGACCGCCGTGAGCAGTTCGGTCAACGTCACGTTGTTGGCCCGCAAGGCATCAGGATGCGCGATCACCTGGAACTGACGTTCCGAGCCTCCGATCGGCGTCACCTGCGACACGCCGGGAACCGCCAGCAGTCGTCTGCGCACGGTGGTATCGGCGATGGTGCGCAGCGTCAGCGGATCGTCGTGTTCTGACGAGATCGCAAAGAACAGAATCTCGCCCATGATTGAGGACACGGGCGCCAGCACCGGACGTTCGACCTGCGGCGGCAGCGTCCCGCTGACGAGCGCCAGCTTCTCGAGACGAGCTGGCGCGCCATGAAGATGTCCGCGCCCCAGTCGAACTCGACCCAGACCACGGCGATCCCGACCGCCGTTGCCGACCGAACGCGTCGCACGCCGGACGCGCCGTTGATGGCGCTCTCGAGAGGAAACGTCACCAGCGATTCCATCTCCTCCGGGGCCATACCGTGACCTTCGGTGAGAATCGTCACCGTCGGTGCGGTGAGATCAGGAAACACGTCGATCGGCATCTGGCGAGCGGTCCAACCGCCGGCGCCCAGCAGGAGCAGCGCCAGCCCGATGACCATCCAGCTGTGGTCAATCGACCACTGAATCAGAACGTTTCATGGCGGCCTCAGTGAACGTGGCCTTCTGCGGGCAATCCTTTGCCGCAGAAGCCAGTTGAACTTCGCACGCGCCACGCGTGACCACGCGGTCACCTGGCTTGACACCGGCGCGCACGCCAACGAGACCCGCATCTCGCGAGGCCACGTCGACGAACCGCCGAGCGAACCGCTCACCGGCAACTTGCACGAACACGTACGGCCGGCCGGCTTCCATCAGCACGGCCTCCTGCGGCACGACGGCGATTCGTTGCGTTCGGCCCGTGTACAGGACAGCCGTACCGGTCTGGCCGACAAGCAGCTGGCCGTTTCGGTTCTCCACCTCGATCTGAAGCGGGAGCGCGCGCGTCTTCGGGTCAATCACGCCGGCATCGTGCACGTGATCAGGTTTCAGGGCGATGGCATCTGCCTGTCCTGGAATCTCGAATGCGATCGCCGTCAGGGTGCGCGCGGTGGCGCGCTTCATTCGGCGGCACCTGCGCCTGCAACTCGACCCGGTCGCTCCGCACGATGCGGAAGAGCGGCGTGCCCTCCGTGTACGACGCGCCCAAGGCCGCGAACACCTCGGCAACACGCCCCGCGATCGGTGCGCGCAAAATGAAGGCATTCCCCGATGCGGTGCCGCCTCCGCTTCGCAGTACTCGTCCCGCTGAGCGAGGCGCGCCTTGGCAGCCGTCACGCGCGCGTCGGCGACCGCCACGCGCGCGGCGCGCGTCTTCGACACGCCGCCCTGGGACGGCGCGTTCTTCCAGCAGCCGCTCTGCGCGCGAGCAAGATCCGCCTTCGCGCCATCGAGTGCCGCCTGTGCTTCCGCCACGGTGGATTCAAGAGACGCTCGGTCCTCGCCGCCGCTCGAGAGACGCGGCTCGAGCCGGCCTGAGCGTCTGTCCTGCTGCGACTCGATCGCCGACCGATGGCAATTGCTGTGACGCGTAGCGTCCATCCGCCGGGGCGGCGACGATGGCGTCACCGCCGGTGACGGGTTCAATGGCGGCCGGCACGCGAATCGACGTGCGCACATCGCCTTCGCGCACGACGGCCGTCGAAAACGGATTCGTCCACTGCTGTTCCTTGAGATAGGCGATCGCCGCCGCATCCCTTTCGGGTTGTTTCTCCGCGTCGGCGATGGCCGTCGCTTCGTCAGCGAACACCATCGTGGAGCCCAGATCGTGCCGATCGGAGAGACCGGGAGCGTTGACGAGCAACGCCCACCGGCACTGTCCCGCGGGTGGGAGCTTGCCCTCGACACGAAATGCGCCGGGCCGAAGCGGCTCTGAGCCGGGAGGATGACTGCCGTGCCCACCCGATACCGGCGACATTTCGATGGATGGACGACCAGCGTTCAAGGCCTGGAAGTCGGCCAGCTTCGTCAGATGGACGGCGAATCGAATCGTTTGCCCGGCGACGAGGGGCGGATGCTCCATGAAGAGCTCCGTCTGCTGCGTCCAACTCGTCACGTCCAGCGTGTGTTCCTCGGGACTGGCGCCCCTGACCTGCGCCGCTTGCTCCGCGGCGGCACGCCGTCGCCAGGAGGATCGACACAATGACCGCGACCGGGAGCGTCATGCTTCATCATCCGGATCTCCCATCCGCTCACAAGTTCGAGCTCGATTTCTGCGTGACGCACCGCCGCGTCCAGCGCGACCTGCCGCAGTCTCGTTGAACCGCTGTTCCGATAGGCGTCGACCAGCTCGAGAATGCTGCGCTCCGCCAGCGTCGTAGCTGACCTGAGCGATGCGTTCGAGCTGTGCCGCGCTGGTTGCCGTCGATGCCCGATAACTGTCGGCCGCCTGTCGTCGCTCGAGCACAATCGTGCGCAGCGCGGCGACGTCTGCGTGCAGCACCGCTTGAAAGGCGGCGATGCGCGCTTCGGCCTGCGCGCGCCTCGCTTGTGCCAGGGCCTGTTCGGGCTTCGCCTGATCGAAGAGCGGAATCGGCGATGTGGACGCTGAAGACCGTTCCCACATCGCCGCCCGCGCGACATTCGACGACTTCGTGCCGGCGACGACTTCTGGCTCGGGGATCGGACGCCGCCCTGCCGCGTCTGATTGCCAGTGAGGCGGATTCCTGCTCGTGCTTGAGCGCCGACAGCTCCGGAAGCTGACTCTCCGCGTGAGCCACCAGCTCTTCGACTGTGGGAGCGGCTGCTGTGGGACTCCGGCCTGCGGAACCGCAGCGACCAGCGTGGCGGGATCGGTGGTTGGCGCAAAGAATGCGGCCAACGCGGCCTGCGCACGCGCTCGATCGGCCCGTGCCGCGGTCAAGTCAGCCTCGATTTCTATGACTTCACGTTCTGCACGCAGGCGGTCGTAGCCCGCCGCCTCGCCGGCCGCCTCCCGACGCCCGAGAACGTCCGCGAGTCCACGCAAGCGGTCCCGCGACGCAGTCATTTCGGTTGCGCGCAGCTGTGCACCCACGAGGTCTGCATAGGCCCGGCGGAGCGCCGCGCGGACCTGCCGAACCGCTTCGTCGGCTCGTTGTTCACTGGCCGCCACCAACGCGGATGCAGCGTCGACCTCTAAACCTCGTCGTCCGGTTATAGGCAGCGGCTGCGCCACCATGAACATGTTCTCGGTGACGCCCGCCACAGATTCACGATTGAACGTGAACCGCGGGTTGGGCCATCGGCCGGGCAGCGAGGGCCTCCGCTCGCGTCACATCCACGCCGCTGCGAATCTCGCGCACGCGCGGGCTGTCGGCGCTGAGTTTGGCCAGCGCATCGGCTTCAGACAGAACAGTTTGGGCCGCAACCAGCGTGGGCAGACACGCCAGGGCTCGCGGCCACGCACCAGGTGCGGGTCCGCATACGACTCCTTCCGAGTAGACAGATATCGAGACGACGGCTATCGAGCCGCGTTTATGAGGCGGGCGAGAAAGGCGGGCCGCGAGCTACTGGAGGGGGCGCGAGGCGGACCGTGAATCGGCACGTCGCACTTTGTCTGCGAGCGCTCGATACGTTCTGGCGCTGGCGGTTCGATGAGGGAACTCACCAAACGCTCCGGCGCTGACAGGATCACCGGAGCAGGAACGGTGTAGACCGTGGTCAGGGTGAGGATCGGAGCTGTCATCATCCTCCGACGGATGCCTGGTGCTCGCGATGATGATCGAGCAAGCCGTGCGGAGGCATGTGGCGATGGCACCACGAGCTCGGCATGTCCGTGGTCTTCACGCTCGTGGACGTGCTCGGGCGCGGCCACCGGCAGCAGGCCGACAGCCAGGCTGAGCACGCTCGCGATAATCCCGGGCAGCCTCACTGGTAACATCGTGGTGACTGGGTTGGCGCGCCAACTTCCGGCCATCGCCTGAGGTCGGATGACTGGCGGCGACTTGAGGACGGGCTCAAAGGGAAGCCGCATGGCTTAGGCCAGCGGGCGGACCTCCGGAATTATCGGGGCACCTCGGGCTGGCGTGGCCAGAGCCCGACGAGTCGATAATCCGCCATATTTCCCCGGACGTCTCGGTCAGGCCTGACTTTGCGGTGGAGGCGAACCTGCATGATCTCCCCTGCCCGTGAATCTCGGCGCTCTGCGATCAGGGGCCCTGAAGCGTTCGTCCATGAAGTCACTGGCACGCGAGTCACCGCCGCGGTCTGCGCCGCGCTCCTCATCCCGTCAAACGTCGTCTCTTCCGCATTGCCGCATCCACAGGCCGCGACGACGCACGACGTCATCGGCGGCGAAGATTCCCAATGACCAGCTCGATTCGCTGGTGGCCCCGATCGCCCTCTATCCGGATCCGCTCCTGGCGCAGGCGCTTGCCGCCTCGACGTACCCTCTCGAAATCATCCAGCTGCAACAGTGGATGACCAAACACCCCGACTTGAAGGGCGAGGCCCTGGCCGCCGCCGTCGAGAAGGAAGATTGGGATCCGGCCGTTCAAGGGCTCGCCGCGCTGCCCGACGTCGTCAAACGCCTGGGCGACGACATCAAGTGGACGACCGACCTCGGCAATGCCTTCCTCGCGCAGCAGAGCGATGTGATGGACGCCGTGCAGCGCATGCGAAAGAAGGCCTCCGATGCGGGAAACCTGAAGACCACCGAGCAGCAGAAGGTCACGACTCAGGTTGTCCAGACCAAGGAAGTCATCGTGATCCAGCAAGCCAATCCGCAGGTGATCTACGTCCCGGCCTACAACCCCGTCGTCGTCTACGGCCCTCCGATTTATCCCTATCCGCCTATCTACTACCCGCCCGTGGGCTACTACGCTGCAGGTGTCGCGATCGGGTTCGGCGTGGGCGTCGCGATGGGCGCGTTCTGGGGCGGCGGCTGGGGCTACGGCCCGCGATGGGGCTACGGCAGCGTCAACATCAACGTGAACAACCGGTATGTGAACCACTACAACCGCTACAACAGCTACAACCGGTACGGCGGCAACTGGAATCACAATCCGCAGCATCGCGGCGGTGCGCCGTACGCGGATCGCAACACCGCGAACCGCTATGGCGGCACGGCGCGGGGCGATTCAGCGGCGACGCGACAGGCGACGGCCCGGCAGAATCCGGGCGCGTCTGCGCGGACACAGCCTGCCACCGGCGCCAATCGGAGCGGGAGCGCCGGTGCGAATCGTGCCGGCGCGTCGCCCGGCACGAGCAGCGCGGGCGCGAACCGCGGCACGGCGGGCGCGGGCGGCGGCGACCGCGTCGGCAATCGCAGTATCCCGAGCAGCCAGGGTTACTCCAGCCGAAGCGGCAACGCCTTCGGCGGCGCCTCGAGCAGCCGCCCGAGCAGCGGCGCCGCCCGCAGCAGCAGCCAGCGCGGGTCGGCCAGCGTGGGCGCGTCGCGCGCACGCTCGGCGGCGGCGGCGGGCGACGGAGGTAACTGGCCATGACGAATCCACAGATGACCTCGACCTCGGCACGATCGATGGCGACGCGGCGCCTCGCCGTGACGGCGCTCGCCCTCGGCCTGTTTGGTGCGCCAGTGATGTTTTCGCAGACGGCCTCGACGCCGAAACCGGCCGCGAAGCCGGCCACCGCGGCCGTGCCGCCGCCCGGCGCCAGGGCATTCCCGACTGCGCAGGCGGCCGCGAGCGCGCTCATCCAGGCGGCGTCGACCTTCGACGAACCGGCGCTCGCCGCGATGTTCGGTCCAGACGGCAAGGATCTCGTGAGCACCGAAGACCCGGTTCGCGACAAGTCCTACGCCCTCGCGTTTGCCTCGCTCGCGCAGGAGGGCACGCGGTCGTCGTGAGTCCGACAAATCCCAGCCGGGCCACGCTGCAGGTAGGCCGGGAACGCTGGCCGCTGCCCGTGCCGCTCGTGAGGATTGCGGGCAAGTGGTATTTCGACGCCAAGGCCGGACGCGACGAGATCCTGTTCCGCCGCGTCGGCGCCAATGAGCTCGACGCGATCGAAGTGTGTCGCGGGTTCGTCGAGGCGCAGAAGGATTACGCCCTCGACCTGCACGATGACTCACGCGTGCACCAGTACGCGCAGCGCATCATCAGCACGCCCGGCAAGCAGGACGGCCTGTATTGGAAGAACGCCGACGGCACCGACGGCGGCCCGATCAGCGAAGCGGTGGCCAGGGCGATCGAAGAAGGCTACGCCGTGGAAACGGCGTCCGCCTATCACGGCTACATCTTTCAGGTCTTGAAGGGCCAGGGCCCCGCCGCGCCGCTGGGCGAGCTCGACTACGTGATCGGTGACGCCATGATTGGCGGGTTCGCGCTGATCGCGACGCCGGCGGAATACGGCGTCACCGGCGTGCAGACATTCATCGTCAATCACGACGGCATCGTGTATCAGAAAGATCTCGGGCCGGACTCGGTGGCCCTCGCCAAGCAGATCACCCGTTACAACCCCGACAAGACGTGGATCCGCACGAACGATGCGTGGGCGAAGTGAACGAAGACTGCGTTGTGAGCATGTCCATGGCTGACCGGTCGAGGTGACCACACTGCTCCAGAGTGCGTCCGCCGGGTCGATCTTCTTGCGCTCGGACACCGCGAGGGAGATCGGCACGTGGGTAGAACTGGTGATTCCAGAAGCTGACGACCATGTTCGTGCGTCCGCTGAGGCCGGCGTGGACCGCGCTCTGTCCGAGGAGCAGGCAGAAGGCCGAGTCGTGCGGCGGTCGCCGGCACGCTCCTGATGGTGTAGCTGGGATCGATGTATTTGAGGGTGATCGCCGTGCCGGCCTGCTTGAAGTGGTTCGTGATCGCGTCGCGCAGGAAGATGCCGATGTCGCCGTATTTGACGTTCCCTGACGCGTCCCGCTCCTGGCTCTTCGCCATCAGATCCTGGCCGGCGCCTTCCGCCACGACGATCACCGCGTGGCTCTCGGCGCTCGAGCCGCTCGCTCCAGCGCCGACAGGAACCTCTCCAGGGTGAACGGCACCTCCGGAACCAGGCAGAAGTTCACGTGGTTGTTGACCAGGGCCGAATACGCCGCGATGAACCCTGAGTCGCGGCCCATGAGCTTCACGAGCCCGATCCCGTTGCGCGCCGACTTCCGCCTCGGCGTTGGCCGCGTCGGTCGCGCGCCGCGCCTCGGTGACGGCCGTGTCGAATCCAAACGTTCTCTGCACGAACGAAATGTCGTTGTCGATCGTCTTCGGCACGCCGATGACGCCGATCTGCAAGCCACGCCGCGCCGCTTCCTCGCCGATCTTCTGTGCCCCGCGCAGCGTCCCGTCCCCGCCGATGGCGAAGAGGATCCCGACCCCCAGTTCGTTCAGGTAATCGACCATTTCCGCCGGGTCCTGCGGCCCGCGGGACGATCCGAGAATCGATCCGCCGCTCTCGTGGATCCGGTGGACGGATTCGGGCGTCAGCTCGAGCGGCTCGTGCCCGATCCGGCGCACGAGGCCTTCGTAGCCGAAGCGAAAGCCGTAGACCTTCGTTCACGCCGTATTGGGGGCGCAGGCTCAGGACGAGCGCGCGGATCACGTCGTTCAACCCGGGACAGAGGCCGCCGCACGTCACGATCCCGCACGCGAGCTTCGCCGGATCGAAGAACAGCATGCGCCTCGGCCCGGCGGACTCCATCGCGGGAGGCGCGCGCGCCCGTGTCCAGCCAGGCGTCGATCCCCTCGAGCGTGGAGTGATAGAGCACGCGCTCATCGTCGCCCGTGAACCGGACGCCGGACATCGGCGACGGGACGCGGCACTCGCCGAGCCTCGCAATCGTGAAATCGAGATCGTCGTCGCGCATTCGGTCCTCACCGCCGGCTCAGTCGCATCATCGTCGTGCCGGCGGACCGCAGTTCCGTCGTCGCCTGCACGACGCGGGCGGCCATCGCCTTCTCGGCGCGGGTCATGTAGGGGCGCGGATCGTAGGCCTTCTTGTTGCCGACGTCGCCGTCCACCCGGAGGACGCCGTCGTAGTTCTTGAAGCAATGGTCGGCGATGGCGCGCGTGAACGCGTACTGCATGTCGGTGTCGACGTTCATCTTCACCACGCCGTAGTCCAGCGCCTCGTGGATGTCGCGCAGCTCCGATCCCGATCCGCCGTGGAAGACGAGGTGGAACCGCGCCGCTTCGCCGAGCGTGGCGACGACGGCCTCCTGGCAGTCCTTCAGGATGGACGGTTTCAGCTTGACGTGGCCCGGCTGTACACGCCGTGCACGTTGCCGAACGTCGCCGCGAGCAGGTAGGGCGCGCTCGACACGGCCCGCAGCCGCCGCGCGACCTCCAAGGTGTCCTCGGGCGTCGTGTAGAGCTTCGCGGCGGCGCTCGCCCTGACGCCGTCCTCCTCGCCTCCCACCACTCCGACTTCGATCTCGAGGATCAGGTCGCTCTTCTTGAACCGTTCGAGCAGCTTCACGGCGATGTCGAGGTTGTCCTGTGAGCGGCAGCGCGCTGCCGTCGAACATGTGGCTGTTGAACAGGTTCGGTTTGCCCGCCGCCCGCCGCCGCTCGGTCTCCTCGACGAGCGGCATCACGAACGCGTCCAGCTTGTCCGCCTGGCAATGGTCCGTGTGGAGCGCCACGTAGATCGGATACCGCGCCGCCGACGCGGTGGACGTGTTCGGCGATCGAGATCGCGCCGAGCGCCATGTCCTTGACCGCCGGCGCCCGGACGCGAACGCGCCGCCTCCTGTCGAGACCTGGATGATCCCGTCGCTCTTGCTGTCGGCCAGTCCCTTTCAGCACCGCGTTTGCCGTGGTGAGCGACGTCACGTTGATGGCCGGATAGGCGAACCTTCCCTTCCGCGCGCGATCGAGCATCTCGCAGTACTGCCCGTAGTCAACGACCGGCATTGGCAACCTCCTTTGCCTGTAGGCGGAGGAAACATCGACTGTAGCAGGGACCGCTCGAAGTGGGGCAATATGATTCGATGATGGGAGCCAACTGATGCCGCGCACCAATCCCTTGATCGCTTCAACTGCGGACCGGTCACGTTCTCGGGAGGCACTGACGCGCTGTACGAACGGCACCTGACCTTCGATCAGGTCGGCGCCGATCGCTGCCGCCACGCCGCGCGACAAGTTCGAAGCCGTCGCGCGCTCGGTTCGCGACCTCCTCTCGCAGCGCTGGATCAAGACGGAGCAGACGTACCAGGACGCGGAACGCCAAACGGGTCTACTACCTGTCGCTCGAGTTCCTGATGGGCCGCTCGCTGGCGAACAACATCACCAACCTGCTGCTCGAGCCGGTCTGGAGCGAGCTCTGCCAGAAGCACCAGATCGACCCGCTCGAGATCATCGAGCAGGAGCCGGACGCCGGCCTGGGCAACGGCGGGCTCGGCCGGCTGGCGGCGTGCTTTCTGGATTCGATGGCGACGCTGGGCATTCCGGGCATGGGCTCGGGCCTGCGCTACGAATACGGCATCTTCAAGCAGACCGTGCGCGACGGCTGGCAGCGCGAGCAGCCCGATCACTGGCTCGCCCGGCCTGATCCGTGGGAAGTCGCGCGGCCGGACGAAGCGGTCGAGGTGCGGCTGGCCTGCTCGTTCGACATCCATGCGGGAGCTCTGCGGACGATCGCGGGTCGGCCGTCGACGCTCATCGGCATTCCCTACGACCGCCCGGTGGTCGGCTACGGCGGGCAGGACGATCAATACGCTGCGCCTGTGGTCCGCCGCCACGCCGGACTACTTCGACTTCCAGCAGTTCAGCGGCGGCGACTTCGTCGGCGCGCTGGCCGAGACGCTCACCGCCGAGACGCTCACGCGCGTGCTCTACCCGGACGACTCGACGACCGAAGGCAAGGGCTGCGCTTCCTGCAGCAGTACTTCCTGGTGGCCTGCACGCTGGCCGACGCCATCCGCCGGTTCCGCGCCGCCGGCAACTCACTGGTCCGCGCTGCCGGACAAGGTCGCGATGCAGCTGAACGACACGCACCCGACGCTCGCGGTCCCCGAGCTGATGCGGATCCTGCTCGACGAGGCCGGAGCTCGGATGGGACCAGGCCTGGGATCTGACGCAGCGCACGCTCGCCTACACGAACCACACGCTGCTGCCCGAAGCGCTGGAGAAATGGCCGCTGCCGTGGTTCGAGACGATGCTGCCGCGGCAGCTCGAGATCGTGTATGAAATCAACCGCCGCCTTCTGGACGACGTGCGCGACGCAGTATCCCGGTGACGACGGACGGCTCGCGCGCGTGAGCCTGATCGAGGAGGCGCAGCCGCAGAAGATCCGCATGGCGCACCTGGCCATCGTCGGCTCGCACAGCACGAACGGCGTGGCGGCGATCCACTCGGAGCTGCTCGACGCGAACGGTTGTGCCCGACTTTGCCGCGCTCTTCCCCGGCCGGTTCAACAACAAGACCAACGGCGTGACGCAGCGGCGCTTCCTCCTGCTCGCGAACCCGCCGCTCGCGGCGGTCGATCACCGAGGCCATCGGCGACGGCTGGATCGCCGATCTCGCCCAGCTCCAGAAGCTCGAGCCGCTCGCCGGGGACAAGGCGTTCCGCGCGACCGATCCGCAGGGCCAAGCGCGACGCCAAGACGCGGTTCGCGAGCTGGCTCAAGTCGGCGACCGGGCAGGTCGTCGATCCCGAGTCGATCTTCGATACGCAGATCAAGCGCATTCACGAATACAAGCGGCAGCTCCTGAACGCGCTCCACATCGTCGTGCTCTACAACCGCCTGCGCGAGAATCCGCGAGCTCGAGGTGCCGCCGCGCACGTTCTTCTTTGCGCGGCAAGGCCGCGCCCGCCTACCACTTCGCCAAGCTGGTCATCAAGTTCATCAACAACCTCGGCGCGACGATCGACGGCGACCCGGCGATGAGTGGACGGCTGAAGGTGGTCTTCGTGCCCGACTACAGCGTCTCGATTGCCGAGCGGCTGATTCCGGCGAGCGACGTGTCCGAGCAGATCTCGACGGCGGGGTTACGAAGCGAGCGGCACCGGCAACATGAAGTTGCATGATGAACGGCGCGCTGACGATCGGCACCCGCGACGGCGCGACCATCGAGATGGCCGCCGCCGCGGGCGAGGAGAACTTCTTCCTGTTCGGCCTGAGCGCCGCGGAAGTCGCCGACAGCCGCGGCAGTTACAGCCCGCAGTGGCACTACGACAACGAGCCCGAGACGCGCGCCGCGCTCGACCTCGTCGCGAGCAACCACTTCAGCCGGAACGAGCCCGGCGTGTTCGCGCCGATCCTCGACACCCTGCTCCGCAGGGGCGATCACTACCTGCACCTCGCCGACCTCAAGAGCTACGGCGAGGCGCACGCGCGGCTGGGCGAACTGTATGCGGACCAGGAGAACTGGTCGCGCAAGGCGGTCCTGAACATCGCGGCGTCCGGAACGTTCTCGAGCGACCGCACCATCGCGGAGTACGCCAGGGACATCTGGCACGTTGACCCGTGCCCCGTGGACTGAGGCGATCAGCCCGTCTTTGCCACCCGCAGGAATTCGAGCCGGTGGTTGTCGCCGGGTTGAGCGTGGACGGACCGGCCACGAGCATCGCCAGGGCGCCGGGGACCTGGTGCTCGCGGAGCCACTGCCGCGCAAAGTCACTCCAGTTGTCCGGCTCCTGGGCGAGGTGGATCGGATGCACGCCGTAGGAAAACGCCAGGCTCTGGCACACCTGGCGGTCGCGGCTCACGGGCGACAATCCACACCGCCGGATTGAATCGCGAGATCATCCGCGCGGTGGTTCCAGTCCTGGTGGGCACGAAGACCGCGGCGCACGGCACCGTCGACAGCGCGTTCTCCACCACCGACGCCATCGCCTCGGCCGCCGTGGCCGGCTGGTGGCCGCCGGCTATCGCTTGCAGACGAAGCAGCCGGTGATGGGCGGTGCGCTCTCGGTGTAGGCGGCGATCTTCGCCAGCATCGCCACCGCCTCCTCCGGATACTTGCCCATCGCCGACTCGCCCGAGAGCATGATGCAGTCGGTGCCGTCCAGGATGGCGTTGGCCACGTCGGTGGACTCGGCCCGTGTCGGGCAGCCGGCTGGCGGTCATGGATTCGAGCATCTGCGTGGCGGTGATCACCGGCTTGCCGACGCGGCCGGCCTGGGAGATGAGATCCTTCTGGATGACGGCAATCTGTTCGACCGGCAGCTTCCACGCCGAGATCGCCGCGCGCCACCATGATGCCGTCGCTCGCGTTCAGAATCTCGTCGAGATGTTTGAGCGCATCCGCACGCTCGATCTTCGGCGATGATGAAGGGCTGTTTGCCGATGGCTTTCGCCGCCGCACGCACGGCGTCGATGTCCGCGGCTGTTTCCACGAACGACTGGCTCACGGCGTCCACGCCGTTCGCGAGCGCGAATTCCAGGCAGGCGCGATCGTGCTCGGTGAACGCACTGATGCCGAGATCGATGCCCGACAGATTGAGGCCCTTCCTGGAACGCAGTTCGCCGCCGACCGTCGACGGTGCAGTGGACATCGTTGCCCGCCACGCGCTCCACGACCAGCTGGACCAGGCCGTCGTTGAGAAAGAGCTGGTCGCCCGGCTTCACCACCCTGGGCAGCCGTTCGAAGCTCATCGAGACCCGGCGCTGGTTGCCGACGATGTCCTCGCGTGGTCAACGTGAAGGTCTCGCCAGGAAGCAGCTGGATCGGCTCCGGCTCGATCTTGCCGATGCGCATCTTCGGACCCGGCAGGTCGGCCATGATCGCGACGCGCCGGCCGGTGGCCTGTTCCGCCGCGCGGATGCGCGCGATGCGCTCGGCGTGGCCGGTGAAGTCCCCGTGCGAGAAGTTGAGCCGCGCGATGTTCAGCCCCGCGCGAATGAGGCGTTCGAGCATCTCCGGCGATTCCGAGGCCGGTCCGATCGTGGCGACGATCTTGGTCTTGTGGTCAGGCAGTATCATCAGTCTTCCAATCATCCGCCAGTCTCTCGGCAAGAGTATGAAAGAATCAACCGGCCCGGCGCGCACGGAAGTCCCCTGGCCGTTCGGAGTTCAGTGGGTCGAGGCGCGAGGACGCGTTCAATTTCTCGCTCTACTCGAGGCACGCCACCAGCGTCGCGCTGCTGTGCTACACGGAGGAAGACCCTGCCAGGCCGGTCTTCGAATTTCGTTTCCAGCATCCGGCGCACAAGACGGGGAACGTCTGGCACTGCCGCATCTCCGGCCGCCGAGCTGCGCGGCGCCACGCTCTACGCGCTATCGGGTCGAAGGGCCGCACGAACCGGAGCGCGGGCTGCGTTTCGATCCGCAGAAGGTCCTGCTCGATCCCTACGCGCCGTCGGTGTTCTTTCCACCCGCGTTCAGCCGGGAGGCGTGCGCCCAGGCGGGCCCGACCGACGGACGTGCGCCGCTCGGCCGCCTGCCGAAGAGGACCGTGGCTCGTTCCGGCCGAGGCAGGCCCGCGATCACACCGGCCAGGGACGCCGTCGTCTACGAACTGCACGTCAAGGGATTCACCGCGCGCGCGCGAACTCCGGCGTCACGCCTGACGAGGCGCGGCACGTTCGCCGGCCTGACGGAGAAGATTCCCTACCTCAAGGAACTCGGCGTCACGATTGTCGAGCTGCTCCCGGTCCACCAGTTCGATCCGCAGGAAGGCAATTACTGGGGCTACATGACGCTGCACTTCTTCTCGCCCCATCAGTCGTACGCGCACGGCGAGGCGTTCGACGAATTCCGGACGATGGTGCGGGCGTTCCACGCGGCGGGCATCGAGGTGTGGCTCGACGTGGTCTACAACCACACCGCCGAAGGCGACGAGCACCGGGCCGACCTACAGCTACCGCGGCGTGGACAACAGCAGCTATTACCTGCTGACGCCGGATCGGCGGCACTACGTCGACGATACCGGTTGCGGCAACACGGTGCGCACCGGGCCATCCGGGCACGCGCGTGCTGGTGCTCGAAAGCCTCCGTTTCTGGGCGCGAGCGATGGGCGTGGACGGTTTTCGCTTCGATCTCGCGTCGATCTTTTCACGCGCCGCCGACGGCACGATGAACGTCCACGAAGCGTCCCTGGTGTCGGAGATCAGCCTGCTCGCGCCACCTGCTCGACGTCCGCGCTCGTCGCGGAGGCCTGGGATATCGGCAGCTATCAGCTCGGCCGCGGGTTTCCCGGCCATGGCTGGCATGCAGTGGAACGGCAAGTTTCGCGACGACGTGCGCGCGTTCGTGCGGGGCGAGCCGGGCAAGGTCGGCGCGCTGATGCAGCGGCTCTACGGCAGCGACGATCTGTTTCCGGACGGCCTCGAGGAGACGTGCCGCCCGTACCAGAGCGTCAACTTCGTCACCGCGCACGACGGCTTCTGCCTCTACGACCTGGTCGCGTACGACGCGCAAGCACAACGAGGCCAACGGCCACGGCAACACCGACGGCACCGACGACAACCGGAGCTGGAACTGCGGCGCGAAGGCGACGCGAACGCGCCGCCCGCCGTGCTCGCCTTGCGCCGCCAGCAGGCGAAGAACGTCTGCGCGCTGCTCATGCTCGCCAACGGTATCCCGATGATCGTCGCCGGCGACGAGTTCCTCGAACACGCAGCGCGGCAACAACAATCCCTACAACCAGGACAACGACATCGCCTGGCTCGATTGGTCGCGACTCGAACGGCAACCGCGACATTTTCCGCTTCTTCAAGCTGATGATCGCGTTTCGCAAAGTCGCACGCGATGCATCGGCCGGCCCACATTCTGGCGTGAAGACGTGGTCTGGCACGGGGCCGACGGACCGGTGGATCTCGGGCACGAATCGCGGTCCGTCGCCTACTTACTACGCGGCGCCTCGGCCGGCGATGACGATCTCTACGTGATGATGAACGGGCATTGGAACGACCGCGGCTTTACGCTGCCGGAAGAGCAGACGCGCCCGATGGCGTCGCGTCGTCGATACCGCGCGGCCCAGCCCCGAAGACATCGTCGAGCCGGGAAGCGAGCCCGCGCTCGAGACGGCGAGTTACCTGGTGCGAGCCAGGTCTGTCGTGGTGCTGTGCCATGAGCGCGGACGTTGACTAGAGGCTACGAGCGGCTGATACGACACAATCTTCCAGCGCCCGCCTTCACGGTTCCAGAGCAACCCCAGCGTTCCGCCGCCATCGATTCGAAACGTGAAGACGGCGGCGTAGTAGTCGGGAGGCGTGCCGGCGACAGGCGCTGCCGCCTGGTTGCACAGATACTGCCGCGCCTCGGCCTCCGGTACCGGCCCGAGGAGGAATTCCCTCTTGAACGGGTGGTCGGTGACCGGGCGGTCAGGATTGCGCGGCGTGAACGCGACGATGGCGCTCGTCAGGTCCGGGCGAGGGCCAAGACGCGCGCTCGGCGTATTCCATCAGCCTGCGAGCCTCGCGGCGCGCACCGGACGCGTCCAGCGCCTGGCTCCTCGCATCGTCGCTCAGGTTCAGGCAGGGCATAGGCCTGCGGTGAGAGGAACTCGAGCGCCTGATCGTATTGGCGCCGGACCAGCCAGTCGGTGAGAAACTCCTGCGCGGCGTCCTCGAGCTTCTCGGGCGAGGCGCCCGACGGCCGGTCAGGAGGGAGGGGAGTCGCCGGGCCCATGGCGCGGTCGGTGTTGGCGAGGTCCACCGGCTTGGCCAGGTTGACCTGCAGCTTGCCGAACGTGTCCTGCCACCACAGGATGAGTCCCGACCACCGCGCGTTGTGGAGCTTCGGGTTGTCCCCGGCCCGCACGTCGGAGTTGGACGCGGTGAGGTGTCCGTTGAAGAGTGACTTGCGGGCTCTTGCTCGACCGGTAGTCCACGTCGATATCCGCCCGCAGCCCGTCCTCGGACATCGACAACTGCATGTTCGGCTCCTTGCCGACCTGGCGGTAAGAGTGCGGGAAGCCTGACGTGGTAGACGGTGTTCTCGTGGTCGACGAAGAACTCGCGGCTCTTCTCGAGCAGTTCGCGGGTGCCCGGCTTCAGCGTGACGAAGATTCGGAACTGCTGGTCTCCGCCCAGGCCCTCGTATTGGCCGGCGATCCGATTGACGCGCCTCGACCCGATCGATGGCCAGCGCCGAGCGGCGCGCCACCGGAGTCGGTCAGCGACGTGTGCAGCAGCGCGTGCGTGACGCCGTAGAAGGTGGTCTGCTCCGAGACGGTGAGGCGCTCGAATCGCTCTTCGGCCGTGTATCGGCTGCCGCGCGTGGCGTTGTAGCTGTCCACGTAACGTCTGGAACAGCTCCTGCTGGCGAGGCGCCAGGTCGGCATAGGCGCGGCGGTCGGCGCGCGGCGGCGGTGGCAGCGTCACGACGTTCTTGCCGGGCCACGACCGGTCGAGCCCCACGCACCTGAAAGCCGTCGGCCTGCCTGCGCAGATACACGGTGACGCTCATGGCCTGGATGCCTGCGTGAACGCGCGCCGCCACATAGGAGCCGGCAGGGAGCGCGCGCGCCGCAGCCGGCACCTCCGCGCCCGTCCCAATCGTCTCCAGCATCGCGTTCCTCGGCGTTGTCGAACCTGTGCCACGTGATCGTGTACGTGCGCGGCTGGGCGAAGCCGCTCGAAACGCCCAGGTCGTCGAAGGCCAGCGTGTTTCCTTGGATGCGGATGCGGTCGAGTGGCAGCACGCTGCGCGAAATACGTCCGGCCGATCCGGTTGCGGCGCTCGATGAGCGTCGCCGTGATCCAGTCCTCGGCCGGCTTGCTGTATTGCCCCGTCTGCACGATCGCGCGGATTTCCTCGTCGGTGAACGCCATGACCTGGCGGGCGGCCCAGAAGGTGTCGTCCGGCAGGCGATTCGCGAACGGCGGCATGGGGATCGGCGGTCGTCCACGCCTCCGGGTCGAACGCGCTGCTGCCGAACGCGCCGACCTCCGGCAGATCGGAGTACTTCTCCCGCATCCACGCCGGCGTCGCCATGCCAAGGCTCGCGATGTTCTTGCCGATCGTCGCCCGCGTCGGCAGCAGCGTCTCGTTGCCTTCCCACGACCAGCTTCGGCGCCGTCGAACATGCCGCTGCCGAGCGACCTGGTGAGGTCGACCACGTAATGGCGGATCCGTGGCACGCCGTCGACGGTCGCGACGATGTCCTGGGTGGTGACCGCGCGCACGTAGCTGAAGTTCAGCCACGCCGCAAACACGAACATGCCGCGGAGATCGCGGCGGTGCTCGTGCGGCACGGTGTCGTTCGGGTCGTCGCTGCGCGTGCCCCACACCTGGTACGGGCCGAGCAGCGCCTGCGCGGCCTTCTGGCAGGCGCGTCGCCACGGCGCGATAACGTGCGGCCGGGCGCCTCCGGCACGGCTCTCGAGAAACCGGTCGATGTCTTCGGCGGCGAGCGGCGCGCGCGTCTGGCCCGGCGCTCGACACCGCCTGCCCGGTCTCGTCGACCATCAGCCGGGCCGGTCGAATCGAACGATGTAGTTCTCGGCGACGTGATAGCCGAGGGCGTAGAAGAACTGCGACGCCACCATCTGCGCGCCCGTGGCCAGGCCCTCGGAGCCGAGTCGGGTCGAAGCGCAGGATGTAGAGGATCGCGCCTGGCGTCGGCCACCAGCAAGCCCGGATTGACGCCGAACGGCTTGACGACGAGCACTTGCCAGGTCGCGGTCATGTCCGGCGGCCGGTCGTGGCCGGGACCTCGCTGCAACTCGGCGAGCGTCATGCGGCGCGTCGCGTGGCGGTTCACATGCCAATCGCCGTCCATCACTTCACCGAGCGTGTTCACGCCCTGCGACTCCGAGCACGCCGTCGGCCGGATGACGCTGGCCCCTCGTCCTGAGGTTGCTGTTCACCGTTTCGAGCAGCGGCGCTCAGCGCGCGCCGCTGCGGCTCAGCTGACCGGCAGCGGCCGCGGTTCGGCGGCAAGCGGGTCGTCCGGATAGAACCGCGGCCCCTGCGCCGCCAGGATCGTTCCGGCGAAGATCACGATGGCGACGCACGAGTATCGAGGTGCGTGACATGGCCTCAGAACTTCGGATCGAGAATGTCGCTGAAGGTCCAGATCATCCGGAAGCCTTCCGACGAACCCGCGAAGTCGATCCGGCTGACGATGGCCGAACGCATCCGCGCACGCGAAAGCCGATGCCGCCGCTGTAGTGAAGGCCGTGAGACGTCGAGCGTCGCGCTTGAGCGGGACGACCTTTGCCCGCGTCGGCGAACAGCGCCATGTCCAGCAAGCTGAAGGCGTGCCAGCGGTGTTCGGCGATCAGATTCAGCCGAGTGGTAGTCCCTGAACCGGTACGGCACGAAGCCGCGCAGCTCGTCGCTGCCGCCGAGCGTCGGCTGGAGATACATCGGCACCGCGTTGGCCTCCTTCGGGAACGACAGCACGACGGATCCGCCGGACCGCGAGGACGCGGCTCCGGTTGAAGTGCGGCACGTACTGCTGCACCTCGAACTCCGGTCTGCCGGAAGGCGAACTGCTTCAGGTCGATGTCCCAGTACTCACGATACCGCGCGACGAGCAATCCGCCGCTGCCGCGGACCGGTTTGTGAATCGCGCGAGTCGTAGTACGCGAACACGCCGATGCGCGTGTAGCTTCGTGTCCTCGGCGAATCCAGGCAGGCTGTCCGGCGGAAAGGCCTCGTCGATGGGAATGATGCCGTCTTCGCCGCTCAGGGCCGTGTGCGCGTGAAAGTAGCCGCCGGTGCGCGCCAACGCGGAAGTGGCGCGTCAGCTCGAACGACGGCGTTGAAGTCGCTGGAGAAGTCGTCGTACACGAGTAGCTGCGTCCGATTCGCCTCGGAGCGAATCGTTCCCCGAGCCGAAGTAATCGATTTGCGGCGAGTGCTCGAATCGCGTGTACCAGCGCAGGAACGTGCGATCGGTCCGCGATACCCTGGAAGTCGACGTCGACGTCGAACATGTAGGCGCCGCGCAGTGGTGCCGCGCGCCGTGCCGCGGAACTCCCAGCTGCTCGCGAAACAGATCCGACCGGCGGTAGCCGACGCCACCGCTCATGCCCTGTCGCTGACCGCATGCCGCCCGAGCACCAGCTGGACGCCGTTCGCGCCCTTGCCGGATTCGAGGCCCTCGTTGAGCCCGCGCTCCGCCAGGCCGTTCGCGATATCGACCATCGCGTTCTGGCGCTCGGGCCAGAGCTGCGGCCACCTTGTCGGCGCGCTCACCGGCAATGACCTCCTCACGCGTTTGCGGAGCCGACGGCGGGCTGGTCCTGCGCCCACGCCGGCGTCGCGGCGATGAATAGCAGGAAGGCGAACCGCCGAAGCCCCGGGGCGAATATCGAAGTCCGTGCGTGCGAGGCAAGCTCGTAGCCTACTTGGGTGACTTGCCCGTGATGACCGTATTCGACGTGAGCTCGGTATGGGGCTCTTCGACGATCTTGGTGGCCGATACCTTCATGCCTCGCTTCGAGCTCGGAGACGGACGCGGGTTTGCCCTCGACCACGAACTTGAATGATGCGGGCACGTGGTACTCGTGGTTTTCGCCGTTTTCCAGCGTCAGGACGACGTAGTTGCCCTGGACCCACCACACGGTGCCGTTGAGGACGCTCGTCGTGCGAACCGTCACGGGCCGTGTCGTCGTCGTCACCGTCGCGGTCAGGACGGTGCCAGGCTTGAGATCGCCGATGTGCCTGGTCTGTCCGTCGATCATCGAACTCCCGGCCCGGTTGCACGATCGAACACGCGGTAGTGGCCGTGCGGCTGCATCCTGGCGACGAGCGTGTTGCCCTGAACCCAATCCACAACTCCCGTCATCCTGGCGCTGGTGACATGGGCTGCGCCCTTGACGTTCTCGGTCGTGGTTTTCGTCTGCGCCCGAAGGGCCCCGGTCATGGCCAACAGGCCAGCAGGGCCACTCCTGTGATGATGATTCGATGTCGCGTCATGACGCTCTTCCTTTCCGCTGCGAATCCAGCCGTTCCGTATCCGTCCGGGCAAGACAGCTGCCACAGTTGCCGCTTCAGGCGCGGCGACGGCAACTGGCGGCTGGAGAGCAGGTTGGAAGAATCGGAGCGCTCCGGAGGTGTCGCCACAGCCTCCGGAATCTCCGGTCAGTCGGAGGCCCGAAGAGAGTCAAGCCAGCTTCCACTGCGACCGCGGCCAGCCCCGCTGGGGCGCTGCCGCCGCGTCCGGCCCCTGGTTGCCGCGCGCCGGCTCGCGACGTGGTCGCCAGGAATCTTCTCGGGCGCTGGGTATTAGCGCCCGGCGCGCCGCTTGTCCAGGCGCGAGCCGAGCGAGGTTGCGCACGCGTAGTTCCCCTGTGGAATGCGTATTCAGCCGTAGCTCTTCGCGCGGATCAGCCGCACCGGCTCCACGGCGCGGCAGACCTTCGGGTCGTTGATCGTCATGCGGTAGTCGAGCGTGTTCGCGTCCGCCAAAGGGGAACTGCCCGATCAAAGACGCCCTCGTCCGACAGGCTGGCCGTTGACGACTGACTCTCCGGAAGCTTGATGTTCCGATCTCGACGACGAGAACTGCCGCTTTCCCAGTGGCTGACCGAATTGCCCATCCAGTTCTTGAGATCGCCGCTCCCACGTTCTTTGCGGCCGTCCGTTTGGATGACGCGCGCCCCGTAATCATCTCAGTTCTGAACGCGAGCCAGCCTGATCCTGCACGATGCGGCTGCCGGAGTTGCAGATCTGCGTGATCGAATCGGCACGCTGGTGCGATGCAGTCAGCCGCTGCATCGGTGGTCCAGTCGGCCTGACGCTGTTCAACTGGCGCGGCGGCGGCCTGGCCTGCTGGCGCTGCTCGCCGTAGCTCGCGCCAGGCGGGCGCTAACGCCGGAATCCGTCCGTCCGGCGGATCGTGATGATTTATGACGATGTGGCTGACGCCCTTCGCGCGCCGCTTCAGTGCGGTGGTGGTGAAACGGCGCTGCCGACGGTGCCAAACTCTCGCTTCGAACTCTCTTCTCCGCAGGCGTTCCAGTGTGAACTGCCGCTGTTGTCGCTGGCGACGTTCTGGTCGCGTTTGCGCGTGACGCAGCTTTGAACTCCTCGCCGTTCAGTCGCCGCCGTGCCGAAAGACTCGGGGTGCTGTATCGAATGCCCTGCAGGTCGTTGGCGTTGTAGGTGCCTGGGAGGTTTGGTTTGCTCCCACGCCGCCTTCATCTTTGCAGCTGCCGAGCGCAGACGCGCCCGCCGTCGGCCAGCGATGCTGGCGCCGAGCCGACGCGGCCTGGCTGGAGACGCTGACGGTCGAGGATCCCGGCGCTGGAGCCGCGGCTTCAGCGTTCTACCGCAAGAATCAGACGTTTCATGTGCGTAGTGTATCTCGATCCGCGTCAACTGGGATATTGTCGAGAAGGAAGCCAGGCTGTCCTGCGAGTGATTAGTGCTGGTCGCGGTCTCGACGATGCCGTGCTGGCTGAAGAACGCCTCGAACTCCGGCGCATTCACGCCGCGAAACTGAATGCCGGCCCGATAGAGCGCGTGTTTGGGGTCGCGAGAGTGCTCCACGACGACCCACACGACTCGGGCCTGGCACGACAGGCCGCCGTTATCGTTCGGGAGCATGAGCTGCACGGAATGGTCGGGGCGAACGGCACGCGGCGACAGCACCTGGGCGCCAGTCGTGGACAGATCCACCAGAGCGCTCGGGGCGCCGTCGATCGTGACATTGACGTTCTTCTTGATCTTGACGCGACGGGCCGTCCGTTCCGGCGAATGCGTCGAGGGCTCCTCGGCCCGGGCCGCTTGCTTTTGCGCAGGCGGCGCCGCACATGATCCGCGAAGATGTCGGCGATCTTCGCCGCCACATCCGGGTCGCCGCAGGTCGACTCCGGCGGGTTTTCCGCGCACAGCATCACCGCGCCCCGACCCTGCTCCACAATCGGCAGCGCGATGGCGTAGCCGACGGACGTCCCGACAAACCTGAGCGGCGCCAGACCGTCGGTCGGCCCGTGCCGTCGCCGGCTTCACTCGGCCAACGCTCGCGACAGCGGAGAGTCGGCCGGCAGAGGGCTGACGGTCTTCCGGCTTCTGAGCGGTGGATCGAATCCGCGGCTTCCGCAGACGACGCAGTCCTCAGGCCGAACCACGCACCACGCGACCATGGAGAAGTGCTGCGCCAATGGCTCGAGCAGGGCGTCGAGCAGGCCGCGTCCGGTCGTCGTGGCCGTGAGCGTCTGAAGGCCGGCCCTGACCTGATCGAGCGTGGCGGCGGCTTCCGCGGTCGCCGCACCGGCCGACTTGCGCGGCTCGGCGTCGAGCTTCCGGTGGCGCTCTTCGAGGACCCGAATCCGGTCGGTCGCGTTGCTGGAGCGCGAGCCGGCTCGTATCGGCGTCGGTCTGGGCGCACAGCGCCATTTCGCGCACGGCATCCAGTTCGGTCGCGAGCGCGGTGCGAGTCTGGACTTCGCCTTCCAAGTGCGCGTCCGCGACATCGCGCGCCAGCGCCATCTCCGCCAGCTCCTGCTCGAGGGCCTGGATGCGCGCATGCGCTTCATGGAGGTTGGCGGCCGCAATCTCGGCATCGTGCCGGACCGACGCGGCCACGCGCTCGGCGTCGGCGAGCGCACGAGCGGCCTCGGCGGAGGACTTTTCCGATTGCGCGAGACGCTTCTGGAACTCGAGCTTGCTCTGGGCCTGCGCGGCTTCGTGCTGCTTGCGCGCGGAGTCCAAATCGGTTTGCGCCTGCTGGCGCGCCGCAGCGAGTCACGTGCGGCGGCTTCAGCCTTGCCCGCCGAGGCGGACGCGGCCGTCCGCCTGCTCAGTCGCGACCTCAGTCAGCTTTTTGCAGAATGGGAGCGAACGCGGGATCGTTCGGGTCGCGGGCAAGCGCGCGCTTCGAGAGAGGCGAGCCGGGTCGCCGATCAGGTCGCGAAGCGCCTCCAGTTCCTGGCGCGCCGCACGCTGGATCTCGGCTGCAACGGCATCGAACCCGATGCTCTCGGCCTCGGGTCTGCAGAGGGCTCTGAGAGGTCGTCTTGGTCATTCGTGGCGCGGGCGCTCGAACAGCACTCTCGGGGCAAGCGTCATGCCACCTTAATTACTTGAAAAGGCCGAGAAATTGCCTCTTGTTCGCAAGAGCTGATGCCAATACTGAAATGGGAACGTCAATGTTTGGTCGCGGTGGCGGCGGGGCGGTCCGCGTCAGCGGCCCGAACGGGGCCCGACCGACGTAAAGCCGCACCTGGGCGGCGAGCCCCCGTTCTGTTTGACCGGGGCTGAACTGCACGGGATTGCCTGTGCACAGGCGTGATGCCAAAATCAATCCGTCGCTGGGGCAAATGTGCGGCTGTCGCGCCAGGATGCAGTTGGTCATGCGCGTTTCTGGCAGTGGCCGCCGCCTTCGCCTCCGCCTGCGCCGGGATGCCGCAGCCGTCCGCTCGAATCGGCCGGTCGTGACGGCTCCTGACTCGCCCTGCCCGGACGGTGTGTCTGCGTGGTGGGGCCGATCTGGCGGGCGAACGGGTCGGGCAATCGCGGGCGCGATTTCCGCATCATCAACGCGGAAGTCGCGGGTCAGATTCTCGCGATTGTTCGAGAACGCTTCCCCGAATCAGGGGCTGGAAGCCGGCCCCAGCGACCCGAGGCGCCTGCTGCGCTGGGCATCCCCGTAGCGGCGTCGATGAGCGTTGCGGTCGACAGCAGAACTCAGCGCCGCGAGCCGGGCGCGCGTGCGGGGCGACCTATCACGCTTGTTCTACACAGTTGCCGGTGGGAAAGAGTGCGGTCAGAACTGACCCGATTGGCAGCGTTCATCCTGCACAACGAAAAAGCGTCGTGACCTGTGACGCTGCGCGGCTGATGCGTCTGCAGGCCCCTTTCCGCTCGGGCGGGCCGTCTTCGCAGAATCAGGCGCGCCTGACCCTGGGCTCAGGGGGCCGACCGGCTCGTGAACGGCCGGTTCCGCAGCGCCGTTCGTGGCCTGGTGTCTGGTACCACCTGAGATCAGAACGCGTAACCACCACGCACGCAATTGTGTAACGCGAGCCGTTTGCCCGCATCCAGCCGTCACTCGAAAGACTGGCGTAATTCGCGCCGTCTCGGCGTCTGGCGGCGTGGTCCAGCGTTTGCACCCGGACTGCACGTGCCTGAAGCTCATCAAATCGTCGCGTCCCTCACCGGCGCGACACTGGCGCATCGCCGCGGCGAAGCATCTGTTGACTTCGGCCACCGGCACGGACGTGCGTGACCTACCACAACGACATCGCGCGGACCGGCCAGAACCTGACCGAGATCGATCCTGACGCCCGATCAACGTCAGCGTGTCCAGCTTCGGCAAGATCGGATTCCTGTCCGTGGACGGCAAGGTGGACGCGCAGCCGCTCTACCTGTCCGCGCTCGCCGTTCCCGGGAACGGGACGCACGATGTCGTGTACGTGGCGACGGAGCACGACACCGTCTACGCGTTCGACGCCGGCACCGGCACCGTGCTCTGGCAGCGATCGCTGCTCGGTCGCCGGCGAGAACCGCCGAGCGATACCGCGGGCTGCTCGGCAGGTGGCGCCCGAGATCGGCATCACGTCAACGCCGGTCATCGATCGGTCGCGCGGGCCGAACGGCGTCGATCTACGTCGTCGCGATGTCGAAGAACGCGTCCGGCGTGTACTTCCAGCGGCTGCACGCGCTCGACGCCGCGCTCGGCACCGAGACTGCTCGGCGGACCGACGACCGTTCAGGCGTCGTATCCGGGCACCGGCGCCGGCGAGCTCGAACGGCTCGGTCATCTTCGACCCGAAGCAATACGAAGAGCGCGCCGGGCTGCTGCTGCTGAACGGCCAGATCATCACGACGTGGACGTCGCACTGCGACATCGATCCGCTACACCGGCTGGATCATCGCGCTACGACGCCGGCGACGCTGACGCGGTCGAGCGTGCTGAACGTGACGCCCGAACGGATCGCGCGGCGCGATTGTGGATGGCCGGCGCCGGTCCGGCGGCCGACGCCGCAGGGCAACGTCTACGTGCTCGACGGCAACGGCACGTTCGACACCACGCTCACCGCCGGCGGCTTTCCGAATCAGCGGCAACTTCGGCAACGCGTTCCTCAAGATTGCGACGGCCGGCGGCTTGTCGGTCGCCGACTACTTCGCGACGTTCGACACGGTGGCGCAGTCCAACGCCGACACCGACCTCGGATCCGGCGGCGCGCTCGTCCTGCCGGACTTCGTCGACGCCGACGCGGCCGACGCGCCATCTCGCGGTCGGCGCCGGCAAGGACGGCGCACATCTACGTCGTCGACCGCGACGCGATGGGGAAGTGGAACGCCGTCGTCGAACCAGAACTACCAGGACATCACCGGCGCGCTCGGCGGCGCGGTGTTCTCGATGCCGGCCTACTTCAACAACACGCTCTACTACGGCGCGTCCGGCGGCAAGCTGAAAGCGTTCCCGATCGCCAAGCGCGCGGCTGGCGTCGACGCCGCCGCGTCGGCGAGCGCCGCGTCGTTCGCGTATCCGGGAACGACGCCGTCCATTTCGGCGTCCGGAACGGCGAACGGCATCGTATGGGCGGTCGAGAACAAGAATCCCGCGGTGCTGCACGCCTACGACGCGCGCGACCTGTCGCACGAGCTGTACAACTCGACGCAGGCGCGCGAACAGCCGCGACGCGCTTCGGCGCCGGCAACAAGTTCATCACGCCGACGATCGTCAACGGCCGCGTGTATGTCGGCACCACCAGCGGAGTCGCCGCTGTTCGGCATGCTCGTTCCTGCTCCAGCGGGCCTGAGGATCGTTCCTAGCGTCAGTTGACGATTCTCAACGTTGTCAGGCCGATGGCGGGTTCGACGGCCGGTAATACCGACCACCTCGAAGTCCGAAGCCTTCAGCGCGCCGAACGCGGGATTGAGCACCCCGTTGTTCCAGCGTATCGGCTCCGCTGATGTATGTCCGACCCGTTGTCCGCGACGATCAGCCCGTAACGCTTCATCGCCCCGAAGATCCGCTGGGCCTCCGGCGTGAAGCCCGAGATATCCCGGCTGGCTCTCAGGCGCAGCCAGCCCATGGCGGCGCGCCGCTCGCCAGACCGGCCGATGGGGAAAGCCGGATAGACGTATCCGTTCGTCGAGCGGACGGTCACGAGCAATACGTAACC